>Ga0209541_10000455_pt1 | contig 80239 bp, 91 predicted proteins | sample RifCSPlowO2_01_FD_184027 | JGI IMG/M metagenome (GOLD analysis project Ga0209541, IMG submission 184027) | Groundwater microbial communities from Rifle, Colorado - Rifle CSP2_plank lowO2_0.1 (SPAdes) (version 2) | ecosystem: Environmental > Aquatic > Deep subsurface > Groundwater | place...
CCATTACGATCTGATTGACAATGTTCAAGAATCAGGCAATATGGATACTGGATCACATGGAGGATCCCACCAATGGATCGAGGCAGAACACCAGGAACACTCACCCAGCTCACACTGGGCGAGGCCGTGCAAAAAATCGCTCAAACCCTCGGACGACTTGATGTGCAGGAAGTCGACGAGGCAGTCAAGCAAGGGGTGGTGCGCTATCACCATGAACAGGCCGCCACGGCCCGCGAAGCGAACGTGACGACACCGGAAGTGCCGGAACTGGCCGGAACGGCGCCCATGCCGGCTCCGCGACGGGAGCTCGCACCCGAAGACATGGTCGAATAGGCCATCAAGAGGTTCAAAGCAATGTTCCAAGCACGACAGCAACGCCCGGTTCCCAATATGGGGACCAGGCGTTGTTTCTTTAGTGGTTTTTCTGTACCCTACTTTTTCTCCTCAAAATCCGCGTCACGAACAGGGCCGTCTTGTCCTGAGCTAGTCGAAGGGTCTCCCTCTTTCGGTGAGGTTTGAGATTGTGCTTGTTCTTGTGAAGCTTTATTGATTATCTCGCCAATCTTTTGTAGTTCAGTCGAGAGTTCGGTCGTAGTCTTTTTTATCTGCTCCATATCTTCGCCTTTTTGCGCAGTTTTTACATCAGTGACTTTATTTTCAATCGTTGCACGGAGTTCGGTGGGAACTTTATCTCCCGCATCGCGAAGAGATTTCTCCGCTGTGTAAACGAGTTGCTCAGCGATATTTCTCGCTTCAACCAAATCCTTTTTCTTCAAGTCGTCACTAGCATGCATTTCGGCGTCTTTTTGCATTTTCTCAATCTCATCTTTCGAAAGAGATGAGCGTGCTTCTATACGGATTGATTGCTCTTTGTTTGTCGCCTTGTCTTTCGCTTTGACTGATAAAATACCATTTGCATCGACATCGAACATAACCTCAACCTGAGGCATGCCTCGCGGAGCCGGTGGAATACCGTCGAGAATAAACCGTCCGAGTGATTTATTGTCAGTGGCCATTGCTCGTTCCCCTTGAACGATGTGGATTTCCACAGATGTTTGGTTGTCTGCTGCGGTCGAGAACACCTGTGAGCGTGATGCCGGAATGGTCGTATTTCGCTCTACAAGCTTTGTAGCAACGCCCCCCATAGTCTCTATACCGAGCGACAGAGGTATAACATCGAGAAGAAGCACATCTTTGACATCTCCTGACAAAATACCACCCTGGATAGCCGCTCCGAGAGCCACAACTTCGTCCGGGTTGATAGACTTATTCGGGTCTTTGCCGAAGTATGTTTTAACAGCATCCGACATCTTTGGCATGCGAGTCTGGCCACCAACGAGGATAACTTCATTTATATCGGATGTCTTGAAGCCTGATGCTTCCATCGCTCGTTTTGTGATAGACATCGCACGGTCGATGAATTCTGCCGTAAGCTCCTCAAGTTTTGCTCGAGTGATTTTTATAAGCAAGTGTCGTGGGCCAGAAGCGTCTGATGTGATGAACGGAATGTTCACTTCTGACTCCATCGCGGTTGAGAGTTCGATCTTTGCTTTTTCTGCCGCTTCGTCCAGTCGCTGTAACGCGAGCGTGTCAGAACGTAAATCGATACCGGACTCTTTCTTGAACTCATCTGCCAAGAAGTTTATGATTTTCTGGTCGATGTCCTTACCTCCAAGGTGTGAGTCCCCGTCTGTAGATTTCACTTCTATAACCGCATCGCCAACTTCGAGAACAGAAACATCGAATGTACCACCACCGAAGTCGAAGACTACGATCTTTTCCTCTTTTTTGCCTTTGTCGAAGCCGTAGGCAAGTGCCGCGGCTGTCGGCTCGTTTATTATTCGCAATACCTCGAGACCGGCGATAGCACCGGCGTCTTTCGTGGCCTGTCTCTGGGCATCGTTAAAGTATGCCGGAACAGTAATGATTGCTTGTGTTACCTTGTCGCCGGTCTTTGCTTCGACATCAGCCTTTATCTTTGAGAGGACCATGGCCGAGATCTCTTCTGGAGAATATTCTTTATCGGAGATTTTTACCTTCACCCCGTTTGTTGCTGATTTCATAACCTCAAAAGGCACGATTTTTTTGTCTTTCTGAACCGCTTCATCGTCAAACGTGTGACCAATAAATCGTTTTATACCGAAAACTGTGTTCTTTGGGTTGGTAACTGCCTGTCGCTTTGCCAAAAGCCCCACAAGTCTTTCACCTGTTTTTGAGACAGCAACGATAGAGGGTGTAGTTCTTGCACCTTCTGCATTTTCCAGTATTTTAGGCTGTCCGGCTTCCATGACCGCAACAGCACTGTTTGTAGTACCTAGGTCGATACCAATAGTTTTTGCCATAATTTAATTTAATTAGTTTTTAATAAAAACAAATTAAATTATAGAGTGGGTGCTCTGGGTTTAGAGCCTGACATATAAATACTTTTAAAAACAAACTGAGAGAAAACAGGTTGGTTAAGTGCTCTTGTCCAAACTATTATTTTTTTTATAAATCCAGATAGAGCAGAAACTCCGCGACCGACAAGTTCATATACATATGTAAAATCAATAAGTCTCGCCTTTATTCTTCCAGCATTTTCATACACATAAAATCGAGCACGAATAAGTCGCCCTTCTTTGTCCCGAAGAACCTTTTCTACAATATTCCCTTTTGACTGTATTATCTGCATATTATTTAATCAATTCTTCTGTTTATTGTATTATACACGTCTTTCCTGTGCCCTATTATTTTAATCAATATTCTTTTATTTTCGATCAAATAAATTATTCTGTAATCACTGACCCTAAATTTCCAGTATTTTTTCAGTACTCCGTGTAAGGGTAAACCATATATATTTGGAGCTAAAACAAGTTTACTTATGATAGCAGCGTATATCTTTCTTAACATTTGCTGGTCAATTTTTAATATGTCATCCTTAACCAGCTTATGATAGAAAACTTCATATTTTTCCTTTCCAGAATTTTTCATGCTCTATGTACGGGCCGTTATCTTTTCTCTTGTCTGCTATATTTGCCCAAATCATATCTTCTTCCAAATCTAAAGCTAGGCGTAAAAGATCGAGTGCCTTAGCAGAAACAGGCATGTTATCCCTCTTTGCCAAGTGTTTTATCATCTTCTCAACACTTTCGTTTGCAGTAATGTTTATCCTTTGTTTTATTGTAGCCATAGTATAAAGTGTATCAAAAGTGTATCAGCTACGTCAAGTGGCCGACTTTGACCTTCGGCGCCCGTATCTCTTTACCGTTAAGTTCATACCCAACTTGCACCACATCCAGTATTTTACCATCTTCGGACTTACTGTCAACCTTAACCGTTTCTACTGCTTCGTCGCGAGCGTGATCATAAACCTGACCCAAAGGATTTATAACCTTTAACCCGTGATTGGTGAGAATAGCAAGAAGTTGGGAGTGGATGTATTCCACACCGACTCGCCAGTTTTTATCCACTTTTTCCCAGGCTTCCTTGTTTTTGAAAGCAGAATCGAAAGAGTCTAGTGTAGGAATAATCTCGGCTATGATTTCGGATTTTGAGAATTTAACGAACTCTTTCTTTATTTCCTCATCTCTCTTTCTTAGGTTTACAAAATCGGCCTTATCTCTCTGCCATGAATCAAGGAGTTCGGCATTCTTCTTTTGCAAGTCTTTTATTTGCACCTTCAGTTTGGCAGTTTTTACAGCATAATCCATCCCAGTTACCTCGGTATTGTCCTCAAACACGACATCATCTCCGGCATCGGTGTCTATCTCAGGCTCTGTATTCAGATTTTTCTCATCATCTGTCATGTTATTTTGGGTTTTTATATGTCTTTTCTATATTTTGTGTAAACTTCCACAACTCTTTTTCTGCCATAACATGTATTCTGAGTTCCGCGGCCACAAGATTTATTTTCTCTTCCGCTTTTGGCTTATCTTTTAGCGAATTGACCAGCACTTCTAATTCTAAATGATAACCCCAAGTTTTGCTATACTTCAGCGCCAACTCCACACCTTTGTACATGTAGTTATGTCTCAGGATTTTTGGCTCATATAAACACTTGTAACCAAGAGCATTGAACATCTCAACCGCTTTTTCAATATTTTTCTCGTCGATTGGAAACTCTATTTCCTTGAAATGATTCCCCTTTCCGATTTTTGTTAATTTAAGAGTTAGTTTGCCGTTTCCTTTAGTCATGTTATGTGTGACTTTGAGCAGTTTGTCTGGCATGACAAAAAACCACACTCTTTGGTCGTTTGCGCCGAGGTCTTTGGCTTTGGATTTTAGAAACCGGCCTAGGTCGCTGTATTTCTTCAGAGAAAACCTGGCTCTGTGCTCAATCTCAATATTTTTAGCCATATTTTTCATAGTTTTGCTATTTTAACACGAAAATCAAATGGCTCAAAATAAGTTCGCTGTTGGTGATATATTATGCGATAATTTGTTAGGAGGACCTTCATGGAATCGCACCGACACCGTTGCAAGAACAGAACTGGGGAGTTTAGAGCAAGAAACTGGCCGGGTGGCCATTGTCGGTAAACGGGCACACCTCATGGTTTCGCTCATCGCGCCAAAGTCTGGCGAGGCCGTGAGTAAAAGAGTCAAGATTCACTTCTGTCCCTTCTGTGGGAAGAAGCTCTGAACCGCCCATCGTACTACGGATAAAACCGGCACGATCGGCGGTCTTCCTATGTAAAATTACCCCCGAACTGAAATCAAGGATAAGCCTTACACTATACGATTAATCGTATAGTGTAAAAGTATAAAATAATTTACTACGATATATTGTAGTAAATTATGGATGTTAGCCGACTAGTTAGTCAACTGGGCAAGACTTAGTTAAGTTAAAATGGAGTGAATTAACAGAAAAACTCTGGGGTGCTTTTGTTTTAACGCTTACTCCAATGTGACGCACAAAACTTTTCAGAGTGGTGGGCTCTTTCTTATCGTTTCGACCACTGTGGAGCCTTCCTTGCTTTCTTCAGACCGAACTTTCTTCGTTCTTTTGCGCGAGGATCTCGCTTCAAGTAACCGGCTTTTTTGAGGGTTTTTCGAAGGTTGGCGCTGTATAGAACAAGCGCTCGGGCGATACCATGTCGAACGGCTTCAGCGCCTGAATGCATACCACCACCGTTAACCATGACAGTAACCTTAAACTTCTGAGGTTCGTTTGCTTCCACAAAAGGTTGCATGGCAATATTTGCCATTTCTTTTACAGTAAAATATTTATCCAATTCCCTATCGTTCACCAAAACACTGGTCTTTGTGGCCGGGGTTATGCGAACCCGAGCAACGGCCGTCTTTCGGCGACCTACCGCTTCTATGTACCGCTCTATTTTCTCTTTTTTTGTAATTGTGGCTTCCATGTTTTTGAAATATTGTTACTCTGTAACAATAAGATTATTCATCATTTTCTGTCGAAGTTTATTTTTTGGGAGCATCCCCGAAACAGCTTCCTTGAAAAGTTCCTTGTAACCCTTCTTATCTATAACCTCCTGCATGGTAGGCTGTCGCAATCCTCCCGGATATCCGGAGTATCTGCTGTACGTCTTCTGTTCCTTTTTCTTCTCATCTACAGAAGCCTTTCCAGCATTTTTGATCTCGACTCGAACATCGGGAATGTTATTTCGAGCAAAAAGAGGCTCATTTTTACCCATCAAATAAACCGCAGCCTGTGTAGCCACTCGTCCGATTTTCTTATTTTCTGCGTCTAGCGTGTATAATTTAGTCATAAAGTTAAAAGTCTATAAAGTTCGTAAAGTTAGACGAACTCTATCACGGCTATAAGACTACCATCTGAAAGACGGGCCTGCAACTTTGTGATTCTGGTGTATCCACCGGCCCTACCTTTATATTTTGGAGCCAAGTCTTTAACAATTTTTTCCGCACCTAAAACGCCAATTCTAGAGACAAGAAGTCTTCGTGAGGCCACAGTTCCTAATCGTCCAAGAGTGATTAATTTTTCAGCCATAGGTCGTAATTCCCGAGCCTTTGCATCGGTTGTTTTTATCTTTTCTTTCAACACCAAGGACAAAGCAAGGGATTTCATAAGTCCATCTCGCACCTTTTTTACCCGACCGAATTTTCTGGTTGCTTTGTGGTGATTCATCCCGTTAGAGATAGGAAATCCCTCGAAAATACGAGGCATTTCCGTACCTTATGTTTATATAATAATTAATTTAAGCTTCATCTTTATATCACTTAATCCATTATAAATCAACTGAGTGATCTCTAACGGGATTCATGCTACTTTAGCGTTATACCAAATGTTTCAAGCATCTTCTTGATTTCGTTTAAGCCTTTTGTCCCTAGGCCCTCGATTTCCAAGATGTCTTTTTCTTTCTTTCGAGCTAAACCTCCGACCGTTCTGATATTTGCGTTTGAAAGAGCATTTAGAGTTCGAGCAGACAAATCCAGAGTCTCTATGCGGGTTTTTAGAGAATCCTCGTCAACGGCTACTTTTGAATCGGCTTCCTCTTTGTGTAACGACACAACGACTTCCTCTTCTTTGAAACCAACTATAGCTTTTAGTTGGTGAATCATCATCTCGATTGATTTCTCAAGAGCCTGTTTGGGAGTGATTGTTCCATCTGTTTCTATAAAAATCTTTAGTCTATTGAAGTCAGTTCTATCTCCGACTCGCATATTTTCCACTTCGTAACTGACTCGTCTGATAGGTGTGAAAATAGCATCAAGAGTGATAGCGCCTATATCCACTCGATTCTTCTGTAACACCTCCTTTGGAACGAAACCGAGGCCTTTTTCCGCAGTGATTTCCATGTCCAAGTCGGCATTTTTGTCCGTCAGGTTAGCGATAATGAGGTCAGGATTTAGTATCTCCACTCCTCCAGGTAGTTTTATGTCACCGGCAGTGACAACTTTTACACCCTTTGCCTTTAGGCTTAGTCTCTGAGGTTCATCTGCTACTATATTAAATCGCACCTTCTTTAGATTCAAAAGAATTGTCACGGCATCCTCCTTTATACCGGGAATCACAGAAAACTCGTGAGCAACACCGGCAATTTTGACCGAAGTTACAGCAGAACCCAGAAGAGAAGACAAAATTATGCGTCGCAAAGAATTGCCCAATGTATGACCGTAGCCGGGGTATAAACCGTCGATCTCGTATGAGCCGGTGAAGTCCACTTCCGAGACAATCCTAGGCTTTGATGGTAATACTATTGTGTAGTCAGACATGTAGGGTAAGTTAAAAAATTAATAAATAAACGCGGATAATAATATACACTATTTAGCAGTTAGTAGCAAGCCCACTTACCACTGCCTCCTACTCTAACGGCTATAAAACTCAACAACTGTGTTCAAATCAAACATATTCTCCGTCCCCACCAGTTTCGGCATCCCCTGAATCTCGGCGCTCTTCTTCACGGCGTCAAACTTTATCCATGACGGAACGGTAACGGTTTTGATTTTTTCATCTAGGTTGGCAAAGAGAGGTTTTTGTAGTGATCTGGCAGTGATTTCTATCTTGTCACCAACAACTACTCGTAGAGAAGGAATGTTCACCCTCTTTCTATTTACGGAAATATGGCCGTGCGAGACCATTTGTCGTGCACCACTGCGAGTTGAGGCGAAGCCTAATCGATAAATCACATTATCAAGACGGCATTCAAGGAACTCGAATATCGTCTGTGAGGTGTTGCTTGATTTCTTTGCTAATGCTTCTTTAACATAGTTTGCAAATTGTCTTTCACCTAAGCCGTATGTGAATCGAGCTTTCTGCTTTTCGTTAAGTTGGAGACCGAACTCCGTTTTTTGTTTGGAAAATCCTCGTTTCTTTCCTTTACGCTCTAAATGAAGGGCATACTTTTGTGTTTGAGTTTTCTCAAATATTGGTGCCCCGAGGCGTCGCGCTATTCTATATTTTGGTCCGATGATCATAATTTTAGTTAAAAGTTAAAGGTTGAAAGTGATGGGAGTCTTAAGTATTATACTTTTAACTTTTCACTTTCGACTTGTTCTATACTCGTCTGGGTTTCTTTGGTTTTGGGCCGTTGTGAGGAACCGGAGTAACATCTTTTATGGAAGTAATGTTTATGCCTTTTGATATAAAACCTCGGATGCCAGATTCCCGACCCGAACCGACACCTTTTACCACTACTGCAACCTCTCTCATGCCCATAGTAGAAGCTTTTGCGCCGAGGATCTCACCCACCTTTGCTGCAGCGAAAGGAGTGCCTTTCTTTGCCCCTTTGAAACCTATAGAACCTGACGAAGAAGTGGCCAAGACATTACCTTTATTGTCTGTCAGAACGATTTTTGTGTTGTTATAGGTTGACTCAACATAAAGTCCGCCAACCTCTACCTTTCTCTTTGAAACAGCAGGAACCGTAGCGGCCTTTGAGCTTGATTCTTCTGTCTTTCCTGATGTTACTATTCGTTTTTTCCCCATGATTTTTTGATTTAATTTTAAATTTAAAATTTTAAATTTAAAATTGTTGGTTATTTCTTATCAGCTATCTTGCGTCCAGTACCCATAGTCTTTCGTGCACCCCGTCTTGTTCTGGCATTAGTTTTTGTTCTCTGGCCACGAGATGGTAGATTCTTTGAGTGTCGGCTACCTCGGTATGACTTCACATCTTTCAACCTCTTTATATTCCCTGCAACTTCTCGTTTCAGGTCGCCCTCAATCTTCAAACTCTCTATTGTTTTTCGAATGGCATTTTCCTGATCTACACTGACCTCTTTTGGCTTCAAACCATAAGATACTTTTGCCGAATCAAGAATGGTATGTGCTCGTGATCGTCCAACACCATAAAGGACCGTCAGTCCAATTTCTATTCTTTTTTCCTCTGGTAATGTTATTCCTAGTATTCTCATTTTATTTGTTTGGTCAGTTTTTATCCTTGCCTCTGTTTATGTCGGGCATTAGCTTTACAAACAACATATACATAGCCCTTTCTACGCACTACCTGACAGTGCTCGCAAATTTTTTTGACCGAAGATTTTACTTTCATCCCGTTAGAGATAGGAAATCCCTCCTGAAGAGGCATTTCCGTAGTTTATGTTTATAAAATGATTAATTTAGACCACATCTTTATATCACCTAATCCGTTATAAATCAACCCGATAATCTCTAACGGGATTCATTCCCTTAAATTCTTTTGACTATCCTACCCTTGCCCCCATAAGGGTCGATTTCAACGGTCACTTTGTCTCCTATCAAAACTCGAATCCTATGCAATCTCATCTTCCCGGAAAGATATGTCAACATTTTCTCACCATTGTCGTCTCTTTTTACCTTAAAAAAAGTGTTTGGTAGAGCCTCTGTAACTTGTGCTGTTATCGCAGTATCTTTTTTGTTCTGATCTTGCATTATATTAATACCAATACTCTGTATTGGCATATTGGCATAACAGATAGCATGGTAGCAGAAAAAGGCCTATTTCGTCAAGGTATTTACTAGGGTAACCTTTTTAGCCTCCTTCGGTATGGTGCTGTTCCAGAACGGACTGGTTTCAATCCATGCTTCTTTGATGGTTTTGTAGGTGCTAATAACAGCCATGGCATTTTTCTTTGATAACCCCAGAACATCGGCTTTTAACTTGTTTTCATCAAAAATCCAAACTAAGTTAGCGTCACCACTCAGGCTAAAACCGAGTGAAATACTCGTACTCGAGTCAAAAGTTCCAGCTTGATTAATCGTGAAATTAAGCTTATTTAGATTGGTTATTTTTATCATATCTCCGGCAGTATCGGGTAATATTTTGGCAATAATAGTGCGTGACAAAGCTCCTTTGTCAAATATAATACCGCTGATTCTACCCTTCTTTCTCAGAGTGGCTTGGGTCGGATCCGATGCCTTGACACCGGCACTTACTTGCGTCGCTGGATCAAGTTTATAAGACAAGCTCTCTTCGTATAAAATAAAGTTCTCTGGAATCTGGGAAGTTATATCTTTGGCCAACCCAGCTTTCAGATCATTTTCCATTTGAGCGTCGGCTACTATGAGAGCCTCCTTGGTTATTATCTTTTGTAGTCCTTGAAATCCACCCGTCATTTCGGTTTTTGATCTGGCATAGATTTTTGTGTATTTCGAATCACCCTTGAAGCCCGGGATGGTAAAATCTTTCAGTCCTATGTTATATGATTCTCCCGAAGTATCGGCTTCCACGGTTGCCTCTACACTACCGGCAACCGTCTTACCCGATTTTACTTGTTGCCCGGGAACCGTAACAGGACTAACCAGTCTGAAAATCAGCCCCTCTGGGGTGACAAAGCGCGTAGTAGCAACCAATTTCTGAGATTGGGTGCTGTAGTTGTTATATATAACTATCTGGCCACGAGCTTTTATGTCGACTTTTTGTTCTGTGCTTGCTGAAACTACTTTCTCTATATCTTTTGTGGTTGTCACAACCTGAAAAGCCAAGCTGGTACCAGTCGCATTCTTCTTTGCTGTGAAATCGGAATTTAGAACACGAATCTCCTGTTTTGGGGCAATTTTAATCTCCGCGCTTTTGAATAAAGCTGAAATAGCAAAAGCGATACCTAAAACTAAAAGAGTTGCAGCGATATAGAGTAATTTTCTAGAATATTTCGGTGGCTCGTCGTACTGATATAACTCCGGTTCAACCGGAACCTGTGGAGGAGGTGTGTGTGGTTTACTTAACTCGACCTTTATGGTTTTTTCTTTAAAACGCTTTGACCTGGACGGAAAATCTATGTTTTGGATAGATCTCCTTGGAGGAATAATATCTTGAGTAACATTTTTCTTCATCCCGTTAGAGATAGGAAATCACACATACTTTGTAATGATTCCTATACTGATTATGTTTTAATGCTTCGACCATAGTCTTTTTCGATTTCCGTTATCTCTAACGGGATTCATTTCCTCTTTATTGTATATCAAATTGCCCGGTTTGCAAGCGAAAGTGGATTTATCCCTGAACAATCTTGTTATAAAACACTGCCAACAAAGCAACGAACTCATCCTCCGGTATTACGGAATAACTATCATAAAAGTTCGAAAGACTACTGCTATTTATATGTATTATATTTGTATTTTTTCTAAATTCGGATGTTGTGTCGGATTTTGGTAGTTTTAAAAATTCTATGAAAATAGGAGCGGTATCACTGTTCGTTGTTATATACAAAGTTCTCGGAAACACCATGTCTTCGGATAGAGAATTCAGTGTATCTTCAAGGTATATAGCCCATTCCTTTTCTATATTCTCCAGAACTCCTTGAATATTATTCGAACTTTCTTTGTGGGTTTTGTTTTTGATATACATCGAAATATCGGATAGGGCTATTTCAGTTGAAATACTAAGAGCTTTGGAGATCTGGCGGATAACAAAATTCCTACCTAGCGGAAATGAAGCCATCTTCACTATGACATCATTATTAATCACCATTATATCGGTTATTTCTCCTGTAATATCCATCAAGATAAAATCTGATTCCTTAGCAAAATTGTCTCGGATGGTGGAAAACAGAACTGTTGGAAAAGTGCGCATTAATATTTTATCCCGAGATAAGTGTGTGTTCTTAGATATTATAGAAACTATCTTCTCCTCTATACTTCGTGATACGGCCGACATAGAGAGGTTTGCTTCAAAAGTTTTTGTTTTTTTACCTATAATATCCGATACCGGATAGCCGTTAATTTTTGAATGAATTATAGATTTCTCCACTACCACAAAATCTTTTTCTTCTTCAGAATCAAGACTGGTTATAATTTCCGATATAAATAATTTCTCTTCTTCTGATAAAATTTCATTCAAAAATCCTGCAGTTACAGTATATGGGGCTTTTTCGGATATTTTTATCTCTTTTGTTTTTATGATAAACCAAGGAGAAGAGAGAGAAACTACCACAGAGTGGATCTTTTGGGGTTCCTCTTTTACCATAATTTCTATAAGAGAATCCAGTAATAAAGACATGCCGTCTATCAGTCGTAGAGCATTCGGTTTTTCACTGACAGTGAAAGTCTTTTTCAAAGAATAGAGAAATTTTGGTTTCTTTCCCTCCGAAAACAGGACGAAAGCACCGGTAATGCTTCCATTACCTATATCAATAAGTAGAGAGACTCCTTCCTTTTTCCTTCCTAAAAAAGATAAGAACGACATGCGTCTATTTTAGCATAAATTTTATTCGAGTATTGCTTTAATTCTCCGCACGCCGGCAGATATCGCCTCCTCCTTCACAATCTTGAAATGTCCTAACACTCCCGTATTTTCCACATGAGGTCCGCCACAAAACTCTTTTGAGTATGCATTCTCCAGAGAGTCGCCGATATAGTAAATACTAACTTCATCCCCGTATTTTTCTCCAAATAGATGCGTAGCGTCGGTTTTTTCGGCTTCTTCCTTATTCATTATCACCTTATTAACCGTAAGGTTTTCTTTTATTTTATGATTTACAACATCTTCAACTTTCTTCTTTTCTTCATCGGTCATTTTTGTATCATGAGTAAAATCAAACCGAAGTCTTTCGGCGGTTATGTTGCTACCTTTTTGTATAACCGAATCGCCTAAAACATCGCGAAGCGCCTGGTGAAGTAAGTGTGTAGTTGTATGGTATTTGATGGACTCCGAACTCGTATCCCCCATCCCGCCCTTGAACCTTTGTTCCGCACCACTACGAGACAGGTCTTGATGTTTTTTCATCTCTAGATTAAACCCTTCCGCATCGACAGAGACACCCTTTTCTTTACAAATCTCCAGTATAACTTCTAAAGGAAATCCGTATGTTGAAAACAGAACGAATGCATCTTTTCCATTAATAACAAGGGCTTTATTTGTAAATTTTTCAAGTTGTCTCAGACCCTCGCTAAGCGTTTTTTTAAATTTCCTGTCTTCCTCTTCGATTTCAGCGTCAATTATCTTGGATTTGATTATTATTTCAGGATACACATCTTTATATTTTGTGACGAATATATGAGAAAGGGACACGAGGCGACTGGCACCGATTTCCGGGTGATCTTTTAGGCCAAGTATGTCGGCGTGGCGAATAGCTCGTCTCAATAATCTGCGTAGTATATAACCCCTATCAGTATTGGATGGAGTTACGCCGTCACAAATCATAAATGTAGCCGTTCGTATATGATCGGCGACAATACGCTCGGATTTAATATTCCCCACTACAGAATTATCCCTAATATAGGTTATGGCCTCTAAAAACAAATCGGTATCAAAAATATTTGTTTTGCCCTGAACAACAGCCAAAACTCGCTCAAAACCGGAACCCGTATCTATATTTTTCGTTTTTAACTTTTCTACAACCCTACCATCCTTTGCCAGATATTCCATAAATACATCATTCCAAATCTCAACCACTCTCTGCTCGTCATCAGCCTTTAGATATTCCTCTAAATTCATACCTTTCGTCAGGTCTCCAGTAAGGTCGTAAAACATTTCCGTATCTGGTCCGCATGGGCCGTTATCTCCGGCGCTCCACCAGTTTTTATTTGCCGGACGAAAATATATTCTCTCGCCTTTAATATTGTTTTTGTTGAAAATTTCTCTCCATATCTCGGCTGATTCCGTGTCTCGTGGAGCATTATCGTCACCTTCAAAGCAAGTAACGAATAGGTGCTCAGGGTTAAGTCCCAGACCTTCTGTCGTAGATGTCAAAAATTCATAACTCCATTCTATAGCATCTTTTTTCCAATAATCTCCAAGAGACCAGTTCCCCATCATCTCAAAAAATGTCGCGTGAGTGTTGTCTCCAATCTCATCAATATCCACCGTACGAACACATTTCTGAATATCAACCAATCGTTGTCCGGAAAGATGTCTCTGTCCAAGTAAATACGGCGCTAGAGGTTGCATCCCAGCAGTGTTGAAAAGCACAGAGGGGTCATTTTCTGGCACAAGAGAAGCCGACGGAATAACGGCGTGTCCGCGTTTTTGGAAAAATTGAAGGAATCGTTCTCGAACTTCGTTGGATGTCAACATCTATATATTGTACTACTTTTTCTTGGGTTTATTAACTAAAGATTCAAGTAGTGTTATATCTTCCTCTATACTTTCCAATCCTTTCTTCCAAAAATCAGGTTTTTTCACATCCACACCTATAGATTTGAATATATCCTCCGGACTCATCGAACATCCAAGCGACATGAATTTTTTGATCTCTTTTATATAAGCTGGGTTCTCCTGGTATTTTTTATAGATAGCTTTACTTGCGAGCTGACCGAAGGCGTAGGAATATACATAAAAGAAAGTACGAAGATGCATCCATGAAACGAAAAAGTATCCGTCCTTGTCAGTTAACTCAACATTACCCAAATAACTCTTCATGTGCCGATTCATACAAGAAGCCAGTTCTTCTTTGGACATATTTCCTTTCTCTCGTATGGTTTTATGCATTTCCGCCTCAAAGTTAAAGCATGCGATCTGGCGAAAGATGGTCGCGATATCATCCTGGATCTTGTCGTGAAGAGCGACGATCTTTTCTTTTTCTGTAAGTTTTTCTAGCTGATCATAAAAAACAAATGACTCGAACAGAGTACTGGCCACTTCTGCCGTAGACATAGAGTAATCCTGATAAAATACAGGTTGTGATTTGGAAAACTCACTATGGATTGCATGGCCCATCTCATGCCCAAACGTCATAAGAGAATCGAGGGTATCTACATGGTTTAGTAGGATGAAAGTTGGAGCCTTGTGGTGAGACGCACAGAAAGCTCCACCTCTTTTTCCCACCTTAGGATAGGCGTCTATTTGTTTATTAACAACAAAACGTTTTAATATACTACCAAATTCAGGCTCGACTGATGTAAAGATGCGACACAAATCCTCATAAGACTTTCCAAATGTTATCTTTTGATTTGTTTTACCCACTTGTGCCCCACGATCAGCATAGGACAGTCTTTTTAATTTAAGCATTTTGGCCTTAAGATTATAAAATCGTTGTGATACATGAAAGTTCTCAGTCACAGTCCGAACAAGATTCAAGACGCTCTTTTTATCATTGTCGTAACCCTGAATCGTTGCGTCATAGCTCTCAGTAAATCCCCGCAACTCATCATTAATCTTTTTATCGATGACAATGGCGTTAATCTCGCTTTCAGCAGAGTCAGCTATCGCCCAATATTTCTCCACGATCTGATTATGAAGTTCTTTTCTTTCTTTTTGAGTAGGTAGGTTTGGTATAAGATAATTAGCCTCAGAAACAGAGATTTCCTTACCTTTATGAGTAACGGTCTGCTTGCTCACCAACTTTCCAACAAAATCAACCCACAAACTATGTGAAGGTAGGGATTTCAGAGAAAGTATTTTTTCTTCTGGTTCCGTAAGAACATACTTACCGGTTTCAAACGACTTTTTTAACAAATACCTGAAACGAAAAAGGTCTTTACTCACAAGAAACTTTTTTTGAATATGGGTCGGAATTTTAGAAATATTTATCTCAAAAAACATAACGAGATTACCAATTCGTTGCATCCTCTGAGAGATAAGATTGGCTTTTGCAATAACTTTTTGATTACTGCTATCTTTTGTCTGAAGTAATCCTAAATAAAACCCGCCGCTAAAATTAGTTGTGTCAGCCAACCTTTCGTATTCTTGAAGAGCCTTTTTTAAAGCGGACTCATTTTTTAGATATAAATTACTTTTTTTGTATTTATAGGCAAAGGCGGCATGAGCCTTCTCCGCTCTAACTAAATCTTTCTCTATTTGAGAATCATCTGGAGACTTATAAAGTTGAGATAGATTCCATTCAGTGTTTATCTTTTTAGACATATTTTTTCAATACCTTAAAATCCTTAAGCAAAGTTTCTTTATTGGAACCGTTATACAAAGCCACGGCCGGATGATATAGGGGCACGATGGTCACTTTACCATAACTCGACTCCGCTTCAAACTCTCGGCCGTGCATATTACTTATCGATTTCAATTGATCTCCTAGACCTAAGAGGGTCATGATGTATTCCATAGAAAATCTACCGAGAGTAGCAATGACTTTTGGCTGTATTATGTCTATCTGTCTATTGAGAAATGGTGTATATAGTTTAATTTCCTCCGGTGACGGATCGCGATTCTCCGGCGGACGGTCTTTTACGACATTGGTTATATAAACATCTTCACGATTCACATTTATAGAAGTCAACATTTCATCCAATACTTTACCGGAACGCCCACAAAAAGGTCTGGCTGTTTCGGCTTCGTTCTTCCCGGGAGCTTCACCTATAAACATTATATGGGCATTGTGGCTCCCCTCGCCCACCACAGGGAAATATCTATTTTCAACCCTGTATTTATAAAGTGGAGATTTTTTGAACCCGAGAAGTTCGTCTCGGATCTTTCTCATCTCTTCAAAACGATCTTCCGTGGAAAGTGGCATGCTATTTTATATATTTTTTGCGTCTGATCACAGAATCGGCCGGAAACCACCAATCGTTCGAGTTGGTATCGAGTATCGCGGTAGCCATCTCTTTGCCCGGAGCAGTTTTTAGTTTATCCATTCCAACCTTTATCCATTCCAAAGCTCGAGTGTTTCCTGTATCGTATTGTTCCTTTAAAGCCAGAATCCATTCTAAAGTATCTGCGTCTTTTACCAGTCTGGCTTCCCTTGATTTACGCTCTTCATATTCATGCAAAGTATTAAACATGTCTTTACCGAACGGTACTGAATCAGAAATATCTTTTACCGCACTATGTTCTCGGCGTTTGACATATTTTTGATGGATGTGATTGAGATCCGATATTCGGGTCTCCGATATGTCATGAAAAAGACACATCTTCAAGACCTTCAGCATATCCACCGTCCCATCCATCTGAGCCAGCGCGTACCCGATAAATACATGCCGATTGACATGTTCCGCCACGGATTGCTCGCCCGTGCCGAGAAAATGAAAACCGCTACGTGGAGTCTTGGCGAGCATTCCTACCTCGAAAAAGAAGTTGGCAATGGCCTTATTCGAACTGCTTATTTTTTCTTTTTTCATAAATTATTTATTTCTTCCATGACCTTACTCGCATCTTCGCCCTTGACTCCTATAGCCTCCAAAAGAGTTGGGTTTTCTTTTATGGTTTTACACAGAACAATCCCCTGACCAAGCAATTCTTTCTTTTCCCTGCCGTTTAGACTAACAAGACAGGTCAATGGATGCAGTTTATTCTCCGTAATCATATCGTGCAAGTTGCCTACTGGTGGATAATTCCAACCAACCATCACCAATCCCCCTTGGCAGGAACCGTACTCTATCGCCGTAGAGGAGAATTTTGTATTTGTCACAAGCCAAGCTTCGTCAATTTCTCTCTCACGTCCATAGTTAAATTTCATCTTTCTGAGATCATCAAAACGGGCCTTAATATACAAAACCACTTTCAGGTCCGACTTTGTTCCAAGTTCATTATGGAATTTAGCTTCTACCATTATTAATTTTTTATCATTCCAAGCAACAACATCTATTTCGTGTTGGGTACAAAACCCCTTTACTGTTTGATCCGTAACCGCCTGAAAACCTTTGGCACGAAATATCTCCGCCACAAAGTCTTCAAAAGGAAACCCCGATGGCCCAAGTTCCATGATGGCGTGACGCAGAGAATACTTTATAGCCACCGGCTTTTCCTCTTTGTGGAGCATTTCGAAAGCGTGTCTATAAATTTCCTGAGTAGTCATACCGTCCTCGATTTCGGGAATAATGTGTAATATCACATCGGCAGTTAGTTGTGGTGATGCTCCGGAATGAAGCAGGGATTCCTCCAGCTTGACCACATCAAATAGTTCTTTAGTTCCATCGGCTTTTAAAACATATATGAGTTTATTGGACATAGGGTTATTATTGCACGACTTTTTCTATTATTCCACCTCCCAAACAGACTTCTCCATCGTATAGTACGGCAGATTGACCGATAGATACACCGCTCTGTAATTCATCAAAAATAATTTGGTAATCGTTCGCTTTCTTTTCAAGAGTACAGTTTTGCTTTTCCTGACGATAGCGAATTCGTACTGAAGTCTTTAGGGGTAATTTTGGTTCCACCCCGGATATAAAAAATAAATCACGAAGTATCACCGCTTTAGTTGAGTAAAGTAGGTCTTTGTGTGACTTTTTGTCCATGACAGTAATTGTATTTTTTTCTAAATTTTTTGAAACGACAAAAAATCGTGGATCCGTAGAAGTTTTTTCTATAATAATAAATCCATGTCTTTGGCCTATAGTGTAAAACATAGCTCCATCATGTGAACCGATAACTTCACCTTTTGTATTGAGAACGTTACCTTTTTTAATATCGATATAATGTGCCAAAAAATCCTTCATATCAACTTTACCGATAAAGCAGAGACCTTGACTGTCTTTTTTTTCAGCTGTTGGTAGACCGAACCGTTTCGCCAACTTCCTAACTTCCGGTTTTGTCAGATGCCCCACAGGAAAAAGTGTGTGTTTTAGTTGTTCTTGACTCAATGTGTACAAAAAGTAACTCTGGTCTTTATTTTTATCCGCGCTTTCTCGTAACTCATATGTCAAAGGGACTCTTTGACATATGGCATAATGACCGGTAGCGATAAAATCAACTCCCATATCTAGCGCTTTATCAAGAAAGACTCCAAACTTCACATATTTATTGCAAAAAACATCCGGATTTGGCACTCGTCCCTCACCGTATTCTCGTATCATATAATCCACCACCTCTTTCTTGTATTCCTTCCCAAAATCAAATGTTAGAAATGGAACGCCTAGGGTCGCACACACTCGCATGGCGCTCCGTCTCTCCTCCTTCCAGTTACAGGGTAACCACTCTGGATTCCAGACCTTCAGAAACACTCCTGTGACATCGTAGCCCCTAAACCCCTCCGGGGTTGGGCGACCAAATAACTTTGAGAAGTTATTTGGTGTAGCCTTTTGAAGCAACGCCAAAGCCACAGAGCTGTCTACTCCACCAGAAACCCCGACAAATACCTTCAGCTTTTTTATCATGACTCTTTTATACCATAAATCCAACAAATGGAAGAACAATAACTTTTTAGAGGCTTCGCGGGTGATTTAGGAAACAAAGACGAGGATAAAGTAAGCCCGAAGCACTATTTATTGAGATAAAGTTCCTTATTCCTCTTATGTTGTTCAAAGGTCGTAGCATAATACATTTTCCCACTCCTGCTCGATAAGAAATACAGGTATTGAGTAGTTATCGGGGTTATAGCATCGGTTATAGCATCAACCCCGGGGTTACTGATAGGTCCGGGAGGTAGGCCCCTATACATATATGTATTGTATGGCGAGTCAATTTTCAAATCATCCAGAGTCAGGTCATAAGTATTTTTTCCATTTATATAAGAAAAGGTTGAATCGACTTGTAGAGGCATGCCGAGAGATAACCTCTTCCACAATATTCCAGCGATGATTCGGCGACTATCCGTCGTGCGCGCTTCGTTTTCCAAAATAGAGGCCATGGTGATGACGTCCTTCAGATTGCGTTTTTGCCCGCCGAGGACTCGTGTAGATGTTGCGGGCCCGTAAACCGAAGCTATCTTGGCATCAAAGTTGTTACTCATCAAGGCGATGATGGCTTCCGGTTTTGAAGTTTGAGAAAGAAAATATGTATCCGGAAAAAGATAACCCTCTTTACTTTTGGCCAAAAAAATAAATCGAACGAGATCAAAGTTAATCAGATTCTTCTTCAGGTAGTCGGAAATTTGAAAAACATTCCAACCCTCCGGAATAGTCGTTTTTATGGAGTCCACATTAAACTGCCCATGAACCAGTCGGTAAGCCAAATCTGCCGATCCTTCACGTCTATCCAAAAGATAATCCCCGGCCATAACACGGTTTTCCGCTCCTTGGAGGATAACATGTGCCCGAAAGAAAAATGGTGATCGTATAATATTATTATCATATAAGTTGTCTGCAATATTCTGTAGAGACTCACCTGTAGTAACAGTGAATACTTGATCTATAGGAAAACCTACCGGAGGTGTGTGAAAAAAAAGATACATCACGGCTATGATAAAAATGCCGATAAAAAAATAAGCGACCTTCTCCCGCCTCATTCTAAACCACTGCAATATTTGGTCTATTTTAATATCCATATAAGACTATACTGGTAGATTCGCAGGCGGTTCAGCTTTTCTGGACTCAATACGAGTAAACGAAGGTGTACTTGCCACACCACCAGGAAGATGAAACACTGTAGCCAGCTCTTCGGAATTCAGGACAAAAGTCTTCTCTCTTTTGTATGGCCAATAGAAGAAAGCTCGTCGTTTATACGCGTCCAGCATATTCTGCTGTTCCACATTTCGAACTCTTTCGCTCCTTTTCCACCATGACAACAAGAAATGCTTATGGTATTCTGCTGACCCATTAGTGGTTTTAAAGCCATTGAGGTGTGAATTAAAGTGTGCAATACCGCCAATAATTCCAGCGAGATTCATTATAACAAAGACATCTTTAGGGGCGGTATAGATTAGACGCATACCGACATCAAATCCGTTTTTAGATATACTTCGACCAAGAGCAGCGATGGTCTCTTTCTCTATCTCGGTGGGTTGTCTACCGGTACCTGGGACAAACTTACCATCTTTGTCTTTCTCTCCTTTTGTCCCGGCAATTATTTTGTCTATTTCCTCCTGCGCCGCCTCTTTCCATTTATAATCCTTCTTGCTCATAAAATCCCAAACATCTTTCATTTTCCAAGTTTCCCATATCTTCCAGGTACGAAAAGTCTTTTTCCTATCCTTCTCTTCGGCTTTATGGGCCCGAATAATAAACTGAAGCCAAACATTGTTCCCTCGCGGAAGAGAGCCTATAAATTCTATAAACGGCGTCATGGGGTCTATCTTGAATTCTTCTTTCGGATCTTTCTCCATGCCATAATCAATATATGTCTTTATTGGAAAAGCATCGGCTTTAGACAACTCAAATTCACATGCCCAAAAAGTACTGACTTCCGGATCATGCCTGAACGGAATCGAGTAATCCGACACCTCGTATATTTCGATTCCCGGGTATTGAGAATAAAGGTTTGCTTCTACTTGATTCTTGTGACCCTTCTTCGTGTATATGTAAAAATGCACCACTCCATCTATCGAAACTATCTCCAAAGAAAAATGGGCACGGACCATACCCTTCCAATACTTTTCAAACCAGTTACCTTCACCAATCATCTGCCACATACCGGCGATACAAAACTCCATCGCTCTCGGGGACTTAAAAATCTCCCTCGGTAATTTTATTTCGAGCAAGACATAGGTCTGCTTGGCAAAGTACAAGGCCCTCCTATACCTTACCCAAAACTCCCACAGTGTATTGATAAGAAATAACGGAACAAAAAAGTAGGAAACATAATATAGTCCCTCCAATACGCTCGGTGACAATCCGTATATAGATGACCAAATCATAGACTATATTATATCGTAACGACAACAAAAAACCACCCAACCTAACCACACCCTCTTTAAAAATTTCCTGACCCGTGTTTTGAGAAAGGCCTTTCGTAGGAGTTTAGAAAATAAAGAAGGTATTCCGACCATTATTTTCTTGAACGACGAGAAGTTCGCTAGCTCAACAGAGCTAGATAGATTGCCTTTCGAAGAATACGGGTCAGGAAATTTTACACCAAGCTATACTTTCCGTCTTTCGCCTTTTTGAAATATTTACCGTTCTGTAGGTTGACCATTATAGTATTCTCTTTTACATATCTTTCCTTCAAAACCTTTTTTATAATCTCGTCCTTAGCCAAGGGGCCATTTTTCTCCAAAACACTCTTAATGACCTCTCGAACAACTCCGCTCATATATCCCCATTCTGACAATGCATAGAGTCCACGGCCAACCAAAACAAACCTAGGGTCTTTTATCAGTTCGTTGTGGGTAGTAGCAACATGAGCTTTTTTGTTGAAGAGTTCGGTAATAAGTTTGGCTACTTCCCGGAAATGTATCGGCGAGCCGTGTCGGCGGATGACCAGGTAAGCATAGTCTCGCATGCCTTTTGCGTTTATATTTGAAGAGCCGGTCTTGCCCCACTCGCCCAAAGGATTCTTATCTATTAGTTTCGACAGGGTCAACCATCGCTTTGCAATCTCATCATTTTTATATTTATCCGAAACATCTTTCAGGTGCTCCAAAAACTTGGCCACCATATCGGACTCCAGCAATATTTCATCGTCGGAGAGGGTTGAGTACAATGTTCGGAGGGATGTGTGGATTTTTTTTGATAGATCCTTATCTATACTCCAGCGGTGCTTGAATTCTAAATCTTCTTTATCTTTTGTAAAATCCTCACCAACCACAAGTAAGAAATGTATCTGATTCTGGGTACTTTTATCTTTGGAAATATGATTCAAAAGCACTTCTTCCGAGACTGTGGCTCCCAAGTCTCCGATTATCTTTCTTAATTCATCAAAAACCACTTTTTCTTTACCATATTCCTTTGATTTGCGGATGTTGATTACTGAATAGTTTTCAATCTGTCTGACTCTTTCGCGAGTAATTTTATATTTTTTACCAATAGCTTCCAAAGTCATCCGTTTCGGGTCGTTTCCGAGGCCAAAACGAGAGGTTAAAACATCTTGAGACCTATCCCCTAAAACAGAGAGCAGGCGCTTTATGACCTGTTTTGGTTTAAATGTGATTGGTGTTTTCTCCATCATATGTACTTTAGTTGTATCATTAACCCTATAAAGAGTCAAGGCTTGACCGAAAATGGTCAAATTATGCGACGACAAAGTTCAGAAGTTTGTCCGGCACAAAAATCGTCTTTTTTATTTCCTTATTCAAGAGCCACTTCTCCACATCCAGAGAACTTCTGGCTAGGGATTCCACTTCTGCTTGATCGGATCCTATAATAGACTGCAGTACGGCCCGCACTTTTCCGTTTATTTGAATTACCATCTTGACCTCCATCTCTCTCATTTTTGTTTTGTCGGCTTCCGGCCATTTTTCCAAAACCAAAAATGTTTTATGTCCCAAAGATTTCCATAACTCTTCGCTTATATGTGGAGCAAAGGGGCTGAGAATCTTTAAAAATGATTCGAAATATTTTTTCGGAATCAATTCGTATTTTTCCATCTCATTGACCAGTATCATCATGCTGGACACTGCGGTATTAAAAGCAAAACTTTCTATATCATCTCCAACTTTTTTTATTGTCTTATTCAAAAGCACTTCGACATTTCTATCGCCCTCAACCTTGCTGGAAACTCGCTCCGATAACCTCCACACTCTCTCAAGAAAGCGTCTTGACCCCATTATATTGTCCGTACTCCACGGAAGTGACCCTTCAAAAGGTCCCATGAACATTTCATACAAACGAAGAGTGTCCGCACCATAATCTCTGACCACATCGTTCGGGTTTATAACATTTCCCCATCTCTTACTCATCTTTCGACCATCGGCTCCTTGAATCATCCCCTGATTCTTTAGAGTTTTAAACGGTTCCTCCGTCACAACCAAACCATAATCCTTTAGAAACTTATGCCAAAATCTTGAATAAAGCAGATGTCCGGTTGCGTGTTCGGCTCCTCCAACATATATGTCCACATTTTTCCAATATTGTATAGCCTTCTTGTCGGCAAAAGCCTTTTTGTTTTTTGGATCCATATATCGCAAGAAGTACCAAGACGAACCAGCCCAACCCGGCATAGTATTGGTCTCGAAACCCTTCTTGACCCAGGAAGAAACACCGGCCAGAGGAGATTCTCCCGTGCCTGTCGGTTGATAAGATTTGGCTTCCGGTAATTTCAGTGGGAGTTTACTCAGAGGAACTTCGTGTATTATACCGTTCTTGTCATACCATAGAGGAATAGGTTCACCCCAGTATCTCTGGCGGGCGAAGACCGCATCGCGCATTTTGTATGTAGTGTGAACCCGAGCATATCCGCGGGAAGTTACATACCTCACCACATCTTTTCTAGCTTCCCCAGCAATTCGTCCCATGAGTTCCGTTGGCTCGGTCAATATTCCACTTTTCATATCTGTAAAACAAACTTCTTGAGCCATAACCCTTTTACCCAACTCTTTGTCGGATGGAAGTAAAACCACTTTTAATGGAATATTAAATTTTTTAGCAAAAGCAAAATCTCTCTCGTCGTGAGCCGAACACTTTACTATTCCCGTCCCGTAATCTTTCAGAGCAAAACTTGCAACCCATATTGGCAAATCACCATTACCCAGCGGATCTACGGCATAACAGCCAGTGAAAATGCCGTCCACATTTTTATATTCCCCTTCGCCGGCGGAATCTCTTTTTTCCAAAATTTCTTTCGTTTTCTTTAAAACTTTTTCTTTTTCCGGTTTATTCTCTAGAAGTTTCTCCAAAAGTGGATGGTCTGGCGGAATAGCAAAAAATGTATCAGCATAACAAGCTTCAAAGTGAGCAGAAAAAGTTTCTATTACAATATCAGAATCCTTAACTTTTGCCTTAAAAACCAAACCGTCGCTTTTTCCTATCCAGTTTTTCTGTATTTCTTTTATGTGTAACGACCAATCCAAATCCTCCAGCCCTGAAAGTAATCTATCCGCGTATGCTGTGATTCGCATAAACCACTGACGCATTTCTTTTTTCACCACCGGATAACCTCCCCGTTCGGATACTGGCCCTTTTGGACTGTCTAGAACTTCGTCGTTGGCCAAAACTGTGCAGAGTACAGGACACCAGTTCACCTCACTATAACCCTCATAGGCCAAGCGATATTTCATTAGGACATCCTGTTTTTCTTTTGCTGTTTTTGATTTCCATGCTGGGTCGGATTTTTCGAATTGTTTTATCAAAACCTCTATCGGTTCGGCCTTATCTTTTTCTTTGTTATACCAAGAGTTATAAAGTTTCAAGAAAATCCACTGAGTCCAATGATAAAAATCGGGGTCAGTGGTATCTACTCGCCTACTCCAGTCGTACGAAAGACCGATTATAGAAAGCTGGTTTTCAAAAGTCTTTATATTCTCTATTACTGCCTTACGTGGAGAGATGTTGTGCTCGAGAGCATATTGTTCGGCCGGCAAACCGAAAGCGTCATAACCCATAGGATGAAGTACGTTAAATCCCTGCATTCGCTTCATGCGCGCGAAAACATCAGAACCTATGTAACCCTTTGGATGACCAACATGAAGCCCTTTGCCTGAAGGATACGGAAACATGTCTAGAACATAGTATTTTTTTCCACCTTTTTCTCTAGTCTTGTAGATTTTTTTCTTATCCCATTCTTTCTGCCATCTCTTTTCGATTTCCAAATGGTTATATGTATTTGTACTTTTACTAACTTGAGTATTGCTTTTTCGCATCATAAATTAAGTATAGACAAATAGCCCGGTAAAGCAAAGAGGAGCACCAAATAAGAAAGATTGTGAGTGTTTACTACTCTAGAGGAATCGGTACGGATTTAGGAGATAGGTTTGCATCTGCTGATAGAGAGAAGCAGTAACGGCCAGCCGGATGGTTCCATGTCCCGACCTTACTTGGATATGTTTCATATCTGATAGTATTGGCTTCTTCCGATGATTTGTTGAACTCGGCACAAAGCTGGTAGGTGGTATTCGTACTCTTGATATATTCGTACGGCGCGCCGGACTGTTTATCATTAGGTACGGTGTAGTAGCTTGACTCGGATAAATCCGACAATTTCATCGGTACCTTGTTATTTCTTTGCCAATAATAACTGACTTCGCTACTTATACTCTGTAACTGAGAAACCTTCTCCTGGTCATATTTGTAAAGCTGTTGTGTACGAGGAGAACCGAGAACCGAAAAGCCCCAGACTATTGAGCCTAGAATTACCAGGGTCGCCACCAAAGTCCAAACCTTTCTTGAGGCACCGTTTAGTTTCCCTCTGACATCGGAAATATAATAGAAGAAAATACCAAGCGAGATAACTAAAACAGAGAGTGCTTTCATTAGAAAACCAGCCGTCATTTCTTGACCATCGATAAAGTAATAGACAACATAAACCAAGTCTCCAGCGAGACAGATACCTGAAACAAAAAGAGTGATATAGGTCAGCCACTTACGGATTCCGGCGTTCCTGTCTTCCGGAGCAACCGCATAGGATTTTTCCAAAAGCCACATTAGTAAAATGTAAATCGGAAAGACGATTATCAATGTGGCCACAGGAAAACTAATCGAGTAAGAGCCATAATAATAACTGTTAATAGCCGGGTAAGCTTTGTTTATTATCGTAAATAAAAGACTGACCAAATAACCGACGAATACCGACAGGGCAACCGTTGCCCCGAGGTTCAAAAACACATCCTTAGCATTTGATTTTTGTGGATTCATATTTTTATTTTTAATTAATAATTATTCCGTCGTTACACCGTCAAACTCCGGACCGTTTACCTCGGCTTCCGTCTTTGTTTTTCTGATTATACCATCTTTATGGTGAGCCGGACTATATACTGTGTAGAGTTTCAGTGATTCTGTTTTACCGGTGTTTACGACGTTATGCCTGGCCCCTTTTGGCACTATTACGGCGTCACCATTTTTGACGACATATTCGGCGTCATTTATATAAACCATCCCCTCCCCGGCCTCAAACCTGAAAAATTGGTCGTTACCGACATGCACCTCACTTCCTATTTCTTCTCCCGGTAAGAGACTCATCAACACCAACTGGCTATACTCTCCGGTATAAAGTACTTTTCTAAAATTATCGTTCTCAAGCGTAAGTTTTTCAATATCACCTTTATAGCCTTTTTTCATGAACCGATTATATCAAATCTTGAACTCTATTACATCACCATCCTTCACAATATAATCTTTTCCTTCTGTTCGTACTAGACCTTTTTCACGCGCGGATGCATACGAACCGGATGAAAGTAGGTCGTTGCAGTAAACCACTTCGGCACGAATGAATTTATCTTTGAAATCGGTGTGAATCGCCTGTCCAGCAACAGGCGCAGTTGAGTCGCGTAATATTGTCCAGGCCCTCGTCTCATCTTCACCTGTTGTAAAATATGTAATCAGATTGAGTAACCGATATCCTCCTTTTATTAAATTATCTATCCCGTCGTCTTCCCCGCCAAGTTCCGTACGAAACATTTCCTTTTCTTCTCCGGCCAAATCCTTCAGTTCGTGCTCTATTCCGGCATCAATCACCACATACTGACTTTTATTTTGCTCAAAAAAATCCATTAATTTCCCCCACGGTTCATCTATGTTGGGCGATATATCGCCTAAGTTTTTATTTCCGGCTTTTTTATTGAGAGCATACATAATAGGTTTTGCGGTGAGTAGGTTCAATTGCTTTACGACAGCTTTTTCCTTTTCATCGAACACTAGTGAGTTAACTAGCTTTCCGGCTTTTATACACGCATCCACCTTTTGTAGAATTTCATTTTCATAAACAGCTTCTTTCTTACCGGCTTTGACTTCTTTCTGTAAATTAGACAGTCGCTTGGTCACTGTTTCGTTATCGGCCAGTACAAGTTCATAGTTTATTACTTCAATATCTGAAATTGGGTTTATCCCGCCGTGAACATGAATAATTTTGTCATCTTCAAAAATACGCACAACTTCCAATATCGCATCCGTCTCACGAATATTAGTCAAAAACTTATTTCCGAGCCCTTCTCCTTCAGCCGCGCCCTTAACGAGGCCGGCAATGTCCACAAACTCAACAACCGCCGGTATGGTCTTGCCTGACTTGCTAAATTCTGACAATTTAGCAAGTCTAGGGTCTGGTACAGGAACGATACCGACTGACGGGTCGATGGTACAAAAAGGATAATTCTCTGCAGGTACTGACTTTTTAGTTAGTGCATTAAACAGTGTCGATTTCCCGACATTAGGAAGTCCCACAATCCCAATACTTAACATGGAGACAATATATCAGTTTTTCGAGAAATTTACTATCTAAACAATATATATTTCAAACAGAATCTTCTTTGTCTAGAATTGACTTGGTTGCAAACACTTTGTAGACATTTTAATTGAAGTATACGGCCCACCAACATTCCCGCGATCACGCCAGGTATCTGTAGTCTCTAGCATATAATCTTCCACGCCGGTAGTGTTTGGATAAAACTTTTTACAGTATGTGAGTTTGTCTAGATCTGCTCCGGAAACGCCATCGGGGTCAGTAAGCCAATTTCCGTTTGCGTCAGTATGTTGATTTACTTTCCCCCACCAATACATAATGCGAGGATTAGTACCTGTTGCTGTGTATTGCGTTGCCGCAACTGTCATAAAATATTCGGCTGGTGTTGGTATTGATTGAGGAATTATTTGGATTGGGTCGCTTGTGATTAATGTGCTTAAACTCCTACGCATTTCATTACCGCCATAGCCGGCAGAATAATCAAAAGTACTGTCATAGCCGTTTTCCGGAGAATTATCTATAACGTAACCACCAGTTCCGAAATATAATGCACGAGCTTTAACCATGAGACTAAATGTCTTTGATTGTTCCGCTGGAGGTGTGTATGTTCCATCTGCCTTTAATGCGTAATTTTGAGCAAACATCTTCATGTTTACGGTGAAGTCCTTATGCTCGCCGGGGGCTAGGGGGAAACCGCCGATATATGCTAAGCAACCTACTGGAATCGGCTGTGGATCCCATATGAATACCCCGCCATCTATACCAAGCGACCCGCCCCAATAACCTGTCGAGGGTTCTTCCCGCATTCGTAGTCTGGTCCCATCGGTTGCGAGAGAACTGTCAGGTAAACTTGTGGGATAAAAATAGGCACATTGCTGAAAACCATTACCCAAAGCATCTGGGTTCGTTGCCATAGAAAATATTATACCGGTTATGGTGTCTCCATTGGTTGCCGGCGCGCTAACTCGAATACGCATGACATCATCACCGTCCCAACTTTGACCTGGAACGACCGCATGAACAATTGCTGGTACTGGCATATCAAGTTTTTCGATTGTGTACGTAAGTTTTTTACTCACGAGACTCGTGATAGTAAAATATTGACCAAGGCTCATCTTACCATAGGCGTTCACCACCTTGATTTGTATTTTACACGACCCGGGCTTTATTTTAGCTAAGCTGGCCGCGCAGTCCGCCTTAACTTTGTCGGAAATAAGATTAACATGGAACGTTAACGTTTTACCGTCAGGCGAAAGGATGGGTTGTTCGAGAACATCACTTTGAATTAAAATGTAATTGCCTGGGGCGTACACCTTTCCGTTTATTTGAGTACCGGTGATTCCTTGAATTGAAGATGAAAATCCAGAACCGGTTATGACAACTTCCGTTCCATCGGCGCCCTGGTTTGGCGAAATTGAATTAATTTTCACTGAGCTTTCCGCTTTTGGTATAGCACCTTGGAATAATATTATCCCAGCGATAGCAACCGCACCACATGTCGTGATAATGTGAACTTTTTTCTTTTTTAAAATTTCTTTCATATTTTTTATTATTTATAATTTGTAATAGAATTTTGACATAAATATTATACCACAATACATATAATTATTGTTAAAGATAGCGAAAAAACAGAGAGAAGTAAAATAAATTTACAAACGTTAAAGCCCGAGTTTCCCCGAGCTTGATAGTTTTATGGAGCATATCAGGCCCCGCGCGGACAAGCCCGCATTTCTTATTTTTGCGACAGCAGATACCGGATGGCATCTACTGCTGTGTAGGAGTCGTCCTCATCCTTCATCAAATGAGACAGGAAGCTTGCGTCATCCCCCAGTGTAAACATCGGGGGCTCGTTCGGATTTCCGATCCCAACCGCCGAGAAGAGAACATTACAGAGGCAACGGCGACCGACGGTGTCTTCGATCTTCCCACCCTTGCGGACATAGTCGGCCACGGGTTCACTTGAACACCGCAGACCGACTTTGCCGTTGGGCAGTGCGTATGGCACCGTCAGCGCTGACCTGTCGCATATCCGTTTTCTGGCTTCGTAAATCACCGGGTCGGATTGCGTCCCTGCGAGTTGTGGCACCTTGAACGGATAATTGGTCGGTGACGCTGTCGGGTCGGTGTGAATAATGAGTTCACCTCGATATCCCAGTCGACGCATTTCCCGGCGATAGTGTGGGTCCAAACCGGAATCTTCGCTCAGCGCGAAAATCGAACCGGCCTGAATCCCCACCGCTCCAAGAGACCGGGCCTTGGCGATACCCTCTGGTGAAGCGAACGAGCCGCCAATCCAGAAAGGAATTCCCAGGTTTTTCAGCTTCTCAAAGTTCACTTCGTCTCTCTCGCCGTAGACGGGCTGACCTTTGTCGTCGAAGACTTTCTCTCGCCCTCGTGGCGGAGCGTTGTGGCCACCGGCGGTCGGCAGTTCCACAACGAACCCCTGGACGCTTCCGGCCGGTAGTTTGTGGACCATCAATCCAGCCAGTGCGTCGGTCGAAACGATCGGCAGAAACCCCGGTCGCTTAAGTTCTCGTGGGAAATTCTCCCCGAAAAACTCGCGTGGATTGAAGCTAATCGTCTGGGTTGGAGAATTACCTCCCTCAACCGAGACGCGGTAGTTTAGAACTCCGCCTTGTGTGACGGCGTCAAGAACCCCGGGAATCTGGAGAGTGATCCCCGCACCCATGGTCACATAGTCAACGCCCGCGAGCATTGCCCCTGTGAGATGGAAGATGTGCGGAATCTGGAGTTTCTCTAAATAATTGACGCTAATCGGCCCGTCATGACCTTCTTTCGAAAGCCACACGGCACAGAAACTAGCGGCAACCGTGAACTCGATGAGTTCACGACTCGGCGTCATGCTGAACGCTGGTACCCGCCTGAAGTCTTGGTCGAGAGGTTTGCCACCTTCAACGAAATACTTGGCCAAGAGCCGTTCCGAAACTTCCGGAAACGGAAAATGAGCAAGCGCTCGTCTGTAGTGGCCACCGATATCTCCAAGCTGAAGAAGGTGCGGAAGGATCCGCTCGAAACCGGTCCCGGACACCGTGCCGAGTGCACCGGCCGTTGAGGTCATCTTGGCCAAATGGGGGTTTGATACGTAAATCCCCATGCCACCTTGAATTATTTCTCGGTTCATGAGGCCCCCTTGAAAGGACTGACATCTCATTATGAAATGTCTCTACTTAAAGTCTATCAGTATTTAATAAAAATAGCCCGTAAACACAAAAAGTTCTGCGGCAGTCGGGGCGTGTCTTGCCCGTGTGCCACAGAACTTTTTAACCCACCATCAGACCCTAGAGTCCTCCCCCCGTGCGGGCCGGAAAGAATTGCGGATCACCCGTCCCGCCAAAGTCGTTGTAGGCCGGTGACGGGAGTTCCAGGATGTCCCCAGCTGTGAACCACAGCCTCTCGTCGATCCAGTCGAGGTCCGCACCGATGAACTCCAGACGCTCCTTCGGATCTCGGAGCTCCGCCACCTTGATCCGCTGTCCGACCGGAATCCCCATCGCCACAAAACCCTTCAGCCGGAGACTCTGCCCGACCGAGTATTCCTTCCCTTCGAGACTGACCTTGTCGGTCATACAGACACTCCTCCACATTACGAACTATGTGAGCGATCGCTCACCCTGTACGTGATTATAGATATAAAATAGAAATTATCAACCCGGTAGTGAATTTTGGCATTGCAAGATTGCCTGCGCGAAGCGCTATGCCAAAATTCACTACCGGGTCAACCTGATTTTTATAAAAAAAAAGATCGTGGCTACCATCAGCCACGACCCTTGGTCGCACGAACACCGCTCACAACGCCGCGCGTAGTACTGGCCGGATCCGACGAATAGTACCGAACTTCGGCCAGTAGGGCTCGCACGAAACCCGATGTTCCACCGGACACCCACGCGGAGAGAGATGGACTGGAACGAAGCCGTCCCGCCGAAGCCGTCGTATGGCCCCGCAGTAGATGCAAGCGCCGGTGTAATTCTGCCACTGTTTCTGTCGCACGAAAACCTCCAATCAGACGCTCAGCTCTCGATGCCGTCGTCCGGATAGATAAGATCGAGCTCGCCTGGGCGGAGATTCCACTGCTGGGTGTCGCCAGGAAACCCGACCCAGATGAACACATCCACACTGGGCTTCTCGAGCCTAGCGATTCTGCCCTCGCGTCCGGCAGTAAAGCCAGCGCGAGCATACGCCTTATCGTTGACACGAACATCCTGGCCGACTCGGAACTCACCGAGATTGGGTTCGTAGAGCCCAACGGATTCGATGACCTCCCGGCCCTCGTCATCGGTCCTGGTCCAACTGCGATGTAACATACGATTACCCTCCCAGAAAACTTTTGTACTTACGATGGATGAGCATCCACCTTTCGTAGTGTTTTATACCATATCGAACCTATAAATGTCTAATAGGCTCTTTGACCAAACTTTATAAATTTCTCTACCCACTTTATCCGACGCTCGGGAGAGATTTTTTTCATCGGTCCGCATTTTTTCATTTTCGTGTGAATACCGGAAAACCAAAGTATTCCATCTTGTATCTCATTAGTGTTGTCGCCAAACAAAAACCTGGCAAGAAAAGGTGCTGAGTCGGACGTAACGAATACCCTCCCCGTTCTGCCCTTGAGAAGTCGCCTCCAACCCAAACCGCTCGGCAAAAACTTATATGCAAAACCTGGAAGCCAGGCTCGGTCGAACAATCCCTTGAGTAAAGCTGGCATTGTTGACCACCATGAAGGATAGACTATAACCAAGTGGTCGCACCACCTAACATCTTCCTGGAACTGTTTCAAATCCGGTTCAAGTTCCTGTATAACTCTGTATCCTTTGTGTAATATTGGGTCAAACTTCATATCACCGAGGTTAGTACGTTTTACTTCGTACCCCGAACTCCTGGCGCCTTTTGCATAAGCGTCACACAGTTCTACACACATACTGTCTGTGTCAGGATGTCCCGCAAGAATAAATACCTTTCTAGTCATGTCTAAATTGTAACAAACAAATTTTCAATTTTCAATTTTGCAATTTACAATCAATGTCTTAATTTTCAATATTTAGAAATTGGCTCATTGGAAATTGTTTAGAAATTGAAAATTAGAAATTAGAAATTTGTATGTTATAATTCCCTCATGAAACTTCGGTATCTTATCATTTTATTCCTTCTCTCTCTAGGTATCCTCGTTGGTCTCGTCAAATACTACAACCTCGACCCGACTCTATTAGCCAGCCTGTCATTTTATGAAGCCCTGGCCAATCCTTCTGTTCGTATAATCAGAGTTCCGGAAGGCCTGCGTAAAGAAGAAATCGCCAATATCATGGCTACAAAACTCGCCTGGGACGAGACCGAGAAAGACGCTTTCATCAACATGCATTTGGCCCTAAATACGGATAATCTGGAAGGCCGATATTTCCCAAAAACTTACATGATTCACAAAGACGAGGATCCTGTCGGGGTTTCTAGTAAAATGTTCCACGAATATGCAAATGAGACAAGTAAAATCAAGAAACCAAAATCGACCCAAATAATAAACCCCAAGATGGCTTTGACCATCGCCTCAATTATCCAAAGAGAAGCCGGTGGCAAAAGCGATATGAAACTGATATCTGGAATACTTTGGAACAGAATATTCAAGGGTATGAAACTACAGGTTGATGCCACTTTGCAATACGCCAAAGGTAGCCAGGAAGATGGTTGGTGGAGCCAGGTCACTCCGGCCGATAAAAAAATAGTTTCTTTTTATAATACATATGCTCATGCCGGATTACCCCCATCGGCCATATCAAACCCCGGATTTGCTGCTATTGATGCCACATACAACCCACAAAAAACCTCTTGCATCTTCTATCTGCACGATAAAAAGAGAAGGATCCATTGCTCAAAAACCTACGAGGAACATAAAAGAAACATAGAGAGGTACTACTGACCTAGAGAAGGTGTGCTAACATACAAATATGCGCCGAGTGATAATAAAAGAAGGCCCTCTGGTATTCCTGCGGAATGTTTTAGTAATGGAATTAATTCTCGGATTTTCGCTTTATGCTATATCTTTTCTTGAAAACTGGCAAACTCTCTATGTCATATGGGGAATCGCCAAATTAATTCGTTACGATATATTTTTGATTGTCGGTTTCTCAATCTTTCAACTGGTATATGTTTCTCTACTTTTCTTAGATTGGTATTTTTCTCACTTTGAAGTGACCGACAAAGAGATAACTCATAAGTCAGGACTTTTATTCCGTCATAGAAAATCCGTCAGTCTTTCGGATGTTGTCGGGGTTGAAACATACCAATCCCCTTTGAGTCGGATGATGCATCATTCCACCATCATCCTTCACCACGGCACGGAGAGAATTACAAAAATAAAAAATATCATAAACGCAGACGACTATGTTCACATCCTGAAACAACTGACCCGTAACAAAACTCACTCGGATTCGGGAGATGTTTCTAGGTTTATTCGTGAAGGTGAAGGTAGGTTCGTGGAATTCAAAGAGACTTTGCGATGGGATACGAGAAAACGCGAGGTCGGTCGTGATATGGAAAAAATGGTAATGAAAACAATAGTGGCTTTTATGAACACGGACGGTGGAACGCTTCTAATCGGAGTGAACGACGCCGGACAAGTGGTTGGGCTTGAAAACGATTTCAAAACTCTCCCGCGAAAAAACCATGACGGATTTGAAAACCACATCAGTATGTTGGTGAAAACCATGATAGGATTACCCTTCGCAAAATACATCAGTATTAAATTCGAAAGGTTAAATGAAAAAGAAGTTTGTTTGGTCTCGGTCGGAGAAAGTCATAAACCGGCTTACCTCCGAAACGGCGATAATAAAGAAGATTTTTTCGTCCGCGTCGGCAACTCAACTCAACCGTTCTCTATGAGCGAAACGGAGGAATACATAAAGACGAGGTGGAAGTAGGTGGTCATTATACCACTTAACTATAGGTCCTTTTAACTAACTGATTATAAAATCATTTTTAGAAAAAACCAATCAACAAAAGCGGATTGATTTTTTCTTTAAACAATAGCACCAAGGTGGACCCTACAGGACTCGAACCTGCCACCCCCTCATTGCAAATGAGGTGCTCTACCAGATGAGCTAAGGGCCCACCTTGAGGCTATTATTGGCTTATTTTACATTATTTTCTCTCCAAAGCAAGACCGATAACATGATGTAAAAAATCCTTAACCGAAACTCCGATGGCTTCTAGGGATTTCGGTAAAAGGGACTCCTTTGTAAGTCCAGGCAGTGTATTAACTTCCAAAAAATATATTCCTCGGCGTGGCGACACAATAAAATCGGAACGAGAGTAGTGGAGTAATCCAAGATTCTTATGGACAAGAGCGGACATTCTTTCTATTTCTTTTTTTTCGGCCTGACTAAAATTGCCGGGGCAGATTTCCTTGCTCTTACCGTTATACTTTGATTCATAATCAAATAACTTGCCTTTCGGAGGAACTATCTCAACAACCGGCAAAGAATATGTTTCTTGTCCGCGTAAACCATCTACAACCCCACAGGTTACCTCTCTACCGACAATATATTCCTCCACAATAGCCGAGCCGTGCTCAGACAAAACACTTTCAAGCGCAGAGAGGAATTCGCTGTATGAATCGACTTTTTGTAAACCGACAGATGGACCGCCACAGGCCGGTTTGACGATAAGCGGATGAGGAAGTGAACTGAAAATTTCTTTGGCTTTTGCCGAAATCGAATCGGTTTGCCGAACGAGATAAGAAACTGGAGTTTTTATCCCGGCTGATTTTAACTTTTCCTTCGTCAACCATTTATTCATGGCGATGGCCGACTCATACCTTCCGGAACCGGTATACGGAACAGCGTAGAGATCCAAAACCGCCTGTACCTGACCGTCCTCGCCATACTCGCCGTGCATAGCATTAAAAATAACATCCACATTTTTCAAAATCCGTTCGGGGGACCGCTCGATACCTTGGATGTGCCATTTGCCGTCTTTGGAAATGAAAATATCGATAGGGTTGTGCGTCTCCGAGAGTTGTCGTAAAACATTTGCCCCGGTCTGGAGTGACACATCATACTCTGGAGACGGCCCTCCGCGAAGTACACCTATTTTTAATGAACGAGGAAGAGTTTGCATATGATAAGTATAACACCCCTCTCATGTTCCACAAATTTTTAATTTTGTAATTTTTAAATAATTTCTAATGAATCAATGTTTAAAAATTAAGAATTAAGATTTATTTATAAAATTAAAAATTCAAAAATTATAAAATTCTTCTCAGTTTTTTATGGAAAGCTATAGCGAATCTATGAGCCTCAGCATTTGAACGTAGGATCTCTCGCTCGTGCACCAACCATTTCTTATCCCCAAGTATTTCTCGAGGTTTGTGCCTCTCGTCTTTTACAACCGAGACAACCGGAATATTCTGACCGTTATCGTGCAGAACTTTCTCGACAGCTCTTTTTTGAGCTGTTCCACCGTCCACCACAATTAAATCAGGTAATCGCCATTCTATATGTCCCAACCGACGAGTCAAAATTTCTGTCAGTGACTTAATATCATTTACGCCATGGCTGATATCGTCTTTTATCTTAAATTTTCTATAATCAGACAACTTCGCCTCTCCATCCTCCACCACAGTCATTACCCCGACAACATTTTGCCCCGACATGTGAGCGATATCGTACGACTCGATTCTAAACCCTGTGTCAAAGGGACTCTTTGACACATCTTCTTTTATCAAAGATATATCTTGAATATGTCTCAAAGTAAACAACGAGCCTTTGACTATATTACTTTTCTCAAATTCTAAAGAATTTGAGAATGTTTTCATTTGTTTCTCAAGGTTATTCATCAAACGCTTCTTGTTGCCCTCAAAGAACAGGATTATATTCTTGATCATCTCGGCGTATTCTTCTTTTCTTATCTCACCAGTACAAACCCCCGGACACAATCTGATTTGCCTGTTGAAACATGGTTTGCCGGACAAAAGCGCACAGGTATCCCGATACGGAAACATCTTACGAACTATTTTTAAAGCTTCTCGCAGTTGGCTGCCATTCGGAAAAGGCCCAAACGAATATGCAATCTTTATAGCCGCCTTTTTTGATTTCCTTCGATATATCGAAAGAGATGAGTTCTTGGTAAGAGAGTCCTGCAGTAATTCTTTGCCACGCATCGTAAGCACCCGCGGAAAATCTTCATTGGTAATAACAACAAAATTAAAACTTTTATTATCTTTTTCTTTTATGTTGGCCTCCGGCTGATACTTTTTTATGAGGTGAGCTTCCAGGACCAGAGCCTCCAAAACCGAATCTGTTTTTATAAAATCAATATCGCTGAACTGACCTAGCATTTTGGAAATTAGTGGGCTCCGAGTGTCTGATATGTCTGGCTGAAAATAACTCCTGACTCTATCACGAAGAGAGGTTGCTTTTCCGATGTAGAGTATTTCACTTTGGCCTTTAGCCTTTCGCTTTTTAGACTTAAACAAATACACACCAGGTGTATCAGGCAGTTTCGGTATTATTTTTTCAATGTATTGACTATTCATAATATGTATGATATTATAGCAAGCAGGAGACCCTGCTATGACTTACGTAGAAACGGTTATGCTCTTTGGTTCGCTCGGTTTCATCCTCTCGTTCACCCTCCTCAACTACATCAGGTTGGTGGAGATCGAGAGGCTACTCAAGAAAAAGTAACCGTCGTGTTCTTTCAGTCGTGGGCGCCGTAAGTCGGGCGCCCATTTCTGTATCTAAATTATCTGCCACACCAGTACCTCCGCCGAGCTCGGTACGGGGTTACACCTACTCTTTTCTGTAAGCTCTATACTGTTTCAGAGCCTTTTTCAGATATTTCCCCGTATAACTCTTCTCATTATTCGCTACCTCTTCCGGAGTCCCCTTCGCCACTAACTGCCCGCCACCGTCACCACCCTCAGGACCAATGTCTAAAATATAGTCCGAAGATTTTATAATGTCCATATTATGTTCAATAACAAGCACTGTGTTACCCTTATTCACTAGCTTTTGCAATATTTCGATCAACTTCTTCACATCTTCGTAGTGAAGACCTATGGTCGGCTCATCAAGAAGATAAATAGTTTTTTGTAAATGCGGACGATACAACTCCGAGGATATTTTCACACGCTGTGCCTCACCGCCGGAAAGTGTTGTAGCCGACTGACCGAGTTCTAAATATCCGAGACCAACATCGTCCATTGATTTCAAGCGGTCATATATGGATGGAATATCCTCAAAAAACTTAAGCGCCTCCTCAACTGTCATTTTCAAAACATCATATATACTTTTCTTTTTATAATGTACTTCTAGAGTCTCTTTCATAAACCGCTTACCTTTACAAACATCACACGGAACATAAACGGTCGGCAAAAAGTGCATTTCTACCTCAATCATGCCGTTGCCCTGACAGGTCTCGCAACGACCGCCTTTAACGTTGAAAGAAAATCTATTTGCTTTCCAGCCACGAGCACGAGCTTCGGCAGATTTGGCAAATAAGTCGCGGATAAAAGTCCATGAACCTGTATATGTGGCAGGATTGGAGCGCGGAGTACGACCTATTGGGGACTGGTCAATGAGGATGGAGCGACCAAGATATTCCGTACCAGTAAAAGATGTGCAGTTGTATATATCTGCAGAACGATATTTTCTCTCAAATCGCGCTTGCAAGTTCCTGTGTAAAATCTCATACACAAAAGATGATTTACCAGAGCCAGATACTCCTGTAACCGAAATGAACCGCCCAAGCGGAATATCCACATTCATATTCTTTATATTGAATATCTTTCCGCCACGAATCTGCAGTTCGCCCTTTGGACTTTCGCGTCTTTCCTCCGGAACTTCCACGACCTTATCACCTCGCAAATAGTCGAGCGTTACAGAGCCAGAAGTATTTTTCTTTGCGGTAATGAGCTCATCCAAATCCCCCGCCACAACGACATGCCCCCCATGCACTCCGGCTCCCGGGCCAATATCTACAATGTAGTCAGAAGCGAATATTGTATCCTCGTCATGTTCAACGACAATAATAGTGTTACCGAGGTCGCGAAGCTTGAGTAGGGTTTGTATAAGTCGGTCGTTATCACGAGAGTGTAGTCCAATGGTTGGCTCATCCAGCACATACAAAGCACCGACGAGACCCGAACCGAGTTGTGATGCAAGACGGATCCTCTGCGCTTCACCGCCCGAGAGCGTATGCGCCCGACGTTCAAGGGAGAGATACTCAATACCGACGTTTATCATAAAAAGAAGTCGTGCTTCTATTTCTCGCATAACTACTTTGGAAATATTCTTCTCGCGCTCGGTAAGTTTTAACCCCGTAACAAAAGCATAGGCATCTTTTATGGACATAGCTGTCAGTTCCACAATGTTTCGCTTGCCAATTAACACATGCAGAGCTTCCGGTCTAAGTCGCGCTCCTTTACATACTGGACAAACCTCCTTACCGAAAAAGTGTCGTGTACCGAGGCCGTTACACTCAGGACAGGCCCCGTATGGAGAATTAAAGGAGAACAATCGCGGTTCAACTTCTGGGTAAGAATAACCGTCTTTCGGGCATGAGAGTTTGGATGAAAGGAAGAATTCTTCAGGTGTGTAATCGCGTTCCTTTTCTCGACTCATATCTCGAAACAAAATTTTCACCTGACCGTCTGACTCGTGAAGTGCCTTTTCCAAATCTTCGGATAGCCTTTCTTCTGCGCTTTTTTTATCTACTGTGAAATCTAGAAGCGAGATGCTATCCACGAGTACATCTATAGTGTGTCGTTTTGTTTTGGAAAGCTCGACCCGATCGCGAAGAGACTTACGAACCCCATCCACCAGAATATGAGAATAGCCTTTACCGAGTAGATCATAGAGGAGCTGATAGTATTCTCCTTTTCTTCCTTTTACCACTGGTGCAAATATTTCTACATAAAATGGTAATGGTATTTTCGATTTCTTGTCACCCAGTTCTTTTTTCTTGTGCACAATCTTCTCTAATACAAAGTTTTTTATTTCTTCATTCGATAGTTTTGTGATCTCGTCTCCACAAACGAGACAGTGCGGATGGCCTATGCGCGAATACAAAATACGCAAGTAATCATAAATCTCGGTGATCGTCGCCACAGTCGAGCGCGGGTTGTTCGAGCGTGATTTTTGATCGATCGAGATGGCGGGTGAAAGACCTTGGATCTCATCGACGTCGGGTTTTTGCATCTGCCGGAGGAACTGTCTGGCATAGGAAGAAAGAGACTCGACGTACCTTCGTTGGCCCTCGGCAAAAATAGTATCGAAAGCAAGAGAAGATTTCCCCGAACCCGAGAGTCCGGTAAAAACCACCATTTTATTTCGTGGCATCTCTACGGTTATATTTTTAAGGTTATGCGTGCGCGCACCTTTAACTATGATTTTGTCGTTTGTATTATTTTTCATCCTATTAGAGACAAAGTCCCGCTGCGAGCCCTCGCGGTCTCTAACAGGACAAGTACAGGTAAATACACCCACGAGTGGTCTATAGGTGTTGTATGGAGCATATTAGCACAGACCAAATAATTGTAAATTGACTTGATGATAGGCGTTGTGTAAGATTTCACACAGAAAGGAAAACTCACATGGCCAAACCGGATCCTGTCGTGGGGATGCGTGTGCAGTGGGAAACGCAGACCGATCGGGCGGACGCTCTCGTTCTCCGAGATCGGCTGATCCCAAAATTCGGTACCGAGGATCTCGTCGTCGCTGAGGTGGAACGATCGCCGAGTGGAGACTTCGTCCTGACACTGAGTCGTGACAAAGAGGTCATCGGCAAGAGAAAGGGGGATAGAAAATACGGACAGTTTTACCCAGAGCGTATTGGTTGGAGATGGCTCCAACCGAAACCTCCGAGTTAGAGCTGGAGTTTGAAGAGGGCGACACAGGTCGCTCTCTCTTTTTATACGAAAAACGGGTCGCGCATGCACGAGCCCGTTCAGTCAGACGAAACTTGGAATATTTTATCGCCGGCGCAACATGAGCCAGAGAAAAATACCTGAAGTGAGCACAATTACGACTAGCGCCCAATCTGGAAGCAGACCAAACAGTAGGTCAAGCAAGAAATCTCTCCCTCCTTTCCCTAATGCTTTTGCCGATTTCGCTCACCGATGAAGACAGCGAGAACCGGCATTCCGAACCCGATACAGAGGAACACGAGGGTGATGGTCCAGGGACTCACAACCCATTCCGAATTTGACATGGTTACACTCCTATTTTCGGTCGTTAATAGTCCGGCCGATCCAGTGGCGATTGTACAACTTTTTACTTTTTATGACAATGGGTTGTCTCTAGAATTCTTAACCTTCTTCACTTTCGACAGTGTGTCCATCTTCAATAATTCAGCAATTTCGTCTCTCAAAATCGCTGCGGTCTCAAAATCCAGTATTTTCACCGCACCATCCATCTGTTTTTCTTTTTGCCTGATAAGTTTCTGAGGGTCTTTATCGAATAGTTTTTTATCAATCTCGAGAAGAGAATCAACTGTCTTCCTGTGCTCGGTCTTCATCTGGTCAGTAATATCCTGGATCTTTTTTATAATCGTCTTCGGAGTGATGCCATGCTTTTTGTTGTATTCCATCTGGACAGTTCGGCGTCGGTTCGTTTCATCTATTGCATACCGCATCGAACCAGTCATGTGGTCAGCGTATAAAATAACTTTGCCATCCACGTTTCTGGCCGCACGGCCAATAATCTGTACCAAACTGGTTTCACTTCGTAGAAATCCTTCCTTGTCCGCGTCTAAAATCCCAATCAGAGTAACTTCGGGCAAATCGAGTCCTTCTCGTAAAAGATTTACCCCGACAATAACATCAAACTCGCCACGCCGAAGCGAGGTTAAAATCTCAATTCTTTGTATGGTTTTTATATCACTATGAAGATACTCCGCTCGAATACCCTTTTCTTTCAGATACTCCGATAAATCCTCGGCCATTTTTTTGGTCAGTGTGGTGGCAATAACTCTTCCGCCTTTTTTCACTGCTTTTTCTGTTTCAATTATGAAGTCTGCTATTTGACCTGGGTATTTTCCCTTCTGCACGATGGGCCTCGTTTCAACTACAGGGTCAATTAATCCTGTTGGACGAATGACCTGCTCGACTATCTGCTCACTATGTTCTTTTTCGTATGTACTCGGGGTTGCGCTTGTATATATGGTCTGACCAACTCGCGCCTGGAACTCAGCAAATCGAAGTGGTCGGTTATCTTTGGCACTTGGCAACCGAAAACCAAAATCAACAAGAGATTGTTTTCGGGATGAATCTCCGCCATTCATAGCGCCTATCTGCGGAACGGTCACGTGTGATTCATCAATAATAGTCAAGAAGTCCTTCGGGAAATAGGATAGTAATGTATCCGGAGCTTCACCGGGTTTTTTACCAGAAAAGTGCCGTGAATAGTTCTCAATACCGTTGCAATATCCCATTTCACGTATGAGAGCTAGGTCATATGATGTACGACGCTTCAGTCTCTCCGCTTCCAAGAGTTTTCCTTCTTTTTCTAATTCTTTCAAACGTACAGCCAATTCCGCTTTTATGGATTTGAAAGCCCTCTCGCTTTGTTCCGTTGTTGAAATAAAATGCTTGGCCGGAAAAAGAAAGAAAACGTCTACGGTTTTTATAACACCGCGAGTGATAGCATCTATAACCAAAATCTCTTTTATTTTATTTTCCTCGATTTCAATTCTATATATCACCTTCTCTGACACGGGCATTATTTCTAGCATGTTACCTATAGCCCGAAACATTCCTGGTTTCAAATCTGCTGTTGTACGCTCAAAGTGTATATCTATGAGTTTCCTTATAAAATCCGCCCGCGAAATAGCCTCGCCCTTACTTATCTTCAAATTAACTTTTTCATACTCAATGGGTGATCCCAAACCGTATATGCAGGAAACCGAGGCGACGATTATCACGTCTTTACGCGTGAGAAGCGCCTGTGTAGAAGCGTGGCGTAAACGGTCTATCTCTTCGTTTATCATAGCTTCCTTCTCTATATATGTATCCGACACGGGCATATAGGCTTCCGGCTGGTAGTAATCGTAGTAGGAAACAAAATAGTGCACGGCGTTGTTTGGAAAGAATTCACGGTACTCCTGAGCCAGTTGGGCGGCCAAAGTTTTGTTGTGAGCAATGACTAGAGTCGGTTTTTGCACTTCCTGAATTACATTTGCAACGGTATATGTTTTTCCCGATCCGGTTACACCAAAAAGGGTCTGATGTCGCAGACCTTTTTTCACTCCTTCAACCAAAGCTTTAATCGCTTGTGGTTGGTCACCTGCTGGCGGATATTGTCTATTGATCTCAAACTTCATTCGCCTAATATATCACAAATTATTAACCATAGTACTTACCCAGAAATTCTTTTTTATATTTTTCAAAGCTGTCGTTTTTTATGGCCTCACGCATACCGTCTACCATAGTGACGATAAAATGCAGGTTGTGAATCGAGGCTAGGGTCGCGCCGAGAATCTCCTTTGCCCGAAAAAGATGTGCGACATAACTCCTGGTAAAGTTTTTGCAAGAATAGCACTCGCAACCGGGATCGAGTGGCCCAGAATCATCTCGAAATTTTTGGTTAAGTAAATTAATCTTCCCTACTTTAGTATAAATCCCGCCGTTGCGAGCAATACGAGTGGGAAAGACGCAATCAAACAAATCACAACCTTTTTCCACAGCCATAAATAAACCCTCCGGCTCGCCGATACCGAGTAAATGACGTGGTTTATTTTTCGGCAGTATAGAGTTACACCACTCCACCGCTTTATCCATATCTTCTTTTTCAAATGACCCGCCAATGCCGAACCCGTCGAAAGGAAGCGAGCCGATATACTCTGCGCTTTCTTTTCTCAGGGCCTCATCCCGCCCGCCCTGAACTATCCCAAATAATGCTGGCCCATCTATTCGTCCATTCGCGCGAATTAGAGATTGGTGATGCTCTAAGGAGCGTTTGGCCCAGCGATGTGTACGTTCAAGCGCTTCTTTTTGGTAATGAAGGGATTCATGTGGCGACGTACACTCATCAAAAGCAAAAATGATATCCGCTCCAAGGTTGTGTTGTATATCGATAGATTTCTCTGGAGTAAAGTAGTGCGCCGAACCATCTATGTGTGAACGAAAAGTCACACCATCTGAATCAATCTTGGCGCGAACAGCTTCTTTTTCCGGCTCTTCTAAATCCAGGTCGGCTTCCGGCAAGAGTAATTCTTCATTCTTCCTTAGAATTTTACTGATGCCTCTGCCCAATGCTGCGCCAAGAGAAAAAACCTGGAATCCACCAGAGTCCGTCATGAGAGGGCCTTTCCAATTCATGACTTTGTGCAACCCGCCCATTTTCTTTATTTCTTCGTCTCCCGGTTCAAGATATAAATGATATGTATTTGCGATTATGGTTTGAACACCAGCTTCTATGACTTGTTCCGGCGTGAGCGATTTTACCGTGCCTTTCGTTCCGACCGCCACAAAAGCAGGCGTTTGGATGTCACCATGGGGTGTAGTAATGACACCGGTTCTACCTATACCGTTTGGTAACTCTTTTTCAATTTTAAACGAGAATTTTTTCATTGGTGAATTTTTAATTTCCAATTTTTAATTTTTAAATAATTTCCAATGATTTAATGTATAAAACAATTAGTAAAATCAAGACTAGCATTTTGAAGATGAAAAGGAAAATTTTGGATACAGAAATAGGCGCCCAACTTACGGCGCCTACTGCTGACAGAACACGATGATCCTTACTTCTTCCCGAGCATGCTCGCGATGTGGTAGCCGACGGCATGAATGCTGATGACGATAGCCCCAACGCAGGCCAGGGTTGCACCCGGCAAGTTATTGTCCTTGACTGCATACGCGGCCATGAACACAAGAACCAGTGAGATGAGGTAGAGAGTACTGTGACGCATCTAGAACCTCCTACTATAAAGATAACATGGATACGGTATAACGTCAAGTATTATTAGTAAAACAAAATAACCCTTATTTTAAGGGCTATTTTGGAAAGAAAAAATTTGAGTCAAAACTATTGCTTCTCAACTTTCAACAACTGCACTTCAAACACCAGTGTGGAATTCGCCGGTATCGGACCGTAATCGGTTGAACCATATCCTAACTCCGGAGGAATGGAAAGTAATCTCTGTCCACCGACCTTCATCCCAGCTATTCCTATATCCCAACCTTTTATGACCTGACCGGAACCCAAAACAAACTGAAACGGTTCATTTCTGGCAACCGAACTATCAAAAACTGTTCCATCAACAAAGTGGCCTACATAATTTACGACAACCCTATCGCCTACTTCGGCCGTATCACCTTCTCCAGCCACAACATCTTGAGTAAGCACCTGTGGCGAGGGTGTCGCGACTGTTGTTTTTCCCTTAAAAAACGAAACTAACTGCTGGCCAAAAATAAAAAAGAAGCCAACCGCAAAAACGGCGATAACAACCGCCACCCATTCTTTTGTATCTAATGTTTTCATCCCGTTTAGAGATAGGAAATCCCTCGAGCATACGAGGCATTTCCGTATTTAAAGTTAATATAGTGAGTAATGTAAATTGAATCTGATGATACCGCAAGAAAGATTAATCAACCGAATAATCTCTAACGGGATTCATGCATCTAATTATATTAATAAATATGATATAGTGCAACAATGAAAAAGAAATTAGGGATAACTCCAACAGCAAACACGTACCCTATGCGTATAAATAAATATCTTGCCCACAAAGGTGTTGCCACCCGCGCAGGTGTCGATGAACTTATAAAAAGCAGTAAAATTTTGATTAACGGCAAAGTCGCCGTACTCGGAGACAAAATTCTTGAAAGCGATAAAGTTGAAGTTCGTGGCGTCCACACAAAAAAGAAATTTGTTTATCTGGCTTACAACAAGCCGAAAGAAATAGTAACGACAAACCCCCAAGGTAAAGAAAAAGACATTTTACAGAATATTTCATATCCTGTAAAAGTCTTCTCTGTTGGACGACTGGATAAGGACTCACACGGACTAATAATCCTGACTAACGACGGCAGGATCACGGACCGACTGCTCAATCCGATTTATAAACACGATAAGGAGTACCTAGTGGAAGTGGATAGGAAATTTACCCCGGCATTTTTGCGACATATGCAAGACGGTGTGGATATAGGCGACGCGGTCACAAAACCAGCCATAGTTAAAAAGTTGGGAGAAAAAAAGTTCGGTATTACGCTGACCGAAGGACGAAACAGACAAATACGCAGGATGACGGAAAAATTGGGATATACAGTGAGAGGCCTGCAGAGAATACGGATACAGAACATAGAATTAAAAAAGTTGCCTCTAAATTCTCACAGAGAAATAGTCGGCGAGGAATTGGCTATGTTTTTAAAAAGTATCGGGCTATAGCTGGGTTGACGCAGACCAGTTATCGTGCTATTTTTCAAATAGAAATCAGGCTAAAACCTGATGCGCCAACTGGACTAGGAAGGAAGGTCTAATATGAAGGATGATTGTAGCCGTGCGGCAAGCATGCCGGCAAGATTTTCGCCGACCATGTTCACTCTTACCGGAGCTTCGGCTAGTGGCAAGAGTGCGACGGTGGACATACTCCGAACACGGCTGATTGGTTTCAAGTTCATCAGTAGTGGCGAAATCTTCCGCGGGTTCGGTAAGGAAATCGGCATGGAGATCGAGGAGTTCGCGCAGTACAATCTTGAACATCCCGAACTCGATTACGATCGCCAGTGTGAAGAGGTTGTGGCACATGCCTGTTCGAGTGGCGCGACCTTCGCGGAGACCCGCATCCCTCACAACATTCCTCGGGCATTTCACATCCTCGTGAAATGTTCCTTGGAAGAACGGAGTCGACGACGGCAACAGCATCCGAAATACCGCCATTTGTCCGTTCCGCAGGTGATGGAGAGGCTCCACCGGAGAGATCTCAACGACCAGTTGCGGTACGGGATCATGTACCCCGACTACAATTGGTCGGGTCAGGACTTCGACATCGTGCTGAGCACGCACGGTCACGGCTCGACACCGGAAGAGATCGCGAACAAGATTCTCCGTCGCCACGAGTGGTGGGTCCGTGCGATGGACTACCGGATGGAACAGTGCGCATGAAATTCTTCTTCGGAGAAGAGAGGGGGCTGGCGGTTACGACCGTCAGCCCTTTACCAATTATGGCCATCAAAGTACAATTCATCCGCACACTAACTTTGACATTGTGCATCTAGTTACTTACTACAAGGTTATTGTGTATAATAAATAATGAGAGTAAATTAGCAATATAAATTATTTAACCTAGCACAAGTAACGATGCCAAAGTTAGTGTGCGGATAAAGCCATGTCCGACAAACCAAAAATAAACCTGCCGACAAAACATTTAAAGATAGAACCTTTAACCAAACAGGAAATTCATGACACTGCTGTAAAAAGAGTACACTTGATATCAAAAGAGTTCACGGATGGCTTCAATTTTCTGCGAAACTATCCAAAATCCGTTACGATTTTTGGTGGCAACCTAACTAAAGAAGATAGTCCTTATTATACAAAAGCTCGAAACCTCGCCGCCCGTATAACAAAAGAATTAAAATATTCCATCTTCACTGGCGGAGGTCCTGGCATCATGGAAGCGGCCAACCGTGGCGCGTTCGAAGCCGGAGGAGAATCTGTCGGCCTAAACGTCGAGTTGCCTAACCACCAGGTACAAAATCCATACATAAACAAATATTTGAACTTTCACTACTTTTTTAGCCGTAAAGTCTGTTTGGGTTTTTCGGCCGAAGCTTATGTGTTCTTCCCGGGCGGTTTTGGAACCTTTGATGAATTTTTTGAAATACTCACCCTTGTTCAGACGACAAAGATTGAAAGTGTGCCTATAATATTGGTTGGGAGTGATTTTTGGCTACCTTTTCACAAGCTGATGGAAAAAGAAATGCTCGGTCGTGGCAGTATTGATTCCGACGACCTGAAACTTTATACGATCACAGACGATGAAGATGAGGTATTGAAAATAATAAAAAATACCCCAGTCCGCAACGGCATAGAGTTCCATCACGACGCCGAAGACGGCATCTAAACTATTCCGATTTTATTCCTCTTTTTATCTCTTTGAATTCATTTTCTATCTCGCCAAGCCTCTCTCGAGAAAGTTTTATGAGGCCAGCGCCTTCTTTTACATATTCCAGTCCTTTTTCCACATCCAATTCGGACTGAGATTCGAACCAATCGACAATGTTCGATAGTTTTTTTAGTGTCTCATTCAGATTCCCGGATTTGGTTGGTTTTTTTGGTATCATGTTATTTTCGAGTTGATTATACCGTCGAGACTTAAAATATCCAAATCGTCTCCTTTTCGCACGTCCCTCTTATAACGAACTATCTTACCATGAGATTTTACTATACTGTAACCTCGAGCCAGTTGTCTTTCTGGATTATAAATTTCTAGAACTTTGGCAGATTGTAGCAGAAACCCCTCCGTATTAGTCATCGTGAGAGAGAAACCGTGAATCAAATCTTTTGTTCGAGAAGTAATATCTTCCGATATCCGTCTTATCCCCAACTCTATCCTGTCTGTTGCCCGAAGCAACGTCTCCTCGGCATGATGAAATACACTCAGTAATTTTGAAAAATAATTTATTATTTTCTCCTCGGACAACCTGACTGTCGAGACGGCATCGTTCCAGCCCGAATTAAGTAAATTCGCCACCGCCGTCGGGGTTGAGACATTTTTATCGGAAACCATAGATAATAGTGGTAAATCTTTGTCGTGGCCTATGCCGGTCAAAACCGGTACGGGAAAATCAACGATAGCACGAACAAGAGTTTCGTTATTGAAGGCCAGAAAAGATTCGAGACTTCCGCCTCCTCGCATGATGACCAAAACATCAATGTCGTGATGCTTTAGGGTTTCGACTGCAGAAAGTAAGTCTTTTATTGCTTCCTGACCTTCAACACGAGAGTCTACAAATAAAATCTCATAGCCAAACTTGCCTATGTTCGATAGAAAATCATTTATAACAGCACCGCTTTTTGATGTGATGACGCCAATACGATGAGGATAAACCGGTAGTTCCCTCTTGCGACTACCAGCAAAAAGACCTTCGAGTTCCAACTTCTTTTTTAGTTTTTCGTAGGCAATCTGCAGGGCACCCTCGCCCACCAACTCGATGAGTTCTACTTTGAAGGTCATTCGGCCGTTCGGTTTATAAACCTCGGGATAAGCCGTTATAATAACTTCCAAACCGTCTCGCAGTTCCACGCCGGAAATGCGAAAGTCGTTTTTCCACATTATACAATTTATAACGCTCTGGTCTTTTTTGTCTCGTAGAGAAAAGAACAGGTAACTCTTGCCTTCGTACATTTTTAACTCCGAAACTTCACCGATGATCTTTGCTTTCTCGGTTTTGAGGGTCGAATTCAGTTTATCTAAATATTGACTGACTGAAATAATGTCCTTAGATTGCATAATAAATTTTTAATTCTTAATTTTGTAATTTTTAAAGAATTTCTAATGAACTAATGTTTAAAAATTAGAAATTAAGATTTATTTATAAAATTAAAAATTCAAAAATTATAAAATCACTTCTTCATCTTATTCCTTAAAAACTCGGCAATGGCCGGTAAGAGGGAGACGAAAATAACAGCAAAGACGATAAAACTTAAATATCTATCAGCTCCCGGAATAATCCTACCCAAATAAAAACCGGCCAGAGTGATGACACCCGCCCAAAGAAGGGCGCCGATAATAGAATTGCGAGTGAATACTCTATAGTTCATTACAACAGCACCAGCTAGTGTCGGGCTAAATGAGCGAACAACTGGAACAAACCTGCTTATGATTATGGTCTTGCTTCCATACTTTCGATAAAATTCTTCCGTATATTGTAAATGTTTTATCTTGAACCAATACTTGTCATTGCTACGCATAATAATATCCCTAATTTTTTGCCCCATAGCATAACTGAACATGTAGCCTAAAACACTAGCTACAAAAAAAGTGGCAATGAGTAGAAAGATATTAAAATGTCCGGCTGAAGCCATAAACCCAGTGAGAAACAAAAGGCTATCCCCAGGCAGGAAAAAAGTAGGAGGAAAAGATTCAAGAAAAATTATGAGAAAAATAACTGCATAACCCCAATACCCCACATCGGTTATTATGTTAATTAAATAATCCATCCCGTTAGAGATAGGAAATCCCTCGAGAATACGAGGCATTTCCGTACCAGATTCATTTTTTGTAAATAAATTTCGACCATAATTAAAGCTTGATACTATGTAGATAAACAAACTGAATAATCTCTAACGGGATCCATGAGGGTGATTATATCATGAATTTCTAATTTTCAATTTTGGTCATACGACCACTGCTCGCTTTCAGCGGTTGCTAATTTCTAAACAAAATGCAAATAATCTCGCTCGGAGGATTTTCGGTTTAAGGATTTAAAAACTTCCATAATCTGGATGAAATCCGATGTTGAGGATTGGGAAATGTGAGGAGGCGTACAGAAGTACGGTGACGATAATTTTTCAATACAAAACAAGGAGTTCGCCAGATTTGGAAGTTTTACTCTACGAAGGTGTAAGCTTTACCTTTCTTGCCAGCTCGTCCGGTTCGGCCAATACGATGCACATAATCTTCGTATGTTGCCGGAATATCGAAGTTAATAACATGCGATACATCGCTTATATCCAAACCTCTCGCGGCTACATCCGTAGCCACAAGAACCTGAACTTTGCCGTCTTTGAAAAGCTTCAGCGACCTCTGTCTTCCGGACTGATTTTTGTTGCCATGAATAGACTCGGCTTTGAAACCACGCTCAACTAAAAGTTTTGTCAGTTTCTCCACGCCGTATTTCGTTCGGCCAAAAATCAAAACTTTATTGAAATTCGGCTGAATGAGCATCGAGTGGAGTATATCCAGCTTGTTTTCGCCGGGGCGCAAACGCACAACATCCTGGTCTACATTCTTTGCCGTGGCCTGTGTTTTAACCGAAATCATAACCGGCTCTTTCAGGAATTCTTTGACCAGTTTTTCAATATCCGGAGACCATGTGGCCGAGAAAAAAAGTGTGTGACGCTGTTTCGGCATCCTCTCCATCATAAATCTCATGTCGTTTATAAATCCCATATCGAGCATCCTGTCGGCTTCGTCCAAAACAACCGTTCTGAAGTGGCCGAGGTTCAGAACTTTTCTCTCCATCAAATCTTTTATTCGTCCTGGAGTACCGATGACGAATTCGTTTCTGTATTTTAGTTGGCGAATTTGTGAACCAATCGGTGTACCTCCTACACAAACCACGGAGTAAATCGGCATACCGCCTATAAATCCACGTAGTTCATCCTGTATCTGAAGAGCAAGTTCTCGTGTAGGAACAACAACTAAAATATTCTCTTTTGGTTGTGACAAAACTTTATGTATAAGAGGTATCAAAAACGCCGCGGTCTTCCCTGTACCAGTGTTGGCAATACCGACAACATCCTGACCTTTCAAAACGTGAGGGATGGCCTTGTCTTGGATAGGAGTCGGGGTAACATACCCTTTTGAAACTATATTTGCTTTCAGTTTTGCATCAATAACAAAATCAATAAAATTGTGTTCAGGCACAAAGTGCTCAACACTTTCCGTGATAACCGCTCTGTTTATAAATTTGTTTGGGTCTATGTATTTACTACCTCCTCTATTTCCTCCCCTTCCGCCCCCTCGGCGGACAGGGCCACCGCCTCGACGAAAACTATCACCTACGTGAAAAGACGCCCGTCCTCCGGAACGATGCGTTGGTCTGTCATATGGTGACCTGACATTTCTAATAACAGTTCTAGTGTTAGAACTTCTGTGTATATTTCTTTCCATCCCATTAGAAGTAGGAAATTACATATTTCGTATGTAACCTCTACTTAAATTAATTGATTTAATAATGTATTTCCAACTTGCCGATTTCCGTTACTTCTAACGGGACAGGTCAAATTAATTGAGTGCGGAGTTCTTGACCCCTCATCTCAAGTTAAATAATAGTGAGAAGACTCAATAAAGCCACTATATACTATCCCAACCATTTTGTCAAATATAGCGCTTGACAGATTATATATAGTATGCTATCATAGTAATCAGAGTTAGCCATGTTGGCTGACCAGATTGTGAGGCCCTGTGAGCTACGTCCGTACTCTCGTCACGCTCGTCGTCATCCTTCTCGCCTCGTCCACCCTCGCCTTCGCGCAGGGCGCCGTCGCCTGCCCCGCCAACACGGTGGCGCCGACAGACGCCAAGTTGGACAAGTACCCCGTCATGTCGGGGCCGCTGTCACTCGCGCAGATCGCGGACCTGGATCTCAAACCCCAGCGTCTGAAGTACCTGTTCATCGGGTACAACCTGCACCGCGAGATCAACCCGAAGTGCGGCGGCACGTGGAAGATGGAAGTCATCCAGATTGACGAGATGGTTCTCGTCGGCAAGGACGGCTACATCGCCTACCGCGTCAGTTGCGGCAACCGGCTGGTGTGGTTCGACCCGAACTACAAGGCGCCAGCGAAGCCGGGAATCGTTCCGACACCGGGACCGAATTTCTTCGGCCGCGCCTGGAACTGGCTCACGGCGCCGAGCTGGCCGTTCGGCACGCGGCGGGTGATCATCGTCAACAGCAACGGCGGAACCGCGGATGTCACACCGACGGGAATCCACACGACCGGGCACGCGACCGTCCAGGTCTATCAGAACTGGTAACGGTCGGACGGCATCACATGTTCAAGCGCTCGTGCTTTACGCGAGTAACCCAGAGGTATCCCCTCGGCGACAGTGTCATCACGACCTGCCGTTTTTTCGTATATGAACTAAACTTTATCAAATCTTTTTTTCCAAAAATAATCCAAACCTATCCATCCCGCTGTCTTGTGAGCAAGCATTATGAGAAGCGCGAGGATAAGGAGAATAGGATTTGAACTAACCGTTCCGGCTAGAAGATAATTTATGTTCATAAAGAAACCGAAGAATGCGGAGAGGAATGTTAGGGCTCCGAATATTAAACCGAGTCCAACGAGCAACTCTCCGTATGCAACAATATGAGACCAGACAGCCGGACTCGGTAAGACAGCATGATTCAGGAACCACGCATACCACATCTGCACATCAGGATGTGCACCGGTAGTCTTGGCCAAAGCTCCATTCACAAAACCCGTTATGGCCCCACCAGCTGTGGAACCGACCCAGACAGGATTTATTATTTTTTCATATCCTGCGTAAAGCCATTCCCAACCAAGATATAGACGCACGACCAACCACAACCACGACATTCTTTTATCTTCAAAAAAGAACCTGTGTATAGATTGCATAAAAATAAATGTTAATTTTATAATCTAATTATATCAGACGAACTTCTGTGGTAGCATAAACTTATGCACAGAAATAAAGACGGAGTTTGGGACGTCGTCGTGGTAGGGGGAGGTCCGGCGGGAATGATGGCGGCAGGACGAGCGGCAGAACTAGGCGCGAAAGTTATTTTGATAGAAAAAAATGATACTCTCGGTAAAAAACTCCTTATAACAGGTGGCGGGAGATGTAATGTTACGAACGCCGAACCAGATGTCCGAAAATTTCTCTCTAAATTTAAAAATGTGGACAAATTTCTTTTCTCTACTTTCTCGCAATTCAGCGTGATTGAAGCATTAGATTTTTTTCACACTCACGGTATGGAAACAAAAGAGGAAGCTTTCGGTCGAGTTTTCCCTCTTTCAAATACCGCACAATCTGTGTGGGATGTGCTTTTACAGTATTTAAAAAACGGGAAAGTAACCATCCAGAGTAATTCTCCTGTTATTGGATTCCGAACAGAGGACAACAAAATCACTTCTGTTCTTCTAAAAAACAAATCTGAAATAAAAGCAAAGTCATTTGTTCTTGCGACTGGAGGTCTTTCACGTCCTGAGACAGGTTCGACGGGTGACGGATTCAAGTGGCTGAAAGAGATTGGCCACACGGTCACAGAACCGACAGCATCTCTTGTGCCCATATCCATAAAAGAAGCTTGGGTGAAAAGGCTTCAGGGAGTCAGTCTGCCTGAAGTTAAAATAACCGTTCTACAAAACGGAGCAAAACAGAGTATAAAGAGGGGAAAAATATTATTCACCCACTTTGGCCTCTCGGGTCCGACGATACTCAACCTCAGCCACGAAATTGGAGAACTTCTAAAATACGGCGAAGTAAAACTATCTCTCGATATTGTTCCTCATCTTGACCCTGGACAGTTAAACCTAAAACTCCAAGAAATATGGAAAGAAAAAAGTAATAAAAAGTTCAAAAATACTCTAGACTCTCTCGTGCCTTCTGCGTTTGTTCCTGTTGTTGTCGAATTATCGGGAATAAACGGAGATACGCCGAGCCACAGTATTACTCGTGAAAGTCGTTTGGCTCTTGTGAATTTGCTCAAAGATATTCAAGTGGAAGTCTCGGGTCTTCTCGGCACAGAAAAAGCCATCGTAACATCAGGAGGAGTTTCACTTTCAGAAATTGATTTCAAGACCATGTCCTCAAAACTTTATCCGAACCTCTATCTCGTTGGAGATATCTTAGATATTGACCGTCCTTCCGGAGGCTACAGTCTTCAGTTATGTTGGACTACCGGCTATATTGCCGGCTCTTCGGCTGGAAAAATAATTACTTAAAGGAGTAAGAACTACCCTTGCTCACTACCATTGCTCACTTGTTTATTTGTCTAAAGATAGAGTATCGTCAATCCTTATCTGCTTTACAAACTCCGGAATATGAGAAACGAGGATCATAGCGCCTTCGTATTTATCCAAAGCCTCGGCGATGATTGGAAGGTGACGAAAGTTAATATGGTTCGTCGGTTCGTCGAGAATAAGAAGTCCCGGCTTTTGTAAAACAAGTCGTGCGAAAGCAACTAGGCCTTTCTGGCCCTCGGAAAGGCTGCCAATTTTTGCATGTATTAATTCTCCGCCCAAGAGAAACCCCGCTGCGGTTGAACGAAGGGTCTCTTCTACTTGCTCATCCATGACAGACATCAGAGATTCGTGAACCGTATCCTCAAAGTTCAGCGTGGAGAAATCTTGCCTGTAATACCCGACCTTAATCCCTTCCGCTATTGTCGCGCCCTTTACCTTTCCGCTAGCCAAGGTCTCCAGAAGATGACTTTTACCTATGCCATTCGGCCCGCTCAAAAGAAGGTGTTGTTTTTTGCGCAGAGTTACATCACATTTTCGGGCGACCGGTTTGTGGTTTTTCATTATTCCAAAAGAGGTGATTGAAATAATGTCGCCGTTTATATCCGGTTGAACAGGGATAACAAAAGAGCGTATGGTTTTATCTTCCCGTCGAACATCCACCTTTTCTTCTTCCATTTCTTCAGCCTTTTCTCTCATCTTCTTTGCCACCAGTCGCATCTGACCGCCTTTCTGCGCAAAAAAGTTGGCTTTGTCTTTGTTTTCTTGAATTTCTTTGGCAAGTTGAGCATTCTTTCGGTTTTCTTTTTCTATCCGAGCAGAAATATCTTTTACTACATCAAAATAGTCCCCGACATACTGTTCTACTTTTTTTGTGAATACATCCAAATATAAAACTCCATGTGTAAATGCGTTTAGAAAATCCGAATCATGGGAAATAACCAAACAAGTTTTTTTATAATCAATCAGAAATTTGGTCAGATGCTCAATCCCGTCTTTATCCAAATTGTTCGTTGGCTCATCCAAAAGCAAAATATCTGGATTTTGTATAAGGGCCGAAGCTAAAAGAAGTCGTGCTTGTTGACCGCCAGAAAAAGATTTTATTATTTTGTCTTTTGGTGCATGAAAATTAACCACTTCCAAAACTTTATCTATTCGCAGGTCAATGTCGTAAACTGTTTCCTTGAAACAATTCTGGAAAAACTCCTTGACCGTCAGACTCATTTCTGCCCGTGGGATGACCTGCCTTGCGATGGCAATGGATAGGTCCTCTCCTATATGTATATGACCCTCCTGAGGCTTGTGTAGGCCCGTTATAAGCCTAAAAAGGGTCGATTTACCGGCCCCATTCTGCCCCATGATGGTTATTTTTGACCCTCGGCGTACGGTAAAGTTCACTCCTTCCAGAATGTGCTTTTTTATGCCGAAATCAAAAGAAACATCCTCAAATCTGATTATAGTTTCGTCTTTGCTCATCCCGTTAGAGATAGGAAATCCCTCGAGAATACGAGGTATTTCCGTAGTTAATGTTTATATAGTTATTAATGTAAACTAAATCTTTATGCTAACCCGAGAAAGACCAATCAACCGAATGATCTCTAACGGGACACGAGGTTCTACTTTACATTATTTTTTACAAAAATGAAAGAGACTTCCGTAAAGTATTTTTTAAAACGCATATAAATCCCTGCTGAGATTTTACTATACTCGGAAATCAAGAAAATAATCTCCCTCTCGCTCGTCTTCCCGACAAACTGGCTTCGCACCACACGGGCACTAACGTGCCTCTCGAGTACTTCCAATTTCTAATCGCTTCGCTCAAGAAATTTAGGTCGCTCAGACAGTGTCTCCAGACTGACGCTTCCGGTCGTTGTTTTCTAATTTCCTGTGCAATCTTTCAAAAAATACTTTACTCCATCATACATTCAATACTTAGCTTATGACAAATTTACTACAAATTTTTATTTTTCGAAATAATGCCTTGATAGATTTCAATCAGAGAGAAAAACAGAGCTACAACAAGCGGGCCGAAAATAAATCCTATCGGACCAAAAACTATAAGTCCCCCAAGCACAGCAAATAAAGTGATTAGTGGATGTACTTCTATCTCTCTCGAATATAAATACGGAGTAAGAAAATTATCCACAAGTCCGACCACCACAACACCCCAAACGATAAGACCGATAGCAAAAGCAGTATTTCCCAGTATAAACATGTAAGCTACGGCGGGAATAAACACGATCGCCGTTCCAAGCCCCGGAACAAGCGAAGCAATAGCGGATATACTGCCCCACAGAATAGCGTTCGGCACTCCGAAAATGAGCATCCCGATACAGGCAAGAACTCCTTGGATAATAGCGACTAGGAGCACACCCTTCATAGTTGCGGAAATCGTTAGTTTTATCTTTGCAAATATCTGCTCATCATATTTATCGTTCAATGGACTGAGCTTTACCAGGATCTTTTTGAATTTAGCCCCATCTCGAAGGAAAAAATATAAGGAGATAAGCATTAGTATAAGGCCGGTCGCTATTGAAAAGACCTTAGATAAAACCGCTGTGAGATGCCCCACCAGCCAATCCGCTCCTGCACTTGCTATCTCGCCGAGATTAAGTGAAAAGGTTGGATAAAACGACTTAATTGGCCCTTCGATTATTCCGGTTAACTTTTGTACGTAGTCGGCCTGATTTTGGCTCGAAAGATTGGTGTACACATCTCTTGCTTCATCTAGAATCAATCCTCCGAGAAGAACGAGGGGGGCGATTATGACCAGTGTAAAAAGTAAGATAACCAAAAACGCCGCCGGTCCCTTTTTACCATACATGTCTTTTGACACTCTTTCATATAAAGGAGTGAGGAGTACAGCAAATATAACCGACAACACCAGAACCTCTAGAAAGGGCAGAAATATAAAAAATATTAATGCAGTAACCAAAAGAAAAAGACCTGCGAAAAAGTATTTCTGTACTAAATCCGTATTCATAATTTCATTATAGCACATTAGCCTTATCCCTTTTCCTCCATATATGTACCCTCTTTTGTTTCGTTAAGATATTTGCCTGAGAAAGGCCTCTCTGTTTCCTTCTCGCGTAAAACGACATACTGTTCAGGAGTAAGCTTATTTTTTATTTAATCTTCGGTAGGTACTGGCTTGTCCATATCTTTAGTTACCGGAACTAAAGATAAACTTCAAAAACTCCACCAACCCAGACCAAATGGATTTCAAAACCGGTATGGAAGTCGGAACCAGTATAACCAGAGCAATTATAAAGATAAAATCTCTTTTGATTATTCTGTAAATCACATATATCACTACGAGACCGACGACTATCGATATAAAAGGTTGTAGTTGTGTCGGAAAATAATGAAGGAAGGATAAATAAGCGTTGGATATTTTATCCGGATATAAAGATTTTATTGTATCAAAAAAAGATGTTGTTGTGCTCATGGGATTATAGCGATAGTTTGATTAGTCAAAAACAGTAAATCCGTATCTGTGTCCATATTTACATTATATACCCGCTATTTCTTTACTTCAATTGAAAGAAGGGGTTCCTTATCGGCCTTGACTATTTGGAATCTCACGCGGCCTATAACATGCCCCTGCTCCGTTTCGATATTTATCCTCCACTTGCCAGGTAATAGATTGTTACCGAAAGAATATGTCCGGAAACCGTCTTCTCTACCACCAACAACCGGAAGTCTGACCGTACTTTCCGTCACCCAAGATTTTAGGTCTTCATCATAATGTTGCCATTCATGTAAAATAGAAAGGTTCAGATCGGACGGAGAAAAGATGGCACTGTATGCGTAAACTGGAGAAGAATCTGTTTCGTGAAAATCGGGGTAGAGAGTAAAATAACCCTTTAATCCGTAATCTTCATATTGAACCTCATAATTACCGTCAGAATTTTTTTCTATGGAATGATAAACTCCGGCATCTTTAAGAGACAGCGGTATCGGTGGAATAAGACGGGTGAAATAAAGAAGGTTTACTGCTCCAAAAATAATCAGGACAACAGTAATAACCATCATCTTATCTTTAACAAACTTCTCTCGTGCAAAATAAAATATTACTGAAATAAAAACCATGATAACGATCAGGCTCAAAAGACCGGACATGAGAAATACATCGGTTCCCAATCGATGTATTAAAACCGGAAGTAAGAAAATAAAAAAGGAGTAAAGAGAGAGGAAAAATAATCCGATTTGAAAACTGAACCTGACATAGTGCCGTTTCATGGATTCGTTCGCCATAAAAGCCACGGCCAATATGGCTATGAACGGCCAGGTTACGAATATGTCGGCACTCCGAAAGTAGAAAACTAGGTAAACGGACAGGGTACCTCCAAAGAAAAACTGGAGTATGTTCACGAACCAAAAATGTGCCTTGCTCGGATTCTGTTCATCCTTATCTTTATTTTCTTTAACATGGATCAGCACGATAAAAACAGCAATGATAAGCAGGTGTCCAAGGATCCAAAAATTTTCCCACAAGGTATCCAGGCGCCTCAAGGTGAGCGCATCAAAGACGAATCCTCCAAGGAGGGAAAGCGAAGAAACCGGCCTTTCGAAACGCCCGTACCAATCGTAAATAGGTTGCAAATAAGGCATCGGGTTATCTGGTTACCAAGAGAAAACTGGTGTTGTTAATTTTATCATCCTTCAGATTTTCGGCAATTATTTCGAGGTCATACAACTCCGAAAGGACCTTTGGACCGAGTATAGCCACGGTTTTGGGTATTCTCCCGAGAGACAAAGCTTCTGCGGCCCTCGCCGTATCCACCAAATCCCCTTTTCCGCTCTCCAACTTGAAACGGGGAAACCTTTTTGTCAGAGTCGATTTGCACTGTTTAAAAACCTGAGAATGAGCCATTATTCTTGTAATATTATCGCTACTGACGTCTTTTCTCTTCATCAAGAAGTGTCGAATGGGTATCACGACGTCCTCAACAATACCAAATTTATATCTCGACATGGCCAATATTGATTCGGCCACTATCCCGCCGATAAAGTTATGAGTAGCAAACAAACCGAAATCCACGTTTCCTTCGTGAACGTTTTTCAGAACTTTCTCGGATGTGTACAAATATTCTATCTTATATCCAGAAATCTTCTTTGATTTTATATAACTCAAAATAGCCTGCTCGTTGAAACTGCCACGACCGCCCTGTATGCCGAATATGATGTAGTCCGGATTTATCCTCTTCGGTAAAAGTTTGTTGTACAGACGGTCATATGCCCTACCCAGTCTTATTCTCATTTGCTTTGTGTGCCTATTGTAGTTCTGGAGATTTGTGAAAAGTTCCCAACTGTCGTTAGTCGTTTGATCCGCGACTTTATGGAGCCATTCGGCACCCTTTGTATCAATAGGAGTTTTTGGGAATCCATAATCGGAAAGTAAACGTCCCACAAAATGTGTGACGCCTTGAGAACGAGCGGCAAGTTCGTCGTGTTTTCTAGCGGATAACTCCACAACCTCGAGACCTTTCGAAATAAAGTACTTTTTCCAAAAGTCATATTGTTTTTTACTGGACATGAACCTGTCCATAACCATACGCAATCCTTTGAAACCGTCTTTACTGCTATCCGGACCAAACATAGGATGAGTTAAAATGGCCTGAGTTTTCAAACCTTTCAAATTTTCCAAGAAAATCCTTTCTGGTAGTTCTTTGACAGACAAGATGTCGATGAGCAAGTGCTCGTTTTTGAAATATTTTTTGTGGCTTTCTATAACCGACTCGAATTTGGAAATAGGCACGCAGTAAAAAATGACTTCGTTTTTGTAGACTTCCGCCAAATCCTGCGTGATCCCGGTGTATTTTGATTTTTTGAAGTTTTTGAAAGCAGACTTATCCGTGTCAAAAAGTGTTACATCAAAATCTCCTTGCAATAAACGATGAAGAGTTTTACCAAATCTGCCAAATCCGATTATGCCGACTTTTTTCATATTTAAACTATACCACAATCAATAAGACACCTCCTTTTTTCTCTCTTTTATATCTATAGGATACTTCCCTGTAAAGCAGGCTGTGCAAAATGACGACTCCGGGAGACCCGTTGCTTTGACCATACCTTTATATGAAAGAAAGTTGAGAGAGGTAGAACCGAGGTATTTATTCATCTGCGGGACGCTCTTTGAGAAAGCCAGGAGGTCCTTCTGCCGAGGCAGGTCGATTCCGTAAAAATCCGGAAACTTCACCGGAGGAGAACTGGACATAAAATGTACTTCTTTTGCGCCTGCTTCAAAGAGTATTCTAACAATTTGTTTCGATGTCGTGCCTCGTACAATAGAATCATCAATCACGATTACTCTTTTATTCTTTATAACACCGACGAGTGGAGTTAGCTTGAGTTTAACTCCTTGTTCACGAATATGCTGTTCGGGTTCGATAAATGTTCTGTGTATGTATCGGCTTTTTATCAATCCCATTTCAAAAGGAATATCTGATGCGTTCGCGTATGCGATAGCCACGGGAATGGCAGTTTCCGGCACGGGAATGACCACATCTGCCTCTATGGGGTATTCGCGAAACAATTCTTCCCCAAAACGCTTTCGTACTTCATAAACCGACCGTCCGAGTAAGTCGCTGTCAGGACGAGAAAAATAGACGAACTCAAAGATATCAAGTTTTTGTCTTCCTTTCACTATCTGCCGACTCCTCAAACCCTTTTTATCAACCACGACCATCTCCCCAGGCCTGACATCTCTTATGAGGCTCGCCCCAATAGGATGAAAAGCACAAGTTTCTGAGGCAAAGACGAATCCGCCGTTCAATTTCGCGATAGATAGAGGACGAATACCAAAAGCGTCACGCACGGCAATCAATTTGTCTTTTGTCATTATCAAAATAGAGAACGAGCCGGTCAGTAGTGGGAAAATCTTTTTAACCGCCAGTTCAATATCTGTCCCTTCTTTTGTCAGACGATACAACGCTTCTGTAATCAAGGTTGAGTCGGACACATTCATAACTCTCACCCCTTTATTTTTCAAAAAGACTCGCAATTTTTTCACACTTGGAAGATTACCGTTGTGGACGAGGACAATACTTCTGTCCCAAACTTCGATGGGTTGGGCGTGCTCGGCGCCCGTTCCCGATGATGTCGAGTATCGGTTGTGACCAATAGCCATGTGACCGTGAAGATTTTCTATTGTCGACTCTTTGAACACTTGAGAAACCAAGCCGTTGTTTTTGTAGCAGTAAATTTTTTCACCATCCGATGATGCAATGCCGGAACTCTCCTGTCCTCTGTGTTGCAAAGCATACAGCCCGAAGAAAGAGAGTCTCGCGGCAAGGAGGTCCTTTCCGTAAATGCCAAAAACCGCACATTTTTCTCCGAGAGTTTCCATGAGAACATAAGTATACCGCAATATAAAAACAAACCTAATCCATACCCCTACCCAAACACCGGAATAATATCAATCGAAAGTTTGGACATCTTTTTTATGATTGGTTTAAACTCCGGGATTTCCGTTCCCCACTTTGCGATAAACTTTTTGGCTTTTTGGTAGTCTTCCGAGAAAGCTAAATCGGCAAAAACCTCAGACAGAGACTCCTGTCCCATTCGAAGCTTGTCTTGGTCTATAACAAACTTACCACTCATTATTTTCAAGGCGCCACAATTCATAAGCCATCTATATTGTATAACCGCGCCTATAGCATGTGCCTCTTTCTGGCCAAATCTTATCTGTCGCAAACCGTCAATGGTTTTGGAAACCGCAGCAGCAAAAGTAGTCTTTTGTGATATGTAACCTTTATCGGCTAGCCAATATAGAAACACGATTCCGTATACATCCGCCTTGGCTTCTTCCAGCCCATGGCCCAGTTCGCGCAGACCGTTTTTGCAGTATACACCAAATCCGTGAGCCAATTCATGGCCGATTATAGACAAAATATAATCATCTGCATTAAAAGAATTGGCAATCTTTTTGTCCACAACAATATCCGCCACTTTTCGTGTGATGTTATTAAACTTTGCGTGCATGACATTTCGCATGAACACCTGCTTACTTCCATATTTCTGCCGTATCCATGTATCGTTCGGTAAATTATAGGCCATAGGAATAAAACCTATTCGAGAATGTCCTCCGGCCATTACCTCGTCGACTATGAGCATAGTCCTGGCCGAACCGTTCACTTTATATTTATATTTCTTTGCCAAAACTTTATCAAAATCCCCTGCCCATTTTTGAAACTTGACCAACTTTTGATTTTCCCTTTTTATGGCAACACTCAAAACCAACTCAAAGGAGCGCTTTGTCCCCCATACGAAATCATCATACTCCTCATATGGACCGATGGTTAGTTCTATCGGAGACTTGAGGTTTATCCACTGTAAATCACTCTTAGAGAAATCATTTGTTCGGAAACCATCTGCCTTGGTTAATAAATATCTCTTAAATTTTATGTCTTTTGTCTTCTTTGCAACATTTATGATTATACCGACCAATTTCTCCAAATCGGTTTTATAAAACTCCGAATAAGGGATTGCTTTTAGATTCTTCAAATCCCCACGAACCACAGTAAAATGACTTTCTAATTCTTTTCTCTCGCGCGGATGAGACTTCAGATACTTCTCAAATTTTTCTTTGGTCAGGCCTTTCGGGTAAAAATCTATCTTTTCCGGCTTCGGAGACTGCTTCAAATACAACGAGTCAATAATGCCTGCCGTTTTTTGGAGCTCCCTAAGCGACCATTTCTCTTCCTTTGACAGTCCTCCCAAATTCGCCCGTATAGAAACTTTTATTTTGTTTTTCATCATCATATCGTCTCTGCTGGTTTTTTGCTCTTCACTATCCTTACTTCATTACCTATTTCGTTGTAAGATATGTCATCAAAAAAAGATCTCATGAAGAACAGACCACGGCCGGATGTTTTCATTACAGCGTCACCCACGGTAGGGTCGGAAACTTCTCTCCAGTTAAAACCGGCTCCTTCATCACGAATAGTGAGAGACACCCTGTTCGGAGTTACATCAATATCCACATAAACTCGCCTGTCTGTTGGGTGTTCCAGTTGCTCTCGTCTAACCACGGTCATAGATGATTCCTCACTATCTTTCGGTTTTACAAACCCGAGGTTACCGTGAACGACGGCATTTATAAAAGCCTCATCAAAAGCCATTCGAAACCAATAAACCTCATCCGAATCGTGTTGCCAACCTGCATCTATAAGCTTTTGAACAAAAGCATCTCCCGCAGACGCCAAAAGATCAATGTCCGTCGGCAAAGACCAATAGTCACCGACAAACGAAACTTCTTCATTTCTTGACCCTTCAAGTGTCATGAATGAAATATATCACAATTTTACACACAGAAAAACCGCACCGAGAGGGTCAAGGTACGGTTTTCTATTTCCACGACTAACTAAATCGAGATTTAGTTATTTGTATGGAAAGTTGAAGGCCACGAAACACTTACATTACCACCCTGGTCGGTTGTGTAAACCATGTAGTAATAAGTTGTGTTGGCTGATAAACCGGAAATCGAAACACTTTGTGAACTCTTGAAGTTTGTATCGGTCATCGCAGTACTGCCACTAACATCAACCGAGTTTGTTCTCTCGTATGTTACAAGTGGACTCGTACTATAATAAACTACTCCCTTTGAGAACTCATTTGTATTCCAATTGACCGTTGCACCATTTGAACTAACCGCTACATTGAGACCTGTAATCATAGGTGCCGAAGCGCCAGTCGTAACTCCTCCCAACATCTGTGCGTTTATAGCAACAAGAGTGATAGGACCTACACGACCAACATTCGCAATACCGTTACGAACTTGGAAATTTGAAACTGCCGCCTTGGTTAGAAAACCGAAATATCCTGTTACTAGACCTTGTGGGTATATAGTAACATCTTGAGCTAGAAATGTTTGTAAATCTCTAACATCAGAACCCGACATACCCAACTCAAGCTGACGATAGAGGGTTGCCGCACTAGCCATCAACGGCATAACCATCATGACCGTCGCCAAACCTGCGCCAACAAAGAAACGACTTGTTATATTTTTCATATTATTTTTAATTTAATTTTTATTAATGAGGGTGTAGACATCGACCTCGTCATACCTCTTACTATATAAGCCGATCTCCCAATCAACTTATTACACCGACTATGGGCTCGTTAAACTTTTTAACCGGATTCTGGATGGGCTCTAAAAATGAGTTGATGTCCTTGATTATTTCATCAAGTCGATGATCCGATTTGACATAGTATTTACTCACACCGGAATTCATATATGATTTTATGGTCTTGGGACTTGCCGCATTGGAGACCACGAAAACAGGAATCTTATTCCATCGTCCGCCGTTAGCTTTAAATTTTTTGACAAAATCGAGACCGTCTTCGTCACCAATCAAATGATGATCAAGCCAAACCGCATCAACCTTTTCTAAACTTTCAAGATATAGGAGTGCTTGCTCAATACTATGAACAGTAACAGCACTGAGATTGCTCTTACTAAACTGCGCATTAAAAGCATCTCCTACACTGCGAGCAGAAATAACATTAAAGCCACTCTTCTCCAGTTTCTCATTGATAACCTCGAGAAGAGGCTTCTCGTCCTCTATAACCAGGATTGTTTTTCTACGCCCCACAACGAGCTTTTCTCTAGTACTTGTGGTTTTTAAAGGTTTGTTTGTCATGGTGATTAATATATTGGATATAAATTACTTACTAATAAACTGCGTAGACTTCCTTCCGTCCAAAGGAAGCTCTACATAAAAATTCGTCCCTTTATTTTTTTCTTTAGGTGGAGATGAAAACCAAATTCTTCCACCGGAATTCTGAATGATTGATTTTACTATATATAATCCGAGGCCGGTTCCGTCCGTATCTTTGTCTCTGACATTATCGGCCCGAAACAGCTTGGTGAATATTTGGTCCTGTTGATTTTTGGGAATACCATAGCCGTTGTCGGACACTTGAATAGAGATGGTTTTTTTATCTTTAAGTGAAAGATTAAAATTAATCTTTCCACCATTCGGAGTATATTTTACCGCATTCGATAGAATATTTTGCATGACCATCCGTAAAAGCTTTGGGTCTGTTCGCATAAGCGAAACATTTTTAGCGCAAAGAAAAGAAAATTTCATCTTTTTACTGGTAATCTGGGGTTTTTGTTCACTGATGACACTCAAAGCAAGTTTACATATATCGGTTGACTTGGGCTCAATTACAAATGTCCCAAGTTCTAGAGATGCCACATCGAGTAACGCGTTAACTAGTTCAACCATTCGCTGGTTGCTACGATAGACCTCATCCAAATATTTTTTTTGTTTTACATTCAACTCTCCAACATCTCCGGCCAAAAGCATCTCTGAATACCAATTGACTGCGGAAAGTGGCGTGCGGAGTTGGTGGGAAGCCAAGGAAACAAACTCGGTTTTGGCCTTATCGATTTCTCTTTCGTATGTAATATCTCGAAATACTTTGATAGTACCAATTACTTTTCCATGAAGAATGACCGGTGTCGCCGTAATAGCTATAGGAAATCTCGTACTATTTTTGCGTATGTGAAAATAGGTAGAACCGGTCATGGCCGCAGTTACGGTAAGAGTTTTCAGAGCCATGCTTATTGGATGTTGCTCTACCGGAATAGACAGCCCTTTCTCATCTACTAAAGACGAGACTAGGAAAAAATTCTTCCCAACAACTTCTTTGCTTTTTTCCTCGAGTAATATTTCAGCAGTCCTGTTGATGATAGTGATAATGCCGTTTTCATCCGTAACAATAAGTCCATCACCTATCGAAAGCAATATGGCTTCCTCCTTCACTCTGGACATCTCGAGGCTTTTGGTTCGCTCAATAACTTTATTCTCGAGAGTGGCATGCGAGGCCTTTAGTTTCTCCGCTGTCACCGCCAGTTTACGCCTAACTGTTTCTTTTTCTTTTGCGGTGATTACTAACTTACGCCTGACACCTTCTTTTTCTTCAGCCGTTTCGGCTAGTTTCGCCGCCGTGATTACTAGTTTACGCCTGACGATTTCTTTTTCTTCGGCAGTAGCGGCTAGTTTTGCTGCAGTGACTACCAGCTTACGCCTGACGATTTCTTTTTCTTCAGCCGTTTCAGCAAGTTTTGCGGCTGTAAGAGCCAACTTCTCGGCGGTAAGAGCTAATTTTTGGGCGGTTACGGCAAGTTTTGCCGCGGTCACTGCTAGTTTGCGTCGAACGCTTTCTTTCTCCTTTGCTGTGGCGGCAAGTTTTTCTGCGGTCGCAGCTAGTTTTGACGCGGTTATGACTAGTTTGCGTCGAACGCTTTCTTTCTCCTTTGCTGTTATTGCTAGTTTACGCCTGACGCTCTCTTTTTCTTTTGCTGTTATTGCCAACTTTTTTGCGGTTGCAGCCAGTTTCTCCGCGGTCACCGCCAGTTTACGCCGAACACTCTCTTTCTCTTCCGCTAAAACTTTAAGGTTGAGGATTATATCATCGGACGCAGATTTGGTAATTTTGTTTCTCATAAAACTACAATGTGATTATATCTTAAATATTCCCTCGATTTTTTTTACTATGTCGTGAAGTTTCCAATCTGATTTGATTAGATAATGAGTCAGGCTATTTGCTAGCGTGTTATCTACTGATTGTTCAATGGTCGCACTTAGGTTTGTAAGAATAATAACGGGAACGGTTACCCCCCATTTATCTTCTCGAATCTTTTTTAATACGGACATCCCATCCATCTCCGGCATTATAAGGTCCAGTAAAATAAGGTCTGGATGTTTAGATAACGCAAGTTCCATACCCTCTCGGCCATTTTTTGCCTCAATAACTAAAAAGCTTTTTGCGTGAAGAAGATCGACGACTGCATTTCTAAGGCTTTTTTCGTCTTCAATTATCAATATAGTTTTCATACTTTCAAGGCCGTATAAGGCCATAAATTATTACAGGTTAGTCATCGACTGTACACTATGTTAGACTTAATAGCGAGTATTTCTTCTCATTGTGTAGTTTCATTGTAATACACGTGTGGTAGACTTTATCAATCTTACTGGATTATAGGGCTAGTAATATAGATTCGCTTAAAAAATATAAATAAAGCTGTAATAAAGTAGGGCAATCTACGGCTCCATTTTTAATACTATAGTTATGACTCCAAAACAAGAAGCAAAGATGAATGCGGTTATGGCCCTGGCCTATTGCGACCATGAAAAAGGTCTAAACAAACACTCGTTCTTCAAGGTACACAACCGCCAGTTGAGTGAAGACTTGGTTCAGGACACTTTTATGAAGACCTGGAACTACCTCGTAAAAGGCGGAAAGATCGAAGTTATGAAAGCTTTTCTCTACCACTCCCTAAACTGTCTCATCATAGACGAATATAGAAAACGCAAAACAACATCTCTTGATATGTTATTGGAAAAAGGTTTCGAACCGAGCATAGATAACACAAACCAACTTGTGAACTTCTTGGACGGTAAAAAGGCTTTGCTCCTCATACAGCAGTTGCCAATAAAATATAGACTGGTTATGCGTATGAAATATAACCAGGATCTGTCGCTTACTGAAATGTCACTCATTACCGGACAGACAAAAAATGCCATGGCCGTCCAACTCCATCGAGGATTGGAAAAGTTAAAAGTCTTATACGATTTCGTCTAATTATCTATTTCTTGGGTTTGAGTTTTTCTGCTACTTTGTCTACGCCTTTGTTTGCCAACTTTTCTATACCCCTTAACTCCCCTTTTAGTTTCTTGGCAAAAGATTTTATTTCCCCTTGGTGAGCATTGTATTGTTTGGCATATTGTACGGCTACGGAATCCACCATCTTGTTATATAAGGGAGTAGTGACATCCTTGGCTTTCTTCACCTTACTTACAACTTCGGTTTTCATCTTGATTAACAGGGCCTTTACTTTCTTCTGATGTTTTTTTGCACTCGGCCCTAAAAGATAGTACGCCCCGGCGCCGAGAGCCACTGCTCCGGCCCCTAACGCGACCATTTTACCCTTTGACATTCCAACAGCTTTTTTGATTGTTTTTTTCATATTTGTTTTGGTCAGTTGTTATTAATATTAATTCTTACGACTTCTTTTCTTTTTTCTGAAAAGAAAGTTGAATATGGTGCTATCTCTCATGTCCTCCAGGAGATCGACCGTAGTTTCGCTTATTCCTTCTATATCTTTTTCCAATTCACTCATTATCCTGGAAAAAGTTTTGGTCGCTCGTATAACATAGAACAGTAGTATGGAAACAAAAATCCACAAGACTACAAAACCGACCGAGGAAACAAAGAAAAAGATTTGTGATTGTGTGAGTGTGTTCATAATTTATCTGCAAACACTACCAACCTATCCGGTGAACTTTGTGTCGCGCTGTCCCAGTCCCCGGAACAAGTAATCAGGTTGAGGTGAGCTTTTCCGTCGCCCGAACCGAACACTTCCCTTGAATCTTGGCTCTCTATATAGACCCTTGATTCTCGGACCGCGAATGTCGTAACCCCTCCGTTTTTATCTTCAATGTATATCCTATCGCCGGTTTTCAACTTATGCAGATTATCAAATACCGCCGACTGACCATTTTCCCAACCGGAATGGCCGTCGATAACCGAACTCCCCGCTTCCCCAGGCACGGGTCCCAATTTGAACCAAGCGGTACTATCACGACCTTTCGGAACATCCATCGCTCCTTTGGATGTTAGACCAACATGGTCAATCACCGCATCGGTGGCGATACTTGGAATACGGATACGAACCGGCAAGTCTGAACGGACTTCCGTTGAGGAAGCGAGGCTGCTGGAATATCCGATGGTTTTTGCGTAAACATATTTTTGCTGATTGACTCCTATATATATAACGAGTGAGGCAAGGACAAAACCTACAGCACTGATAATGCTCAATGATTTCAGAAATGTCATTCTTTCTTGCATATATTTCCGGGATTACGGCTAAATTTTATATATTCTGATAACCCTAAGAAGTGAGGCCGAGACGAGTGTGACGATACCAAATAATATAATCATACTCCACAAGATATTATCCTCTTTAGGAGGGAGACCTGTGCTAGGAAAACCAGGGCTCGAGAAAACGATGGGGCTTATAACCACAGGTGGCACTATTACCGAAACAGTAGTGGTGGCCACCAGCACAACCGGCGGAGTCGAGGTAGCAACAACTATCGGTACAATCGGGGTTATATCGTCGTTAGTAATCGTACAAACCCTATCCAAGCCTGTCGGCAATACTACATTTCCGCTCGAGTCACAATCCCCGCTAAAACTTTGGGCATAAGAAGGGTTTGTATCTTCACTGACATTGTATGTGCCGGCGGAAAGTAAATAAGAAGTTCCAGCCGAAGTTCCCAGTTGTGGACTTCCTGCAACATCAACGCCGGAAAGTTTTACATGTAGATTGAACATGGAAGCAGTCGAGGTTCCAAGGTTGTTGTTGACGACCATTTTGACGATATGAAGAATTCCCGGAGTTGGAGGAGTACTGGAAGCGGTGGTCGAAACGGAGACGGTGGCACATGTCGGTGCATTTATAGTGTTGGTATCCGTCGTAACTGTTCCACCAAAAGCCAATGACCTTCCGGCCCAAGTGGTGTTAGCTCCTATAGTAATCCCCGCGTTACTTATGACACTTCCCGCGAAAGTAGTATTTGCGGCCAGCGTCGTGGCTGCACTCGGCGTCCAGAAAACATCACAGGCTGATGCTCCGTTCAATGTAACGATAGCTCCGGCGGTTGTCGTGAATGCACCGACAGACCTGAATATGTATGTTCCGTTACCGTTTAAACTCAAGGGGCCTCCTATATCCATCGCCGCCGAACTACAGTAGACTCCTGGAGCATACACACCTATAGTGCCGTGTGTTGTATCGGTAGATAAATTAACCGCTCCGGCAGGAAAAGTGAATGTGCATGATTGTGAATTAAGCGCCGACAAAGCATTACCTTGGTCTACCCCAGCCGTGGCATAAGGAGCGCCGGAACCATAGTTGGTATGCAAACCTCCAGGAACGACTGCTGGTCCGGTTGTAAATCCAATATCTCCGTTGACTGTTGTTCCTGCAGATGTATTGGTGTAGGTACTACCGAGAATAGCGTAAGATGTCGCTTGACCGAGAGATGGTGTTGTCGCAGCAAACAGAGCAATCGGCGAAATTAGACCGAAAATAAGAGCGGTGGATAAAGTCCCTACTAAAAGTTTATTGTATGTTTTCATATTATTAATGTGTGCTTATATAACCTCTGGTTATTGACCCAAAGTTTCCGAGTGCCGGGCTCACCCCGACATTTGCCTGGAATTCGGCAAGAGCCGAGCGAGTGAGCTCACCGAAATAACCGGTCGCACCAACACTTGCTAGTGCTCGAGCCCCAGAACCTTTGTTTTGAGAAATTAGAAACTCCTGAAGTATCGTCACGTCACTACCTCGACTTCCTTTTCCAAGGTTGACTGCGATATTTTTAACCAATTGACCGAAAGAAGAACTTGAAACTCCAGCCGACATAGAATTGCGTTGTGCTATTTGTGCTTGAAGTGCCTGAGCGGTTGATAGAAGCCCAGTTAGCTGTGCTTGTAGAGCGACAACATTAGCACTCGATAAGGTTGTTCCAGAAGATGAAGTCTGGGATCCGGAACCGGTAGTTGAAGGGCTAGGTGTCGGCGTTATCGGAGGCGTTGAAGCCTGAGATCCTGAGCCAACAGGCGAAGGGGTTGCGACTGGAGAAGGGGAAGGTTTTGTAACAACATTAGAATCCAGTGTGACCGCAGTCTGTGCCAGTGCTCGGCCGTTAAGAGTTGCCCCCGTATTTAACACAATCGCTGTCTGGTCTAATATGTTTCCATTAAATACTGCTGTCGTGTCGATAGTTGTTTGCCCCGCAACCACCCAAAAGATATTTGAGGCTTGGGCTCCTCCAGAAAGTACGATGTGTACACCCGAACTAACGTTAAGGTTTTGCGCTACCTGGAAGATCCAAACATCGTTCGCCCCACCGGAAAGAGTGACATCTGTTGGAATGGTTAAGCCTGTTCCCCATTTATAGACACCAGAGGCAAGCGTCAGTCCGCCGATGTTTCCAGCTCCGAGTTCGGTCACGCCAGCAGCGCGTCCCATTCCGTCAGTATAGGCATTTTGCATATCCAATATTGCTGTCGTTAGGTTTGTCGGGGTCGGATTAGCATAATCGGAAGCATATATAGTCCCGGTTACTAGGGCCGATGTAGAAAAACTACCAGTGGCAGGAAGGGTGAGAGCAAATCCGGTTATAGCAGTTGATGTAATAGGACTAACTCCGATATCGCCAACGACTGAGGTGGCGCCCGTAGTTGAAACCCCCGCTTTTGATAAGATAACGAAATTACCGGCCGTACCAAGATTAATCACGGCCGGGCTATCGGCGAGGACTACTATCGGACCAACAAAAACGAATAGCACGGAGAGGGTAAAAGCGGCGATAGCCGTATTGATATTATTTTTCATTTTTTTATTTTTATTTATCTCGAGTAAAATCAAGGGGTTAGTAAATTCATCTTTCATTAAAGTAAATGCCGTTTTTGAGGGCTGATTATTACAACGAATTATGGTAATAAAACCGCGTTTAGACCGTCTTAGCTTGTAGTGATACAATGGTTATATCGCTTTGTTTAATAATTAAATATAAACTTATGAAGTCAAAAACAGTATTAATATTATCCAGCAGTCTATTATTATTAACCGCGATGTTTTCTGTGGCAAAAGCCGAGAACGATGGTCTACTTAAGGTACGGACCAATTCCGATGTTTCACTGGAAGCGAGGAGTAGCGACGGCGAGTCCGAAGCAAAAACATCTGCCCGCGCAAATGCCACGACATCAGTCGGACGAGATGACGAAGACGACGACGGAGAAGCGACCAGCACCAAAGAAGAAAATGACGACAAGGGCGAACTGACGGCCGAGGAACACCGCAGTGCGGTAGCCTCGTTCGTCAAATCTCTTTTGAAAGTTGCGGACCGTGAGGGAGGAATAGGAGCGGAAGTGCGCGAAGTGGCACAAACCCAGAACGACTCCGCCACAACAACCGCCAACGCCATGATTAAAATAAAAAGTCGTAGCGCTTTGGTAAAATTCTTTTTCGGAAGCGACTACAAGAGTTTGGGCGAACTGAGAAGTCAGATAGTCGTAACGCAAAACAACATAGACCAGTTGAATAATCTTTTGGATAGAACCGCAAATACAGCGGACCAAGCAGAAATTTCCGCACAAATAAAAGTTCTGGAGGATCTACGGGTGAAGACCGATGCTTTTATCAAAGCTAATGAAAATGTTTTCAGTATATTCGGTTGGTTCATCAAAGGCTTTCAGAAATAGTCTTATAGACTAGTCAATAAAAAACCGGGGCTACCGGTTTTTTGTTTTATGAAGCTAGAACCAACTTCCCTTCTTTGTGAGCAAAGTCTATAAATCTCCACCATTTTGGTATGAAAAGAAAGAAAACACTATTCGAATTGTCCATTTTTTTCGCCTTCTCCGGAAATCTCCCTAGATATATTTTTTCGAACTCCGCTTTTTCTTCAGGTTTTATGAGTCGCACTTCCCCATCCACCTGCAAAGTCCGTGGCTCTTTCTCGCTCACCCCAACAACAAATGATGCTCGGGTAACTTCCCTACCAAACAAAACTTCGGATTTTTTGTAATCGCGGTCTGTCTCGAAATAAAAAATCGTCGGACTCTCAGAGTTGGCAAAATGCACGGTTGCGCCGTGTGGAGAACCATCCATCATTTCCACGGACAAAACTCCGACTCTCTGCGTTTTTAAATAATCTAGAATTTCTTTTTGCATATTACATAGTATACCCCAACCTGGTTGATATTTGAAGTGGGCAGAAACTAGTTGTTCCAGAGGCACGCCTTTTATCAGATTGTCCAAACCGTATTGAGTGGCTCAGTAACCAACAATCATAACCCTTTTACCGTCATAGTTACGTTTCAAATCATCGAGAAAGCTTTTCGTGCGAGCAGTTGTTTGTGTGTAGCTCTCGCCGTTTGGAAACGGTTCCGTAATTCGCATAAGTTTCTGCTTCTCAACTTCCTCACTTGGATATTGTGTAAAATCTCCGTAATCGCATTCTCGAAGCCGATAATCTTTTACTACAGGAAACTTCGCATCGAAAGCGATTATGGCCGAGTCTTCGGCACGACTTAAATCCGAAGTGAAAATAGCGTCAAATCTGACTCCACCATATCTGTCGCCCATTTTTTTCGACTGTTTTATACCAAGAGGCGACAACTGCGCATCGCTATGTCCGGAAGAAATCCCTTTCTCGTTGTCATACGTCGTCCCGTGTGCTTCAAAGATTATTGTGATCATAGAATGATTATAGTAAACCCAGCAACCCCGAAAACAAAATCACATAACTTTACTCAAATCACCATCGATTATGGTCCCCTGGTAAGACCTTAGTTCGTCGTCAATATATTTTTGATTTGGCAGAGCATTCAAAATAAATATTTTCTTATCCATATAGTGAGCAAAGGCCATCTCCAAAAAAGTACTAGCTCCAATGTAGTTCTCAATATCTCCCTTTGTATAGTTGGCAACCAAAATCGCGTCCGAATTTTTTATTTTATCAAAATGCGTCTTGGCAAGATTAAGTTCTATCTTTGCCTGCATGCGACCGGAACCATCTTCATCCCAATAATTAACCCCGGGCACCTGAATCGGCATAAATACGGAGTGGCCACTGGCTTCCAGTATTTTTTGTATATCGACCATTTTGTCGAAAAACTTTATAGACCCGCAAAGTGTAATTTTCATAGATTATATTATTTTAGGCCCAATAACTTTTGCCCCTCTTCGAACAAATCGAGAAACTCATCGGAAAAAATAAAGGCAATAAATCTTTTCTTATCTTCCTCACCGAGAGTACGCAAAGAATCAATTTTCCAAACCTCAAAACCTATCGCTTTTCCCTCTTCCACTCGCAAATCACCGGCATTACCTTCGAAGAGATACACGTACTGTGAGCGAATAGTATTGTTTGTCCGTCCAGTCACCTGGTCAAAACTTTTCTTGAAAAGCTTCTTCGTTAATTTTAGCTTCGAAAGATTAATTTTCACTCCAGTTTCTTCCTCTCCTTCCTTTATGGCAGTGTCCTCATAAGACATTCCGGGTTCTACGTGCCCACCCACCGTTGCATCGAGAAGGTCAGGGTATGTATCTTTGTCTTTTGCCCTATGTTGAAAAATAATTTCCCTGTTTGGGGTCATGAACCAAATATGAATCTCCCGATGCAACAAACCTTTTTCGTGAATAGTCTTCCGTGATTCTAGACCAATCACGACATCATTATTATTTACCACTTCAAGCATTTCTTCTTTCATATAGTTATTATACCTCAATATAGTGTGCATTATCCGGAAATAATAGAAGCATTGGGTAACCGCCGTTGTTTAACTCTATCCTTCCACAATCTATCTTCTTCAGAAACTCGACCATTTGGTTCGTAGTCGTTTGCGGATCAACGGCCTCCTTGCCCTTATATTCTATCTCCACAAAACTGCCCAAACCAACCACATCGTCGAGAGCAATCTCATAGTCTTTATACATAAACTTTCTTCGTGTTTTATCGACCGTTACCAAAGGCTTGAAATCCATAGCTAGAAATATTTTATTCGCGGTATCTCTGTCCCCGACCAGGGTCTCATACTCATCGGCATACATACCGATACCGTTTTCGTAATGCCAGTTTTTATAGTTCATCGTGCACTTCCCTTTCTCCCGGCGAAGACGAAACCATTCTTTTATTGGTTTCACTTCAACAAAATTCTCATGAGCAGGTGTAAAATACTCATCAATCTGCTGATTTTTAGAAACAAAATCCGCCTGTTCCCCTAGAAATTTCCTCAAATTCTCACTATTACCAATCCTGGCCTGTATCTCAATCTCTATCTCTTTCATATCTATATATTATACTTCTTTTTCATTAGAATTCCGACTTAATATATCACAATACAAATCTATTCTCATATTCTCAAGAATATGAGAATAGATTGTCAGAAGGATTTTAAAAACACCACAAATTGCTTGCCGTACGGTGACAGAAAATGTGCAACCTCATTACCTTGATATTTTTTATTCAACAAACCAGCTTGCACTAAGCGTCGAGTATGCTCAGAAGTGGTTTTGATATTGGCTTTGAGAGTCTCACTAATCTGTCCCAAGGTTAGTCCGTCATCTTTATAAAGTAAGCGAAGAATTTCCAAACGCCAATGATTGGAGGCCCCTTTAAAATATCTCTCAAGTTGTTTTGAAGTCTTCATGCTTTATATAATACTAAACTATTCTCATATTCTCAAGAATATGAGAATAGTTTAGTGTCTAATTCAGATACTTTTTCTTTTTCAGTTTTTCGGGGAGAAGGTCTTCTTTTGTGTATTGTTCATAACCTTTTCCGTAGCCGAGGTCTTTCATAAGTTTTGTGTCGGGATTACGGATTTTGAGTGGCACGAGCAGGTTACCGAAATCTTTTACATCTTTCATGGCTGAGAGATAGGCAACGTACGCCGAACGGTCTTTTTTTGCTTGTGAGAGATAGGCTACGCCGTGGGCTAAATTCTCAGCGCATTCAGGCAGGCCGACGGTTTCAACGGCTCGAAATACTGCATTTGCAACAACCAGAGCCGTAGGCTGGGCGAGTCCAATATCTTCACTGGCAAAAACTACCATTCTTCGAGCAATAAACTTTGGATCCTCACCGGCATCTATCATCCTGCACATATAATAGAGCGCGGCATCGGGCTGGCTGGCACGCATACTTTTTATAAATGCACTTATGGTATTGTAGTGCTCCTCACCTTTTTTATCGTATCGGAGAAACTTTGACTGAAGTGTTTCCTTGAGACTCTCGAGATTTATTTTTCCATATAGGTTTCGTGTTGCTTCGAGCATGGCGATCACCTGCCTCGCATCGCCGTTGGCCATGGCTACCAACCAATCCCGCGCTTCTTTGTCTAGTTTTATTTTCTCACTTTTTTCAACTCGAGAAATAATTGCTCCGGTTTCTTTCTCTGAAAGTTCGTTCAAAACAAAAACTCTGCAGCGGGACAGGAGTGGCGAAATAACTTCAAAGCTTGGATTCTCTGTTGTTGCACCAACGAGAGTTAGAACCCCGGACTCGGCGTATGGCAAAAGAAAGTCTTGCTGACTTTTATTGAAGCGATGAATCTCATCGAGAAATAGGATCTTTGGTCGTTTACTGGTTTTGTCCGCGATAATTTTCCGAATATCTTCCTTCCCTGCCGAAACTGCCGAGAGTTCATAGAAATCAGCATCGAGCGCCTGCGCATATATACGAGCGAGGGTTGTCTTCCCCACACCCGGCGGTCCCCACAGGACGAAAGAGAACAAATGCTTTTTCTCTACAGCAATTCGCAGAGGCTTCCCCTCCCCAACCAAATGTTCCTGACCAATAAAATCCACCAGTTTTTTCGGCCGTATCTTTGACGCAAGAGGTTCCATGCCCTGCATTCTACTCTTTTGGAAATGCGGTGCAAACTATGAAATATTTGTGTTTTACTATCTTACTACCTCCGTATCAAACCATTGTTCCTGAAAATGAACTGCTGACAATATCTCTGCGTCTGTCATGTCCACACCCTTCGGCAAAACAATCAATTTGTCGTCGTCATTATTTTTGCGGTGAGCAATAGCAATACACACACCACTTGCTCGTTCCAACGGTTCACTCGCCCCAAGATAGTACGCATCCAAGTCTTCGCCGTCAGGCGCCTTAACACCTTCAATAAATCCATAATTAGCCTCGTACACAAATCCATGTTTAGGATGTTTTGAACCAAGAGGTCTATCCACAACAACATCAACTTCTTTACCGATATACTGTTTCGCTAATTTTAAAGACTCAGAATTTTCCATTTTTAATATTTAAGATTTTATTAGCTCCAGTTTACGATATCTCTTCAATTTTTTAATTTCACTCTCCCGCTTAGACGCCGAGGAGCGGTTCCGGTGTTTCTCGGAGTATACCACTTTCAGAACTCCTTTGGCACGAGTGTAGCGACCACCCTTTCCCGCCTTGTGTTCAGCAAAACGCCGAGCCAAATCCGTGGTTATGCCTGTGTAGAGGGATTTATCTTTGCACCGGATGATGTAAACGAAGTACATTGTGATAATTAAGAGTAACCTCTGTGATAAACTTTTCCCTGAATTATCTTATTGGCCGGCATTCCGTGATACATCGCTTCCCTAGCAAAAGTCACACCACATTTCGGACATTTTAAATCGCCGTTTGTGTAATCGTGGACGATTCTTTCTTTGTAGCATTTTACCAAATGTCCTCTCGAGTCTTTATCATAATCATAAAGAAGAGTCCGGCATTTGGCACAATGTATTTTTATCCGATAAAACTTCATAGGAATACCTATAGATTAGCATATACAAACATCCGCCAAGCACCCCATGGTGCCTGGCGGGCGCCGACAGACTACAACCGTCTGCGGCGCGGTTTCGGAACGACCAGCTCGAACCCGGCGCTGGAATCCACAAGAAAACCGATCTTGCGACCGTGCTTGTCGGTGCCGTACAGCATCTCGCCGGCGGCGAACCCACCGAAGTAGACTGCTTTCGTGACGCCGAGCTCTGCGAGAGACTCACGGAGAAGCGGTGGCTTCATCCAAACCTGATGCGAACGGCTCCGAACATTGGCCGGAACACGATAGGTCTTTCCGTACTCGAAATAAACTGAATCAGGCATGGCTCAATCCTCCGGAAATGGCCGACAAAAACGTCTAGGGTAATATAAACACAAACGATAAAAAAAGTATACTCTCAAAACTTACACCATTCCAAAACGTCGGCGGTCATTGAGGAAAGATAGGAGTGTTAGCAAAGCCAAGATACCTGGAATCCAATAGCCCGGAAGATAGAGTCGAGCAGTATCCCATATACTTATCCACTGGACAGAAACGGTGCCGTTTACAGTTGCGATGTTATCAAGCAAAGCCTGGTCTTGGGTAGCGACGGCTTTCTGCACATCCTGCGCGTATTTGATGTTATTGTCCGCATTGCTCAACTGAATCTTGTAGGAAGCATTCTCGTTCACTAGTTGTAGTGATAGTGAGGACCATTCGTCTGTCAGTGCTTGTATTTGGGCCTGTATTTGAGGCGTCGATGCTTGCGTGCGGAGAGTTACAAGTTGTGAAGAAATAGCGTTCATTTTTGATTGAAGCGACTGTACGGTATTTGTATACGCGCTGACGACGGCCTGGCGTGCTGTTTTGAAACTGGCGAGCGATGTATCGGCCTGCTTTTTCTGTTCTTCTATGCTAACTTTTTGTGACAAAAGATTTTGAGAGGAAATGTTCAGGGTAAGAAATCGACTACCGACAAAACTTTCGAGTTCTGTTCGAAATGCTTCGTATTTACTTTGTGGTACGACAAAAGTGATGTAGCCGGACTTCGTCGAGACGGACTCCTGGTCTATACGACCACTGTATCCTTTCACTGTCGTCTCAACACGACGGGTCAAACCCTGCACATCGCGGGTACGCATGTATGCGCTGTAGTATATTTTCAAAAACTCACGCGTATCTGTTACAGAAACATCCGGGTTGTTGTAGGGTCGCGGATAATAAATACTTGAATCCATCATAGGTGCGCCAACTGCCGTAGGGGCCACTAGTTTTGCACCACCAGAGCTTTCTGTCACTCCTACGCCCATCATAGGCACCGCATACTGAATACTTCTGTCGGAAACGGCAAAAAAAGCGATAACGGTCAAAACCGCAAGCACGATGGTTAACCAAGATGCACGACGTAGACTAAACTTATTTTGATTATTATTGTATTCATTCATACTACAAGAGTAGCATATTTTGAGTTACAAAACCAAAAGACTAAGGGTGGCGAAAATGAGCGATTATTAAAAAGATACCGAGTGAGATAAGGCAGAGAATCCCGAAACCGACGATGTACACAAAAGCGATAACTGGTGCCACCACGGCTCCACCAACTCCGGCTACGCTTTTCTGAGAAGCGAGATGTTTAAAAACATACGCAGAAAGACCGATCGAACCGAGAACAAAAACCACAAAATGATAGGTCAAAATTTTCAGTTTTTTCACAGAGTAACTCTATTTTCGCTTATAAATATAGTACAAAGCGAGAGGGGCGGCCCAATTTGCAAAACGCTCTATGAAATCCCAAATAGGCAAACCGACTAGAGGACGGATAAGTGCAGTCCAAAAACCCCAGAACGCCATCCACAAAAGCAGAGGGCGAATAGGCTTCCAGAGTACAAGTATGGCCAGTAAAACATCCATTACCCCAACGGCGGTCATGAACATGGTTGCTGTGGCTAGATCAAACCCAGTCAACTGCTGTGTCCATTTTATCCAATCAGCTTTGCCTAAAACTGCAAAAACTCCGTGGCCTAAGAACTCTCCTGCTACTCCAATACGAAGTATCCATTCCAACTTCTTTTGGTCATTCATAATTAGTGATTATTTTTATTGATTTGTTTCCAAAGCCAAATACCTACCAAAACGAGGTCAATGAAAATTACCAAGCATATAAGAGAACTAAGCAAACCAAAACCCCCAACCGGTCCGCCATATCCATATACATAATTCATCATAATAGTTTTGTTAGTTTGTAACATATTTATTATAACATTTTAAAATTTTATATATACCAACTCCTATCTAATTCCACTATCACAAGAAATGTCCACGGTGCTTACTTGTCCGGATTTTATTAAAACAGTTACTGGACTACATCTCGGCAAAATAGAACCGCTGGCTGTTATAGCTTCCAGAGTATAGGAACCAGCAGGAAGGTCTGTTTTGAAAAAACCTATATTATCACTTGGGATAGTGGCGATAATGGTCTGTTTTCCATCTTGTCTAATATGTATAGATGTAGTGTATGGTCTCGGTGCACAAGCTGGG
>Ga0209541_10000457_pt1 | contig 80159 bp, 76 predicted proteins | sample RifCSPlowO2_01_FD_184027 | JGI IMG/M metagenome (GOLD analysis project Ga0209541, IMG submission 184027) | Groundwater microbial communities from Rifle, Colorado - Rifle CSP2_plank lowO2_0.1 (SPAdes) (version 2) | ecosystem: Environmental > Aquatic > Deep subsurface > Groundwater | place...
ATTAACATTGTAAGCTCGATGTTCAACCAGCATGCCAAGTGGCTGAATGTTGTCACGCGTATTCCATGGAGAAAAAAAATAGCATCTTTGAATTATCTTATTTCCTCTCATGTATGGAGACAGGGACATAATGGTTTTACTCACCAAGATCCCGGGTTTATTGACCATGTGTATCAAAAGAAAGCCGATATTATCCAGGTCTATTTACCGCCTGATGCGAATTGTCTACTCGCTGTTATGGATAGGTGCATGAAGAGTATGCATCAAATTAACGTGGTCATAGCCGGCAAACATACAATGCCTCAATGGTTCTCCATAGATGAGGCGATTCGCCACACATTCAAGGGAATAGGCGTTTTGGATTGGGCAAGCAATGACAAAGACGGAGACCCGGACGCCGTTATTGCATGCGCCGGAGATGTGCCGACTTTAGAGGTACTCGCGGCGGTTTCCATAATGAGAGAACACATTCCGAAGTTGAAGCTTCGGGTTATCAATGTGCTAGACCTTATGACTCTTCGGCCACACAAAAACCATCCTCATGGCATTGATGATACGGAATTTGAAGCTCTCTTTACGAAAGATAAACCAATCACATTCATCTTTCATGGATATTCGTCGCTCATTCATCGCCTTACCTATAGCCGTCCTAACCACAACAACATGCATGTGTACGGATATAAGGAGGAAGGAACAACCACCACTCCCTTTGACATGACAGTCTTGAACGCGATAGATCGCTATCATATTGTGGAATACGTCATTAATTCTCTGCCGAATAAAGGTAACAAGAAGGGTGATAAAGAAACGCGCTTGCTCAAACTGATGGAAGAAAAGCTTGACGAACATCGCCGGCACGTCGTCGTACACGGTAACGATATGCCCGAAGTGCGAAATTGGAGATGGACTAATTATTTTTAAAATTAACAACGCGCCACGCTAAATCACATGAATATAAAATTTAATAAAGAAAACAAAAGTTATGCTATAAAAATCATCGCAGAAGAAAATGGTGAAATTTTAGGGCGGGCTTATCTTTATGTTATGTTTAATGGCTTGCACGAAGAACCTTTTGGATTTTTAGAAGATGTTTTTGTTGAAGAAAAAAATCGAGGGGAAGGCATAGGCACAAAATTGGTTAATGCAGTTATTGCGGAAGCAAAAAAGCAAAAATGTTATAAAATTATTTGCACAAGCCGATATACAAGCGCTAAAGTGCATGACCTATATATGAAACTTGGCTTCAAAGATCATGGCAAGGAATTTAGAATAAATTTGACATAATATGTATTCCAAATAATACATGAGATTGGCAAAGAAATGAAAATAATATAGTATATATGTATGATTTCACGCATATACGTTATGCCGAATAAGGGGAGTATGAGAGCAGATTCTTACCTTATTGATTCTAAATTATCCTCAAAAGAACTAGTGAGACTCGCGGAAGCTCTGACTAATCCTATTTTAGAAAAATATCTCATTAATAAACCCCTCCAAATAAAGGGATTCTCGTATGCCATAGAGATAGGTTTTCTACCGGGGGTAACCGATAATGTCGGACATACAGTCAAAGAAATAGCGACAGATTTGCTTCACTTAAAAAATAATTCTAGCTTTTATGTTTACACTTCTAAAATCTTTTTTATTTCGGGTAAAAAAAATACAGAAGAGGTGAAAAAATTTGCTTCTACTTTATACAATCCGCTCATTGAGAGAACTCATATTGCGCAGATAAAAAACGGCAAAGTAAGTTTGCCAAATGAAATTCCAGAGGTAATTTTAAAGAAAAGTTCTCCTGTCATAAATATCTCGCTTGGGATTTCCGATGAAGAGCTCATAAAAATAGGCACAGAAGGAATAATGGGCGAGGATAATAAACGCAGAGGTCCGCTCGCGCTGGATTTATCTTCAATGCAGGTCATCAAAACGTATTTTGCAAAATTAAAAAGAGACCCGACAGATATAGAATTGGAATCACTTGCGCAAACATGGTCGGAACATTGCAAACACACCATTTTTGCCAATCCAATTGACGATATAAAAGATGGTTTGTATAAAACTTACATAAAAGGAGCGACAAATTTAATACGGAAGAGAAAAGGCAAAGACGATTTCTGCGTTTCTGTTTTCAGCGACAATGCCGGTGGAATAATTTTTGACAAAGACTATTTAATAAGCCACAAGGTAGAAACACACAACAGCCCCTCGGCGCTTGACCCATTCGGCGGAGCAATTACCGGCGTTGTCGGAGTAAATCGAGACGCTATTGGCTTTGGGCTGGGCGCCAAGCCCGTGGCGAATACTTATGGATTTTGCTTGAGCGAGCCCGAAGATAAAAAAGAATTATTCCGAGATAAAAATTTAAGGGAACCAATGCTCTCTTCCAAAAGAATTATGGACGGAGTGATTCAGGGTATAAATGCTGGCGGAAATTGTTCGGGAATTCCGACTCTTTCCGGATTCGTAAAATACGACAGCAGATTTAGAGGAAAACCTTTGGTGTTCGCCGGAACTGTCGGATTAATTCCTAGGAACTTGCCCGCCAGTGGAGGGAATAAACGACCCTCGCACGAAAAAGAGGCAGAGCCGGGCGATTACGTAGTCATGGTTGGCGGAAGAGTGGGGCTGGACGGAATTCATGGCGCAACGTTTTCTTCAGTCAAAATAGATTCCACTTCACCTGCTACTGCGGTGCAAATCGGCGACCCTATCACTCAGAAAAAATTAAGTGATGCCATAGTCAAAGAAGCGCGCGATTTGAATTTATACAACAGCATCACCGACAATGGCGCAGGCGGACTGTCTTCATCGGTGGCAGAAATGGCAAAAGAGTGTGGAGGAGTAAAAGTACACCTAGAAAAAGTTCCGCTTAAATATCCTGGTCTTGCGCCTTGGGAAATTTGGATTTCAGAATCACAAGAACGAATGACTTTGTCCGTGCCGAAAAGTAAATGGAAAACATTTCAAAAATTAATGGAAAGCCGGGGAGTGGAAAGGGCGGTCATAGGCAAATTCACAAATTCTGGAAAAGTTGTCGTGGAATACAAAGGTAAAAAGATTATGGATATGGACATGGAGTTTTTGCATAATGGATTACCAAAACATCATTTGAAAACAGAAAATATTCTACCCCCTCCTTTCTCCTCCCCCTTGTTAAGGGGGAGGCTGGGTAGGGGTCTTACCAAAGATTTAGAAAATCTCCTTGCAGAAAAAAACATCAGCGGATTTTCTTTTATTTCCGAACAATACGACCATGAGGTGCAAGCTTCTTCGGTACTAAAACCACTGTCCGGTCCAGGAAGAATAAATACAGATGCCCAGGTTTTTCGTCCAGTTTTAGATTCTGATAAGGGAGTTGTTTTATCCTACGGAGTATATCCTTCTTATGGAAACATCAGCGCATATCACATGACGGCTTGCGCTCTAGATACAGCAATCCGAAATGTTGTTGCAGCAGGAGGAACGCTTTCACATTTGGCTATATTGGACAATTTCTGCTGGTGCTCATCAAATGACCCGAAGCGCCTATATCAGCTCGTAGAAGCCGTCAAAGCTTGCTACGACTGTGCGGTAGGCTATGGAACCCCTTTTATTTCAGGAAAAGACAGCATGTTCAATGACTTCAAAGGCTACGATGAAAAAGGGAATCCTGTAGAAATTTCCATTCCGCCGACTCTTCTTATTTCAGCTATCAGCGTTATGTCAAATTTATACAAAACGGTTTCGCCGGAATTAAAAAATGTAGGCGATGTGATTTACTTATTAGGAGAGACAAACGACGAACTCAGCGCAAGTGAATATTATAAAATGCTAGGGAAAGCTGGAAACAGCCCCACACCAGAGCAAGCTTGGTACGGGGCAAGTGTTCCAAAAGTTGATTTAGAAAAAAATCTAAAAACTTATTTAGCATTAGAGAAAGCAATCCAAAAAGAATTAGTGGCTTCTTCGCTTTCCATAACTTCTGGAGGTCTTGGAATTGCGATAGCTAAAGCAAGCATAGGCGGAATGCTCGGCGCAAAAATTTCTCTTGAATCCCTAGGGAAGTCACTAGGGACTGATGCTAAACTATTTTCAGAAAGTCAAGGCAGGATTTTAGTTTCTGTGTCTCCAGAAAATGTAAAAGAATTTGAAAAAATCTGCATAGGAGTTTCCTATGTAAAACTGGGAAAAGTTACAAAAGATAAAAAAGTAATTATCGCCAACGGCAAAGAAAAAATAATTAATACTAATGTTAAAAAACTGCACAATATTTACCATAAATTTTCTAATTCGCAAAAATGAAAGAAGAAATAAATAAAAATCCATTAAATCAGACTCCCAACCCTGAATTCCTGGAGAAAAGAATTTTTGAGTTGCGTAGGAGAGCGTTTGGATTAATACATTCATTTGTTACAAGAGAATGGCAGTGGCCAAAATCCGTAAAGGGTGATAAAAAAAGAAATTTTATAGATAAACTTGTCGAGGGCACTACAAAAATTGTTCCTGAAGCCACAGATGAAATAAAAACTAGATTTGAAACTTTGAATGCCATAGATGAAATTAAAGATTTAGAATCTCTGCTAAAAAAAGCGACTGAAATTCATATAGAGTTATTGACAAAATATTTATCACTGGAAGAATTAGAAAAAAGACTGCGAGACAGAGCGATACAAGGAAAGGGGTATCAGGAATTAAGCAGAGGTTTATGTTTTGAAATCATAGAAAATCAAGCGGTTTTGCATATACCGATTACTTTCTTTGAAAATGCAAAATCGTTTTTGGAATCATTTAAAGAAGGATTGAGGGTTTTGGCAAATAAAATGATAACTGAAAAAGAACTGGCGGATATCAGAGAAGTAATTGGGTATTCTTCTTTAGTGCAAGAAAAACACAGAATCTTAGCTACTCTTGGTTTTGAGGTAATTCTTGATGTAAATGGTAAACTCACAGAAAAAACAAAGATATCAAGAGAAAAACTTTTAGAATTATATGGTCCAAAAAAATTATAATCAAAATAGCACAATGGCAACGGTCGTGTCTATTATACTATCATGAAAAGCGAAACAAAAAAATGTCAAAACCCCGAACGAAAGCAAAGCTTCGTACAGGGCAGGCTGTAAAAAAGATATGGAATATAAATCACAAAATGTGGTATGCCAGAATTGTAAAGGTAATTTCATAATAGAGCCGGATGATTTTTCTTTTTATGAAAAGATAAAAGTTTCTCCGCCGACTTTTTGCCCTGATTGCAGATTTCAGAGAAGACTGCTTTTCAGAAACAACAGAGTCTTTTACAGACGCGAGTGCGCTTTGTGTAAAAAGCAAATTATAAGCCTGTATCATAAAGACCGACCTTTCACAGTTTATTGCTACGATTGCTGGTTTTCCGACAAATGGAATGTGATGAGCTACGGACGCAAGTATGATTTTTCTATTCCCTTTTTTTCTCAATGGCAATCACTTCAAAAAGCAGTCCCGAGAGCAAATTTATATAGAGAGAATTTTATTTCAAGCGATTATTGTAACTATGGCAAAGATTTTAAAGAATGCTATCTTTTATTTGGAGGAGCAGAAAATGAAAGGGTTTATTTTGGCAATCAAATTCAAAAATCGCGCGACTCAATAGATATCGCTTTTTGTGAAAAAGTAGAATTTAGTTATGAAAATTTTGAATGTAAAACATCTAACAAGTTATTTTTTAGCAGGTATTCTCAAGACTGCGTAGATAGTTCTTATTTGGTGGACTGTCGAAACTGCATAAATTGTTTTGGCTGTGTCAGTCTGGTAAACAAACAGCATTATATTTTCAACCAACCATATTCAAAAGAGGATTATGACAAATTTATAGCAGAAAATCAGGGAAGTTATGAGAAACACAATGAATTTTTAAAAAAAATATCAGAACTGGAATTATCTTTGCCTCATCGTTACGCTCGTATTTATAAATCTGTAAATTCTGATGGAGATGACTTATCAGAATCCAGAAATAGCCATGCATCTTTTAGTTCCACGCAAACAGAAGACTCTAAATATTTATTTTACATCAGAAATCATGCGAAAGATGTTTACGACACCTCCTTTCAGGGCTGGAACAGCGAGCTTGCTTACGAGATTGCCCATGGTTTTGGCGGCTCAAATTTGGCTTTTGGTATGAGAAATCTTTTTAATCAAAATGCCCGTTACAATGAAGAATGCGGAGAATGTTCAAATATTTTGGGCTGTGAAGGCTTGCGTAAAAAGAGTTACTGCATTTTAAATAAACAATACACAAAAGAAGAATATGAGAAACTTTTGCCGAAAATAATACAGCATATGAAGATAGTGCCGTATATAGATAAAAAAGGTAGAATTTATGAATACGGGGAATTCTTTCCATCTGAACTTTCACCATTTGCTTACAACGAAACTATTGCTCAAGAATATTTTCCATTAACAAAAAAGGAGGCATTGAAACAAGGGTATTCATGGCAAGACACAGAAGAAAGAAATTATAAAATTGACATAGAAAATAAAGACATACCAGATAATATTAACGATGTGAGTGGAGATGTAATCGGCAAAGTTATTGCATGCGGTCATGCTGGCACATGCAAACACCAATGCACGGAAGCTTTTAAAATAATTCCAGAGGAATTTAAATTCTACAAGCGAATGAATTTGCCTCTGCCTAGATTGTGCCCTAATTGTCGGCACTATGCGCGCATAAATTTAAGAAATCCGCTTAAACTTTGGGATAGAATGTGCATGTGTGAGAAAAATAGTCATTTTCATGCAGAGAAAAAGTGTGAGGTAGAGTTCAAAACGACCTATGCACCAGAGAGACCAGATATGGTATATTGTGAAAAGTGTTATCAACAGGAAGTATATTAGATATCAGCTATAGCGTATATGAAAAAAAATAAACCAAAAATCATAATACTTTCCGGATATGGGCTGAACTGCGAAGAAGAAACAAAATTCGCTTTTGAATTGGCTGGCGGGCAGGCGGATATAGTACATATTAATGATTTAATTGCCAAACCAAAAATGCTCCAGAAATATCAGATTTTAGTCTTTCCTGGAGGGTTTTCTTATGGGGACGACACGGGCAGTGGCAAGGCTTATGCCAATAAATTTAAAAATCATCTGGCGAAAGAGCTGGCGGAATTTTTATCCCGCGATACTCTTCTCATCGGCATCTGCAACGGATTTCAAATTATTACCAATCTTGGAATTGTTCCCGGCGCGCTGACATATAATAAAAATGGTAAATATATAGACCGATGGTTGGATTTGAAAGTGGTTGGTTCACCCCGCCTAGGGTCAGGCGGGGCAAGAAGCCCTTGGCTCAAAGGAATCAAAAAATTATCAGTGCCAATCGCGCACGGAGAAGGACATTATGTTATTTCTGAGAAAGAATATGAAATTCTGAAAAAGAAAAAACAGGTTGCTTTTGTGTACACAAAAGGAGACATTTGTAAATTTCAAAATCTTGAGAAAAACCCAAACGGCTCAGATCATGACATTGCCGGTGTTTTGGCGTATAGTGGGAGGGTTCTAGGGATGATGCCTCATCCGGAGCGAGCAATGTTTGCCCACCAAAGCCCTATGTGGTATAAAAACAAGAAAGGGAAGAAAGAGGGTGAAGGATTAGAAATTTTTAAAAACGCAGTTAACTACTTCAAAAAATAAATGGAAGAGCTTAAGGAAAAATGTGGAATCGTAGGCATATACGGTAAGGGGTTGCCTGTTTCCCGACTCGCTTTTTTTGCTCTCTTTGCCCTACAGCATCGGGGACAAGAAGCTTCCGGCATAACCACCAGCGACGGCGAAAAGCTTCACACTCATAAAGGCGCAGGTCTAGTAGCTCAAGTTTATAAGGAAAAGGATATTGGAAATTTAAAAGGATATATAGGCATAGGACACAATAGATATTCTACCTCCGGCGGCAGCGCCCTAGACCATGCCCAGCCGGTTCTCAATCTTGAACATACTTTTGCCCTCGCGCATAACGGCAACTTGCCAAGCGTTAAACTTCTAGAAAAATTTCTCTCAAAGAATAACATTTTACAAAACAATAGGTCAGACTCAGAATTGATCACCGATGCCATTAATTTTTATATAAAAGAAGGCAAGTCGCTTCCGGAATCTGTAGAGAAAATTTTCCCTCTGCTCTCCGGAAGTTTTTCGTTAGTAATGATGAATAAAAATACTTTGGTCGCGCTCCGAGACAGTTATGGCATGCGCCCGCTTTCGCTTGGAAAAATAGACGGGGGACACATCGTTGCCTCCGAAACCTGCGCCCTGCAAACCATCGGCGCGACATTTGTGAGAGATATTAAGCCGGGGGAAATGGTAATTATAAATGAGAACGGGGTCAAGAGTGTAAAACTGGCAAAGGCTACTCCAAAACATGATATTTTTGAATATATATATTTTGCCCGTCCAGATAGCATGGTAAACGGAAAATTAATATATGAAGTCAGAAAAAACTTTGGCAAAGCCTTGGCTCGGGAATTTAAAGTTGATGTAGATATTATTGTGCCAGTACCAGACACAGCAATGCCTGTTGCTATTGGATACAGTCAAGTTTCTGGCATTCCCATGGAAATGGCTTTGGGAAAAAATAGATATGTACACAGAACTTTCATCGAACCGGACCAAAAATCCCGCCGAAAAAGCGTCGCGCTCAAGCTCATACCTTTACCCTCTGTTTTAAAAGGTAAAAAAATAGCGCTTCTCGATGACTCTATCGTTAGGGGAAATACATGCCAAAAATTAGTAAAGACACTTTTTAAATCGGGCGCAAAAGAAGTACACCTGCTCATCTCTTCGCCACCTATCCGTTTTCCGGACTTTTACGGCATGGATACGCCTAATCAGGATAAATTGATTGCATCTTCCAAAACCGTTGAAGAAATTAGCAAGTTTCTTGGAGCAACTTCTCTGCATTATCTTTCGCTTTCTGAAGTAATAAAATCTATCGGCCTACCGGAAGAACACTTGTCTACTTCATGCTTCACGGGCATTTATCCTATTGACCTCAAAGAACGAAAAGATGAGGTGAATTATGATGTTCCAAAAAAATAAAAAATTGGCAGTTTTAGTGTCTGATGTCGGTATGGGCACAAATCTGCAAGCAATAATTGATGGAGTTAATGAAGGTAAAATCAAATCTGAAATAAGCGCAGTTATTTCCGACAAAGAAAATACTCCTGCTCTTGAACGCGCAAAAAAACATAATCTAAGAATAGAAATATGCCCAAAAAAAGAAGCATTGCTTCCGCTCTTGCAGAAAATAGCTCCGGATTATATTTGCCTCGCTGGCTGGAAGCAAATTATTTTAGATGAAGTTATTTTGGCTTTTTCGAATAAAATTTTAAATTTGCATCCGGGGTTAATTCCAGATACAGTCAACGGAGTTGTGGGAAATCCTGATAGCACCCCTGCACTTTGGAATAAAGGAATGCTCACCACCAAAGCTATCCAAAATTTCTTGGACCAAAAATCCACCTTTGCCGGCTCGTCCATACATTTCTTAACCTTGAATTTTGATTTCGGACCAGTTTTGGGTAGAACTTTTGAAAAAATAGAAACTGGTGATACCGTTGATTCTTTATATACAAGACTGAAGAAAAAAGAAAATGAAATGTATGTGGAAGTTTTGGGAAAATTAACCTCTCCCCAGCCCTCTCTTGACAGGAGAGGGAGTAAGAGTGAGGTTCTTAAAATTTTAATAATCGGAGCGGGCGGCGGAAGAGAACACGCGCTCGGGTGGAAAATAGCGCAATCGCCTCGCGCTGGGGAATTATTCTTTGCGCGGGGAAATGCTGGAACAGCGCAACTTGGCACGAATTTGGATATTAAAGAGACGGAAACCACAAAACTCTTAGAATTTGCGAAAAAACCTGCCCGCAATGCTTCGCGTAGCGATGCAGGCGGGGAGAAAATTGATTTGACGCTCGTGCTTTCTGATGACCCCTTAGCTATAGGTACAATAGATGAATTCCAAAAAGCGGGCTTAAGAGTTTGGGGACCAAGCAAAGCCGCGAGCGAGCTTGAATGGTCAAAGGCTTATGCTAAAGACTTTATGAAAAGACATCAAATTCCAACCTCAAAATATGAAGTTTTTAATGATTTTGAAAAAGCGAAAAAATATGTTGAGAAAGGTTCGGTGCCTGTAGTCATCAAAGCAAGCGGGCTCGCGCTCGGCAAAGGCGTAACTGTCGCACAGACTAAAGAAGAAGCGATTAAAACACTTCATGCAATATTCATAGATAAAATTTTTGGCGCTTCAGGGAATGAAGTTGTAATAGAAGAATATCTTAAAGGCACTGAAATTTCTATTCACGCTATTTCCGATGGAAAAAACTTTAAAATGTTTCCAAGTTCACAAGATCATAAACGCATTTTTGACGGCAATGCGGGGCCCAACACCGGCGGAATGGGAGTAATCGCGCCGCTTCCTTTTGTAAATGATGTACTTATGAAAAGAATTGAAAAAAAAATTGTCGCTCCGACCTTAGAAGGAATGGCTAAAGAGGGCAGACCTTTTGTTGGTATATTGTATCCGGGAATAATGCTAACAAAAGAAGGTCCGAGGGTTTTTGAATTCAATGCGCGATTTGGCGACCCGGAAGCACAAACATATATGAGACTGCTGGATACAGATATTTTGGATATTTTGGACGCCAGCATTGATGGTAAAATCGCTGATTTAAAAATAAAATGGAAAAAAAATACATACGCTTGCAATATCGCCTTGGCTTCCGGCGGATATCCGGGAAGTTGTGAAAAGGGGAAAATGATTTCGGGAATTCCTCCCCTCCTTGTGAAGGAGGGGGTAGGGGGTGGTGATATCGTAATCTTCCACGCCAGTACAAAAATTGTGATGCAAGACCTCACAACTAATGGCGGGCGAGTGCTTGGGATAAGCGCGACAGGAAAAAGCCTGAAAAAATCCCTAGACAAAGCCTATGAAGCAATTTCCAAAATATCTTTTGAAGGAATGCAGTATAGAAAAGATATAGGCAAAAAAGCTCTTGAATTATCAAAACTATCTTAATAGTATAATAGCCACGACCGTTGCCATTGTATTATTATTAAATTAGTTAAACTTAATTACTACTTATCCCAATTAAAGAAATCCTCGCGGTCTTTGCCTGTGCCGACGGAGATTATTTTTACATTCAGGTCAGAGAGTTTTTTCTTGATGTAATTCAAATATGAAGCAAGTTCGGGGGAGAGTTTTTTCTTGTTTTTCACTCCGTGATTCGCATCGCCCCAGCCCGGTATTGTCTCGGTTATAACACCAGTCACTTGGTTTAAGTAAAGAGGGAATTCTTTCAAGATTTTTCCTCCAGACTTGTAGCCGGTAATAACTTTCACTTTATCAGTGAGACAAATATCTGCTTTATTTATGAAAATTTTATTGGCGCCGGATAGACCAATGGCGTAGCGAAGCGCAAAAAGATCCAGCCAGCCGCACATTCGGGACCGTCCGGTGGTCGCTCCGAATTCATTGCCAGCTTTTTGAAAAGCTTTTTCTAGAGCTTCATCTTTGATTCTGGGAGGAAAACTTCCTCCGCCGACTTTAGTCGTATAAGCTTTCATTACGCCATAGACATGGCGTAAATATTTATGAGGAATTCCGAGCCCGAGACAGACGTTTGCTGGAAGAGTATTGCTGGCGGTCACATTCGGGTAATCACCGAAATCAATATCAAGCATCACAGCCTGCGCGCCTTCCGCCAAAATATTTTTCCCTTCGGATAATCTTTTGCGTATTAAAAACGACGAATCGCAAACCTGCAGTTTCTTCATCTCTTTTACGGATTTGTCCCATTTTTCTTTGGCTTCTTTTATTTTTACCGAATCAATTTCAAAACCGTACTTTTCTTTGTACATATTTAAAAGATTAGTGTGAAATTCCGAAAGGTCTTTTTCTTTTTCCTCGAAGTCCGGCAGAAGGACATCGCCGATGAGAAGAGCCCTCCTCATCCGCACATCGCTATAAGCCGGACCGATGCCCCGCGAAGTGGTGCCAACTTTTGCCCCGAGTTTGCTTCTCTTGTGTTCATCCGCCTGGTCTAAAAACGGATGCAGATAAGAAACTAATTTAGCGCGGTTAGAAATATAAAGACGTTTAGTGACATCAAAACCGAGCTCCTTCAGCTCAGAAATTTCTTTAATCAGGGAAACCGCGTCCACAACAACGCCACTGCCGATATAAAACTCTATATTTTTATGAAAACACCCCGAGGGCACAATATGCCCGACAAAAGTTTTTTCTCCTAATTTGATTGAATGTCCGGCATTCGCTCCGCCATGAAAGCGCGCGACTGCGCAATAATTTCCTTTTTGGAGAAGCGCGTCTATATTTTTTCCTTTTCCCTCGTCTCCCCATTGCAGTCCGAAGACTGCGTCAATAAAGCCTTCTTTCTTCGCAAGTTTTTTCATATATAAAATAGGCTAATTTCCTACGCTATAATTGGGCGCCTCTTTAGTAATAACGACATCGTGCGGATGATTTTCTTTTATGCCGGAGTGGGTGATTTTTACGAATTGCGCTTTTTCCTGCAGATTTTTTATGTCTTTGGCTCCGCAGTATCCCATGCCGGCTCGAAGTCCCCCCACTAGCTGGTACGCCACTTCAGAAAGCTTGCCTTTGACGGGAACTCTGCCGACGATGCCTTCGGGCACAAGCTTTTTAATTTCGTCTTCGGCATCTTGAAAATATCTGTCTTTGGAGCCTTGCTGCATGGCTTCAATTGAGCCCATGCCGCGGTATGTCTTGTATTTTCTGCCTTCAAAAAGAACTGTTTCGCCCGGGGATTCCTCAACTCCGGCAAAAAGCGAGCCAGTCATGATTGAGCTTGCTCCGGCGGCTAAAGCTTTTGGTATGTCTCCGCTGTATCTGATTCCTCCATCGGCAATAATCGGCACACCTCTTCCTTTGACCGCCTGCGCGACATTATATACAGCCGAAAATTGCGGGAAACCTATGCCGGCAATCACCCGAGTGGTGCAGATTGAGGCCGGCCCGATGCCTACCTTGATTCCATCAGCTCCAGCTTTTATTAAATCGCGGGCCGCTTTGGCTGTGGCGATATTTCCGACAATCACTTCCAGTTTAGGAAATTCTTTTTTTACTTTCTTAAGCATTTCAATCACACCCTTTGAATGACCGTGAGCGGTATCAATAACAACCACATCAACTCCATTTTGTTCAAGCGCTTTTACTCTTTCCAGAGTGTCTTTTGTTACCCCCACCGCCGCGCCTACCCGCAGTCTGCCCAAACTGTCTCTGCAGGAATTTGGGCGGGATTTTACCTTCATTATGTCTTTGTAAGTAATCAGACCGACAAGTTTATTGTTTTTGTCAACCAAGGGCAGTTTTTCAACTTTATATTTGGTAAGTATTTTTTCCGCTTGAACTAAATCTGTGCCCATGCTGGCAGTTACTAGATTTATTTTTGTCATTATTTGCCCGACGGGTATTTCTAAATCTTTCTGAAACCGCAAATCGCGGTTTGTGATAATTCCGAGGAGCAGCATATTTTTATCAACTATCGGTATGCCGCCAATTCTGTTTTCCTGCATAATGGCAAAAGCTTCTTTTACCAATGCTTTTTCAAACAAAGTAATCGGGTCGTGAATCATGCCGGACTCCGAACGCTTTACCTTGCGCGCTTCTGCCACCTGTTTTTCAATAGTCATATTTTTATGAATGATTCCAATGCCGCCTTCCTGCGCCATGGCTATAGCCATAGATGCTTCTGTAACAGTATCCATCGCGGCGGAAACAATCGGCACATTAAGTTTTATTTTTTTAGTCAGCAGAGAACTGATATCTACTTCCCGAGGCAGAACTTCGGAGTATTGAGGCACAAGTAAGACATCGTCGTAGGTGAGACCCTCTGTGAATTTTTCTCCTACTTTCGCAACCATAATATATTGTGTATAATAGCACATTATGGATAAGATACAAATACTAATTGTGGACTACGGAAGCCAGTACACGCTGGTTATAGGACGAACGCTTCGCGAACTTGGCGTACGTAGTGTAATACTCCCGCCAAAGAAGGCAGAACTATGGCTCAAAAATGAAAATCCTAAAGCAGTTATTCTATCCGGTAGTAATTGGAGTGTGCATAGTGAAGGCGCTCCGGGGATTCCGAAGTCGCTGGATATTGAAGGAAAAGAATATAGAATATTGGGAATTTGCTACGGCATGCAGCTCCTCGCGCATTCTCTGGGCGGGAAAGTAGAAAGACCGCTTGCGCATCGAGAATATGGACCGGCAGAAGTGACTCTTGAGACTACGCATCCGCTTTTCCTAGGCGTTCCGAAAAAAACACAAGTCTGGACGAGCCACGGAGATACAGTAACTAAACTTCCGAAAGGTTTTACGGAGATTGCCACTTCCGGAGGCTTCGTGGCAATGGCAAACAAAAATAATCGGGTACTCGCAATCCAATTTCACCCCGAAGTCGCGCATACGAAAGAAGGCAAAAAAATACTGCAGAACTTTTTGAATCTTTCCGGCTGTAAAAAAGACTGGGATCCTATAAATTTGATTCATGAAATTCAGAAAGAAGTCCTGAACGTTGTTGAAAAAGCGGAAAAGAAAAATTTGATTCTGGGTTTCTCCGGCGGAGTGGATTCCACGACTCTCGTGGCTGTACTCGCTCCCATCCTAAAAGAAAAACTGATTTGCGTAGCTATTGATACCGGCGGAGTGCGGGCGGGAGAATTTGAAGAAATAAAAGCGAATTCCAAGAGCGCTGGCGTTAAAAATTTGATAATAATTCCCGCCGAAAAAGATTTTATAAAAAATATCAGTACAACAATTGACGGAGAAGAAAAGCGCGGAAAATTTCGGGAAGTTTACAAAAAGATTTTTGAAGAGCAAATTGCTAAATATGATGCTGGCTTTATTGTGCAAGGGACTCTTGCCACGGACATCATAGAGTCCGGTAAGGCAGGGGAATCTATGATGATAAAAACGCATCACAATGTCGGGCTTGATTGGCAAGTGGAAGACTTGCATCCATTCCGAAATTTATTTAAATACGAAGTCCGCGAACTCGCTCGCGCCCTGAAACTTCCTCCGGCTATCTACGAAAGGAATCCATTTCCGGGTCCCGGCTTATATTTGCGAGTCGTGGGTACGCCTGTCTCCAAAAAAAAAATAGAGCTTGTGAGAGAAGCTGATAAAACCGTCAGCGATATTCTTAAAAAACACAACATTGAAAAAAATATCTCCCAGCTCATCGTCGCGCTTCTCGGCATCAATTCTGTGGGAGTGAAAGGCGATGAGCGCGTATATGGTCATTCTATCGCTGTTCGCGCCATACAAACATCCGACTTTATGACCGCCAAAGGTTTTTATTTTCCGCAGTCCGTGGTGGAAGAAATCACCAGCGCGCTCACCAAGCACAAAGACATAGTCCGCGTATTTTTTGATATGACCCCAAAACCTCCGGCCACGACAGAATTTGAATAATATGATAATATTCTCCTATCAATAATTTTAGAAAATACGCCCTCGGAGACATAAGGACAGGGAACCCACTTTTCTTAAAATTATTATAGGAGAATATCAAAAATGACCAAAAAAATTAATTCAGCTTTAATTTCGGTTTTTAATAAAGACGGACTTGAAGAGATCGTCAAACTCCTTGAGAGACATAATGTAAAAATAATTTCAACAGGTGGAACGGCTGAATTTATCAGAAAATTGGGTGTAGTTGTGACGGAAGTGGAAACAATCACGAATTTTCCCGCTGTTTTTGGCGGAAGAGTAAAGACATTGCAACCGAAAATTTTTGGCGGGATTTTAAATCGCAGAGATAATGAAGTAGATAAGAAAGAAAAAGCTAAGCATAAAATAGAAGACATTGATTTGGTCATCGTTGACCTTTACCCATTTGAGGAAACTTTGGCAAATGGGGAAACTCCTGAAGAAATTATTGAAAAAATAGATATTGGCGGTATCGCTCTTATCCGCGCGGCGGCGAAAAATTTTAATGATGTTGTTGTAATTCCTTCTAAAAATCAATATCAAGTATTTTGCAAAATACTAGAACAAGGCGCAGAGACTTCTTTAGAACAACGCAAAAAATTTGCGGGTAATGCTTTTGAAGTCACGAGTAAATACGACAGCGCTATTCGCGAATACTTCCAAAATATACCCATGTCAAAGACCGTCTTTGACAAAAATATGTCAAGGACGGTCCTTGACACTATTCCGCTTCGCTATGGCGAAAATCCGCACCAAAAAGCAGAGTTTGTGGGAAACTTGGAAGAAAGTTTTATACAGCTTCAGGGTAAAGAGCTTTCGTATAACAACCTGATAGACACAGAAGCGGCGATTACAGCCGTTTATGACTTTAGAGAGCCCGCTTTTGCAATTATCAAGCATATGAATGCCTGCGGCTTGGCAGTCAAACCCAATCTTTTTGAAGCATACAAGGCGGCATACAAAGCTGATCCAGTTTCGGCCTTTGGCGGAATACTCGCGGCAAACAGACCTATAGGCGAGGACATTGCTAAGCTAATAAAAAAGCAAGAGCTTTTTGTGGAAGTAATTATCGCTCCGGATTTTTCCAAGGAGGCTTTAGAAATTTTTAAGGAAAAGAAAAATTGCAGAGTTTTGAAATGGCTGGCTCCGTCTCTGCCCGGAAAACTTACGCGAACTTGTTTTACTGGCATGCTAACGCAAGACAGAGACACGCAAGTAGAAAAAGAATCTGACCTAAAGACAGTCACCAAAAGAAAACCGACCAAAAAAGAAATGGGGGATATGCTGGTGGCATCTATCGCAACAAAACATTTAAAGTCAAATTCTATCGCGCTTGTGAAAAACGGAGCGCTTATATCTATGGGTTGCGGGCAGACATCACGCATTGATGCCTTAAAACAAACAATAGACAAAGCGAAGAAATTTAAATTTTCTCTCAAAGGCGCGGTGATGTCCTCGGAAGCGTTTTTCCCTTTCCCCGACTGCGTAGAACTCGCCACAAAGAACGGCATCAGCGCGATTATACAGCCAGGTGGCTCAAAAAACGACCAAGCTTCTATAGATATGGCAGACAAATACAAAATTGCCATGGTCACAACTGGCTTCAGACATTTTAAGCATTAAATAAATACAAGGTCTTGCCTTGTATTTTAGGTTTGACAAAAAGTAAACTCGTGGTAATCTCTTGGAGAACAAAGGCTCTTTCGATAGTGAAAAAACAACCAAAACCAAAGAGAGTCTTTGTAAAAAACTATGGAAAAAGAAGATATCGCTCGTATCCATTTCTACATTACAATGAATAATCCCACCCTACCTGAATTTGAGAAGTGGTGGAAAGAAATTTTTGAGAAAAAGCAGGAAGGTTCGGTGTCGGGCTTCCCCGACATCGCAGCCACGCTAGCAATGTCCGTGACGGACATTGCGGCAAACCAGCACGATCAGGGGATGGGGGTAGAGTAACCCCCCCCACGAACTCGATGGGTTCGTAAAATTCAAGGCGTCGGGAGTCTCATAGAAAGGGCTCCATCGACGCCTTTTCTATTTGTTTTATAAAAATTTTCTGCTAATATATACTCAATATGAAAAACATCAAAGTCGGCATAATTATGGGCTCGGATACGGATTTGGAAGTGATGTCCGAGGCGGCGAAGGTGCTGGAAAAATTCGGTATAGCCCATGATATAACTGTGGCTTCTGCGCATCGAAGTCCGGAATATGTGCATAAACTAGTCAAAGGCGCAGGCGAGAATAATATCAAAGTTTTCATCGCCGGCGCGGGCGGAGCGGCGCATCTTGCCGGAGTAGTGGCATCGCTCACAACTTTGCCCGTCATCGGCATCCCAACAAAAGCAAAAACTTTGGACGGAATTGATTCCATTCTTTCTACCGCCCAAATGCCTCCCGGCGTGCCTGTTGCCACTGTCGGCATCAACGCGGGAAAAAACGCCGGACTGCTCGCAGTGCAAATACTCGCGACCTCTGATGAAGATTTAGAAAAGAAATTAATTGCCTACAAAAAGAAACTCTCAAAAGAAACAGAAGCCAAAGGAGAAAAGTTGTTGAAGCTTGGATTTAAAAAATATCTAGAAAGTAAATAAAAAAATGGCAAAAAAACCACAAAGCGAATATGCAAAAGCTGGTGTGGATTATACAGTCATGGAGCCATTTAAGATGGCGATGATTGAGGCGGGCAGAAAAACTCTAAAATTTCCAAACAAAAGAGGTGTATTTATCAACGAAGACGCGACTCACGCGCACGGGGCGGTATTTGAATATCGCGGCAGGGAATCCATAATCTGGTGCCAGACTCAGGAAGACCTGGGAAATAAAAATTGGATTGCGGAGTGGATGTATCAAAAAACCGGCAAATCATATTATAACTCTATAGCTATAGACACAGCCTTGATTGTAGTCAACGATGTCATCGCTCAAGGCGCTATGCCGGTAATTTTTACAGACCAACTGGAAGCAAGCAGGAGCGATTGGTACGGCGACAAAAAAAGAGCGCAGGATTTTGCAGACGGCTTTTTGAAAATTTGTAAAGAAGTCGGCATGGCATTGCCGGCCGGAGAGTCCGCCAGCGTAACTTATCTAATTAATCCAAAAGAACCGGTCAAGGAAATTGTAGCCTTGAGCGGCTCGGTCATCGGCATTGTCGCTCCGAAAGAAAATTTAATTACGGGACAAGATCTGGCGGTTGGAGACCATATTATTGCGGTAGCTTCTTCAGGTCTCCATGCAAACGGAATTAGTTTGGTAATAAAAAAAGCAATGGAATTGCCTGAGCAATTTTTGACTAGACTGCCAAATGGAAATACTTTGGGTGAAGAGGCGCTCATTCCAACTCGTTCATATGTAGCGCTTGTGGAAGCCTTGCTTGAAGCAAAAGTTAAAATCCACACTTTCTTGCCCGGAACTGGCGACGGGGTCGGAAAAATCGCTTTTGACAAAAGACCGTTTACTTATCGAATCCATTCTTGGCTCAAAATTCCGCCACTGATGGAATATTTTCATAAAACTCTCGGCGTGGAAATAGAAGACTGCTTGAAGACTTTCAATTGGGGAGTCGGCTACTATATTTTTGCAGAAGAGCAGGAAGTTGCTAAAATATTGAAAATAGGCAAAAATGTAGGATATGAGTTGGCAGATATTGGTGTCGTAGAAAAGGGTGAGAGGCAAGTAATTTTTGAACCGGAAAAAATAATTTTGATGCCGCCGGGGAAATAATTATAAATAAATTTTTAATTATGCAAATAGAAACAATCAAAGAACACATAGATGATGTAATAAAGGAGACAAATTTTCCTGAGCTTGGAGAAAAGAAAGTTGGGAAAGTCCGAGATGTTTATGTCGGGAAAAACAATATCACTCTTGTCGCCACAGACAGAATATCCGCTTTTGATAGAAACATCGCCTTCATACCCTTCAAGGGCGAAGTGCTAAACAAAATCAGCTTGTTTTGGTTTAATAAAACAAAAGATATAATCCAAAATCATGTTTTGAGCACTCCTGACCCAAATGTGCTAGTCGTTAAAAAATGCGAGCCGCTTCCTATTGAAGCAGTAGTGCGGGGATATATCACTGGCGTTACCTCCACTTCACTTTGGTCGCATTATCAAAAAGGTAAGAGAAATTTCGGTAATTTTACTTTGCCGGAAGGAATGAAAAAAAATCAAAAACTTCCGGAGCCGGTTTTCACTCCTTCCACTAAATTTGAAGCGCATGACCGCACTTTATCCCCGGACGAAATTGTGTCTGAAGGCTTAATGAAGAGAGAAATGATAACTGAAGTTGAAAAAAAGGCAAAAGCTTTGTTTAAAAGGGGACAGGAAATAGCGCTTTCGCACGGACTCATTTTGGTAGACACAAAATACGAATTTGGAATAGATTCTGCCGGCAAACTTACACTAATCGACGAAATTCACACGCCTGATTCTTCCAGATATTGGAAAGCGCCTAGTTATGAGGGACGATTTAGTAAAGGTGAAGAGCCTGAATATTTTGATAAAGAATTTTTTAGACTTTGGTTTAATAACCACTGCGACCCGTATAAAGATAAAGTATTGCCAAAAGCGCCGGCAGAATTGATAGCCGAACTCTCTAGGCGTTATATTGAAATTTATGAGACAATAACCGGTAAGCCTTTTAACCATGATTTTTCACAGCCGATAATGGATAGACTTACAAAGAATATAAAAAAGAAAAAATGAGAGAAAATGCAATTAACCCATTAGACGGAAGATATTTTGAAAAAACTCGCGAACTCGCGCCGTATTTCTCGGAGGAAGCTCTCATGAAATATCGAGTGCAAGTGGAAGGGGAATACTTGATTGCGCTATCCCTTTTAGGAAAAACGGCTTTAAGAAAATTTAAGCCGGAAGAAATAAAAACAGTCAGAAATATTTACGAGAAATTTAATACCGCTTCTTACGAAAAAATTAAAAAGTTGGAAGAGACTACAAACCATGATATGAAAGCGGTGGAATACTTCATAAAAGACAGCCTTTCGGAAACATCGCTCAAAGACAGTATGGAATGGATACATTTTGGACTTACCTCATACGATATAAATACTCCTGCTCGAGGAATGATGCTAAGCGATGCTTTGGAGTATGTAATAATTCCTAAAATTACTTTAATAACCGAAACTATTGGAGCGATTGCTAAAAAACATAAAGATTTGCCTATGCTTTCCCGAACTCACGGACAGCCTGCAAGTCCTACGACTTTCGGCAAAGAGATGCAAGTTTTTGCAACTCGAGTAAACAAGCAGCTTCAGATTCTAAAAAATATAAAAGTTTCGGTAAAATTTAGTGGAGCAACGGGGAATTTCAATGCTCATGTTGTGGCTTATCCAAAAATTGATTGGATTAAATTTGCTGAAAATTTCATTAGTGACTTAAACAAAAATAGAAAAATAAAATTAGAATTAAATATCCCGACAACTCAAATAGACCCTCATGATAGTGAAGCGGAAATTTTTGATTGCGTACGCAGAATTAATACTATTCTAATTGGTTTTGACCAAGATATATGGCACTATATTAGTGACGAATGGTTGATACAACAAGCCGTCCAAGGTGAAATTGGTTCTTCGGCAATGCCACACAAAATAAACCCGATTGATTTTGAAAATAGCGAGGGAAATCTCGGTATAGCAAACGCTTTGTTTGAATTTTTTGCCCGCAAACTTCCTATTTCTCGGCTTCAACGCGACTTGTCGGATTCTACCGTAGAACGCACATTCGGTACGGCTTTCGGACATTCTTATTTAGCTTATACTTCGCTTTTGAAAGGATTGAGCAAAATAAAAGTAAATGAGGAAAAAATAAAAGAAGATTTGAATGCTCATCCGGAAGTCATCACCGAAGCGATTCAAACAATTCTCCGCCGCGAGGGAGCAGAAATGCCTTATGAAAAATTAAAAGAACTCTCCCGCGGAAAAGAAATCACTCTTGCCGATATTCATAAATTCATAAACGCTCTTGATGTAAGCGAAAAAGTAAAAAAAGAACTCCTAAAAATCACACCGGAGAATTACACAGGTCTGGCTTCCCAACTCGCCGAAAATTAACAGATAACACAATAGCAACGGTCGTGTCTATTATACTATTATGAAAAAAATTTAAATTTTGTTATTTTGTCTTGAGCGTGTAAGATAGAAGCATGTTGATGCGAATTTTAGCTTCTATTATATTGCTTTTGTCTGTGCTTTATATGCCTTTTGGGGTGTCGGTGATTTTAGGGATCGCGGGTATGGCATATTTTCCTTTTTTTCTAGAAGCTGTGTTTCTGTTTCTTTTGTCAGACCTGCTTTACGGAACGTCTGAGCCGAAATTTTTCAATATGGTTTTTGTTTCTTTTGGTACGGCACTCGTTTGTTTTATAATTTTAGAATTATTTAAAAAGAAATTAAGATGACTTTTCGCAAATTCAAAAAAAACAGGACAAAGACTAATTTCATAGAACCGGACGAAATTTTTCTGGATTCAAAAAATATACAAAATTTTGACCGCCAGCAGTTTGAAGGCCGGATAGAAAAACCGATTCCTAAAAAAACAATTAATTTTTTGGGTATTTTTTTTCTTTGTATGATTTTAATATTCGGAATTCGTTTGATATATCTCCAAATACAGAATGGAGATACTTACAGAAAAAGAAGCGAAAATAATATTTTAAAAAAAGCAACTATTTTTACTGAGAGGGGAATAATTTACGATAGAAACGGTCGTGAACTGGCTTGGAATAAAAAATCGGAAGATTTATCTATGCTTTATACGCGCGCTTATCTGTCGCCCGGATTTTCACATGTTTTGGGCTATGTCAGCTATCCGACCAAAGACTCGCAGGGAAATTATTGGCAAGAAGAATTTGAGGGAAAAGATGGTTTGGAAAAAGAATATGATAAAAATATAAAAGGTGAAAATGGCTCAAAAATCATAGAAATAGACGCAAAAGGGGTTATACACTCAGAAAATATTATAAACAGCCCAAAAAAGGGAAATGATTTGAAAACAACCATTGATTCTAGAATTCAAACACAGTTGTTCAACTTCATAAAAAATTTATCCAAAGATAACGGATTCGGAGGGGGAGCGGGAGTTATAATGGATGCGCAAAACGGAGAGATTATAGCTTCTGTCAGCTTTCCTGAATATAATTCCGAAATTCTATCACTAGGGAAAGATGAAAATAAAATCAATGAGTATTTGACAGATAAGAAAAAGCCCTTTCTTGATAGGACCGTTTCGGGACTTTATACTCCGGGTTCAATCATGAAGCCGTTTTTTAGTTTGGGCGCTTTAACAGAAGACATTATTGACCCGTATAAAAAAATTCTTTCGACTGGTTCTATTTCAATCCCTAATCCTTATTTCCCGGATCAAAAAAGCGTTTTTAAAGACTGGAGAGTAAACGGCTGGACGGATATGGCGCAGGCTTTGGCTGTTTCTTCCGACATTTATTTCTATGCAGTTGGAGGAGGATTCGAAGACCAGAGAGGTTTGGGAATAGAAAATATCGGAAAATATACGAGACTTTTTGGCATAGCGGAAAAAACTGGCGTTGACCTACCGGACGAAACATCGGGTACAATTCCCTCTCCTCTGTGGAAAGCGCAGAATTTCAAAACGGACTCTACTTGGCGCATCGGAGATACATACAATACCGCAATCGGACAATACGGATTTCAAGTTACGCTTATGGAAATGGCGCGCGCCACCGGAGCAATCGCATCTTTTGGCAAACTTGTTACTCCGCATTTTATTTTAGGAGACAGGGGAATGGAAGAAAAAAAAGAAATCGTGGACATAAAAAAAGAATATTTTGATGTTGCGCATAACGGCATGAGGCAAGCGGTCACTTACGGCACAGCGGTAGCTTTAAATGTGCCTTACGCGCAAGTTGCCGCAAAAACCGGCACAGCCCAGCTCGGAGTCGGGAATACCAAAGTAAACTCCTGGGTGATTGGTTTTTTCCCGTACGAAAACCCTAAATATGTTTTCACAGTAATGATGGAAGCCGGACCAAAAACCAACAGCGTCAGCGCCTCTACCGTCATGCGACAGCTTCTGGATTGGATGTCTATATATACACCTGAGTATTTCAAATGATTTGCATTTTGAGGGTTCTTGAAATACAATGTACTTATGATTAAAGCATATGTGTTTTTGGTTTTGGGTGTTTGGGTGGCAATATTGCCGCACCTTGGTTTTCCGTACTTTTGGAAAGATGTTTTGACAACTATTTCCGGAATTGGGCTGATTTATATCAGCTTTGTGCTGTACAAAGAATATAAAACAAAAGAAACCAAAAAGGGGGAAACCTTCGACAATTTTTCTGAAAATAAGTTTGAAGCGGAGGAAAAAATGTAAACATTCAATCATTATGGAACAATTTTCAAAAACAAGATATATCGTTGGAGTCGTTTTGCTTGTTTCCATATCTTTCCTTTTAGGTGTTTCTTTCGGAAAAAATAGCCGTCCGGAAATAGAAAAAGTAACAGATCTTTCAAATAAAGAGACACAAGTCGCGACAGATGCTGATTTTTCTCCTTTTTGGAAAGTTTGGAACACAATTAATGAAAAGTATCCAAAGGCTGAGGAAATAACCGACCAAGACAGGGTTTATGGGGCCATTTCAGGTCTTATGGACTCTTTGAATGACCCATACAGCGTATTTTTTGCTCCGGAAGAAGCAAAATCATTTGAAGATGAAATAGCCGGTAATTTCTCCGGAGTCGGAATGGAAGTTGGTATTAAGGATAAAATATTAACAGTCATAGCGCCGCTCAAAGACACTCCGGCGTACAGAGCAAACATCAAGCCCGGCGATAAAATTTTAAAAATTGACGAAAAAGTAACCAGCAGTCTGGGAATTGAGGAAGCAATTAAATTAATACGGGGAGAAATAGGAACTTCGGTTGCGCTTACAATCTTTCGGGAAGGAGAAAAAAATCCGAAAGAGATAAAAATTGTCAGGGGTATTATAAACATACCGACTTTAGACATAGAACTTCGGACGGACAGCGTTTTTGTCATAAAGCTTTATAGTTTTTCCGCCAACTCGACGAATCTTTTCCGCAATGCGCTCAAGCAATTTTCTGAATCTAAAACTAACAAATTGCTACTTGATTTACGGGGAAATCCGGGCGGATATTTGGACGCAGCCGTTGATATAGCAAGCTGGTTCTTGCCGAAAGGTAAAACCGTCGTAATTGAAGACTACGGAGATGATAAAAAGCCGGAGATATTCAGAAGCAAAGGTTATGATGTTTTTAATGAAAATTTGAAATTTGTCATTCTGATAGATAACGGCTCCGCTTCGGCGTCGGAAATCGTCGCTGGCGCGATGCAGGACCACGGAAAAGCGAAATTAGTGGGCGCAAAGAGTTTCGGCAAGGGTTCGGTGCAAGAGCCTATAAAAATTACTCCTGACACTCTTTTGAAAATTACGGTGGCTAAATGGCTCACACCGAATGGAAACTTAATTGAAAAAAAGGGACTGACTCCTGATTACCCAGTAGAAATTACTCAAAAAGATTTGGATAATAAAAAAGATCCGCAGTTGGATAAAGCGGTGGAGATATTGCTTAGTGGAAAGTTATAAAGCTCATAAAGTTGTAAAGTAAATATGAAAGTTATATTTTTACAAGATGTACCCAGAGTGGGGAAGAAATACGATATAAAAGAAGTAAATGACGGCTACGCTGTAAATTTTCTGCTACCGAGAAAATTAGCCGAGACGGCAACACCGAAAGCAATCGCGGAATTAGAAAAAAGAAAGAAAAGCATAGCAATAGAGAGGGAAGTACAGGAGAGTCTGCTCTTGAAAAACTTGGAAGAGATAAAAGGAAAAACTATCACGCTAAAAGCTAAGACCGATGAAAAAGGGCATCTTTTCGCCCAAATTCATAAAAAAGAAATAGTTGAAGCCATGAAAGCGCAAAATCACGCCGACATCGGCGAAGAATTCATCGCGCTAGAAAAACCGATAAAAGAAACAGGGGAGCATGAAATTCCCATTTCCATCAAGGGCAAAAAGTCTTCGTTTAAATTGATTGTGGAGAAAATATAAAACTAAATTACATTCACCATTTTCTTTACGACAGTTTTGCCGTTGAAAGAAGTTTTGCGACGAGAGCTGAATTTGACTGTGCCGTCTTTGAGAGCGAAAATAGTGTGGTCTTTGCCTAAACCGACATTTGTCCCTGCCATAACCACTGTGCCGCGCTGGCGAACGATAATAGACCCAGGTTGAGCCTTTTCGCCGTCATAAAGCTTGATGCCTAAGTATTGTGGATTCGAGTCTCTTAAATTTTTGGCTGTACCGCCAGCTTTTCTATGTGCCATATAATTAGGTTCTAGGTTATAGCTTCTAGTAGCTAGTTATTATATAATTCAATAACAAAATCAAGTATAATTCATTCTATGGAAAAAATCAAGGCATTCATTGAGAGCGAGAAGGGGAAGGATATTTTGACAATTATTATCGTAATTTTAGTAGGTTTGGGCTCATTTGAACTGGGCAGATTGTCTAAAGAAGACGAGTCATCAGGCATAAAAATAGAATATACAAATCAAGCTGAAAATCAGCCAGCAAACGTAATTTCAGTCATAAATTCTACTAAAAAAGAAAATGTGTCCGGCAAAAACTTTTTCGCCTCAAACAGGGGAACAAAATATTATTCAATCGGCTGTTCTGCCGGCAGAGATATCAAACAAGAAAACAAGGTCTATTTTGCGACTAAAGAGGAAGCAGAAAAAGCGGGCTACGAGCTTTCCAGTTCGTGCAGATAGAATATACCAGTGTCGCACAATATATGTTTTAGGTCGTTAAGACGACCTAAAACATATGGCGCATTGTGCGACATTTTAATGTACGCACAATGCGCCTTGAGACCAATAATGCTTGCGCAATCTGCTTCACACTACCTTGCGCCACCAAATAGATTCTTAAACCAATTGGCAATATCAATAAAAGAATTGCGTATGTAATCTAAGACTTTGATTACATCGATTTTGAAATAATACATCAGGAAAAGCACAACAATAATAATTACTATTAATTGTATAAACCCGCCTTTCGTGTTTTTTTCGCCAAAGGCGGACCAGCCTTGGGCTGGTATTTTTTCAATATTTTTCATAGCTTAATTTTACCACAAACTATATGGCTCTGACAATACAAAGAGGTGTCTGTTCGGTGGTTTGTCCTAACGGGTTATCTTTAAAAACCGCCGCGCAGAAATCATCCGATATTTTTTTATCCGAACGACCCAAGACATTCACCCCAAGGTCATTTGCGTCGATTATCACGCACTGATTTTTTATTTTCGCTGTAATTTCTTTCGCAACTTTATTTGGATTAGACGGCCCTAATTTTGCATATTCATTAAAAGGCGCCAGTGTATAAGAACATGGGCCGTCAATGGCATTTATATTTTTGCCGACAACTTTATAAAAAACTCCGCGCAGTCCAAAAGGTTTCGTGACAGCCGAACAAAAAGCCGCAAAAAGAATTCTCGCCACGCCAGCTTCTCGAATAGCGAGCTCCATAGTCCACTCGCTACCTAGACCAATCCCATAAGGCGATTTATGCACAAATTTTACTAAAAATTTAGCCAGACGCGATGGATGAATATCTTTTATCGGAAACGCTCTGCCCTGCGTGATTGCCACTACCCTCTCGCTGACAAAAAGAATGTCATTTTTCAAAAGATGCGAACCAGCATACTTGACAACAACATCAACAATGTCATCGCTTTCTTGGATGACATGCGTTCTTATCGGAATACGTTCGTAATTTTTTCCCCCTGCTTTTATTATTAAATTTTTTCCTTTGTTTGGTATTTTTTCCATAAATTAAAACAATTTTGGTAAATAATACAGAGGGTCAAGATATGCGGCTGTAGGAGCTAGTGGCATCGTATATACTCTGCCTTCGCAGGTCGTGCTCGGCCGCTTTTGAACACTAGTCGCGGAGCTTACATAAACAGATACATGCAGATGCGGACCCGTCGTATGCCCCGTATTGCCAGTATAGCCCACTATTTCTCCCCTTGCCACCTTTTGCCCTTCATAAGCCTTGACAAGCGACAAATGTCCATAAGCGCTCGAGAGACCATTGTTATATTTTATAAATACCCACTTGCCAAACGAGGTGCCGATGCAAGTGGCATCAGTATCGCCGACTCCCATTACCGTTCCATCCGCCATTGCTTTGACCGGAGTACCTACTCCCGCCTTAAAGTCCACGCCGCTGTGGCTACCTGAAGCATAAAGTCTTTTGGAATCAGCCGTTTTCCCAAACATCTGCGTCACATATATTTTATCGAGTGGCCAGCTCAAAACTCCGCTAGTAGGAAGCTTGGAAGGATCGAGAGTAAATTGCAGTTGCGATTCGTAATCTCTTAACTCTTTTTCAAAAGATTCCTTCTTGGCAAGCCTGTCTTTGAGCAGTTTTTGATAATTAGCTTCATTGTTTTTTGTTTGCTTTAATAATTTATTTTTTTCATTGGTATTCTGCACGACAATTTTATGCTGGTCCGCGAGTTTAGACTTAAGGCGGGTAAGCTCATTTTTCGCGCTGATGGTTTCTTCTTTGGTATCTTCCAACTCCCCCTTTATTTGTTTTAATTCAATTATGCTGTCTCTGAGCTTTTCACGGATAGCAGTTATATTATCTATATCATTCCAAATTGCCGTAAAATTATTTTCAGACAGCAAAGTTACCAATATGTTACTTTCTTCAAGTTCATTTGTTTTTTTTATACCGAGAGAAATAGATTCTATGTTGGTTTTTATTGAATTTTGTTTGATGCCGATGTTAGAACTCAGGTTTTCAATCGTAAGATTTGTTTTGTCAATCTTTTTCTGAGTTAAAGTCATGTCAGTATTTAATTTTTTCCGAGTTAAGTCAAGCTCTTTGATTGATTTGTTCAAGGAATTTTTCTGTTGTCCAAAACTATCAAGCTCCGACTGAAAAGCTGCTATTTCCTCTTCCAAAATATCTATGTCGGAATTTTTCTGGTCTATTTTATTTTGCAGTTCTTGCGCCGTGTTTGCATAAGAAAAAACCGGAAGAACTAGTAAGAGAATCACCAAGGCAAGACCTTGTATTAACAATACAAGGTCTTGCCTTGTATTGTTACAAGGCTTTTTGGAGTCTGGATAAAGTTTCATTTTTACCTAAAATCTCTGCAATAATAAAAGGGTCCGGGGATTTATCTTTTCCTGAGAGGGCATAGCGCACCGGATGCAGGAGCTCTCCCCTACTTTGAAGGCTGTCAGCAATTTGCATCAAACTAATTTTTACATTTTCGGTAGTGAAGTTTTCCTCACTTACATCTTCCAGAGCCTTGATTGCTAATTTTAAATTATCAGAAATTTTGTCCGGAGTAACATTTTTGTAAACTAGTTTCGCTTTATCATATTCAGGCTGTTTAAACTTTGAAAAACAATCAAGCTCCCCCGCTTTAAGCATAATTTTTACATCGCTCCATTTGGAAATTCTTTCAAAAATAACCGGAATTAATTTATCATTTTGAAACTCTAAGGGTAAAAAGGAGAAAATTTTATTTTTTATTTCCTCTGCCGGTAATTTCTTCATGTGTTCTTTATTGAGCCAATCAAGTTTCTCTGAATTAAATATGCCACCACTTTTTTGTATTTTATTTAAATCAAATTTTTCTATAAGTTCAGAGAGCGTAAAAACTTCTGCCTCTCCACCGGGATTCCAGCCGATAAGCGCCATAAAATTTATAATGGCTTCGGATAAATAACCTAAATCCCTATATTCTAAAGCAGGAATTACTTCCGGATCTCTTTTTGAAAGCTTTGCTCTGTCTTTGCCTAAAATAAGAGGCATATGCGCGTAGAGCGGACGCTCTGCACCAATTGCTTCTTGAATCAGAAGCTGTCGTGGAGTATTGGCAATATGTTCTTGTCCACGGATAACATGCGTCACTTTCATTTCGTAATCATCAACTACGACAGTCAAATGATAAAGAGGCTCAGTCAAACTTCTGGCAATAACGAAATCCTTTAAATCAGTCGTGTCAAAAGTAATATCGCCTAAAACAATATCGTTAAAAGTAATTTTTTTATTTGGATTTTTGAATCTGATGACCTCGCTCCTCTGCCCTTCTTCTCTCACTTCTTCTTTCGAAATGTAAGCAAAGTCATTCTCAATCATTTTTTCCAGATATTTTTTGTATATTTCTGTGCGTTCTGATTGTCGAAAAAATTGGTCCGGTTTTAATTCTAGCCACTTAAAAAGTTCTAAAAATCCATCTTCATATTCTTTTTTAGAGCGTTCCTTATCGGTATCTTCACTACGAAGTATGTATGCGCCTTTATTTTGCTTGGCAAAAAGATAATTGTACAACGCCGAACGAACTCCACCTAAATGAAAATGACCTGTAGGCGATGGCGCAAATCTGGTTACGACTTTTTTATCCTGCATACCTATATAATAACACAAAAATATAGATTATTTCTCATGGCTCATGGCGATGTCCATGATTGCGCGAGCGATTTTCATAGCGGCATCCGGTTTATTGAAAGCTTTCGCGTTTTGTGCCATCATCGCATAGCCTTCCTTGTCCGCGATTATTCTATCTATCTCCGAGCTTAAAATATTGGCAGACATATTCGCCTCTTCCACGACACTACAGGCTCCAGCTCGGGCATAGTTGAAAGCATTTTTTTTCTGGTGATCCATGTTTGTATTGGTTATCGGTACTAAAATAGACGGCACACCCCAGGAGGCTATTTCAAATATCATTGAACCTGCTCTGGAAACCACAATTGCCGCCGCGCCGGAAGCTGTTCGGAGAGCAAGAGGATTTAAAAAAGGCATAGAGACATATCTCGATTTATGCGGATTATCGGTCAGTACAACTTCAGCCCTATCCGTAACCACTTTAAAATTATTTACGCCGGTCTGGTGAATAATCTGATAATTATTCACTAACCGCGGCAGGGCATCGAGGACAGTGTTGTTGATGAGCTCCGCTCCCTGAGAACCGCCCAGAACCAAAATAACCGGCAGCTCTGATTCTAGTTTAAAATATTCAAGCGCATCTCTTCTATTTGCTGGATGTTCTATTTCAGCTCTTACGGGCTGACCCGTCCAAGCCACACGATTTTTAGGAAAATAAGAACCCGCTTCGGCAAAAGAAACCGCAATTTTTTTGGCAAAACGCCCCGCCCATTTATTGACTCGCCCCGGAGCGGAATCAGATTCATGAATCACCACGGGAATTCGCAGAATTCGGGCGGCAAAAACAGTCGGGAACGAAGCATATCCGCCCTTGCCGAAAACAACATCCGGATAAATTGAGAAAATTTTAAAAATGGCATTTATGACGCCGAAAAAAGTTTTTAAAATATCGGAAAAATTTTTAAGAGAAAAATATGCGCGCATCTTGCCGGTATTTATTTGTTCATACAAAAGTCCATTTTCAAAAAGCATTTCCCTGTCGTAAGGGCTGACAGAAACAAAATAAAGCTTGACCTGAAGTATTTTCTCTTGGTCTATTATCTGATTGACCCTCTCCACCACAGCTATAATCGGATAAAAATGTCCGCCTGTTCCACCTCCTGTAAAAACTATTTTCATATGATTAATTTAAGTTTTATATTTTGACACATTCAGCACAATGCCGACAGCCGCAAGATATATCATAAGCGAAGTGCCACCATGACTCATAAAAGGAAGCGGCACTCCAGTCAGCGGAAAGACTCCGATAATGGAAGCAATGTGCATAAACGACTGCACGGTAATTAGTATAACAATTCCGGAGACCAAAAGTCTACCGAAGAGGTCGCCAGCGTTGCTCCCAATGCGAAATCCCCGCAAGGCGAAAAGCAAGTAAAGAAATATCGTTCCGGAAGCTCCTATAAAGCCCAGTTCCTCGCCTAAAACAGCAAAAATAGAGTCTCCCTGCGGTTCCGGAAGATAGCCGAATTTTTGAACGCTCTGGCCGAATCCCCGACCGAAAATCCCGCCAGAACCGAGAGCAATATAGGACTGCTGAATTTGGTAGGAGGACCCCTGCGGATCAGAGGTCGGGTTGATGAAAGTCTTAACTCGCGCTTGGAGATAAGGCGTAAAAAAAACAAGCGTTGAAAGAAGAAATATGCCCGCTAATCCAACGCCCAAAATATATTTCATCGGAACGCCAGAGAGAAAAAGCATTCCCAACCCAGTTACTGTAATCAAAATAAAACTTTTTGTATCAGGCTGTTTGAATAAAATCACCGCGATAAGACCGAGCATTATAATAAACGGCAAGATTCCAACTTTAAAATCCTGCACTCTATTTTTTGCGGCAGACAGCAAAGTCGCAAAATAAATAATAAAGCCAAATTTTAAAATTTCCACCGGCTGGAAAGAAAAATTGCCCAACTGTATCCATCTTTGCGCTCCCCCATGGCTCCACCCTAAATAAGGCACAAAAACGCATGCCGTCAGTATGATAGAGCCCAAAAAAATCAAAAAAGAATATCTGTGCCAAAATTTATAATCTATTTTAAAAAAAATATACATGCCAGCCAAACCCAAACCAAGACCCAAAACTAATTGACTGAAAAGCACCGAAAAAAAAGTTTTCTCATTTTTCGCCCAAACCCCCAAAGACGCGGAAATAAACATGGCAATTCCGATAGCAAGCAAAAGACTGACGATTATTAAAAAAAATCTGTCTATTTTTTTTTCTCGCATGATTTGTTATCTGCTAATCATCGTTAATATGAGACCTATTATCGCAAAAACAACCGACAAAATCCAAAAACGCATCGTTACTTTATGAGAAGACCATCCGAGCGCTTCAAAGTGATGATGTATCGGCGCTAGCCTGAATAATTTCTTGCCGCTTCGGAACTTTTTTGAAAGAAGCTGTAATATAACCGAGCCGGATGTCGCCACAAGCGGAAATGCGATTACGGGAAGAATTAAAACCGAATCAGTTAAAAATGCCAATGTCGCCAAGGTAATTGTAAGCCCCATGATGCCCGTTTCCCCCATATAAAATCTCGCCGGCGGAATATTAAACCAAAGAAACGCTAAAATCGCCCCGGTTATAACTCCCGAAAAAGCCGCCAAATCTATTTGATTATTGGCATAAGCTATAGCAGAGTAAGCGGCAAAAATAGAAGCCAGCACTCCCCCAGAAAGTCCGTCTATGCCATCAATCACCCCTCCAGAAAAAGTAGCCAGCGCCACAATGATAAAAGCCGGTATAATTAAAATTCCTAAATACAATTCTCCTCCAAACGGTATATGTATGGAAGTCATGCCCAATTTATAAAAAAACCAGATACCGATAATAAGGGAAATAAAAGAAATAATAAAAATCTTCCATTTGCGCCAAGATTTATCATCGCGGGCAAATTTGCCGGTGCCGTAAATTTGGATAAAATCATCCCAAAGCCCGATGAGCGAACCGATAAGAAGAGTGAAAAGTGGAATGAGAGTTTGATTACGGCTTAAGAAATTCATTTCATCGCTCAATCGCGAGGGAAATAAAATGGATGCTAAATAAAAAATAAGCACAGTTGTGAGAACAGAAACCCAGATGATTATTCCGCCAACTCTTGGGGTTTTTAATTCGTCTGTTTCATTGTGAATTTTGGAAAAATCCGTGGCAGTTGCAGTCGCGCTTCTGCCATACCTCTTCCACATTTTGTATTTATAAAAAAAATGGGTGGCAAAAGGCGTAAAAAAAAGTCCTAAAAAAAAGGCCATCGCCGTCGGCACAAAAATTTTGACTAAATCTAAATACATGGATTTAGTATATCATTAATATACCTCATTTTGATAGCATTTCTCGCAGTATATAATTTCCGGCCGCTCCGGCGCGTAGCTGGTTTCAAATTCATTTTTACAGCTCTCTTTCATGCATTTCCTGTGCCAGAGTTTATTTGGTCCCCTGTTATTAATACGCTTATCGCAGTCGGGAACGACACTCTGAACAAAATGTCGGCGGCGGGACTTTTATTTTTTCATAAAATCCAAAATCATCCGGCTCTATGATGAAATTACTCTTACAATTCTGACAGTTTTTTGTTTGTGCTTCCATAAAATAAATCATACCATTTTTTGATTAAAATACACCTGTATGTTATTGTTTTTAGGTGACAAACATTCATAAATTTTTATTGGCTTTAGCGGTTTTCTTTTTGATATTTTTAATACTCACGCCCTATTTTACTTCAGACTTCTTGGACTTAAGACAGCAAAAAGAAAACGAAGCAATCGCCAAAGCGGAATTAGCCGCCAAAGAGACCGCTAAAAAAGCGATAGAAAACGCGCAGAAAAAAATTTACTTGATGGGAAAATTTGACCCGGTAGCGCGAGACGACTTTGCTCCCATACCCACAAAGTATAATATCGCGGGGTATAAAATATATTTGAGAGAAGAAGCTTTGAATGCTTTTGAAAAAATGGCTGAAATCGCCACGACAAATAACATAGAATTAAACATAACTTCCGCCACTAGAAACTTTGACTATCAAAAAGACCTTTGGAATAAAAAATGGGAAGGCGTTACTTTTGTAGACGGAAAAGATTTATCCAAAAGCATTCCGGACGGACAGGAAAGATTTGAAAAAATACTGGAATATAGCGCTGTGCCGGGCACTTCCCGCCATCACTGGGGCACAGATATAGATATCAATGGTGTAAATCCGAAATATTTTGATACAGTAGAAGGTGAAAAAGTTTACGCATGGCTCATAGAAAACGCTTCTCTTTTCGGATTTTGCCAAACATATAATGAAAAAGGGACTGAAAGACCATCCGGATACAACGAAGAAAAGTGGCATTGGTCATATCTGCCTCTTTCTAAAAATTTCACGGAAGAATATAAAAATTTAATAAAAGATTCCGACATCAAAGGATTCCTGGGAGAAGAATATGTGTCCGGAGAAAATTTAATAAATAATTATGTGATGAGTATCAATCCTGATTGCATTTAATATTAATGTTTACTATAGTCACGGTCGTGAGTATAGTAAACAAAGATATTTCTAATATACTTCCTGCTGATAACATTTTTCGCAATAAACTATTTCCGACCGCTCGGGAGCATAAGTGGTTTCAAATTCACTTGAACACTCTATGTCTAAGTGACTGGGATGATTGGTTTTTCCACACATACACTTTCGGTGCCAAAGTTTGAACGGGTTTCTCTTTTTAAGCCTATTCGCATGCCGGCAATAAAAACATCTCCTCGGAATCGGAATTTTCATTTTTTGATAAAAAATAAGTTCATTCGGAATAATTTTATAATTTCTTTTGCATTCAATGCAAGCCAGCACTTCTTCTAAAATGGAATCCCCTACCTCATCTATGCTCTCCGGAATATTTTCCGGTTTAAGCGTTTCTTTGCCTGTTGTTCTTTGAATATTGTCTTGCCAATTAAATCCCAATTTTTTTACTTCTTCTTTTAAAAGCGCAACATCTTCCATAGCCAAAGTTTCGTTGTAGCCAAATGGTGAAAGCTCTATCGGAAAAAATTCCCCGTATGCATAGGAATTTCCTATGTGGTCAACATAAGGCATTTTATTCATCTGCTCAATTATTTTCGGCACTAGTGCCTCATAATCTTCTTTTGTATATTGTTTGTTGAAAATACAGTAACTGCTATCGCGCAAACCCACACAGCCGAAACAATGCTTGCAGTTGTGGCAATGCTGGGTATACCTGATATCTTGGCTTTTGACTGAAAAAACTCCGAAAAAATTTAATTGGGAATGATCAACGACTACTCCTTCATAACATTCTGAAAGCTCACCTGACATGACTAAATCATAAGAATCTTTATCACCGGCAATAAAATCACAATATCGGCAATTTTCACAATTCTTGCTGGCTATGAAACAATTTTTTAAATTTTTAGAACCCGAAATAACATCACCAACGCAATTCAGGTTTTGAATTCCATTCATATGTCGTCTTGGGCTTCCTAAAATAAATTCATTAAACTCTTTTTGCGCTTTTTCCACTCCGGAAAAAGTGTCCAATCTGTAACTATTCAATATTTTCTCATATTCTTCTTTACTATATTCTTTATTCTTAAAATAGTATTTTTTATTCCTGAGTCCGGCGCACATAAAACAAAAAGAGCAGTCTCGACAATCATATAAAAATTGTGAGTCAATGCAGGCTAAGCAAAATTGAGAATATTTTAGTTGATAACAAGTTCTAGTAATTATACATTCATATAGCCATTCATTTTTGGAGCGTATATTCATGCAATCCATCATATCTCTGCCCGCCAGCATAAAAAAGCTATACATCACATTTTCTATATACCAGCCGGAAAACATCATGTAGCAATTTTTGGAAAACCAAGTGTCGTGCGTATATTCGCAATTTAAGCTCGCGATGCCGTCGTCGTTTACTATAGATATATGAGGCACTTTGCCGATAAGTTCACGAAGTTGCCTAAAGAATGGTCTGGAAAAATCATAGTCCACCCCATAACTTTTCGCGTCCCATTTGTCGCTCCACCAGCATTTGTTGCAGTAAATAGTTATGCCGGAATCAGGCGCATAAAGCGAAATGACCGATTTTCCGCAAGAATCGCATTTGCGTGAATACAAAGAAAAAGTGTTCCGCCAAGCGTTCCTCCTCTGCCTTCTGCATTCTGGACAAAATGTCGGTGGCGGCACCTTCATCTTTTCGTAAAATCCAAAATCATCCGGCTCTATCGTGAAGTCTTGTTTGCAGTTCTGGCAGTTTTTTATAGCGCTATCCATAATTTTTTTTCTCTAACATCAGCATACTAGTATGCTGATGTTCTATTTTTAATTTTCGTCTCTTTGCCCCTCTTCCAGATTTTTTGCCGCAATGTTGATGGAGCCGCTCACTTCCGTATAGTCCGGCAATTCTTCCACCGATTTTACGCCCATAAAAGATAAAAGCTCAAAACTGGGCTTGTAGATATATCGCCTGTTGTCCTTGGGGTCTAAAATTTTCTCCACCAGCCCGCGGACAGACAGGGCGCGCAAAGTGAAACTGGAATTCACTCCCCGGATATAGTCAATTTCCGCTCTATTTACCCCATTTTTGTAAAGTACAATAGATAGCGTTTCCAAACTTGCCTTGGAAAGTTCTTTATTCAATTCTTCTTTTTGTAAATTCTCAATCAAGTCCGAAAGTTCCGGCGCCGTGCCAAGCGTTAGCTCCCCATCATTTTCAAGAAGCACTACTCCCCTTTCTTTCAAATTTTCTTTCAGCTTTTCCAAACCTGCGTTTATTTCTTCTTCCCCCGCTTTCAAAACTTCCGAAAGTTTTTTTCGTGACATCGGCTCGCCTTTCCAAAAAAGTATCGCTTCTATTTTCTTTTCTAAATCCATATTTTTTAATTTTCCAGCGGTTTAACCGCTGGAAATGCTTGTTTCTGCATAATAATATCTCCCCCATCAATCTCCTGTACAGCATCAAGAACTCCTTGCCTGACAAGTTCCAATAACGCCAGAAATCCTACTATCGCGGTCACTTTTTCTTCGCGGGTAACTATTTTGCCGTGCAAATCCCGGAAACTCATCTTAACTGAACTTTTTATTCTCTCCGTCAGATTATCTATCATTTCTTCAATGCTGATGACCTTGCGCACTTCCACTTCCGGCAGAGATACTTTTTTGGGCATACTGTCTAAAATCCCGCAGGCAAACTCCATCATGGAATTTTTGATAATTCGCTCATCCGGCAAAAACACCAGCACATCATTTTTCCTCTCAAGCGGCGCAAAAATTATTTTTTCACCGAAATTATTTTTTATATTTCCTCCTAATTTTGTGAAAAGTTCATACAAGCGCAGACGCTCCTCTAAACTTTTTATGTCGCCTTCTTCTTCAGAGGTCAAAGCCAAGTTAGGCAAAAGCGATTTAGACTTTATTAAAATTAAAGTGGAGGCTACCATCACAAAACTCGCGATTTCCGCAGGGTGCAGACCGCCGAGCTTGTTCATATAAGAGAGGTAATCTTCTGTCACCGCCACAAGCGACACATCATTGATGAAAAGCTTGCGCTTTTCCACCAGTTCCAAAAGCAGTCCAAACGGACCTTCAAAACCAGTTGTTTTTATTGTGAAGCTTTGATGACTTTTGATTTCCACCCTTATATGCTAACATTTCTTCATGCAAAAGAAAAATTCTACCAAAAATGTCCGTCTCTCTAAAAACGTCGTCCCGATAGAATACGACATACAGCTAAAGCCCGATTTGGATAATTTTACATTTGAGGGCATTGAAATAATAACTATATCCATTTTAAAGCCCACAAAAACACTTACTCTGCACTCAAAAGAGATAGAAATTGAAACTGCGGAAGCCTTACTTCCGCAAGGCAAGATTTTTGCAAAAATCTCTTACAACGAAAAAGCAGAAACTGCAACATTTTTATTTCCGAAAATTCTTCCAGCTGGCAGGACAAGGTTAAACCTTGTATTTAAGGGAATACTCAACGATAAAATGCGCGGATTTTACAGAAGCAAATATACTGTCGGCAACAAAGAATATCATATAGCGACAACCCAATTTGAAGCCACGGACGCAAGACGGGCTTTCCCTTGTTTTGACGAACCGGCGCAAAAAGCTATTTTCCATGTTTCGCTCATCGTCCCCAAAAGCAAAACAGCGATTTCAAATACTTTGCCGGTTTCAGTCGCCGAACATGAATCCGGATACGAAATCGTAAAATTTTCCCCGACTCCGATAATGTCCACCTACCTCCTCGCTTTTATCGTCGGAGATTTTGAATATATAGAATCGAAAACAAAACATGGAGTGCAAGTGCGAGTCTTTACTACGCCCGGAAAAAAACATCAAGCGAAATTCGCGCTTGATTGCGCGGTAAAAACTTTGGAATTTTACGAAAAATATTTTGATATCCCCTATCCCCTGCCTGTCTTGGATATGATCGCTATTCCGGACTTCACGGCCGGCGCCATGGAAAACTGGGGTGCCATTACTTATCGCGAGAGCGCGCTCTTGGTAGACGAAGACCATTCTTCAATTGGGAACAAGCAATGGGTCGCCCTTGTCATCGCCCACGAGATAGCCCATCAATGGTTCGGCAATTTGGTGACAATGGAGTGGTGGACGCATCTATGGCTAAATGAAGGTTTTGCTTCATATATAGAATACCTCGCGGTAGATAAAATTTTTCCAAAATGGGATATCTGGACGCAATTTTCCACTCACGAGCTCGGCTCGGCTCTCCGGCTGGATTCCCTTCTCCACACCCACCCGATTGAAATCCCCGTGCATCACCCGGACGAAATCGGTGAAATTTTTGACGAAGTTTCATATTCCAAAGGCGCGTCAATTATCCGCATGCTGGCGGATTATCTAGGCGAAAAAGATTTTAGAGACGGCTTGCGACATTATCTGAAAAAGCATAGTTACAAAAATACCGAGACCCTCCACCTCTGGCAAGCGTTTGAAAAAGTTTCCAAGAAGTCTGTGGCAAAAATGATGGGTGTCTGGACCGGCAAGCCCGGCTATCCGGTCGTTAAAGCGGAAATTGTAAAAAATAAATTACTTTTGTCGCAGGAGAGGTTTTTTGCGAGTCCCATATCAAAGAAAAAAAATAAGGGCAAAATAATTTGGCAAATACCTACATCAATAAAAGGTCGAAACTCTTTCTTGGCGTACTTTTTGATAGGCAATCTATCTAGATCTGCTGACCTAGCGAACTTCTCGGCTCGTCAGCCTGCGAAAGGCCTCTCAAAAAGTACGCCTGCAACGAGTTTCGGCTGGCTAAAGATAAATTTCGGCGAAGCGGGTTTTTACAGGACGGCATATTCCAGAGAACTTTTAGAAAAATTAAAAACGCCGGTGGAGAAAAAATTGATCTCCGCCCGCGATAGACTCGGCATCATCCGAGACCTCTTCGCCCTCTCCGAAGCCGGCACCATACCGACCACGGACGCCCTAGAATTTCTGTCTGCGTATAAAAACGAGGAAAACTACAGCGTCTGGCTTGAGATCGCGAACGGACTCGGAAGACTGGAACAGCTTCTCGCAAACAACAACATAGGAGTTTCCTATGTACATAGGAAACTCCTATGTGTAAATTTAGATAAGTTAATTCTGGAACTCTTCTCCCCTCTTGCCGCCAAGCTCAGCTGGACGCCCAAAAAAAACGAAATACACTCAAACACTCTCCTGCGTTCGCTGGCAATTTCCCGCGCAGGTCGTTCGGGTGATGAAAAAATAATTGCTGAAGCCAAAAACAAATTCAAAAAAGGCAACATTCATCCGGACATTCGCGGAGCCGTATACTCCATCGTTGCAAAATGGAGCGAGGAAAAAGAATACCGAGCCTTTACGGCGAGGTATAAAAAGGAAACCCTGCATGAGGAAAAAAACCGCATCGGCGGAATTTTGGGAGATTTCCAAGATACCAAACTTCTAAAACAAACCTGTGAATTCGCTTTCAGTAAAAACGTCCGCCCGCAGGACACCATCAGCATCCTCTCCTCCGTGGGCGCGAATCCGGCAGGGCGGGATATCTGGCTCTCCTTTATCCAAAAGAATTGGAAGACTCTCGTCTCTCGCTATGGCGAAGGCGGGCATACGCTCCAGCGATTGGTCAAAGCGATTTCCGGCAGCACGGAGGCGCATCACCTAAAATCTTTCAAAAAATTCTTCGCCACTCACGAAGCCCCCGGCGCCAAACGCGCGATCCTGCAAGTCCTAGAACGCCTAGAAGGCAACGTCGCATGGCTCAAAAGAGATGGGAAAAGTATCGAGGGGTTTTTGAGTAAATAATATCATTACATTCATTAAAGAAGTATTCCGGAAATTCCGGAATACTTAATTTGCATTATGTATTTTTTGCATATTGCTTTTGCGCCATTTGAGTTGTGGATTGCGCGAGAAGATTGCGCGAGAACCGTTCTCGCGCAATCTTCTCGCGCAATCAATTTTTTTTAACTATGGAATAATTGGAGTCCACGAATCCCAACCTATTCCTAGTTTATCAACTGATGGTCCTAATTTTTTGATTTCAATTAAATTTGCCTCTGTACTAATTTTTCTACCAAAGACATCGGCGTATTCAATAACTATTTTTCGATCAAACTCATTAACTTTTTTAAATATAAACTCCATATTACACTCAATAGTTGTGTAGCCTGTTTCTCCAATATTAATTGAATTCAATGTAACATCAGGCTGACCTGGAAAAATTACTTTTGGTTTTATTGCGAGCCCCTTTCCACAATTTGTTAATTGTATATTTAATATTTTATCGGTTGAAGTATGACGTAAGTGTCCCAGCATAAGAATTGGTAAGAATGATGCCTTTGTACTACGCTCCACTGACTCTATAGATTCTCTTCCTAGTTTCATCTGTTTATAAGTAATCACAACCAAAATAATAGTTGTGATTGTTTGAAGTCCTGAAGAAATGAGAGAAATCGTTTCTGAAGTAGTCATAGAATTTAGTCTTATATCTTATAGTTGAGTAGTGTAATCCTTGGCATCTTGTAAAACAGGAAATGATTTAATGGCTGAGAAGATAGGTTCTAACACGCCATTCTCAGGGTTGGGTTGACTATCTATTTTAATATACAAAGTATAAATATTATCAATATTATAGATTCTATAATCTATTTTACCTTTCTCTGTTTTACCACTTGCCACGAGTTGTGATCCCATATATTCTGTATTATATAGGTATTAATTTTTTATTGCAAATAATAGTGTATACTACCCCCATGTCAAAAACCCTAAACAACCGCACAACGGAATACGACATTGACGATCAGTTTTTGACGCGGCATTCGCCTCGGGCTCTTTCGGGAGAAGCTTTGTCGGAGGAGGAACTGAAGACCCTCTTTGACGCCGCACGATGGGCGCCTTCGGCTTCCAATATCCAGCCTTGGAGGTTTATTTATGCCATGCGGGAAACGCCGGAATTTGAGACAATGTTTTCTTTCTTGGTGGATTTCAACAAAAGCTGGTGCGTAAACGCCTCCACACTTGTCGTCACCATTTCTGCAAAAACAAGTCTGAGTTCCAAGGGAGAAAAGAGGCCAAACCCCACCCACTCTTTTGACACAGGCGCCGCATGGGAAAATTTAGCTTTGCAGGCAAACAAGATGAACCTTGTCGCGCACGGAATGGCTGGCTTTGATTACAAAATGGCAAAAGAAAAGCTCGGCGTGCCGGACGATTACAATGTGGAAATGATGTTTGCCGTCGGCCGGCACGGAAAAATAGAAAACCTGCCTGAAGCCCTGCGCAAAGGCGAAACCCCAAACAACCGCCACCCTCTCTCCGAAACTGTCTTTCTCGGCAAATTCCCTGCCTAAATATCTAATTTCAAGTTACTTTATCAAATTTTATTTGAACTAGCATAATAGAAACGGTCGTGTCTATTATACTAGTTGTACTTTTTTATTTTTAGATATTGTACAAACTTACGCTATAGCGTGATTGTAAACAATTTTTATTTTCATTCACCTATTTACGGGAATTATTGACAAAATAGTATTATTTGTTATCATGATTATATGGTTTCTTTAATTAAAACTAAATTTTCTGTTAATTATTACGCAACCGCCAAACGGGACGGTTCTTTTGCTGATTAATTGACTTTTCAAGCATGAAGGCCGCCCTGCAAGGCGGTTTTTTATTTTGCGTGAATTTTATATTTATATATGAACAATCAGAAATTAAAATTTAACAGTTATCTATATGCCACTCTCGTACACTTGAGGGTCGGTATTTCGTGTTACTTATCAAAAAATATCTAATTATTTTTTGCATAACCAATGACGCAAAGAACAGACTCTCAAAGGAGTCTCTTTTTGTTTGCCGTTTCGGATGAAATGGATAAACAAACGAAAAGTCGGTTCGTTGAAAAACAAATAATAGGTTATGAAAAAGAAAGAACATGCATACGATAAAGAAGCGGTGATCGGTCATGTATATTTCGCGCGAAAGGGATTGCGATTGGCAGAAGCCAAAAATAGCATTTTGGGTTTTAGGCAGTTATCCATAAAACCTTCTCGACGCATCAGGGTAAAATATTTTGGCAGTCCGTCACAGGGAATGTGGATGGACATTCTCGAAGCTATAGAAAATTATCGCTCGCTTTCAGCTGAAATGGGTGGTGGGAGTTTCCCTGAAATACCTGCTCATCTATTAAATTGGTGAACAAATGCGCTTGACATTATTCAAGCAAAAGTTTGAGAACACTAATTAATTCTCAAAAAGTCAGACTGACCAAAGGAAACTTTTCTACAAAAAAGGTGTATTCTACTGATCCTTTGGCTGTGGCAAAAAAATTTGAACAGCAAGGCGCAAAAATGCTACACATTGTTGATTTGGACGCCGCTAAAACAGGTTTAACATCAAACCAAGACTTAATACTTAAAATAAGCAAATCTGTCGGCATTCCCATAGAAGTCGGCGGTGGAATTCGTAGTCTTGATACAGCCCGCAAATATCTAAATAGCGGAGTGAGTAAAATAGTTATCGGGAGTAAGGCGTTGACAGAGCCGGCTTTTCTAACTTCGCTCTTGAAAGAATTCGGCAAGGACAGAATTGTCATCGCTGTGGAAATTAAAAAAGATAAGATAGTCACAAAGGGTTGGCAGGAAACTTCTGAAAAAAATTATCAAGATTACGCAAAAGAATTAAAAGTTCTCGGGATAAAAAAAATATTATTTACTGACATTGAAAAAGACGGGACCCTCACCAAACCAAATTTCAAAGCTATCGAAAAACTAGTTGACTTGGGTTTTAATGTCATAGCCTCCGGAGGAATATCTGATTTATCTTCTATTAAAAAATTAAAAAACATGGGTGTCTATGGCGCCATACTAGGCAAGGCCTTGTATGAAAACAAGATTGCTTTAAGAGATGCTCTAAAAGTGACAGTCCCAGCTTCAAATTTAACCAAACGCATTATTCCCTGCTTGGATGTAAAAGACGGGAAAGTCGTCAAAGGTGTGCGTTTTCGCGACCATATTATAATGGGAGATATTGTTGAACTGGCAAAACGCTATAGCGATGAAGGCGCGGATGAATTAGTTTTCTACGATATTACCGCGAGTAGTGACAAGAGAACGGTATCAATTGATTGGGTAAAAAAAGTGGCGCAAGTAATTAACATTCCATTCTGCGTAGCAGGCGGGATTAGTTCAGTTGCTGATGCCAGAAAAACTTTGCAAAATGGCGCGGATAAAATTTCCGTTAACTCACCCGCGCTTGAAAACCCTGCTCTTATAAATAATTTAGTTAAAGAATTCGGCTCCCAATGCGTGGTGGTTGGCATAGACAGCTTTGAAGAAAACGGCGATTATTTTGTAAAACAATATACAGGCGACCCCGGAAAAACTAAAACCACCAAATGGCGCACTCTTGATTGGGCGGTGGAGATACAAAAACTCGGCGCGGGCGAAATTGTGCTTAATTGCATGAATCAGGACGGAATGCGTAGCGGATACGATATTGTCCAACTAAAAACACTCAGTGAATTTATTACAATTCCACTCATAGCTTCCGGCGGAGCGGGTTCGGCGGAAGACTTTGTAAAAGTTTTTAAAGAAACAAATGTTGATGCCGGATTAGCGGCAAGTATTTTTCACAGCGGGAATATAGTAATTAGCGACTTAAAAAATACACTGCAAAAAAACAATATACAAGTTCGTTTGTAAATTGGAAGAATTTTTGCGTTTATGCTAATATAAAACTCATGGAAAAATTAATTACCCCTTATTGTGCCGACTTTGGTAAAGCCAGCATCGTAATCAAGCACTTCCCCGACGATGAATCCTATGTGCTGATTCCGGAAATTGAGACCCTAAAAAACAAAAAAGTCAGGATATATCACAGGCTGTATCCTTACCCGGACAAGAGAATTTTTGAACTCCTGCTCATTTTATCCCGTCTGAAAGAACAAGCGAAAGAGGTGGAGTTGTTCGCGCCCTACCTCCCCTACGCGCGGCAGGACAGAGAAAATAAAGAAGGAGAAGCGCTCAGCGCGGATGTGCTGTGCGAACTTTTGAAAAATTACGGAGTGAAAAAATTGATTACTTACGATTGCCATTTTTTGCCCCGTCCCGGAGAATTTTCTCGGGCAGGACTGCCGATAGAAAACAGATCAGCCGGACCGGAACTTTACGCTTACGCGAAAAAATATTTTGACGAAACGAGGGAAGAATTCGTAGTCGTCTCTCCGGACGAAGGGGCTTCATATTTTACGGAGAACGCCAAAGGAAATAAAGCGCACTCGCTCAAGAAAGTCCGCCACGAAAGCAAAGCAAACGGTGAAGAGACGGGTATTCACGCGGACATTGCCACCATGGAAGGCGAAATAGATGTGGAAGGAAAAAATGTCTGCATCCTGGACGACATCATTTCTACTGGCGGGACCATCGTCCGGGCGATAGAACATCTGAAAGCGCGCGGGGCAAAAAAGGTGATTGTGGGAGCGACACACGGGGTTTTTGCCGGACACAGAATCGCGGAAAAAATTTTGAATAATTCCTGCAGCGAGTTGTTTATCACAGACTCCATCGCGGTCAAAAACGCGGAGTTTGATACATTATTTGAGACATTGGAACTGCCGAGAGATTAGGGCTTCAATAGCGAATTTCTAATAAAATATGAGGGTAAAAAACGAAAAATATATGCGACTCTGCCTGAAGCTCGCAAGAGAAGGTCTCGGCTTCGTTGCTCCAAACCCAATGGTAGGCAGCGTGATTGTGGCTGGCGGAAAAATAATCGGTCGGGGATATCACCAAAAATTCGGGCAAGCTCACGCGGAAGTGAACGCGGTAAATTTGGTCGCGGATAAAAAATTATTAAAGAAAGCGACTTTGTATGTAAATTTGGAACCATGTTCGCATTTTGGCAAGACTCCGCCTTGCGTTGACTTGATTATCAAACATAAAATTCCGCGCGTTGTAGTCGGATGTGTTGATACTTTTGCGAAAGTAAATGGAAAAGGCATCAAAAAACTCAAGAAATCAGGAATTGATGTAAAAACTGGTGTATTAGAAAGTGAATGCCGAATTTTAAATAAAACTTTTTTCACTTATCACGAAAAAAAACGACCTTACATTATTTTAAAATGGGCGCAGACTGCCGATGGATTTATTGATAGAAAACGAGTTTTTGGCAGTCCGCAAAAAGCGATGCAAATAAGCGGACAAAAATTTAAAATTTTAGCGCATAAATTAAGAAGCGAAGTGCAAGCCATCATGGTCGGTACAAACACGGCGCTGTTGGACAATCCACGCCTGACAACGCGCGAAGTGAAAGGTTCACCCCGCCTAGTTTCAGGCGGGGCAAGGAATCCCCTTCGTGTAACGATAGATAAAGATTTAAAAATACCAAAACATTTTAATCTGTTGGACAAAAGTACGCCTACTATTATCTTCACAGCCGTCAATCACACACCTAAGCACAATCTGGAATTCGTAAAAATAAATTTCCACCGCCACGGCGGGGCAAGCAGAAAAAATATCATTCCGCAGATTTTGAAGGAGCTTTACAAGAGAAATATCCAGTCGCTCCTGGTGGAGGGCGGAGCGGAACTTTTAAATAGTTTTATAGAAAATAATCTATGGGACGAAACACGAGTCTTTACCTCGAAGAAAAAGATAAAAGATGGTGTACCTGCGCCAGTTCTAAAGCTCGTCTAAATTTGGAAGCACATGTCCCATTTTGTTGCGCTTGGCAATAAGATAATCTTTATTATATTTATTTGATTCTATTTCGATTGGAATATTTTCCACTATTTCAAGCCCGTAGCCAGCGAGTCCGGAGCGTTTTTGGGGGTTATTGGTCAGAAGCCGGATTTTTGAAACGCCCAAATCCCGCAAAATCTGCGCCCCGATGCCGTAATCACGCTCGTCCATCTTGAAACCGAGTTTCAAATTTGCTTCGACAGTATCCAATCCTTGCTCCTGAAGCTTGTAAGCTTTTAATTTATTCAAGAGGCCTATTCCCCTGCCTTCCTGGTTCATGTACACAATCACACCTTTGCCTTCCCGCGCAATCCTCTCCATGGCAGTATGCAACTGCGGCCCGCAATCGCAGAGCAAAGACCCAAAAACATCTCCGTTGATACATGAAGAGTGGACCCGCACTATTACAGACTCATCTTTTTTCCATGTGCCTTTTACTAAAGCCAGAAGAACTTCTTTCGTCCCAGCTAAACGATAAGCATGTAAATTAAAATCACCGTATTCGGACGGCAGCCTGACCTCAGCTTCTTTTTTTATCAAAGCCTTTTTCATTTGAGCAAACTAAGCTCTAGAGCGGCCAGGGCGGCTTCACCTCCGACATGAGTTCTTGCCCTCGCTTGTTTTATATTGTTTACAGATAGCACTCCAAAACCGACGGGAATATTGTCTTCAATCATAACTTTTAAAACCCCTTCCTGCGCGATTTTACAGACATAATCAAAATGCGGAGTCTCACCGCGAATCACACACCCGATTGCGATCAAAAAATCATACCTGCCTGACTGCGCCAGTTTATGCAAAGCAAAAGGAATTTCTACTGAACCAGAAACATGCCCCACTCTGATATTTTTCTCCGGCATCTTGCACTTTTTCAAAGCCTTGAGAGCGCTTTCTAAAAGCTTACTTGTGATTTCGCCGTTCCATCTCGCGACAATAATGCACGCTTTTTTCTCTGAACCATTCAGATATTCGTACGTTTTATTTTTTTGTTTATTTTTTACTTGCATTTGCATATTTGGCCAGTATATCAAATTCTAAATTTACTTTATCTCCCTTCTTTTTGGATTGTAAATTGGTGTATTTAAGCGTATATGGAATAATTTTTACTACAAAAGAATCTCGCAAAACTTTTGCCACCGTTAGGCTGATGCCTTCCACGGCAACCGAGCCTTTATAAACAAGAAATTTCTTAAGCTCGCGCGCCGGAATTTTGATATTAAATGCCTGCGAATTTCCCTCTTTTTTTATATCGAGAATTTCGCCTTTCCCGTCAATATGCCCCAGCACTATATGCCCATCAAATTTATCACCCATGCGCATAGACTGCTCTATGTTTACCATATCACCTTTCTTTAAAAAGGCTAGATTGGAAAGTTTCAGGGTCTCGGGCATATATTCAAAAGATATATTTTTCCCAGCCCCGTCTTTGGACGAGGCAAGTTTTTTTATAGTTGAACAGACACCGTTCACAGAAATACTTTCGCCTAATTTTATTTTTCCTAAATTATTGGAAATTTCAACAACAAAACTATCGCCCTGTGGCTTGATATTTTTTACTTTTGCGGTTTTAGAAATTATGCCTGTGAACATATAATTAAATCTTTTTTAATTTGCGCGATTAATTTCTGCTCAGTGTTAAATTTTTTATATTCCCGCAAGAATTTATTTATTTGCAAAGTGACTTCCCGCCCGTAAGCATCTCTACTATATCCAATCAAATGCGCTTCTATTCTACCTGCATCATTTATAACTATTCCAGCTTTATACACAACATCGTCCAAAATAGCCTTTCCTCCATACACTCCAGATAGAGCCTTAGACTCTATCTGGGCATCCAAATTCACCGTCGGAAAACCAAGCTTTTTCCCGTACCCGTCGCCTTTTATTACTTTGCCCGTAATAGTATACATAGGAGTTTCCTGTGTTTCTACATAGGAAACTCCTATGTAGTCTCTGAAAGTCTTTCATCTATTCTTTCCATATCCCTAGGAAACATAGAAGCTTCGCGGATATTTTTGAGCCCCAACAATTGCATAGTGATTCGTTCTGCGCCAAAAGCAAATCCGCCTTCGGGTGGCACTCCGTATTTGAAAGCTTCCAAAAACATTTTGATTTTCTTCGGGTCCATATTCCAAATTTTCACATGTTCCATCAATTGGTCGTATCTGTTTATTCTGCGCCCGCCGGAGAGCCATTCAAGCCCGCGACAGAGCAAGTCCATGCCGTGATTAAATTCTGGAAGTTCAGGATTCGGATAGACATAAAAAGGCTTTTTACGGGTCGGATAGCCAAAAATAAAGACAAAATCGGAACCAGTTTCTTTTTTGACAATTTCACATATTTCCCTTTCGTCCTGCGGGTTTAAATCTTTTTCACCTCGCACATCGCGTTTATACTCCTTGAAAATTTTCTCCTGCGCTTCTGTCAGAGAAAAAGTTGGCGTTTTTTCTATCATCACCGGCAGTTCAGCTTTCAAGAGTTTCAGCTCTGTAACATGTTTTTCCGCTACTTTTTCCAAAATAAATTTAACTGTTTCTTCCGCCATATCTTTTACATCTTCCCAGCCGTCAATAAACGCCATCTCGGCATCAAGCGAGACGACTTCGGTTAAATGCCTCGTGGTCGCAGAAGGCTCCGCGCGGAAAATTTTGTTTACAGAAAAAACTCGTTCAAAAGCGGACATAACTATCTGCTTGTAGAGCTGGGGAGACTGGGTTAAGAATGCTTTTTTATCAAAATAATTAACTTGGAAAACTTCACTACCGCCTTCAGCCGCCGCCGGCGTGATAGAGGGTGCTTGAAACTCAAAAAAATTATTTTTTTTCATGAATTCTCGGAAGGCATCAATGATAGTCTCCTGCACTTTGAAAACTGCCTGAATTTTCGGATGACGCATGACCAAAGCGCGATTGTCTAGCTCGGTCGTCAATTCCAAATTATAGCCGTCAAGCGACATATCAAAAGGCAAAGGCTCCGCTGGCGCCAAAACTTCCACGCCGGTAATTTCAAGCTCTATATCGCCATTCATCGTCCCCACCTTCACATTTTTCGCTGGGCGCTTGTTCATCATACCGGTGATTTTTAAAACCCACTCCAGCCGGATTTCTTTTACTTTTTCAATAACTTCCGTGTGCGTTGGCATGACCACGCATTGCACCTTGCCGGTCATATCCCGCATATCAAAAAAGACCATTTTGCCCTGATCACGCCGCACATCCACCCACCCGGCGATAGTCACTTCTTTTCCGACATTATCCTTTAAATCTTTGATGAAACTTCGGTTTTTCATGGCAGAATCATTTTATCATAAAATAAAAAATAAAAATAGGAAAATTATATCCTTCCGCTAACAATCTCATATACTACCCTGCGATGAGCAATCGCGAAGATTTTTACTTTTTGATTTTCTATGCGAAAAACTATTCTATAATCCCCAACTCTTAGTTTAAAACAACCTTTGAGTGATCTTCGAAGTGGTTTTCCATATAAATCCGGCTCGGTCATTAATCTTGCTTCAATAGCTTGTTTTATGCGTTCCTTATACGAACCTGATATTTTAGGAATATCATCTTTGACAACTTTATCTACATAAAGTATTTCGTAACTCATACAAAGTTTACGCCCATGCCTGCCTATGGCTTAAAAAACGAGCATTTTTGGTATCACGTCCGCTTGCAATTTTTTCAAGCACCATATCTTCTTCTATCTCAAGCGCAATGCCCAAAAGATACACAGCTTTTGTAGCCTGTGGAATATTGTCGCGTTTCGCGATGCGGGAAAGCATTATATCTAAACTTGACGGTAAAGAGATATTTATCCTTTTTTTAATTGTTGCCATATAGTGTAGTGTATCAAAAGTGTATCACCTCTGTCAAGTGAATTTTGCCCTTTTAATCTTAATGTAAATCAGGCTCTCTTAAGTAAAACAAAGGAAGTAAAATTGTCTTTGTCGTCTTGGAGGTCGGCTTGAATTATTTCCAGATTATATAAATCGGCGATAGATTTTGAACCCAAAATAGCGTATGTTTTTGGCAATTTTTTTTTTGAAAGAGCTTCTGCCGCCCGGGCTGTATCCACAAGGTTCCCTTTTCCTCTTATTGTTTGAAGATTCGGATAAAATTTAGATATATTATTTTTACATTGTTTAAATACCTGCGGATGAGCCATGATGTGGGTAATACTGTCAAAAGCAACATCTTTTCTTTTCATTAAGAAATGTTTGATTTGAATACTGACTTTTTTTATAATACTGCATCGATATTCAGCAATCGCCTCTAGAGTTTCGTAGACAACTCCCCCCAAACTGTTGTAGAGGGCGCAAAATCCAAGATCTATATTTCCAATAAAAAGTTCGTCAAGGACGTTCTTAGACGTAAATAAATATTTAATTGCGGGATTTTCTATATTTTCATTTTTTATATGCTCCTCAATAGCCTGTTCACAAAAGCTGCCCTTGGCTCCTTGAATGCCAAAAGTGACGAATTTTTTTTCTACCCTATCCGGCAAAAGTTTGTTAAAAAGCAGGTCAAAGCTTTTCCCGAGATTTATTCTCATTTTTTGAGTATATGGATTATAGTGCTGTAAATCATAAAAGAGCTGCCATGTGTCATTGCAAGTCTGTTCTTTGATTTCTAAAAGTTTTTTGGTTCCAAGAGTATCTAGAGAATTGCTTTTAATTTTTAAATTGTCCAGCATTCTGCCGATAAAATGCGTCAAGCCCTGCGAAGAGGCGGCTAATTTATCATGCTCGTTGCACGACATGGAAATCACCCTCAAGCCTTTTTTTTGAAAATATGTTTTCCAAAATGCTGATTCCCCACTCTCGCACATGCTGTCGTCTATCATCATCGGCAAGTTCTCAAAACCATTCTTGCTGCTGTCCGGACCAAAGACGGGATGCGTGCATAAAACATTGATATCTTTATTTTTTATTATTTTTTTAAAAACCTGCTTGGGATATGACTTGACTGAAAGAACATCTATTAGGGTCTGTCTGCCTTTCATTAGAAGAGAGTATGCTAGTAAAACTTTTTCAAACTCGGATATTGGCACAGCGAAAATAACGGCATCGCATACCGCCAAATCTTTCATGTTTGTTGTTATTTCAATCGGATATTCATTCTTGAAAGCAATAAGGGATTTTTTATTTATTCCGCAAACAATAATCAGAAAATCTTGCCCAAAAAGGCGTAATAATGTTTCGGTGAACCTGCCTCCGCCAATGATTCCGATATGTTTTCTTTTATTTTTTGACATACTTTGAATTTTTGGAAATAATATTTTCTTCAATTCTTAAAGATTCCTTGAGTATGGAATCTAGAATTGATTGAACAAATTTTTCAGGTATTTTATTTTTCTTGGAAAGAAGCATCATTTTATCAACAACTTCCCGCCATCTTTTAGGGTCAAAAGACTTTAAATTTCTTTCTTTTTTGTATAGAGCGACTTTTTTAACAACAGAAAATCTCTTGGAGAATATATTTATAAGTTCTCTGTCACACTTATCAATATCTTTTCTGAGTTTTGATAAATTATTCATTTTGCGCTTTATGCCTTAATAAATGATCCATTATTACGAGAGCAGACATTGCGTCTACTATAGGCACAGCCCTCGGCAACACACAAGGGTCATGTCTGCCCCGAGCTTTTAATACCGCTTTTTTTCCTTTCACATCAACCGTATTTTGCTTTTTCATTATAGTGGAAACAGGCTTGAAAGCCACACGAAAATGCATATCTTCGCCGCTCGAAATCCCGCCCAGCGTTCCGCCTGCGTGGTTGCTTTTGGTGTGTATTTTTCCGTTTTTATCAGTAAAAAATTCATCATTATGCAGACTTCCCCGCATACTGACACCTTCAAATCCGCTCCCGAAATCAAAACCCTTAACCGCGTTTATGGAAAGCATGGCCTTGCCGAGATCTGCGGGCAGTTTGTCAAAAACTGGCTCTCCCAACCCCGCGGGAAGATTCCTAATCACGCCCCGGATAACTCCGCCGACAGAATCCCCTTCCTCCTTCACAGACTCTATCAGTTTAATCATTTTCTTGGCGATTTTTTCGTCAGGACAGCGTACAATGTTTGACTCAACATCTTTCATTGCGACTTCTTTGAAATCAATATCGGTTTTTATATTTTCCACCTGTTCAACATAGCTGATGCATTCTATATTTAATTTTTCTTTCAGATATTTTTTTGCAATCGCTCCGGCGGCAACTCGGGCAAGAGTCTCGCGCGCTGATGCCCTACCCGACCCTCTCCAGTCGCGAATTCCGTACTTCATTTGAAAAGTATAATCTGCATGTCCGGGTCTGTATAAATCTTTCAGATTGAGGTAATCTTCAGACTTCACATCTTTATTGTACGCCAGAAGCAAAATAGGCGTGCCAGTCGTCACCCCGTCGCTAATGCCGGACATAATATAAATCACGTCCTGCTCCGCGCGAGGCGAAGTGATACTGCTCTGTCCGGGTTTTCTTCGGTCTAGTTCTGTCTGGATTTCCGCTTGAGAGATTACCAGTCCGGGCGGACAGCCGTCAATAACAACGCCCACGCATCCGCCGTGCGATTCTCCGAAAGTAGTTATTTTAAATAATTGTCCAAATGTGTTTCCCGGCATAATTTTTATTTTTTATTTGCTAAGTTAATTTTATTCAGAACACGAATGACTGCGCTATCTTTAACATGATGCGCAAACATGTTCTTACAGACATAAACTTTACCTATTTCCTTTAATATAACATATCGCGACTTTCCATTCTTAGATTTTTTGTCATTTTTTGCGTGGTCTAAAATCTCTTTGGGCTTGTATGCGCCAAGAGTTTTTAACTCAATTCCCATTTTATTTATTAGCAGATTTTTAATTCTTGAGTAATCTGAAATCTTCAGCTTTCCAGTATCAACGGCAATGCCCGCTTCAATAATAATCCCCAAAGCAACTGCATATCCATGCGGTATTTTATACTGACTTAAATTTTCAAGCGCATGTCCAACCGTATGACCGAAATTTAAAATCATTCGTTCTCCAGACTCTCTTTCATCTCTTTCCACAACCCGAGCCTTGATTGATACAGCACTGGTAATGACTTTTTTGAGCGCTTCTTGATTTCTTTTTAGAATAATGCTTATGTGTTTTTCCACATACAGAAAACTATTTGCATCAGAAGTTAAAAACACCTTCACTGCTTCCACCAACCCATTGATGAATTGCCTTTGCGATAGGCTCTGAATATATTTTAAATCAACGAAAACAGCCCTCGGTTGCCAAAAGGCTCCAATCAAATTTTTTCCTTGTTCCGTATCAATGCCCGTCTTGCCGCCGATAGAACTGTCAACCATGGCAAGAAGAGTGGTGGGAACTTGGATACAAGGAATGCCCCGCATATATGTCGCGGCGATAAACCCAGCCAAATCCCCGACCACCCCGCCGCCGATGGCGACAATCACGCTTTGCCTGCCGATGCGGAGCTTTAGCATTTTTTCTTCAATCATGGTTTTGTATTTCTGATTCTTTGAACGCTCGCCTTCCGGAATAGAAAATAAAAATACTTTTTGTCCGTTCTTTTTTAGTTCCTTGCGCAAATTTTCTCCGTACAATTTTTTTACGGTTTCATCCGCGATAATCACACAGACGCTTTCTGGAAATTCTTTGCGCAAAAACTTTGCTATATTTTTTGAAAAATTATGTCCGATAAGAATTTTGTAAAAAGCGTGTCCGGTTTTTTTCAGCTGAATTTTAACTTTTTCCATACTTTTTTTGAATTTCATTTAACTCTAAAAGTAACTCCTCAGTCTCTTTCCAGCCCAAACAAGAATCAGTCAAGGAAAGACCGCCAAGATCAATATTTTCCGGATGCTTCGAATTAATTTTTTGACTGCCTTCTTTAATGAAACTTTCAAGCATAAAACCTTTTACAATTTTTCGCAGTTCCGGTTCGTTTTTTATTGATTTCATAACTTCGTGGACAACTGCGATTTGCTGCTTGCAGAATTTTTTGCCATTTACCTTGCTGTTTTCATGACTGGCATCAATAATAATTGCTGGATTTTCAATATTATTTTCCTGCATATATTTATAGGCTTGTTTAATGTGAAGAGGGGCATAGTTAGAACCTTTTTCTCCGCCACGAAGCACCAGATGGGCAAATTTATTTCCGCGAGTTCTTACTTCTGCATCATAAAAAATTGCGGTGTGTGGGTGCTGTGCAACGATCAAGCTATTAACAGCAATTTCTAGCGACCCAGAAGTGGGATTCTTTATCCCTGCAGCACAATCTGTGGCTGAAGCAAAAATTCGATGTTCCTGATCTTCGGTACTTCGCGCCCCAATTGCAACCCAGGAAAGTAATTCAATAAATCCGCGCGCTCCGTGAGTAAAGAGCGCTTCATCAGCGATAGGCAAGCCAAGTTCAATAATCCGTATCATCATTTGACGACAATAACGTATCCCTGCCTCAATATCAGGGGGAGCGCATGGGTCCGGCTGATTAATTGGTCCAGTCCAACCTCTTGCTGTGCGTGGTTTTTGAATGTAAACTCGCATAACAATCTTCAAGTTATCAACTACTTTGGATTCAAGCGCTTTTAATTTTTTAGCATATTCCCATACTGCCTCTTTGGGCCATGCAGAACAAGGACCAATGATAACTAAAAACCTTTTGTCTTTTCCTGTCAAAATATTTTTTACTTCCATTGTGTCTTTAGCAATTCTTTCAAAACCAGCTTTGGAAAGTGGCAATTGCTGATTTAGTTCTTCTGGGGAAAGTAATTTTCTTATAGTTGTCAAGTTCATAATGTTTCTTCGATTATTTTTTTCTTAAGCTGCTCCATTAATTTCGGAGTAATAATTTTTTTTCCTGTCCATCGCTCTATCTGGCACACCCCTTGAGCAACAAACATGTCTATTCCGGAAATGACAATTGCGCCTCTTTGTTTGGCTACTTGCAAAAGTTTTGTTTCAAGCGGACTATAGACGACATCAAACACCACTTTATTTTTATCTATGACTTTGTCCGGCGCAGACAAAGATGAAACATCCGGAAACATTCCCACCGGAGTGGCATTAATAATTACATCAATGTCTCCGGCATCCAGCTCATCCTCTTTAGCCACTCGCCCTTTGAATTTTTTTGCCATATTAAAAGATTCTTCAATCGTCCTATTTATATAAATAAGCTTGCCTTTCTGTTCGCTGACCACATGCGCAACTGCATGCCCCGCTCCACCGGCGCCTAAAAGCAAAACATTCTTATTTTTTAGCGGAACTTCGCGCAGAGCATACTGGATCCCGTCAATGTCTGTATTGTAGCCGAATAGTTTTCCATTTTTATTGATAATTGTGTTCACAGCATTGATTGATTTCGCTGTTTTGTCAATATGGTCAAGCAGAGGAATCACGCTTTTTTTAAACGGCATTGTTACGGCAGTCAAACCGATAGATTCAGTTCTGATTTTTGATACCAGTTTTCCTACGTCAGAATCAGCCACGGGCACGGTAACAGCATTCAGCTTTAGAAGCTTATAAATCTGCCCGTGCAGAAGAGGACTCTTGCTCTGACTGATAGGATTGCCCATGACCATATTTATTTTTGAGGGGATTTTTGGTTTCATGCTTTTAAATCTATTATTTCTTTTAAAACTGTAATTGCTTTGTAATAACTTTTTTCTTTCTCCCCCGAAATAACTTGCTTGCAGGCAGACGCAATGACTGACTTCCTTCTCCAGTTTTCACGATTTTTAATATCTGAAAGATGCACTTCAATAGCAGGAAGATGAGCATCAAGAAGAGCGTCATGAAGCGCGTATGAATAATGAGTAAATGCGCCGGCGTTTATAATGATTCCGGAAGCCGAGAAAGAGTTTTGCTGTATGTAATCAATTAACGCCCCCTCATGATTGGAATGGAAACTTTTGACTTTCAAACCGCAAGATTTTGCTTCTTTTTTCACCAAATTTTCCAGTTGTCTTAAATTCAAATTGCCATAGTGAAACGGATTGCGCTTGCCCAGTAAATTTAAATTTGCTCCATGGATAAGAAGTATGGTTTTCATATATTTTTCTCCTTAAGCTTTATAATAATTTCATCCACAATATCTTTCGGCTTTTTCCCGTCTACAGACACCGTGATATCAGCCAATTTTTTATACAGAATGTTCCTTTTCTTTAAAAGAACTCTGATTTCTTCGTCTATCGTTTTCTTGTTCGTAAGCCTCGGATTATGAGAAAGTTTTTTATTCCTTTCCACCAAAATGTTCGCTGAAGCGTTCAAGAATACAAATATACCATTTTTTTTCAGATAACTGGCATTCTTTTCGCGCACTATCGCGCCCCCTCCGGTAGCTATGACAGTATCGGACAGTAAAAATATTTTCTTGATAATTTTTGATTCAATATCCCTGAAATATGTCCAGCCTTTTTGCCGAACGATATCTAAAATATCCAGACCCGCCTCAGAGGTAATCAGTTTGTCTACATCCAGATGGCTGATTTTAAGCCTGTCAGCGAGAAGCTTAGAGATTGTTGATTTGCCGCTGCCGCGCATGCCGATAAGAATGATATTTTTTTGCTCAGCGCCTATGACTCCCACTCCTAAAGATGCCAGAAATTTCCAAAATAGAGAAAAAGTTTTTGCGACTACTTGCGGGTCTTTTATCTCCATTCCTTTTAACTTTGCTCCGGCAACGGCAAAAGCCATAGCCATGCGATGGTCGCCATAAGTTTTCACCCGCGCCGGTTTTGGAGCTCCTCCGTATATAGTCAGGGCATAATTTTTCGATTCTGTTTTTTCTGTCTTTATTTGCATCTTCTTTAGCTCATTGATAACAGCCTGAAGGCGGTCAGTTTCTTTCATCGGAAGAGTCTGGAGTCCGGAGAGAATGCTTCGTCCTTTCGCAAAAGCCGCCAAAACGGCAAGCGTTTGCGCCTGATCGGGAAAATCAGTCATATCTGCGGATATCGGACGAACTCCGCGCCCTTCAAGTGTAATTGCATTCTTGCCATAACGCACAACATTGCCCATATCTTTAAGCACAGAGAGAATTTTTTTATCAGGCTGCATAGACTTTGGATTGAGATTGCGTACGGTAATTTCCGACTTAGTAAGAGCGGCCAAAGCAAAAAAATATCCGGCGCTGGAAAAATCGCCCTCCACTGAATACTTTCGCGCTTTATATCCGCCTTTTGAAAGTAATTCATAATTTTTGTATCCGTCATTTTTTACTTTTACTCTGAAAGTTTTCATCGTATCAATGGTCATATCTATGTATGGTTTTGAAACCTGTTCGCCGTCTACCTGTATGCCGGCTTTTGGAATACATGGCGAAATCATCAAAAGAGCGGAGATGTATTGACTGCTCGTTTCCCCGCTTATGGCAATATTGCCGGATTTAAGTTTGGAAGATTTAATCAAAAGCGGCGGATTTCCCTTTTTCCCCAGATATTCTATTTTTGCGCCTAATTGACGCAAGGCTTCCACTAAAGGTCCGATAGGTCGTTTGTTCAAACCATCTTCCCCTTCCAGAATTTTAGTCCCCGGAACAATGCACAAAAGCGCCAGAATAAAACGAATGGTCGTGCCGGAAAGACGCGCATTTAGCCTGTATTTCTTGTTTTTTACATCCTGAATTGAGCCGTTCACTTTAATTAAATTTTCTCCGACATCAACATCAATCCCGAGCGTCTTCAGGCAGTCAATCATCGCATGCGTGTCATCGCTTTGGAGCGGATTTAAAATAGTTACCGGATGAGGCGTAAGCGCGGCAAGAAGCAGAGCTCGGTTTGTGTAGCTCTTGGAACCCGGGATTTTTATTTCTCCGGCAACTCCTTTTTTAATTGGTGTAAGTTTAATGGTTTTCATATATAACAAAACAAGGGGCCTCGTTTCCGAGGTCCCTTGTTGTTCAAATTTTTTTCGTTAATATCGCTTGGTTTATTTGACAACTAAGAATTACCTCGGAGTTTGCTCCGCAAAGAATCCAAAAAAATAGTTGTTTAACCAAGACATTTTCCGCATAACGAGTATATAGTATCAAATTCATAAAAGGTGTCAAGTTCATCGTGTTAATAAAAAATTTGTCAGTAATAATTTTCCGCCTTCGGTGGCAAAACTTTCGGGATGAAATTGGATTCCTTCTATCGGATAAACCTTGTGCCGAAGTCCCATGATTTCCCCGCCCGCAACGCTTCGCGTAGCGATGCGGGCAGGTTTTTTTGCGTCTTTTGTAACGGCAGTAATTTCCAGGCATTTGGGAAGCGATGATTTTTCTACTACAAGCGAATGATAGCGCATGACGTCAATACCCTGCGGCAGATTTGCAAATAAATTTTTTCCATTATGGACAATGGCGCTTATTTTTCCGTGCATCGGTCTCATAGCTTTGACCACTTTCCCGCCAAAAATATATCCTATGCCCTGCATGCCGAGACACACTCCCAAAATCGGAGTTCGCTTTCCTAATTTTTCTATCACTTCTTTGCATACGCCGAAGTATGCTGAATCGCTGGGATCTCCGGGACCGGGAGAAATAATAATTTTGTCATACTTATTTTTTTTAATTTGATTAATCGTAATTTTGTCATTTTTATACACATTCAAAGTAAATTTTATATTTTGCATCGTTAAAATTTCTCCGACACTTTGGTAGAGATTGAAAGTAAATGAATCATAGTTGTCAATAATTAAGATTTTCATAGATTTAACGCTTTTTTCATAGCTGATAATTTTCGCTCAATTTCTTCGTATTCTTTTTCTGTTTGCGAATCATAAACAATACCGCCGCTGGTTTGCGTATAAGCCTTCTCTTGACCATTTTTGCCATAAATAAAAATTGAGCGTATCGTAAGAGCGAATGTGCAGTCTCCGTTGAATCCAAATGAACCCACTCCTCCGCCATAGGGTCCCCTCGCTTCAGGTTCGTTGGAATCAATAATTTTTATCGTTTCTATTTTGGGCGTGCCGGAAACAGTTCCGACAGGAAAATTGCTGGCTAAACTGGAAAACATATCTTCGTCTGATTTAAGCAGTCCGACAATTTCACTTGAAATATGCTGAACATGGCTGAATTTTTTGATATTCATCAAATCTTTTATTTTTACCGTTCCGAATCTCGCCACTTTTCCAATATCATTCCTGTGCATATCCACCAGCATCATATGTTCAGCTTTCTCTTTTGGGTCACTCAAGAGCGTACGAGCCAAATGCTGGTCTTCTTTTTCATTTTTACCTCTTTTGATAGTTCCAGCCAGCGGCTTGGTCGTCATTTCTTTGTCACGCAAAGAAAATAAAAGCTCCGGACTAGCGCCAATAACTTTTTTATCGCCAAACTTAAGATAATACATAAAAGGCGAAGGGTTTATTACGCGGAGATTTTTATAAATTTCTAGAGTATTGCCGGAGATATTATATTCATTTTTAAAACCAACTTCGCATTGAAATGTATTCCCCTCTATTATATGTTTTTTTACTTTCTCAACAATTTTGGCATACTCCTCTTTTGACAAACTGTCTCTTATGAAAGAAATTTTTAATTTATTATTTTTAACTTTTGAAGCCAGGACTTTTTTAACCAAATTCATTCTGCTTTTGTTGTGATAGAAATACACGAGTTCATTGGTCAATTTATCTAAAATTAATCCATCGGTATAAACTCCGAACATAAATTGGTCAAAATGTTTATGTATCTTGATTTTTGGAAATGATTCAAAATAATTGAGCGCTTCATAACTCATATAGCCGATCAATCCTCCCGCATATTCTTTTGCCATATTGGGCGGCGGCATAATTTCCCTTAAAGCAAAGTAAGGGTTTTTTACTTTATATATTTTGTCGTCAATAATTAAATTATTTTCCCGCGCCCTGATAATATGGTCGGGGGAAAATCCCATCACGGAATATCTGGAAAATTTTCCTTCTTCTCCGAGCGATTCAAAAATAAAACAATTTTCAAAACTTTGTTCTATTTTTTGAAAAAGCTTGAAAAAGTCAGTTTCAAGTGTGATTTTAATATAATTAGTTTTTTGATTTATTTTGATTTTTGGTAATTTTTCCATGTTATTTTTTATTTTTACAGACATCGACTAATTCACGTATTTTTATTCTAGATTTCTTAATCCCGCCTTCTTCAAAGGCTTTGATCATGGCGCTACCCACCACTACAATATCAGCGCTACCTTTAAGCGAACGAATATGCTCGGCATTTGAAATTCCAAAACCGACAGCAAGAGGCAGAGAAAAATATCTGCGCACCTGCCCAAGATGTTTTGTCAGATATTTTTCCAAATGCTCGCGAACACCGGTAATTCCTTGAGTTGAAAAACAATAGATGAAGCCCTTTGCTCCGCTTGAAAGCAATTTCATGCGCGAAGACGCGCTCTCTAGAGAAACAAAACGAATCAAGATTTGATTGTATTTTTCGGCAAACTTTTCAAAATGGTCAATTCCTTCCAGCTTAAGATTGTAATCCGGAATAATCAAGCCGTTGATGTCGGCACTCTCCGCATCTTTGCAAAATTTTTCTAAACCATAGGAAAAAGGGATATTCATATAAGTCATAAAAAGAAGCGGTATTGTAATACGGTCCTTTTCTCGCAAAGTTTTTACAAGCGCGAAAGCATCTCTCACGCGAATACCTTTTGTAAGCGCCTTTGTATTTGCCTGATGTATCACGGGACCGTCACCCAAAGGATCAGAAAAAGGAATTTGCAGTTCAATAAAATCAGCGCCCTCTTCCGCCATCATTTTGACAATGGCTCTAGTAGCGGGAATACTCGGGTAGCCTACCACTACATGGGTCATCAAACCCATTCTTTTTTCTTTTTTTATTTTTTCATATTGAATATCTATATTATTCATAATTTTATTTTTATTTACTGCCCATTTCACGCAGATATTCTTTCCACTTTTTATCTCCGAACGCTTCGGCAACAATAAAAATATCTTTATCCCCCCGACCGGAAAGATTTACAATAATGATTTTGTCTTTTGGGAGAGTCGGCGCGAGACGAATCGCTTCAGCCACCGCGTGGGCTGATTCCAGCGCTGGAAAAATTCCTTCCGTCAGCGCAAGTTCTTTAAACGCGCTCAAGACTTTTTCATCAGTCGCATGGGTGTAAGTCGCCCTGCCTAGTTCTTTGAGACGAGCATGCTCAGGACCAATTCCCCCATAATCAAGTCCGGCAGAAATACTGCGCGTTCCCTCCATTTGTCCGTCCTTATCTGTAATAAAAAAAGATTTATATCCCTCCATAATTCCCGGCTTGGCGCTACCGCTCATTCTGGTAGCATGTTCTCCAATTTTTTCTGTTCCTTTTCCCCCCGCTTCCACGCCAATAAGTTTTACTTTTTTTTCATCCAAAAAAGCATTAAAAAGCCCGATAGCATTACTGCCTCCGCCAACACAGGCAATCAGATAGTCCGGCAAGCGTCCTTCAGCTTCTAAAATTTGTTTTTTGGCCTCAAGTCCAATAATGGATTGAAAATCGCGAACCAAAGACGGATACGGATGTGGTCCGAGCGCGGAACCCAGCAAATAATAACTGTCTTTGGTGTTGCCAATCCAATCCTGAAGAGCCGCCATGACAGCATCTTTCAGTCTTTTAGTGCCATAAGTTACCGGCACAACTTTTGCTCCGAGCTGCTCCATCAAGAAAACATTTGAACGCTGACGGGCAACATCCACCTCACCCATAAAAACAGTACATTCAAAGCCGAATTTTGCCGCCACCGTGGCAGTCGCCAGCCCGTGCTGTCCCGCGCCAGTCTCCGCTATTAAGCGTTTTTTGCCCATGCGTTTTGCTAGAAGCGCCTGACCTACACAATGATTTATTTTATGCGCGCCGGTATGATTCAGTCCTTCGTTTTTTATGTAAATTTTTGCTCCGCCCAATTTTTCGGTTAAATTTTTTGCGAAGTAAAGAGCTGAGGGCCGTCCTACATAATCTTTTAAAATCTTCAACAATTCTTTTTCAAAATTTGGATCCGCTTTCGCTTTTTCGTAAGCTTTCGCGAGTTCGTCCAAAGAAGGTATGAGCATTTCAGGAACATACGCGCCGCCAAATACCCCAAAGAGTCCTTTAGAGTCTGCGTCATATGAAGTTTTAAAAAATAATTTTTTCATTTTGTTTTTCTGACCCTTTCAATAAATTTTTTCACAAGACTAATATTTTTTTTGCCGGGACTTAATTCTAATTTACTGTTTGCGTCAATAATGCCGGGTGATGTTGTGTTTAGTATTTTTTCTATGTTTTCAACCCCCAAGCCGCCCGCTAGAATATCAACAGACTCATTTTTAATAAGCGAGATGTCTATTGATTTACCGCTTCCTTTGCCTGCATCAAGTAATATTTGATCTGCCACATCAAGATATTTTCTTATTTTCTGTTTATCTGCTCTCGTTTTGATTATGACGGTTTTCCATATCTTTGGTTCTTTTTTGCAAATTTTTTTTAATTCAAAAATATATTTAGGAGTTTCTTCTCCGTGAAGCTGAACAACATCTAGACCGCAAGTTTTTATTATCTGTTTTACTTTATTAATATCCTGATTCACAAATACTCCGACAAAATTGATTCTGTTGCCATGCTTTTTTCGCATGCTGTAAATAATTTCGCGCGCCAATCTCGGTTCTATATATCTTTTACTTTGTGAATCAAAAATGAAACCTAGATAATCAGGTTTGAGTTTGACAATTGCTAGCGTATCTTTTTTGTTTGTCATGCCACATATTTTAATTTTAGGAATTCTTTGTATACTCATGCAAAGCTCTTTGACTTTTACGCTGACATCTGATGCTTTCATTAGAGTAGTTCCAACCAAAATTACTTTAATCCCCACTTCCGCTAAACGCTCCACATCGGCTCTTGTCTCTATCCCCGATTCAGCGACAACAATGCGGTCTTTTGGGATTTCTTTGGCTAAATTTACGATAGTGTCTAAACTTACTTCAAAAGTTTTAAGGTCGCGGGCGTTAATACCTATAATTTTTGCTTTTGTTTTTATGACTTTGTCTATGTCTTCTTTAGTGTGAGTTTCAACTAGACATTCCATACCAAGCTTGTGAGTCAAATCAACAAGTGCGCTAAGCGTCTTTTGATTAAGCACAGTAGCTATCAAAAGAATCGCATCAGCTCCAGCAAGATAAGATTCATAGATTTGGTACGGGTCAAAAATAAAATCTTTGCGAAGAACGGGTATATTTGTAACTATTTTCACTTCTTTAAGAAAATTAATTTCTCCTTTAAAATGTTTATTCGTTAGAACTGAAATAGCGCTTGCTCCGGCGGATTCATATATTTTTGCCTGTTTTTTTATATCAACATTTGTATTTATGTCTCCTAGGGAAGGAGAAGCTTTTTTAATTTCAGCGATTAAACTTATTTTAGAATTATTTTCCAAAGCGCTTTTAAAATCACGAACTTCGCGCTTCACAACTTTCACTCTACGTTTCAATTCCTCCAAAGAAACAGTTTTCTTTAGCGATTCTAGTTCTCTTTTTTTATCAGAAATTATTGCATCAAGTTTGTTTGGAATAATTTTGTTTAAAATACTGATAACTTTTCCGGATTTAATGGCAAGAAGGGCTTTGATTCGCCCTGTCTCTATATCAGAAACTTGCCCGACAGCATATAACCCGAGCGCGGCGTTAAGAGCCACGAATTCATTTTCTGCCTCTGCGCCTTTTCCATACAAAATAGCTTTGAAACGCTTCGCATTTTCTTCCGGCAATCCGCCGCGAATACTATTAATCGGGTAGAAAATTTTAGGTCTAATAACATAATGCCGCATTGGTCTATTGGGCGCGTAATCGTACACATCCGTGGGAGCACTCACGCTTACTTCATCTAAACCGTCTTGGCTGTGAATTATAAGCGCGCGTTTTCGTCCAAGGTTCATCAGGGTCTCGCCGATTTTCCGCGCCATGACGGGAGAAGAAACGCCGACAACTTGATACGAAACATTGCCCGGATTCAACAGAGGTCCGACAAAATTAAAAATTGTTCGTATGCCGAGTTCTTTGCGGATAGGATGCAATTTTTTCAAAGCCGGATGGAAATAAGGAGCGAAAAGAAAAACAATATTATTTTTATTAAAATCTTTTTCCACTTCTTCCGGTTTTTGTTTTATGGGCACACCAAGCGCATCCAGCAAATCAAAGCTCCCGCATTTGGAACTAAGCGCCCGAGTTCCGTGCTTGGCAATAGGAACTCCCAAATACGCGCAGACAAAACACGCCATAGTGGAAACATTTATCGTGTCGTATCCATCTCCGCCGGTACCCACAATATCCAGAGCATTTTTCAGACCATGGATTTTAATCATTTCTTCGTGCAAAATTTTGGCAATTTCCGTAACTTCGGGAACGGTTTCGCCTTTTACCGAAAGTAAAGATAAAAAAGCTCCAATCTGCGATGGCAGGGCTTGGTCAGTAAAAATCAGCTCCATTATTTTCCTAATTTCCAGCGGACTAAGATTCTCTTTTTTTATTAATTTTTTCAGATATTCTTTCATAATATTCTTGTATCTATGTACTAGTACATGATAACAGGTAAAAAAAAGAATGCAAACTGCATTTGTGGATAAACTCACGCAAAATTAAAAAACTTTTTATTTACCTAACCTTTTTAGCATCATATGGAAACCGCCGTTTTTGTTGCGAAGTTCGCGGTTTCCGCGAGTGACGGTGCTGATGCCGAGGCCTAAATCCCATGCTACAGACCTGTGGGTCTCGCCTTTTTCAAGCTTTTTTACTATTTGCCACCGCAAGGCCATAGTCTCAAATTCCGCCGGCGTCAGAATATCCATCAAGAATTCTTTCATTAAATCTTTGTCTCCATGAATTTTGGAAAAAATTTTCACTAACTCTTGCTTATATTCCGGAATTTTTTTATTTTTGTGTTTCATTGTTTTAATAAACTTGAACTCCTATTTTCTCACGAACTTCAGCCATTTTTGCTGAAGCGACTTTTTTGGCTTTTTCGCTACCTGCTTTTAATATAGCGAGCGCTTTTGGTATATCTTTTTCAAATTCTTTGCGTTTTTCACGAAGCGGAGCGATAAATTTTTCAATATCTTCTATAAGCAACTCTTTCAGCTCCTTATATTTGCCAGTTTTATCTTTATAAATCGGATCAAGCTCTTTCGCTGAGCGAAGTAAATTGTGTATAGCATAAACATTTTTTGGTATTCCCTCTCCCGAGTCCGTCACAATGCTCATTACCGCCTTTTTTATTTCTTCATATTCGGCAAAAAGTGGAATGGTGTTATTGTAACTTTTTGACATTTTGCGTCCATCCGTACCCGGCACAACCGCTACTTCTTTCATAATCATATCTTTTGGCAATTTGAAAGTCTCGCCAAAAGTACGATTAAATTTTTCAGCTGTGTCACGCGCAATCTCAATGTGTTGTTTCTGATCGGCTCCAACCGGAATTATATCCGGACTATAAAGCAATATATCCGCCGCCATAAGCATCGGATAATTAAAGGTACCGACATCAATTTCTTTGTTTTTTGCTTCGGCATCTTTGAAAGCATGCGCCCGCATCAGGTACGGCATCGTTGTAATAGTGTCGAAAATCCAGCAAAGCTCGGTGTGTTCGGAAACATCGCTTTGTTTGAAGAATGTAACTTTTTTGGGGTCAAGACCAAGAGCCAGATAATCAAGCACTACATTTTTTATATTTTCCCTCATTTCTTTGGGATTTTGGACAGATTTCATCGCATGATAATCAACTATCAAAGCGTAAACTTCATACTCGTCTTGCTGTCCCAGCAATTGCTTAATCATGCCGAAATAGTTGCCGATATGGGGTCTGCCGGAAGGCTGAATACCTGAAAGTAATATCTTTTTGCTCATGAATAATATATTAACATATTAATAACATCTTTACACACTTTTTCTTTTGACAATCTTTATAGAGTAGTAGAGAATGAGTTTATGCCGAAAGCAAAAATATCAAAAAAGGAAGTGAGAATTCCGCCGCAGAGCATAGAATCCGAGCAGGCAGTGCTCGGCTCAATAATGCTCCGGAAGGACGCGATGCACGAAGTGGAAGATATGATCTCCCCCGATTCTTTTTATGTTGAAAAACACAAAATGATTTTTCAAGCAATGCTGGACTTATCAAACAAAAATGAGCCGATAGATATGCTTTCGCTTTCCACCAAACTGGCTGAAAAAAAATTGCTGGATAATGTCGGAGGAAATGTTTATCTGGCAGAAATTGTGAATGTCGTCCCCTCCTCTACCAACATCAAGCACTATGCGGATATTGTACAAAAAAAATATGTTCTACGAAGTTTGATTGAAGCGGCTGACTTTGTTTCCGAACTCGCGTTTGAAGAAGGCGACGACCATATGGACGACATTTTAGACATGGCGGAGAAGAAAGTTTTTAGCGTAGTCTCCTCTCCAAAAAATCAAAAATTTGTACACTTGAAAGACGCTCTGCCGGAAGCTTATGAAAGATTGGAAAAATTGCACGAGCATAAAGGTGCGTTGCGCGGGCTTCCAACCGGATTTAAAGATTTGGATAATATGCTCTCCGGACTGCAAAAGTCTGATTTGGTAATTCTGGCCGCAAGACCGAGCATGGGAAAGACTACCCTCGCGCTGGACATCGCGCGCATAACTTCCACCATTCACGATAAATCGGTGGTGATATTTTCTCTAGAAATGTCTTCTCAACAGCTGGTAGACAGGATGCTTTCCGCCGAGAGCCGAGTGAATGCCTGGAACTTGCGCACAGGACGTTTGTCTTCAGACAGAGAATTTTCTCAACTGCGGGATTCTTTGGATAAACTTGCAAAAGCCAAAATTTATATTGACGACCAAGCAGGAAATTCAATAGTCCGAATGAAGGCCCTCTCCCGCAGGCTGAAAGCGGAAAAAGGTCTTGATTTAATAGTCGTTGATTATTTACAGCTCATGACAACTTCCAAAAATTACGATTCAATGGTCAACCAAGTGACGGAAATCAGCCGCTCGCTCAAAAGTCTGGCAAAAGAGCTGAATGTGCCAGTCCTTGCTCTTTCCCAGCTTTCTCGCGCCATAGAAAGTAGGGGTGGCAAACCAAGACTATCTGACCTACGCGATTCCGGTTCCATAGAACAAGACGCAGATGTCGTGATGTTCATTCACCGAGATGACAAGGGAAAAGAGGAATCAGAGAAAACGAACATTGCGGAAATTCTGATTGAAAAGCACCGAAATGGCCCGACCGGAAAAATTGAACTTTATTTTGACGAAAAAACCACAACCTTCCAGACTCTGGAAAAAAGCAGTTTGAGTGAATTCGCTCCGTCTAAGGTTAAAGGGGATTTGGATGAATTTTAATATGCTAGAATCAAGTAATGGACATTATAGACAAGCTATCAGAAATTTTTAAAGAATTTCCGGGGATTGGAGAAAGACAAGCAAAAAGGTTTGTTTATTTTTTGATGTCTAGAAATCCCGCTTATAGTGAAAATTTGTCTATCCTAATAACGGAATTAAAAAAAGAGGTAGGGCAGTGTAAAGAATGTTTCAGATTTTTTATTATAAAAAAGAACAGCAAAGATAAAATCTGTGAAATTTGCGCAAACGCAAACACAGACTCTTCTACCCTGATGATTGTGGAAAAAGATTCCGATTTGGAGAGTGTAAAAAAAAGCCGGGTATATCACGGCAAATATTTTATTTTGGGCGGACTGGTGCCGATTGTGGAAAAAACCACCAAAAGCCGAATTAGAATAGAAGAGTTGAAACAAAAAATATCTTCCGCAAAAAACCTCAAAGAAATAATTCTCGCCTTTTCCTTGAGCCCCCAAGGCGACCATACTGATTCGTATGTGCGCGAACAGCTCAAAGCCACAGCCGAAAAATCCAGCATAAAAATTTCTTCCTTAGGCAAAGGTCTCTCCACCGGCACTGAACTGGAATACTCCGACAACGATACCCTCAAAAATGCGCTAAAAAATAGGCAGTAAAAAAAATACATAGGAGTTTCCTATGGCATAGGAAACTCCTATGTAAATATTTCTCTTAATTTTGTTTTTTAATTTAATTATTAGCGCCTTTTAAACTATCTATCAGTTGCCGAAGCTCTTCCTCGCTAAAATCTTCATAAGTTTTCTTCATTGTATTCCATAAATCAAGATCAGAGATAGGCATATGCGGATTTACTTTTTCTTTCTTTTTTAAATCAAGATACCACTCCAAGTCAGTTATTATGTGCTGTATATCGTCGTTTTCTGCACCTAAAGATTCTTTTTTGATTTTAAGTAATCTTTGCTTTACTTTTTCTTTTTGGGAAGGTTGACCCTCCATATTATTATATCTCATATAGACTATTTTATATCAGTAATCTTCACCTTGAAAAATGGCTGACGGTGTCCGTTTCTGGTCCAGCCCGTGCGACTCTTTTGCTTGTATCTTACTACGAGAACTTTTCGCGCGCGTCCAGCTTCTATGATTTCCGCATCAACTTTCGCGCCATCTATATAAGGAGTGCCAATAGTGGTATTTTTGCCGTCATCAACCAAGAGAACTTTATCAAAATAGAGGTTATCCCCTTTTTTATAGTCACCATCATTTTTCTTTATTTTCTCAATGGAAACAAGGCTCCCTTTGGAGACCTTATACTGCTTCCCGCCTGTTTGTATGACCGCGAACTCATCCTTATTCATATAGGCTTTATATTATAGGATATTTCACAAAAAAGCAACCCCGCGCTAAAGCAGAGCTTGGTACGGGGCGAGGTCTCTGCTATAATACCTATATGCAGTCAAAAATTATTGAAAGGTATTTTTTCTTCGGACTATTATTAGCTACCTTTGTTTTCACTTTCCTTATCTTTCAGCCTTTTTGGATTGTTCTTGTGCTAGGATTATCTTTCTCTATAGTTCTCTACCCCATATACGAATGGCTCAATAAAAGGCGTTTGCCAAGTTCCCTAGCTTCACTTTTAACTGTGATTTTTTTTATAATAGTGCTTTGCGGTCCGATTCTAGGCATTGGCACCGTAGTTTTCCAACAAAGTCAGAACCTTTATCATGTAGTGGTGGATAACGGAAACGCCAAACCATTCTTGGATTCAATTGAAACTAAGATAAATAAAATACTGCCTCCCGGCATAGTCTTTGATATAAATAAAAAAACAACGGACTTTGTCTCTTATATATCAAGCAACGTGGCAAACATATTCACGACCACCATCTCCGCTTTCTTTTCCTTCCTGCTGATGCTTCTTATTATTTTTTATTTCCTGAAAGACGGAGTGGAGTGGAGAAAATCTCTTGTTGTGCTATCTCCGCTTGGAGATAAGGACGATGAAAAAATAATCGGGAGGCTTGCGCAGGCGGTGAATGGAGTAATCAAAGGATCTCTTTTTATAGCTCTCATTCAGGGTGTACTGCTCGGACTCGGACTTTGGTTCTTCGGCATTTCTAACGCCGCTCTTTGGGGCGTAGTTGCGGCTATCACGTCTCTTATTCCGACTCTAGGCACTTCCCTAGTCTCTATTCCTGCAATTATTTTTCTCTTTGTTTCCGGACAGACCGGATCCGCAATTGGTCTTTTAATCTGGGCAGGAATTATGGTGGGAATGATTGATAACCTTTTGGGTCCATCCATTGTCGGAAAAAAAATACAAATATCTTCACTGGTGATTTTATTTTCTGTGCTTGGCGGAATTTCGCTTGTAGGTCCAGTCGGTCTCTTAGTCGGACCTTTGACGGTCAGCCTGCTTTACACTCTTATCTCAATTTACAGAAATGAGTTTAGGGAAAATCAAATTTTATAATACTTTAACCCGCGAAAAAGAAACATTCTCCCCGATAAAAAAAGGCGAAGTTTCTTTCTATAGCTGTGGGCCGACTGTTTACAACTATCCGCACATCGGCAATTATCGCGCGTACATTTTCGCCGACACGCTAAAGAGGGTTTTGCTTTATGAAGGCTACAAAGTGAAACACATAGTGAATTTGACGGACGTTGATGATAAAACTATCCGCGACTCGCAAAAAGAAGGAAAAATGCTCAAAGAATTCACGGAGTTTTATACAAAAGAATTTTTAAAAGATATCAAATCTCTTAATATTTTAAGTCCGACTAAATTCACAAAAGCGACAGACTATATAAACGAGATGATGGAAATAATAGAAAAATTGCTAAAAAAAGGTTTGGCTTATAAAAGTTCCGACAATTCCATCTATTTTAATATCAGAAAATTTAAAAATTATGGAAAGCTTTCAGGCTTGATGTTGGAAGAGCAAAAAGAAAACGCGGCCGGGAGAATAAAAAAAGACGAATACGATAAGGATAATGTGCAGGACTTTGCTCTTTGGAAAGCCTGGGGCAAGGCGGATGGAAATGTTTATTGGGATGCTGATTTCGGTAAAGACCTGCCCCGTGGGAGCAAAGCGATCATACGAGGACGCCCAGGCTGGCACATAGAATGTTCCGCGATGTCCATGGCGACTCTGGGAGAACAGATAGACATACACACCGGCGGAGTAGACAACATTTTCCCCCATCACGAAAACGAAATAGCTCAATCTGAAGGCGCGACCGGTAAGCCTTTTGTAAAGTACTGGATGCACAACGAATGGGTTTTGGTGAACCAGAAAAAAATGTCCAAATCAGAAAAAAATTTTTACACCTTAAGGGACATTATGGATAAAGGCATAAACCCCGTAGCGTATAGATTTTGGCTCTTAATGGCAAACTACCGCACCCGGGTAAACTTCGTTCTGGAAGCCCTGGAGGGCGCAGAAACAGCCTTAAAACGGCTTTATAATTTATACCAAAGATTGGGCGCTAATCCGCTAGCTGGCGGAGGAAAAGTAAATCAAGAATATCAAAATAAGTTCAAAGAATTCATAGAAGATGATTTGGATACCCCGCGAGCGCTCGCGCTTTTGTGGGATGTTTTTAAAGACGAAAAAATTTCTGATGCAGACAAAAAAACGACTGTTTTGGATTTTGATAAAGTTTTCGGACTCGGCTTTGAAAACATAGAAGCAGAAAAAATTCCAAAAGAAGTACAAAAGCTAGTAGAAGAACGCGAAAAAACGCGAAAAAATAAAGACTTCCAAAAATCCGACGAACTGCGTAAAGAAATAAATTCTCTAGGATACGAAGTGAAAGACACCTCTGATGAGCAGAAGGTTTCTAAGATTTAATTACATACTACGAAATACCACGATCGTATAGTTTTATAGCATGCTTATTTAAAAATCTTTTTGCGGTAGATGCAAAAAATTACAACTAAATTCATTATTAAAATAGAAATATTGAAAGAATATATTGAAAAAATCCAATTTTTTATAATCAACATGGATAAGGCATTACTTATCAGTCCGCCAACATAAGTAGAACTGGATTCTGTTTCTGGAAATTTCCAAGATTTTATGATAGTTGGAATATAAGCCAGACTATCGCTTATTATCGCGAATAGTATTGATATTCCTAAATTGTGCGTAAAAACATATAAAATAAGCGATGTTAGAGAAATTAATCCGCAAATAAGGTCAAAATTATTTATTTTCCAATATGCATTTTTATGCAAAATGGAGAAAATGAAGATAAGAAGAGAAGAAAAACCCGCCATAAATACCGGCAACGCAGACAAGCCCGTTCCGGCCTGAATCATAAAAAAGAAACCAAAAAAAGGGGCAAGCATCCACATAAACCAAGAAACTAAATTCGGTTTAATACCTCCATGGAAAATATTTTTTATATACCAAAGAGAGCAAAAAAGATTTATGAGAACGCCTACGAAAATAATTTTTTCAGGCAACATCTAATTTATATTCCCTCTTTTTTGAGTTCTTCTATGAGTTCGCGGGATTTGCGGGAAATTTTTGAAGGCAGTTTTATATTTAGTTTTATCAGAAGATCGCCACGCTTGGATTTTGAGATAGGCACGCCTTTGCCGCGTACTCTCAAAATTTCGTTTATAGAGACCCCTTCCGGAATAGTAACTTTGATTTCCCCATCCAAAGTTTGAATCGGATATTCTATGCCGAGAAGCGCTTCGGAAAGCTTTAAATTCAGATTCATTATCAAATCATGACCATCACGTTTAAAAACAGCATGCGGAACGACATTTACTTTTATGTACAAGTCTCCTGTTGTGCCTTTAGAAACCGCTTCGCCAAAGCCCGTCATGCGAATCATTTCCCCGTCCCGAATGCCAGCAGGAATGACAATAGAAACTTCCTCTTCGCGTCTCTGAACGCCCTTGCCTTTGCATGACTCGCAAATTTCTTTCGGCACCTCGCCCGCGCCAAGACAAACCTCGCATACTTTCGTGCTAGCAATATTCCCAAAAATTGTTCTTTTTGATTCGCGAATTTTTCCTTGACCATTGCATGTCCTGCAAGCTGCTATCCCTGCACCCGCTTTTGCGCCGGAACCGTGGCAGGATAAGCAGCTGGATGTTTTGGTAATTAAAATTTTTCTGTTAGTGCCAAAAATTGAATCAGAAAAAGAAATTTGCACTTCAGTTGAAATATCTCTTCCCCGTCTGGCTTCTCTTCTTCCGCCTCCACCTCCAAAAAAATCACTGAAAATATCATTTAGATCTCCAAAATCAAACTCAGCGCTGCCGTTTTGAAAACCCGAAAAATCCCAGCCCGAGGCTGGTCCGCCTTGGGTGGAGAATCCTCCAAAATCTGCGCCGTCAGCCGAACCAAATTGGTCGTATTTTGAACGCTTGGCGTCATCAGAAAGCACCTGATAAGCTTCGTTTACCTGTTTGAATTTCTTTTCATCACCCTCTTTCTTGTCAGGATGATATTTGTGCGCCAGCTTATAAAAAGCTTTTTTGATTTCGTCTTTGGACGCGCCCTTATTTACCCCCAATGTTTCATAATAATCTTTCATAGATTTTTAAAGAGTGAAACGATTATAAAAATCATGACCCTGTTAAATGCCTTTTGGCAATTTTTGTGAAGCAAAAATTATTTAACAGGGTGATGAAAGCCATAGTCGCCCTGCTCCTTGGTTTCCAATCATATCATAGGCTCAGCCTCTTGTGAAGCTTTTGTTTTGGGTTTTTCTTCGGTTGTTTTGCCAGCATCTTCGTTCTCGCTTGATTTGATTTCTTCCCCTTTTTCTTTTGCCTTTCTTTTAGCCCTGCCTTCAATGATCGCTTTTTCTTCCGCGCTACGGATAATCGTCGCTTCTTCTTCAGCGATAAGTTTTTGCGCGTCGCCTTTCGGTATTGAATACTTTCGATGCGATGCATCAATGATTTCCTGTCTGTATGAAGGATGAGTAGGCGGAAGAACCCGCAAAGTTTCAGCGGAAAATGGGTCGTAAGATTCTCCGTCAATGGTCATTTTTATGTAAAATTCCGTTACTGCCAGGTTAATCATATCCTTCACATCGAAAAGTGGTGCAAATTCCGGCTTCATCTTGACCGCATCCTCGCCACCAACGCGGAAAGTAATAACACTACCGCAGTTACCAAGTACGGCTTGATGAACACGAGGAATAATCTGGCCGACATATTGGTGCGCGATGGTCAAGTTTAGAGCATATTTTCTAGCCTCCGACAAAATATTTTCAAAAGTCTGTGTAACCACATTTTGGAACTCGTCCACATATAAGTAAAAATCTTTGCGCTCACTTTCTGGAATAGCGGCGCGCTCCATGCCCGCCTGTTTGATTTTGGTCAAAAAGATAGAACCAAGGAAAGAAGAGTTCTCTTCTCCAAGGCGGCCTTTTGATAGATTGATTAAAATAATCTTTTCATCATTCATTAACTTGCTGATATCAATTTTATTTTGTTTCTGTCCGAAAATGTTCCGCAAAAGAGGGTCGGAAAGAAATTGCCCGAGTTTGTTCACCAAAGGGATGATGGCGTCCGTATCAAATTTTTCCGACCAGTCGGCGAATTCTATAGCGAAGAATCTTTTCACCATGTCGTCCGTGATATATTCCACCACTTTCTGCCTATAATTTCTATCTGTCAGCATTGAAATCATTCCGCGCATCGTGGCATGCGGATAATCCAGCAAAGCCAAACAGGTAAAACGGAAAACGTGCTCCAAACGAGGCGTCCAGTTCGCTCCGAACTGCTTTTGGAAAACTTCGATTAATCCTTGGGTTAATTGAAATTTAAACAAAGGATCAACATTGGCGAGCGGATTGAAAGACGCCGGAAAATCAAGATCGGTCGGATCAATAATGCAAACATCTTCGATGCGCTCCTTTGGAATATAATCCAGCATCGCTTCGATCACATCGCCGTGCGGATCGATCAGGCAGAGCCCGTGTTTGTATGTAATATCTTGACGAAGCATCAACTCGAGAAGCTTAGTCTTGCCCACACCGGACTTTCCGATGATGTAAAGATGACGGCGGCGGTCAATGCGCTTGATGCCGAAAATAAATTTTTTTTCTTCGAGCGAAGCCACATAGTTGGTCCGCCCAATAAAAGAAACATCCTCTGGCTTGACCTTGCCGAAAACAGGCAACTCTGGCGGTGGAGGTCCGTATTTGATTATTTGCACTCGATTCGGCTTGGGCATATGCTTGAAAATTAGTATATAAAGTATATCATAAAAACATGCGCTTAAATAGATTTATTGGAGAATACGATTTGTCAAAAAAGGAGGTGGAAATTGTTGATCCTAAAACAATCAAACAAATAAAGACTGTTTTGAGGTTAAAAGTAGGTGATAAAATAATACTTTCAAACGGCAAAGGTCATGAGGCTGAAATCACTTTGGATTTTTTTTCTGCGGAGAAAATTACAGGCACTAAAAATAATATTCCAGCAAGGACTTCCCTTGCTGGAATTGGTGTGGTAAAACAAGTGCATCTATATTTAGCAATACTGAAAAAAGAAAACTTTGAACTGGCGGTGCAAAAAGCGGTGGAGTGCGGAGTATCTAAAATCACACCAATCATTACCGAACGCACGATAAAAACAGGATTGAGTATTCCGCGCTTGGAAAAAATAATTCTGGAAGCAAGTGAACAATGCGGACAAAATGTCGTGCCGGACCTCTTTCCTATTTTAGATTTTGAAGATGCGATTGAAAACGCAGGCGGTCCTGCCCGCAATGCTTCCAGCATAGCTGATGCAGGCGGGGAAAAAATAATTTTTCATTTAGGAAAAGAGGCGGCTAAACCGCCAAGCCCGCTTGGCGGTTTAGCCGCCAAGTTAAGCATTTTTGTCGGGCCGGAAGGCGGATTCACACAGAAAGAAATTGAGCTAGCAAAAAATTCCAGCTTCACTGTTGCCTCCCTCGGCCCCCTCACCCTGCGCGGTGAAACCGCCGCCATCATCGGCACATACAGATCTGTTTACGGATTTTAAATAAAAAACACAAATTTAGCATTTGCTCGCGGTCGTGAGCAAATGCTAAATTAATCAAACTAATTTTATATTAATATACCTCCTGCTGATAACACTTCTCGCAGTATACTATTTCCGGACGGTCTGGGGCATATGAAGTTTGAATGTCAGTACTACATTTTGCGCACTTTCTATTGTAAATCGCCATTCCGTTTAGCGATTTTATGCGCGCGCGATCGCGACAAAGCGGACAATGGCTTGGAATTGGAAAATTAAAACGGCGCAAAAACTGTAGTTCTTTTTGGATAATCTGATAATTTTTACCGCAATCCATACACTTCAAAACTGCTTTTAAAATATCGTCTTTTATATCCTTTATATGTTTCAGAACCTCTATTATCGCGTCTTTATACTCTCGTAAATCCGAGTCGCGCCAATTAAGTCCTTTTTTAATTACTTCTTCCCTCGTTATTGGAAACCATTCATAAGCCGTTGATTCGTTATATGACCACGGTGAAAGTTCCGCAGGCAACATTTCTCCGTAACTATATACCCTCCCGAGCTTGTCTTTATAAGGAACTTCCGCCATATGTTTTTTAATTTTAGGAATTAATTTTTCATATTCTTCTTTGGTATATTGCTTGTTTAAAATGCAATACTCCCCTTTCGGGATATTTACACAGCCAAACATATTCCTGGAGTGGTGACAGCCGAAACAGTATTCAACATCTTGATTGTAATAATTCCACGCGCTAAATTTAACGTTATGAGAGTCCAGCCCGCACCAACAGCATTCATACATGAGTTCTGAATTATCCCCAAACAAAGTCCAATCATATGATGAAGACGCTGGTCCGTTTTTCAAAAATTGGCAGTATCGTAAATCAAGCCCGTTGTTAAGCATGTGCGAATCGCGCACATTTTTAGAGTTGGAAATATAATCTCCTGAAACATTAGTATTTTTAATTCCATGAAAATTTTTCCTAGGTTCTGTTTTGAAAAACTCTTCAGCTTGTGCTTGAAAACTTTTAATATCTGCAGATTTTCCAAAATCAAATTCTTTTAATTTTTTCTGATATTCCTCCTTGCTGTATTGTTTGTTAAAAATGCAGTATTTTTTCATACGCAGATTTATACAGCCCACGCAGTCCGAACATCCGACCAAATCGCGCGAAAACCAAACACTTTGGCATTCTGTGCAATCTTGCGAGAAAAAAACTTGATAACATTTATTTATATTTACAGATTCGTAACAAAGTTCAGAATGATTAAGAAAAGAACAATCCAGCGATTGTTTTCCGTCAACAATAGTATTTAAATACGCGCTGTCTTCGCCGCCTGTAATGCGAAAACATAAATAACAATCTTTGCAACGTCCAGCCGCATTGCAATAATCACTACGAACCATTGTCGAATGTACCGTCGCCAAAGAGACGTGCGGAACCTCCAGCATTAGTTCCTTAAATTGTTCAAGAAAAGGCTTTTTCCAGTCAATATCTTTTCCGTAGCTTTTCGGGTCCCATTTATCGCCCCACCAAATATCTTGCCGGTAGACTTTGTAGGGAGAATCTGGATGGTAAGTGCTAAATATCATATCCCCGGTAAAATCACATTTTCTTTTATATAATATCCTGTAGCCCTGCCAATTCAATCTTCGCACTAATCGGCACTCCGGGCAAAAAGTCGGCGACGGAACTTTTATTTTTTCGTAAAAATTAAAATCCTCCGGCTCTATCGTGAAGTCTTGTCTGCAATTTTGGCAATTTCTTGTAACATTATTCATAACTTATTTTCATTATGACATTATTGATAATGTCATAATGTTATTAGTACACTTCCTGCTGATAACACTTTTCGCAGTAAATTATTTCAGGTCTGTCGGGAGAATAATTGGTAATAATTTCTTTCTGGCACTTCGCGCAATTGCGGTTCCAAAATTTGTATGGTCCACGGCGAGCGATGCGGTCTTTAAAACGGCAATTCCAGCATACTCTGGGAATAGGAATGAGCATTTTTCTGTAAAATTCAAGCTCGCGTCTAATTAAGCGGTAATTTCTGGAACACTTTATGCAAGTTAATACTTCATCAAGAATGCTATCTTTTACATCTTTTATATGGTCTGGAATATTTTCAGTTTTTATAGTGCCTTTGCTTTCCGTTTTTTGTATATTATCCTCCCAGCGGAAACCTTGCGCCAAAGCTTCTTCTTTGGTAAGCGGCATGTTGTCTTGCGCAATGGTTTCATTATAAGCAAAAAAGGAAAGTTCTAAAGGAAAAAAGTCGCCATAGGCACCTTTGCTTTTTAACTCTTTTATTATACTGTTTTTTATTTTCTGATATTCGTCTTTAGTATAACGCTTATTCAATATGACAAAATTTCCTCCCTTGATAGAGCAACAGCCAATGCAATTCGCGCTTTGGCGAGTGGCAAAAGAATACTCCACATCCTGAGAGCTTTCAACCCACCAAGAACAAATAACATTTCTGGAGCCCGCCCCTACTCCGACACCGTTATATAAAAGTTCGGAACTGCGGCAATGACCAATCATGTCGGAGCAATCTTTGCCACGCTTCACCGAAAAGGAATGCCGCATATCCTCGCAGAAAGAAACTTCAAAGCATTTATAGCAATTTTTTGATTCAAAAATATAATCACCTAGGCAATTTTCAACTTTTAGATTATTGTTATTGCGGTTCGGAAATTTTAGTGAGAATTCTAAAAATTTATTTTTCATTTCTTCCGTCCTTGAGAAGCTGCCGGAAATTTCGGAAACGCGCCGGAGCCATTCGTCTCTCTTTAGCGGTTCATTGAAAAAATAATAGGATTTGTGTCGCAGATTCACGCAACCGAAGCAATTTTGGCATCCGGAACAATTCAGGACAAAACGGGAATCTATGCAATCGGATATATTTTGCCCGTAAACTATGCCGGCGCTTTTGTGAACATTTACGCATTCATAAGAATTTTCCAGATAGTCGCCGTAATAAACGTCAAATGTGTCCCGACTGTTGATTATGCCCCGTGAATACGCGCAGTTTTCATTATTTGGACCGGAATTAAAAATCAGATAGCCGTCTTTATTGCCTCCGGCAAAATTGGCATATTCGCTGTTGATATTTACGCCCGTATATATGCTACTGTAAGTAGCAGATTTGGGAACTTTTATAGCAAGTTCTTTCAGCTGTTCAAAAAAGGGACGCGACGAATCATAATTCATGCCATAAGAATACGGGTCCCATTTGTCAGACACCCAGCAGTCGTTGCAGTAAACAACATGCGGAGAATTTGGATTATACATCGTAATAATGGAGCGACCGCACAGTTTGCAAGTTTGATTGTATAAAGTTCTCTCATTCCTAAACATCGCACGCATTTTGAAACGGCAGTCGGGACAGACTTTTGGCGACGGAACTTTCATCTTTTCGTAAAAACCCAAATCGTCTTTATCTAAGATGAATTTTTGTTTACATTTTTTACATTCCTGATTCATTTTTTTTCTATTTACCTATTCGTACGAATAAGACAATCACAATCAATGCGTTGTACTAGTACGCTGATATTGATTCATAAATTTATAAGAAAAAGGTTCTGCGTATTTTTCCAAAATACTTCTCTCGTATGTGTCTAATTTATCATAGCCGAGAATAAAATTTTTAATTACATTCCATTCTTCGCGTCCGGCAGGCTTAATATCTCTAAAAGAGAGAATTTTATCGACGATATTTATAGAACGAACTCTGGCATTATTTGCCGCCTCAATTTTATTTGAATCCAAAAAAGAAAAAAGTCGCCCGATTTCAGGATATAAGTTTGCCATATAAAAAAGAGAATTCTTCTCCATGAATTATTTTAAATCAATAAATTTATAAATTATTTCCGTAGCTTTTTTTGTTACCTCTTCATTATTTATTCCGCGAGAACGGTTGCCAAAATTCGGTTTGATATTTACCATAGAATCAAATTCCAAAACTCCATTTGGATTTTCCTCAAAACGAATATTGAAACCCCAAACATCTTCAAATTTTGAACCTGAACCCGTGAGCATTTCGGAAGACTCAATATGATAATCTCCACCCAAAGCAACCCTCCCGAGCTTAATATCGACTGTGCCTTTTATCATAGTGCCGTACCAAACATCAGCCTTTTTTTTGACTTCTTCTGTGCTTATTTTATTCTCCAAAATTTTGATATTCATAAATAAGTTTATTCCAAAATTTTTCGCAGGACATCTTCCGGAACTTCTTTCGGCTTTTTGGGAATGGGTGTAGGTTCTTCAACCTTGGGCGGAGGAGTAGGCACTGGAACCGAAGTCTCGACTTTAGGTTGGGTATGTATAATTTTTTCTTTTTCTATCTTTTCCGTAATCAAATTTTTCAGCTTATTCATATCCTCTGCACTAGCAGCGCGGTCCCCGCCTGCAACGCTATGCGTAGCATTGCGGGCAGGTTTTGAAGATAAATTTTTCAAAACATTCAAAGGAATCGGCGCAGGGGCGGGAGCCGCAGGCAAAACAACTTTTTCAGTCACCGGCTTCGGCTCAATAACCGTAGGTTTTGGTTCCGGTTTCAGAGCTTCGTTCAAAATTTCTCTTAAGGCAGTATTATCTTTTATAGGTTTTTTAGGAACGTTTGCTTGAACCAAAATTGGCTTGGCGGCTAAACCGCCAAGT
>Ga0209541_10000459_pt1 | contig 80080 bp, 93 predicted proteins | sample RifCSPlowO2_01_FD_184027 | JGI IMG/M metagenome (GOLD analysis project Ga0209541, IMG submission 184027) | Groundwater microbial communities from Rifle, Colorado - Rifle CSP2_plank lowO2_0.1 (SPAdes) (version 2) | ecosystem: Environmental > Aquatic > Deep subsurface > Groundwater | place...
ATTTAGGATCATCCCAATTTTCATCAGAACTAAAACGATAGCATGTCAAGTCCAGGTAAGGTTCTTCGGTTTGTCTCGAATTAAACCACATAATCCACTGGTTGTGCAGGTCCCCGTCAATTCCTTTGAGTTTTAAACTTGCGTTCGTACTCCCCAGGCGGTCCGCTTCACGCGTTAGCTTACGCCCCTCTCCCGCTAAGCGGGAGAAAAAAGCTAGCGGACATAGTTTACGGCTAGGACTACAGGGGTCTCTACTATATTGTTACATTCTCTAATTAATAGAGAAGATCTTGTCATTTCTGCAAGATTCTACATATTACTATGCAGCTCGGACTATATCATAACCCGTCCCGTTAGATAATTTATCTAATGGGATTGGGTCCCGACATGTAGTCTCTACGGGGTCTGTATTCTCGCTGAATAAGGAAGAAATTTATATTTAAATTCCGGTAAAATGAATTTGAAAACTTGTTTTCGAAGTTTACTCAAACTTTGTTTAGGAAAATAAATTATATCTCTACCCTTATTTTTGTGAGTTAAAGTTTCAATCTCAAAATTAGTGAGTATTGCTTCTTGCAACCTTTGTACATCTTTCGCAGTAAATGAATGAGTTTGGATGGACAGTCCAGCGTATTCTGCCGAACCATCATCCATAATCCATACTGCAAAAGAAAGTGGATTGCTTAGCAATACATTTATGTTTGCAGGCACAATCTTTTTAAAAGACGGGTAAAATAAGTCATAATATGCAGTAAATTCTGGATGGGTATGAGTGACGAATTCGGCAAATTTATAATCTTTTTTACCAACTCGCTGCTCAAAAACATTAACATCCATTGAAATAAAATTTGCAAATACAAAATATTTATATAAAACTAATGGAAGTTGATTTCTCGAGTGCTTAATATGCAATCGAGCATTCTTTCCATGAAGTTTTATTGCTCCATCTCCTAAAAGTGTCCCTACCAACACAGCCTTTTGAGTTTCACTTAAACAGACTTCCCTCGGTATTGTCCTCATAATTTCAGTATACTAAAGATATACCGAAATAGTAGGATATTCACCGATACAGTCAGTTTTTCTCACTGCTAATTACTTAGCAGGGGGACTAGAGTTTTACTCCATCCCTTTCGCTCCCCTAGCTGTCGTTCCTCAGCGTCAAGATTTGCTTAGTCACCCGCCTTCGCCTTCGGAGTTCCTGTCGATATCAACGGATTTCACCCCTACACCGACAGTTCCAGTGACCCCAACATTCTTCAAGCACGTAAGTATCGCGTCCCTTTCCCCAGTTAAGCTGGGGTCTTTGAAACGCGACTTTACGTGCCGCCTACGAAACACTTTACGCCCAATAAATCCGGGCAACGCTTACACCCTTCGTATTACCGCTGCTGCTGGCACGAAGTTAGCCGGTGCTTATTCTACCCCGCCTTTCAGAGGGGTCAAAAGAAGTTTACAACCCGAAGGCCTTCATCCTTCACGCGGCGTCACGGCATCAGACTTGCGTCCATTGTGCACGATTCCCTGTTGCTGCCACCCGTAGGTGTATAGGCCGTGTCTCAGTCCTATTCTGGGGGTACGCGCTCTCACGCCCCCTAACCGTCGTAGTCTTGGTAAGCCATTACCTCACCAACAAACTGATGGTGCGCAGGTTCCTCCATCGGCGGGCAGTTAAGCCCTTTGCCCTTGCGGGATTATGCGGTATTACCCCACCTTTCGGTGGACTATTCCACACCAATGGGTAGATCCCTACGTGTTACTCAGCCGTTCGCAACTGTTCCGGCAAGCCGGAACCGTTCTACTTGCATGCATAAAGTACGCCGCCAGCGTTTACCCTGGGCCAGGATCAAACCCTCAATTAAGTGGATTTATATTAAAATCCTGGGACCAATTCCAATCGCTGTCAGACTGTCAAAGAGCTTTAGCTCGAAGACCCCTTCGTAGTTCCGGTAAAACCGGAACGAAGTGGGGTCAAAGTTCTAAAGTAATCTTGAAGTTATTAACCCCGCCTTGTTCGGCTGGCAAGTTAACTTGATTAGTGGGAGTAGTATAACAAGCGAGGTGAAGTTAGTCAATCACTTACGAACGATTCTCCTCTTCATCTTTATACTCGTACATAAAGGTAAGGAGAATCTCAACAAACTTTATAATTTCTTCAGCAGTAATCTTATCGCCTAACTTCAGTTCATGGTTTTTTTGGTTTCCTAAATCTTTAAGTTTTTCCACCCATTTATTTGCATTAGGAGGAATGTAACCTGATTTTTTAAGTTCCACCACATATTCAATAAACTTTTTCTTTTCCTTTGAGCCAGCGACATTTACCGCAAGGTGCATTATCAATTTCCTTCCAAGAAGCTGAGTTGCGGTATAATCTCCGTTTTTGAGAGTACTGCGCAATTCCTTATACACAGTCTCCAAGTCTTCATCCAATCCTTCTATCTCCTTTCCTAATAGTGGACCGGGAATAACCTCACTACCTCTCAAATAAGTAGGCTTACCACAATTAGGACAAATATATATCCATGCAAACTCGCTATGAAAATAGCCTGAGTCACTAGCCACTTGATGTCCACAAAACCCACAAACGTATTCTTGTGGTTTAAGTTTATTCAAATTCGACCATTTACTAGACGATATTTTCGACATTGAGCTATTATATTCCAACTTTCTATTGAGGTCAATTGAGGCCGACTTGTGTCCCACTTGCTCCGCTAGCCTGCGTAGCTGTCCCAACCCCAAGAACAGTGTTGAGTTGAACGTATTCAACCGGAATCTTTACAGGTTCATCGTCATGGCGTTCCCTAGAAATAGCGGGACTGTTCATAGCTGAAGCAACTACTCCTACTCCGAAAACAAATTTTCCTAAATTATTGGGCATATTTCATTATATCACCCCCACCACTTTTTGAAGTTATTTCTTCCTATTATTAACCCACCATCTTTTAAAATACTGAAGCGTCAAGGTTGATAATAAAAAGCCTATTGAGGGAATAACTGCATTAAGCCATGGGCTTGCTACTCCTATCGCCCACATATAAGCTCCAATGCTTATGTAAGTAAACAAAATCAAAAGCCCGCGGCGGGTAAAGCTTGTCTCCCACCCTTTGTCTTCCTCAACTTTTTTATTTCTTTTTTCAATTTCGGCAACTCTTTTTTCTAAGTCTTTCATAGTGGAATTATATCAGGCCAAAGAAAAACCTGTTCGTGTTCACAAGAAAGTCACGGAACTTTCTATATGCTCGTATTATAACAATTGAGGTGAATTAGTCAATCTAATCTGCTCCCCACTTTTTGAAGATTATTCTTGTGGAGCAAGCTGAAGCATTCGTTCCAAGGTTGCTTGAGGCATGTTCATGCAGAATTTATAAAACTCTAAGTTCTCCATTTTCGCCTGGCTAATCACTCCCGACTCGTACAAATCTTCCATCATGGGTATCATGGTTTCCAATGCTAAAGATTTAGTCTCGGGAGAGGTTTCGCTCGCACTTCTTACGGTATCCCACCTATACTGAGGCCAGTCATCGGTCTCTAACTTCAAATCTCTTAAAGGCATTTCCTGAAAAATCCTGATTTCATCTACCAATATTCCGTTTAATGTTTCCCCAGCCATGCCAGAAATATACCATTAACAATACGAAGATTCAATGAGGACTCTATCCAAGATTATTTCGGTCTCCTCAGTGGGCTCCCCAGAGGACCTTCTTCACTCAACAACTTTTTCGCGGCAGCCACACCATCTTCAGGCAAAGTCCAAACATTAATAAGAAGTTTACTGAAGTTCTTTCTGTACTTCACCATCTCTATATCAACTTCGTCAGTCCTTTTGGGCTCAAAGTAATCCTCATAAACCCGGACCAGCTCTTGATGTTTTTCAACCAATTGTCCTCTCTCCTCCAAGTTCAAACGCAAACCAATCAGTACAGAGCGCTTTTCACTTTCATTAAGGCTCGTGATTGCTTCTTGAAGATCGTAAGACAAAGAAGACTCTGGCCCTTTACCATTCAAATATATTTCTGGCATTCTAACCATGCCAGAAATATACCACAAAACAAAAAACTGAGCAAATGGGCAGGTCCCGCTAAGCGGGATATAGCTTACCTCTCCTTCGGAGGTCTAGCTACGTTTACCACAATCTTTCTTCCATCAACTTCTTTCTCGTTCAATGCAAGTGCTTTTTGAGCATCTTCTCCTTTTGCAAATTCCACAAATCCAAAGCCCTTTGAGCGCTTGGTAAACTTGTCAGTTATAACAACCGCATCCACAATATCGCCGTAGCTTGCAAAAAGCTCGAGAAGTCCGTCTTTATCAATGCTGTAAGGAAGATTCCCTACGTAAAGTTTTTTATCGTTCAATTAACTCACCCCCATACTGCTCTTCAGGAGGTGAAATTTGAGTGTCTCATATTCCCTACCCTCGAAACATTAGTATTGTACCACAAACAGCACGCTAACTAAACCAATGAGTACAAATACGGCCGAAAGCAAGGTCGCTAGGCTCAAAAACACCATTAACTTGGGAGCTTTTAACTCTTCCCGCTTCATTACAACAAAAAAAGCCAACGGGGTGGCGGTCAAAAACATTATGGCAAAACCCTCAAAGAAAAACATAACTTATTGTACATTATTCTTGCCGTTATGGTTGCCCCAGCCGCCGTAAATAAGCTCGGCAAAGCGGCCGGTGGTGTTTCGGCCCACAAGCTGCTCCACGCCGCCAATTAAGCTGCCTAAAATAACTCGCGCAATACTTACGTTTTCATACCTTCTCGGGGAAGGCCTAAACCTGCTTTCTAGCATCCTAAATTTATAGCCCTTTGCCACAGCTCTATGGATTAGCTCAACGTCTTCGCTAATTCTCAAGTTCCCGTCAAACCCCCCAAGGCGCTTAAATACGCTTTTTTTGATCCAGAGACACTGGCCTTCGCCATCCGGAAGCATAGTGCTCTGCCTGATGTATTTACCACGATTCCATGTCTCATAAACCATTCTTATTTCAAAAGCAAAGCCATTTGTGTCAAAATAACAGCAGGCCAAGTCAGCCTTCTTGTTTTTAAATTCCAAATAACTTTTTGCCAAGAAGTCCTTCGCAAAGGTAATGTCCGCGTCCAAAAACAAAAGTGTATCTCCTTTGGCATACTTCACACCGTTATTACGGCCCACGGCTTGGCTGCCGCCTTTAACTACCCTTGCCCCGAAAGACTTGGCAACCTTCATTGTCCGGTCACTCGAATTGGCATCGGCAACAATCACGTCAAAGTCCTGAAAGTTTTGCGTCTTCAGGCACGCCAGGAGATTGCCGATATACTCCTCCTCGTTGTAAGCTGGTATTACTACTGAAACCACTATCTGTATTGTATAATGGAAAACGCCAATGGAAGTACTGCACTTTGACCTGACTGAAATAATAAGAACCATTGGTTATGCCGGGCTTTTTGCCATGGTCTTTGCCGAGTCTGGCCTCTTCTTCGGCTTCTTTCTTCCGGGCGACAGCTTACTGTTTACAGCGGGTTTTTTGGCCTCACAGGGCTTTTTTGACGAGCGGGTCCTAATCCCCCTATTTGCAATAGCGGCCATTCTTGGGGATTCCGCGGGCTATTGGATTGGTGCCAAAGCTGGTAAGTGGCTCATGCGCCAGAAAGAGAGCTTCTTTTTCAAGAAAAGCTATATCGAGCGCGCCAGGAAATTCTATGACAAGCACGGCGGCAAAACCCTAATCCTTGCACGTTTCGTGCCTGCCGTGAGAACATTTGTGCCGATTGTCGCCGGAATGACGGGCATGAATTACTCTAAGTTTTTAACTTACAATGTGGTCGGTGGAATTCTCTGGGGCTCGGGAGTCTCAGCCGCAGGGTATTTCTTGGGCAGCCGCATTCCCCATGTTGATAGATATTTACTGCCGATAATTTTGGTGATTATCTTTGTCTCAGTCCTTCCCGGCCTTATTCATATGAGGAAAGACATTTTGAGACTTATTAAGAAAAATCCCCTCTTAAGAAAGCTCCTGAGGCTTGAAGAAGAGTATATTGGCGAGACCCCTGTATAAATTTATTGCATATTCCCGGTATTTTTTAGTATAATTTACTATGTCAGAAAGGCTGTTCCGCCTTCCCGGGGACGAGGGGATTTATGATTTCTCTCGACTTGACTACGGTGAAGGATTTCAAAAAACACTGTTGCCTTGCGAAGTAATCAGGGACGAAGAATTATGCCTTGGGATTATAGGCAATTCTTGCTTGAGGCCGGACAAGCTTCATCTCAATGAAAGAGATAAAAACCCTGTTGTCGTAAGTATCCAAAGCACAGGAGAAATAAAAAGGCTGGACTTACCTGGAAAATCAGCAGAAATCATATTTGATCCTGATAGTTGCGGAAAGCACACCGCTCGCGAAATAGTGAGTACTACTATGGGTGGAAGGCCAGATAGACGTGATAATCTCTACACGGCAACAGTCGGACAAATTAACAGTGCAGGTTGGGTTGCTTTTTGGGCTCCAATCCAACTTGAATACAAAACTCGCCATGCTCGAATTGTCGCCAACACAACAATAAATTACAATATTGACCCAACCGAATCTGACTTAGCAAACTTAGCCAGTGTTCTCACAAAAAGGCAATAGTAAGAAATAATCAATAATCTGGTTTATAATGACTTATGGCGAAGCCAAATGCTATGCCCGAGGTTGACTCCGTCAAAAAAGAAACAGTCCGCTTGGGGAAATACCTCAACGAAGTAACAACCATAACCGACTCCACAGGCAAAGTGCTCCATAAGTTAGTTAAACCAGTGATGACCGAGTTTTACCTCCGTGACGTTATCCAGGTGATAGTCGGGGCCACAATTCTGTCCATCCCGATAGCCTTTACCGAAGAGGTCTGGAAGCTTGGCGAGAAGTTGCCGTGGGCAAACATCGCGACCCTCGTCGGTGTTTCGCTTTTCTTTATTGCAATTTTTGTCTATTACAACTACTACATGGGGAGTCTCTCTAAAAACTGGTTCAACTTCATCAAGCGAGTGGCCTCAACTTATCTTATTTCGCTTTTGGTTGTTTCTTTTTTGATGACTATTATTGACCAAGCAAGTTGGCAGGCTTTGTGGGAGCTATCCCTCAAGCGAGTCTTTATCGTCGCCTTCCCCGCCTCAATGAGCGCTGTGGTGAGTGATTCTATAAAATAGAGTTGTAATTCTTAAGTTCTACTACTTTTACTTCCTTCACTTTTCCTTGATGCTTAATATTATCAGTCACCAGAATTGCACCAAATTGGCTAGCTAAAGAAATAAAACTGGCATCGTAATATGTTAGACCGAACTTGGACGCAAACTCATAGGTGCTCTGGGCTAGTTTCTGAGATTCGTTTACATATAAAATTGGTAAGTTGTAAAACTTCTCTAATACAGTTTTTGCTTTGTTCACAGCTAGCTGTTTACTCTTAAGAAGCGCATCCGCTTTATCTAAGTTATCCTCGCTGTCTGAATTCAGCCATTTGATTATAACCGAAGAGTCTACTGCGATATATTTCGGCATTAGTGGGATTGCCTGTCTTTTTCTAAAAACTCGGCAGCACTCATTGCCCCCCGGCCTTTAACAGCCCGTGATTTCCTGATTCCCTTCCAAATCTTTTCCCAATCATATTTAGGCTTATGAGGCTTTAAGATAACTTCATCCTGTTTCACCATGGAAACTGAGACAACAGAATCGGTCGATAACCATTTAGCAGCCTTCCTAATCTGGTCAGGTATTGTCAGCTGGCCTCGGCTTCGTACCATACTTACTTTTTGCAAATTCATATTTTCAGAATATCAGATTATCTGAATATGTCAATTTGTGGGTTCAAATCTGTAGATCTTATCATCCCCCTCACGCACGTTTCCCCGGCCGTCGCGGTTACTGGTACTAAAATAAATCAAGCCGTCCGGACCTTCGATTACATCGCGAATACGGCCGAAGCTGATGTCCATCTTCTCATAACTCACAATTTCTTCAGGATTACTGTCGTTTACTACCACCCTAAAAAGTCCTGCTCCACGGAGTGCCGTAAAGAAGAAGTTATTTTTAAACTGCGGAAAAACTCTGCCGGAATAAAAGCTTGCTCCAGATGGCGCTTCAGCAGGAGTAAAAACCAGCTTCGGGCTCTCCATCCCCTGAAGCGACCGCTCATGGCTCACGACCGGCCAGCCATAGTTTAAGCCCTTCTTTATCACATTTACTTCATCCCCTCCCCCGGGCCCGTCATTGCCACTGGGCCCATGCTCAGTTTCAAACATTACCCCACTTGTGTGCCAAGCTATGCCTTGGGGGTTCCTGTGGCCATAGCTCCAAATCAATGATGAGAAAGGATTGTCAGTGGGAACCGTGCCGTCGTCGTTCATGCGAAGTATCTTGCCGTTTAATACATTCAAGTTTTGAGCCTGCTCCTTGGTGGTTGCATCCCCGGTAGTCACATACAATTTATCATCTGGACCAAATTGTATTCTGCAGCCAGCATGAAAGCGCGCGGCAGGAAAGCTATCCAAAATCACGCGGTCCCGCACCAAGCTGTCGCCTTTGTCAACAAATCTCTCAACCTTATCTGCCATCCCGGAGCCGTTCTGATACGTCAAGCATGCATAAACATATTTATTGGAATTATAATTTGGGTGAATAGTAATGCCCATCAAGCCGCTCTCGGCCACTTCCACCACTTCAGTCAACTGAATTAAAGGGTTTGAATTCAAAGTCCCATTTACTACTTCACGAATAGTGCCACCTCGCTCACTCACAAGCATCCGCGCGGGAGAGGTAAAAACCATGCTCCAGGGAGTATCTAGCCCGCGGGTGTATTCAACTATTTCGTAATCAACAGGTTCCAGATTTTCTTGTGAATTTTGCGGTGTGGGAATAAGATTTATTACTTTACCAGGCCGAACCCCATTTTGGGGCAAGTTATAAGCATAAGCCAAATAAGCCAAGATAGCTAGAACAATAAGTGCAAAAAAAATTACTAATCTTCTGGACTTAAGAAGTTGCACTGGAGTTATTATACCAAAAACTTGCTTACCACGTTCTACGTGGTGAGCCCGGGAGGGCTCGAACCTCCAACCATCACCTTAAAAGGGTGTTGCTCTACCATTGAGCTACGGGCCCAGGAAACTCCAATATTATACCTTTTGGCTAAGGAAACTTCAAAATAAATATATCCTTGCCTTTTCGGACCAAGAATATATACTAAAAGTAATGATTAATAAAAGTTCAGTAAGAGATCGGAACAAAGAATTTTTCAAAGCTTGTATCGAGCTGAGGAAACAAGGTCTCAGTTACAGCGAGATTCGTGCTCAAGTGCCAGTCGCAAAGTCAACTCTCCAAAATTGGCTGACTTTAGCAGGCCTGACTCTTACAAAAGAACATCTCGAAATACAGTTACGAAAAAGGGTAGAAAGCAGAAGTGCAGCAACTGAAGCCTCGAGGCTTACAAGAGCTCAAAATACAGAAGATGAAATTAACAAAATGATTCAAGAGACTCGGAAATTCTTTGGTGATCCCCTCTTTATCACAGGAACTATCTTATATGAGGCAGAGGGTAGCAAGTCAGGTCAGTGCAAATTTTCCAATTCAGACTCTAGATTAATAAAAACCTTCCTCTTGTTTCTTGAGAAATTTTTCAAGGTAGATAAAACAAAAAACATAGGATTTTCTCTTTTTGTTCATATCACCAGGAAATATGATCTAAATAGGATCAAGTCTTTCTGGGCTCAAGAATTACTTGTCCCAGTGGAAAATGTAAAAGTTTATTGGAAGAAAAATGAAGTTGTTAATAGAAGGAAAAATCTTGATTATGTGGGACAAATGCTTGTTAGTGTAAGGGGAATACGCACTTTTAGTAGAAAACTACTGGCGATTTCGGATATAATACTCAGGCCATATTATAGAAGTTAAATATTTTGCCCGGTGGTGTAGTGGTAGCACGCCAGGTTTTGGCCCTGGAAACTGGGGTTCAAGTCCCTGCCGGGCAGCAAGCAGGCATAAATTCCTGATGTGACCCCATTGGGATTTGAACCCAAGTTACAAGAATGAAAGTCTCGTGTCCTAGACCAGGCTAGACGATGGGGCCCCTAGTTTGAGTATTTTAGCACAAAACTTGCTAAAATATGTATATGGTCAAACATGGGTCAAAGCACTTGAGGCATAACACCCCTACCCAGGAAGAGCTAAAGGAGATCAAAAGAAACCCGATTTATCTGGTTTTAGATAATGTACTTGATACATATAATATCGGTTCGCTTTTCAGGCTCGCGGACGCCATAGCGGCCGAAAAGTTATATATTTGCGGAGACTCCGAATATCCGCCATCGTCAAGAATCCACAAATCTGCCGTCGGCACCGAAGAATGGGTGCCTTGGGCGAAAGCAGACAAAGCAATTGAGGTTATTAAGAGATTAAGAGATAAAGGAGTACGGATAATCTCGGTTGAACAAAATCCCCAAGCTACCAGCTACAAACTACTAACTCCCAATTTTCCTTGTGCCATTGTTGTGGGCCACGAAACCAAAGGTGTTTCAAAAGAGGTTTTAAAGCTCTCCGACATTATTGTTGAGCTCCCAATGTACGGCGTCAATAAATCATTTAATGTATGGGGATCAGCAGCTGTGATTGCCTACAAAATACTCGAAACTTTAGGAAGATAGAGCTTCTTCTATAGTTTGCTTTAAACTCTCATATGGAACCGCTCCTGGCACAAGCCAAACCTCGCCTTTTTTGTTTACTATAAAGTTACCAGGCGTTCCGGTCACTCCTGCTGTTATTCCTCCCTGATAATCATCTTCAACTACGCCTTCGTGCCGAGATTCACTAAAGCACTTGTCAAAAGCTGCTTTATTTATCCCCAGCTTGACTGCCGTAGCCGAGTGGTCCGCCAAAGCCACAGCCTGATTGCCAAAAACTTCGTCGGCATATTTCCAGAAAGCATCCTTCCCACCAAGCTCAGCCACACACTCAGAAGCATTGGCCGCCGGTCTTGCTTTCGGATGAATCGAGTCAAGCGGAAAATGCCTGTAAACCCAAGACATTCTTTCTCCATACTCATCTTTCAGCTGTTGAGCTGTCGGGTGGAAACTCCCACAGAAGGGGCACTCGAAATCCGAATATTCTATTAGGGTTACATCGGCCGATGCCGAACCGCGAATATGATCATCCACGGTTACTTTAGGCAATTCTGCGGCATCCGCGGCTTCAAGTCTCCCGGAAGTAGGCCCAGATGGCGCTACGGGGGCGTTATTATTTACGGTTGGTGTAGTAGGAGTGCCACCTTTGCCCAGATCGCTTACCTTTTGCCAGAGCACCCCCACTGCAAACGCAAGGGCTATAACAACTACCAAAAGAATTGGAGCTACTCTATCGTAAAAACTTGCTGTACGTTTTACCATAATGCGACTGACGTCGTGAAACTCATTCTAATAGTTCGGAGGCTCTTTGTCTAGATGCTTTAAAGCCTCCATTCCCGCCATACATCCAAAACCGGCAGCAGTCACTGCCTGGCGGTAATGAAAATCATGCACATCCCCCGCAACAAATACGCCCTCCTTACTTGTTGCCATCTTATACCCGTCTTTCTCATACCTTTTAACATATCCCTTCTCGTCCAGCTCAACTTGGCCTTTAAAAATTTCAGTCGCGGGAACGTGGCCGATTGCCACAAAAGCGCCCTCAGCCGGAAGCTCGGCGGCTTTCCCATCTTTATCTTTCACAATAACCTTCTCAAGCTTGTCGCCGCCCACAAATTCAGTAACTTCAGAATTCCAAATTACATTAATCTTTTTATTGGCAAGTACCTTCTGCTGCATAGCCTGGGAGGCCCGAAACGCGTCTCTTCTGTGAATGATTGTTACTGAAGTTGCATATTTGGTAAGTACCAGTGCCTCCTCCATTGCCGAGTCTCCGCCGCCAACCACCACCACCCGTTTCTCCTTAAAAAATGGCGCATCACACGGGGCACAAGAACTTACCCCCCGCCCGCGGAGCTTTTCTTCACCGGGAACTCCGAGCCAGTGAGTGCCGGCGCCGGTTCCGATAATCACAGCATTGGCGGAGTACTCCCCGGCATCAGTCTTTAATTTAAAAGGGTTTGAGGAAAAATCCACACTAACCACATCTTCTGCCTTAAATTCAGCATCAAAGCGCTCGGCTTGAGCGCGCATTTTAGCCACCAACTCCGGCCCCTGAATGCCTTCTGGAAAACCCGGGTAATTATCTACGTCGGTCGTAAGCATCAGCTGCCCCCCCCAGTTAGCGCCCCCAAGAATCAAGGTAGAAGCTGCGCCACGCGTTGAGTAAACCGCAGCACTAAAAGCAGAAGGGCCAGACCCTATGATTGCAACATCCCAAGGCTGACCCTCCTGCGGTTTTTCAAAGAATTTAGTATTCTCCATCAGGAATCTTAAACAGTGTCTCCACCCGTTCCGTCAGCTGGTGGCATTCCTCCAACCACTGGGCCTCCCATTACTGACGGCTCAGAAGCTGCTGGCACTGGAGGTACTACTGACTCTGGCTCCACTGGCTCAATAACCGGTGGATTCACAGATGCACTACCCAATCCAGACCCCATTGATCCAACCGGCTCAACAGGCGCTGCCGGTGCTGTTCCTGCCATACCTCCTCCAACAACCGGCACGGCTGGCTTCATTTTATTATCATCCAAAATACATCACCTCCTTCAATTAACTACTTTCTTGATTAAATCTTCAAATCCCTTTTTCCCGGCAAACCCAACTTGTCTTCCCTCTTCCCTGCCACCTTTAAAAAGGATAGTGGTAGGGATAGACATTACGCCATATTTCCCCGGATTATCCTGATTTTCATCAACATTTATTTTGGCGATAACTACTTTATCTTTATATGCTTCGGAGAGCTCCTCCAAAACCGGTTCCGCGAGCCTGCAAGGCCCACACCAAGGCGCCCAGAAGTCTACAAGTACAGGGGTTTTACTTTGAAGAACCCTTGCGTCGAAGTCGCCATCTGTAATGTTCACCGTTGCCATACGTAAATCACTATACTAACCTAAGCTCAGCGAGTCAAGAATTAATTTCACAAACTATACATTTCACTATACTTCTTTTTCAAGTAATCCAAAAAATAATCAGGCGATAAGGGCTTGCCGGTCACCCTTTTAACAAGCTCCTTCGGCCAATATAAACTGCCGTATTGGTGGATATTTTTCCGCTGCCAGGAAAGAATGGTCCCAAAATCACCTTCGCGGATTAGTTTCGCCAAAGCCAACTCCCTCTTCATAAAAAACGTAAATTGCGCAGCATACAAGTTGCCTAAAGTGTACGTTGGAAAATAGCCAAACGAGCCGTGGCTCCAATGTACATCCTGTAAAACCCCTTCCGAGTCGCTCTTGGGTTCCACCCCCAAATACTTTTTCATCTTGGTTCTCCAAACTTCGGGCAAGTCCTCGACTTTAATTTTACCATTAATTATGGCCTCTTCAAGCTCAAACCGAAGAGCAATGTGGAGGTTATAAGTCACTTCGTCAGCTTCTACTCTAATAAGACTCGGGCGGACCATGTTAAATGCTTTACTAAGACTCTCTGCTGTTTCAGCATTTAATTCCTTTTGATAAAAGGCCTTGAGAACCGGCTCCAAAAACTCCACAAACTCACGGCTTCTGCCAACCTGATTTTCCCAAAAGCGCGATTGAGATTCATGAATACCCAAGCTCACCCCGCCGGCAAGTGGAGTGCCATCAAATTCCCGCACGATCCCCTGTTCATAAAGCGCGTGTCCGCCTTCGTGCATGGCAACCATCACGGACTCAATAAAATTGTGAGGAGAATATCTGTTGGTGATTCGCACATCCCCCGCCCCTAGCTCAATAGTAAAAGGGTGGGCTGCCACGTCCATTCTTCCAGCGCTAAAATCATAGCCTATCTTATTTAAGACAAAATCGGCAATTTGTTTTTGATAAGTCGGGGAGTACTCAGTAGTCAACAACTTATTTTCATCAATTAAATACGCTTGGGACTTTTTAATTTTTGTGAGTAGCGCGCCAAGTTCTTTGACCAAACTGCCAAAGATTACTTTTCCTTCTTTGGTCGTAAAGCCGGGCTCATACATATCAAGTAATGCATCATACGGTTTATCGCTATAACCAATGTGCTCAGCGATGATTTTACTTAAGGCAATCACTTTTTTAAGGTGGGGCTCAAATAATTTATATTTATTTTTTTCTCGAGCTTCACGCCAGGCAAAAAATGCTTTTGAAGTGGTTTCGCTTAAGTTCACAATTGTCTCCTGAGGAACTCTGTGATAAAACTTTGCGCCTTGAACAAGATTCCTAACTATTGCCTTCTCATGTGCATTCAGGTTCCTAGCTTCTTGGGCCTTCTCTAATGTCTTTTTAAAATCCGTGTCCAGCCATTTGTCGGAAGTGAGCTTTGTGAGGTAGGCGCTCTGGGCAGACCTTGCTTCCATCGCCCGGCTCGGTAAATTAACCTCCAAATCCCAACTAAGAAGTGCGCTTACGTTATTAAGAAGAGAAATCTCGCGGTACTGGCTGACCAATTTTTTAACATAAATGTTTTCAATTTTCATGCGATGAGTGTATCTTACAGAGTATAATATAGTCAATGAACTTTAAGAACTTGCGCCAAAGGCACCCGAAGTTTGTGTATGAAGAATTTGATTATCGTGTTCACAAAAATTTTCTTCAGATAAAGTTTCATTTTTGGCTGGCACCGGATACTCACTTCTCCCCCACTTTGGAAATTCCGGTGCCCGATGAAACTTCAGATAACTTAGACAATCTTGTCTTTCACTTGGGTTTGATAGAAATGATTAGTTATTGGAAAGCAACGTGCTCACCAAACATCGTTATTAAAGCCGGGAAATTGACTGGGGAACAAATTGCCTGGTGGAGGCACTTATTCATAAACGGTCTTGGTGAATTTTTCTATCAAAATGAGATAGACTTTAATCAAGAAAACTTTCTGACTATTAATTCCGAAGGAAGCGAATTTGATATTTCCGAAACTAAGAAATCCGAAGGCAATTTAATTTTAATAGGCGGCGGCAAAGACTCAGCTGTCACCGCAGAACTTCTTGAAGGTACCGCGCTTCTTCTTAACCCCACGGGTGCAGCTCTCAAAGTTACAGAGATCTCGGAGCTTAATTCAATAATTATTAAACGAACCATCGACCCAACACTTCTTCAATTAAATGTTCAGGGCTATCTAAACGGCCATACTCCATTTTCTGCTTACCTTTCTTTTCTTTCTCTGCTTGTTGCAAGGCTTTATGGTTTTAAAAATATCGTTGTTTCAAATGAGGCAAGTGCGGGAGAGGCAAACTTGGAATACTTGGGTTTAAAAGTAAATCACCAATACTCCAAATCATTTGAATATGAAAAATTGTTTAGAGAATACACAAAAAAATATCTATCAAAAAAGATAAATTATTTCAGTTTCCTGCGTCCCTTAAACGAGCTGCAGATCGCAGCACTCTTTGTGCAAACCGAAAAGTATGACAAAGCATTTAATAGCTGCAACATAGGAAGAAACGAGTATTGGTGTGGGGAATGTCCCAAGTGCGCGTTTAGCTTTCTTATCTTATCTTCTTTAATAGACAAAACACGTCTCGAGAAAATATTTGGCGAAAGCGATTTCTTTAAAAATGAAAAAATAAAAAGGCATATCAAAGACTTAACCGGCGAGGGCAAACATAAACCCTTGGACTGTGTGGGGACTGAAGAAGAAAGTAAAATGGCTCTCAAATTAATTGGCAGTCCCAATGACCAAGGAGTTATTTATAGAATAAAAAATGATTGGTCGGATGAGCATTTTTTACCGGAAGAATATAGTAAACTCCTAAAGGACAAAATGGCATCCCTCAAATTATGAGTGAAATTCAAGGCGACACAATATTAATTGCCGGTTTTGGCCGGGAAGGCCAGAGTACACTTGCCTACTTGCGCGAACATTATCCAAGAGTTCAAGTCGCAGTAGCTGACAGAAACGCCGACGCAATAAAGTATGTGCACCACCGGACTTTTTCCGGCGAGGGTTACCTTGACGAGATCGAAGAATTCGACACAGTCATCAAGTCACCCGGCATTCCCCCGGAGGAAATTTTCAAAAAAGCAAAGCATTTAACAACTCATACTAATATCTTTTTTGAAGCATGCCCGGGTAGAATCATCGGTGTTTCCGGAACCAAGGGTAAAAGCACTACATCAACCCTAATCGCCCACGTTCTGACAGAAGGAATGAAGAAAAAAATAAGATGGAAAACTATCATGCCAGATATAAGGCTGATCGGAAACGTTGGAAAACCTGCTTTGGATTATCTCGAAAGCTCAAATGAAGACACAATTTTTGTAATGGAGCTTTCCAGCTATCAATTGATGGATGTTCGCTATTCCCCATATATTGCAGTTTTACTTCCAATATATGAAGAGCATCTTAATTACCACGGCAGCATGGAAAATTATGTTGCCGCTAAAGCAAACATAACAAAATACCAATCGAGCGATGATTACTTTTTTTATTACGAAGGGAATGATTACTGTAAGTCTATTGCATCAAAAAGTCCGACTACGCAAGTTTCCTTCAGAAAATTTATCGGCGACACCCCACTCCTGGGAGAAGCAAATCAAATTAATGCCGGTGCGGCAGTTGCCGTTGCCACTCATTTCGCGATTCCCGGCAAGAAGATACTGACTGCACTTGGCACTTTTAAATCCCTCCCCCACCGACTAGAAAACATTGGAACTTACAAAGATATAGAATTTATAAACGATTCTTTGGCTACTATCCCCGAAGCCACAATGCACGCCTTAGAAGCTCTTGGAGATAAGGTAGAAACACTTATAGCGGGAGGCTTTGACCGCGGAATAAACTTTTCAAAGCTTGGACCCGAAATTGCCACATCCGGTGTAAAAACATTGATATTATTCCCGGACACCGGTAAAAAAATTGCAGAAGCGCTGCCGAAAAAAAATACCATAAAAATATTTCACACGGACTCAATGAAAGAAGCAGTCAAGCTCGCATACAAGAATACTTCAGAAGGAAAAATTTGTCTTCTTTCACCCGCATCCACAAGTTTTAACCTATTCAAGGATTATGAAGAGCGCGGAAATGCTTTCCGTGCCTCGGTACAAGAACTAGGAAAGTGATTTTGCCCAGTGAAGAGCGCCCCAAAGGCCACCGAAGTCGGCAATTTCAGCCATTCTAACTTGAGGCAACTCGTGGAAAATCGTGAGCATATTTTGCAAGTTCACTATCACACTTTGAAGGGGGATTTTTTTTGAAACCGCGCCACCCAAAACAACCACTTCCGGCGACCAAAATAAAATTAAGTTGTTAAGACCATAGGCCACGAGGCGCGCTTCCTCTTCCCAAACGGCCGCATCATCAATTTCATGAGCAGCTTTGCCATGCCTTCGCATAAATTGTGAGCCAGCAACTAAATCCTCAAATACGCGTGCTTCGCCATCAAAAGTGTTGTCAAAGTCGATAATTTGTTTACCAATTTCAAAGCCCAAAGCATTCGTATCAATTTTCTGGCTTACCACACGCACCCCGTTGACCCCAGTACTCACGGTCATATAGGCCACAATGTTAAAACCCCTTCCAGCCCCCTTTACAGCCTCCCCAAGACCAACCAAAGCCGTGTCGTTTTCTAAAAACACCTTGGCTCCGGTCAACTTTACAAGTTCCTCCCCCAAAGGCTTGTTGTTCCAATTGGGCAAATTGGGCGCCCTCGTAATCATGGTTTTTCCCTGATTTAAGGGCCCCGCAATACCACCTATTAGGGCACTCATCCCACTGACCAAGCTTTTTGCTTTCTGAGTAAGAATGTTAACTCCCTCCCCGAAATCTTGAGGGGTCGGATAAATTTCAGTGTTTGCGATAGTCTCGCCATCAATGCTAACACCAATCCGCGTATGACTCGCCCCGATATCAAACAAAAAATATGGAGGTTTCATTTAAACTCCTTTAGCTTATCCAAATACATCTTAACAGTTGTTACGTACTCCGCATGACTCCAGGTAAGGGGCGTGGCAGACAGCCCCAAGCCGGTATTTGGGTCCACTTGTTCAGGCAAAACCCCGGAAGTCCAAGCACGGGCGACAACCCACTCCAGAATTTCTTTAGCAGGTGCCAGATGCGCTTTTTCTCGGGCAGAGACAATATAATACTGGGCAAGCCAAAGCGACGTCACAATCCACGGGTTACCTGGTGTTGATTTATCTGCTTGGCAATAAGTGTCCCCTTCAAACCTGGCAACTCCGCCGACACCACCTTTGCAAATAAGTTTAGCTCTAAATGTCTCAAGGGAACTTTTCATCATAGGATCATCCAGGGCAAGTACTCCAAACTTAAACATCGCATAAAAACTGCTGGCATCGACCGTTTCGTCATGGAGCTCATGGCCCTCCTCAAAATCAACATATTTATAAAAATAATTACCCTGCTTGTTGTAAAGGTGTTTAATTATTGCGGCTTTGAGCTCCTCAGCGCCGCGCGCGTACCTTTCCTGATCTTTTTCCTTACCCAAGAGACCGGCAAACTTCGCCGCCGAGCTCAAGGCATCATAGACTGCGCCGGCCGTAAAGGTGTGAACTCCCCAAACACGCTCCCAGATATCATAAGTTGCACTTGGGAGCCCATTGGCGTTTCTGAAGCCAACCATAAACTCCGAGGCTTTCTTTATTAGGTTATTGTAAATGTTTTCAATAAACTCAAGGTCGGAAGTGCCTTCATAATGCTTCCAAAGAGCGGAAATCACAAGCGCTGTTTCGTCCTCCTGAATCGGCAGCCTATGGTGCCCATCTGGAGTAATCCACCCATGCCACGAGCTCCCAAGAGATTTGTCCGGTCTATACTTGTGGAAAAAATAGCCATACTCAGTAATTGTAGCGTTACTAAATTCAAAGAATTTTCTGGCGACTTCATGATACCCGGCCGCGTCCAGCGCAATTGCAGTTAAAGCCCCGTCACGATGCCAAATATAAGCATAGTTATCCTTGCCGTACTGAAGCATGTTGGAGTCTCCGGAGGCCAGTATCCCCCCGGTGTTATCTACATGGGTACGGATTATCAAAAGGGACTTTTGGAAAAGCTCGCGGACTCCTTGTTCCAAGTCTCCAAAATCTTTCTCAGTTTTTCCAAGCCATGCGCGCCAAAAATCAATTGTCGACTCAGTAATATGCTCCGGGGACTTTTTATCTACATAAAAATGAAGGTCCTTCACATCCGACAAGGTCTTGCCCATACATATCCAATAACTGACGGTGAACGTTTGCCCCGCATCGGCAGACTTTTCAAACGCAACGGTCGAGTCACAGGTGCCGTGCTCGATGGCGTTCTTACTCAATATCCCGTCTTCCGCATCCTTCCAAGTCCCCTCGCGGCCTTCAATTCCAGACAAGCCAACTGTATAGTCACTCATATAATTCCCGTCCACTCTCCCCCCGATGAGAGCCAGCCTGCGGCCTTTATAGTGCACAACTGTGTGGTCTTTGGGGTCATAATAAACAGTATCTTTGCCGTGCGTGCCGTACATTCTAAACTGGTGATTCAAAAAAAGCCTGATGTTTCGTTTGCTTTTAGCAAGATTTTTAATAGTAATGTTTCTTACCAAAATATTCTTCTCGTTATAAACAACGTCAAGGAAGGTTAATTTAAGGTTTAAATTTTGATTTATTGCCTCGATTTTACTGGCCAGGCTTTCGGGTTGATAGTCAATGGTAAGTTGCCACATAGGGTCATCGAGCCAAGAAAACATCCCCTCCACCCATATGCCAATTTTGCACTCAGCCTCTTCAGTCAGGTGATTCTCAAGCCCAACGTAGTCAAAATACAAATCTTTAATTTGGGCATGATTATCAAACCCAACAAGCATACTGCCATTGCCCAAGACTAGTGATTTAGCCATTTTTAGTCAGTCTAATTTCCATGTCCGCCAAGACGTTCATGTAGTAGCGGAATGCATCGTACGGTGAATCGTAGGGGTTAAAGTAAGCATGCACATCTCCATCGTTAAACCACTTAACACACATGTAGTAGAAGTGGTCCGATGTAGTGAGCCTCCGCCAATCTTCTTTTATTTTTCTGTTTTTGCTTTTTTGGACCCTGTCTTCAAGGGCATACAACTTTTTCATTGCGTCCTCCTGCATGGAGTTACTAAGCCATGCAGACAAATCCCGCTCCACGTCCGCCCAGGAAACGTAATTTGGCGCATCAATTGCTCCCACCGGTTTATAGCGCTTCACCGCCTCGCTTGGAGTCACAAAATCATTGTCCGGGTGTTTCAAGAGCTCCCCTGGAAGGGCTCTGAGGAAATTAAATATCCCCGTGTCCTCCCACTGGTGCTCACCGAAAGTTTCATAATCCATAAAAAGGTTTATAACCTCGCCGTTACCGTTTATAGCATTTGCCCAAGAAGCGAACTTTTCGGAAGTCAAAGGATATTCTTTCCAGGTTTTTTCCGAGAATCTGAAGGCGATATCATCACTTAACTTATAATTTTTAAGCAAGATTTTAATTTTTTTTACTCCTACCGGTGAGTAAACAAAATTCGGGCTGCGCCAGCCCAGGATATGGTCTGCCCCCTCTGCGAGTATCCCTTTGTAGCCCATCTTCTCAACCTCTACAGCTAAATCATTATTGTAAATTAGCTCGGTGTTTCTAAATACTTCAGGTTTATTCACTCCGAATACTGCCTTAAGTTTTTTGGCATGAAGTTCAATCTGGCTTTTAAACTCATCTTTTGAATGAAGAAAAGAAAGCGAGTGATAATAAGTTTCGCTTAAAACCTCAACCCGGCCGGTGTCCACAAGGCGCTGAAAAGACTCCAGGGTTTCCGGAGAAAACCTTTCAAATTGCTCAATGGCAAGGCCCGAAAGCGAAAAGCTAACCTTAAATTCGGGATGCAATTTTATAAGCTCCAGTAGAAGTTTATTTGTGGGCAAATAACTTTTGCCGGCAACTTTATGAATAATTCTTTTGTTGTTTAAATTGCTCTCACTGTCATCGTCAAAATACGCCGACTTTGTACCTATATCAAAATAGCGATATTTTTTAATTCTCAAGGGCTGATGAACCTGGAAGTAGAAACATATTGAACTCATAGTAATGAATTATAAATTCCAATACACTTGTTGGCTGCTGCCTCCCAATTACAAACCGAGGCATCACGCGCGCCGTTTACTGCCAACTCATCGTGCAAGCTTTTATATTTAATAACCGAGAGAATTTTATCTGCCATATCCTCAACATCCCAGAAGTCCGTTTTTAAGGCGTTTTTCAAGACCTCCGAAACACCGGAGGTCTTTGAAATTAAAACCGGCGTGCCATGAAGTAAGGATTCCAATGGCACCATACCAAAGGGTTCCGCAACCGAGGGCATTACAAAAAGATCGGCAGAAGCATATGCGGCCGAGAGCTCACTTCCGCGCAAAAACCCAGGGAAAAGCACTTTGTTGGAAATCCCCAGCTCTGCCGCTTGCCTCATGATTTGCCCTTCCATGTCGCCCGCGCCCGCTATTACAAATATAACTTTGGGGTCGTAGGTCAGAACTTTCTTGGCAGCGTAAAGTAGGTAATCTGCACCTTTCATAATCGTGATTCGCCCTACAAACAGAACAATTTTATAACCCAGCTTCTTAAGCTCCTCGATGCCGCTCACTCCTCCGCTATACTTATTCACACTAATGCCATTGTGCACTACTTCGATTTTACCCGGATCAATGCCGTACTCATTCACCAGAACCTGTTTTGTAAAGCCGCTTACCGAAACTACCTTGTCGGCCGCAAGCACCCCTTCCCGCTCGCGCTCAAAAATATAGCGATTTGGCTTTCCGGCTGTTCTATCCACCTCGGTAGCATGGACATGAGCAACAAAGGGTGTGTGTTTTGCGGCACTTGCTGCAATGCCCGCGCCAAAGCTCAGCCAATCATGGGCGTGCACCACATCAAAACTCTCACTTTCGGCTATGCGCTTGGCAAGGAGGGCGTAGCGCTTTACTTCTTCAAAAAGGGTCGAGCAGTATTGACCGCCGGGCTCAACACCATTTGCGAGTAGCTTGTATTTTTCGGACGTAATATAGGGAACCAATAATGAGTTAATTTCGGTGATACTCAGGTTCCCGATATTGGCAAAGCGAAACCGAAAAGGCTCGGCAAAATCCCCAAGACGCTTGGGAAGAACAAAGACAAGCTCGATATTTTGAGCCACAAGAGCCTTGGCCAACCCTTGGCAGGCCACTCCTAAACCACCACTATTATAGGGAGGGTACTCCCATCCAAACATCAAGACTTTCATATATTGTATTCACATCAAAAAACTAGAGTAGAAATCCATAAAGAATTAATACTAGCCCCGCGGCAGCCCAATAAAAAACAGTTTTATCGCGAGTGAGTGTCACACTCACATTTCTCAACCAATGGGTAATGTTGCCCAAATCGCGAAAATCAAGATATTGGTCTATAAGTAAATGCAGTAAGAAGGCAAGCACAAGTCCCCTGCCAAATAAATTACTCGATGAGCTCAAAACAAAAAATGCAAAGACATAAAAAACAAGCTGAAACATTGCGGTGTGGAAGATAAGGCTGGTCCGCTCTGAGCGGGTGTTTGCTAGTAAGCTCATAGTCTCGAGAACCTTGCCCTGTGACAGCATCCGCGATGCCCGCTGGGAAGTTAATTCATGGGGGCGAAGAAAATAAACATAAATCAGGTGATCAACATCCGGCAAGATTGCGCCAATTGCTCCCCCTACCCAGAAGGCCAGGAAGTCAATTGCGAACCATCTTCGTGCAAGTGAAATCAGAAGGAAAAACAGTAAGAAGGAAACATAATAAATGAGCAGTTGTTTTTTCATGCTTGTACACACCCAGCCATTAACCCATATTAGCGCAAATAATTGGCAGTGACAATTATGAAGATTGAGTAATTTGCTTTGACGTTATAAAATGACCGCATGCTAGAGCATGAAGGCGGGCCGCCGGAACATCAAAAGTTATTACCATTGCGAGGCGCAATGCATCTGGTAGCGTCCACGGCATATGATACTTGGGTATGTGCTCAGGCAGTTTTCGCTCCAAAAGGAAAGTTGTTAAGGCCTGATGGATTTAATTATTATGAGGCCGAAATATTAGCTGAGGGTAAAGTTGTCAGGTATGGAGGGACGTTGGGCATTTTAGACAAAGGCAATCTTTTTCATATTGGCAATCACTTAACAGGAGACTTTGTCTTACCGGACAGGAAACCAAAATAGGAATCGTTTTGCTCATTTCTTAGATTCATTCTTCAGTTGTTTCAATTTCCACATAAGAGTTCTCGGCTATCGCCTGCGCTCCTCTTGTGTGTCCGCTTTCTGGGCTTTCAGCTGAGAAAGCTTCCACATAAATAGTTTTCCTTTGGAGCGGACACCCGGGGCATCACTTACAAAACTGCGAGCAGCCTCTAGGAACCCTCTTGGAGTAGTCTTGGCAAGCTTTATATAAAGCGACTTGTTTTTTTCATCTCCAAGCTCAACCGCTAAGTCATAGCCATACTTTTGAAATTCACGGCTAATAAATTTATCTTTATCAAAATTTTTTAGCCCGGAGGGCCAAGCTTTGCTTATAATGTCGCCAATTTTTTGCATGTTTCATCCAAAACTTTATCTAATATCTCCTTTTCCTCAGATGTAAAATCTTGTAGCACATACTGCTCTCCTGGAGTTCGATTGTTTGAATCACGATTATCAACTCCAACCCGCACCCGCCAGAAGTCATCGGTTCCAAGAGCCTTCTCGATAGAATTTATACCCTTGTGAACCTTGGGGCCCTTGCCTTTTTGAATTTTATACTCGCCAAGTTTGATGTCTAAGTCATCGTGAACGATATATAAATCAGTAGAAAGTAGCATGTAGTATGTAGCAAGGGATTTCACAGACCCCCCGGAATTGTTCATCATAGTTAAAGGCTTTGAAAGAATTAGCTTATCTTTCTGTGCAATTTCCGAGTGGAGCTTTTTGGAAATTGAAAATTGTAAATTGTAAATTGCTGCCAGCTTGTCTAGCAAAATAAAGCCCACGTTATGCCTTGTGTTTTTATATTTATCACCAACATTACCAAGCCCGACTACTACCTTCATCAGCCAATTGTAGCATGATTACTTCAGAAGCTTGTCGGTGTATTTACTAACGTAAGGCACTTTCCAGCGCTCTCCCTGCAAAGCTTTATATATCAAAACAAGCCAGAGAATAAACCCAACCAAAGTAGTCAATGGTATAAACACGGCAAAGACCGCGGTTACCCCAAGTAGCCACTGAATTAATGCCAAGCCACCAAGAACTACTATTGACTGCATTGCATGGAAGCGAACATAGTCATTTTTTTCCAACAAAAGCATAACAATGCCCGTGATTGGCCCCACAACATATGAAAGCGCAGCTGCCGTTTCTTTTTTAAGCCCTGTTCCAGTTTCTGCCATCAAAATCACCCCCTTATTAAGGATTCTACCATTATTCATGTATCCTTCTAAATATCAATTTTGAGATCTCCACCAATATAAACATTACGGCACTCGCAAGGAAAACTTCAGCCCAAAGGTCCAAGCCTATCGGAACAATCTCAAAAAACGCTCCAAGCTGGGGAATAACAAACGGAGCGAGTTGCAGTACCCCTCCTCCGAAAACCGCTACTAAGAGCCACTTGTTATCGAAAAACCCTTCCTTCCAAAACGGGAGCGTCAATGTCCGCACAGAAAAAACGTAGATGAGCGAGTTCACTCCGAGGGTTGCAAACGCAACCGACCGTGCCAATTCTATATCCCCAAATCGCAAATAATTACTTACAAATATTACAAGTGCCATTATCCCGCCGGCAAGCGAAATCATAAAAATGAGCCATTTCATCCATCTGTTTACCAATTTCTCACCAGGCGAGCGGGGGGGCTCATTCATAATCCCACTCCTCTTGGGGTCAACAGTGAGGGCGAGATTGGGAAAGCCGTCTGATATGAGATTAATCCAGAGAACCTGCGCCGCAGTTACCGGCAGAGGAAGACCGGGAATCAATATTATGCCCAAGATAATGGCGCCGATGACGGTAAATATCTCCTCAAAGGCATCACTCATAAGGTATAAAATTACTTTCCTGATGTTTTCAAATATGCCCCTTCCCTCCTCGATTGATGCGACGATTGTTGCAAAACTTGAGTCCAAAAGTACCAAGTCGGAAGATTCTTTTGATACATCACTTGCGCCCGCAACCACTATTCCTATGTCTGCTCTGGACAAGGCTGGCGCATCATTCACGCCGTCTCCTGTCATTGCCACAACCTCCCCGTTAAGCTTTAGCGCTTCAACTATTTTTAACTTCTGCTCAGGAGTGGTGCGTGCAAACAATATAGCTGTTTTTGAGCTTAGAAGTTTGGATAACTCGTCCGGACTCATCCTTAATAATTGCTTACCCAAAATCACGGAATCTTGATTAACCTCTACATTTAGCTGCTTTAAAACTGAAAGCGCCGTATCTGGGTAATCTCCGGTTATGACTATCAGGCGTATGCCGGCGGCACGAGTTTGCGAAAGCGCCTCGGCGACACCCTCGCGCACTGGATCATTAAAAGCCAGAAGCCCAACCCACTCAAGCTTGCCGTTCACTACATCTTCTTGCGAAAGCTTAGTAACTTCGCCCTGCACTCGTCTGCGCGCATAACCCACCAGTCTCATCCCGTCTTTGGTAAGTAGCTCAATCTCCTTATTTATTTCGCTCTTTTTCTCACTTGAGAGTGTGCTCCACTCCACCAAAAACTCGGGAGCGCCGTTAACATAAATAATGTTTTCCCGCCCCTCTTTATGGAGTGTTGCCAAAAAGCGGTCTTTCGAGGAAAACGGTAAGTCATCAATCCGTGGAGCCTCGGCAAGAATAGCCTTTTCATCCGCGGTTGCCAAAATCTTTTTGGACCATTCATACGCGGCAATTACGATGGGGTCGTCCTGATCGTTTGTCAAATAAACCTGCCGAGCCAAAACAGGGTCTTCGCCATAGCTTTTAACAACGCGCATGACTCCCTCGGTCAAAGTCCCGGTTTTATCTGCACATATCGTAGTTACCCCACCCAACGTCTCCGCAGATATTAAATTACGAACCAAACCTTTTCTTTTTAAGATCCTCTGCATGCCTATTGCCAAAACCACGGTCAGGGCTACTAATAATCCTTCCGGAATGGCCGAAACTGCAAGTGCCACGGAAGTCAGAAACACCTCAACCAGTTCTTTGCCGGCCAGAAGGCCAATTACAAAAACAGTAACAATGAGAAATATCGTCAAATACGTCAACTGCTGGCCAAAGTGGGCAAGCTGACGCCTCAGGGGCGTGTCCACCGAGACCCCTTGTACTCCTAATGCAATTTTGCCCATCTCCGTGTTGGCACCAGTAAGCACAACCTTCATATAAGCGCGGCCCGCTGTGACCACTGTGCCCATAAATACGGGGTCTTTACTTTTTTTCTCAACTGCTACCGACTCGCCGGTCAATACTGCCTCGGATACGTAAAAGTGGCTAGCGTCAAGTATTTCACCATCGCCGGGAATTTTATCTCCACTGTTTACAACCACGGTGTCGCCCGGCACGACTTCTTCGATGTTTACCTGAATTCTCTTGCCGTCCCTGATTACATTTGCATGGGGGTGAATCATGCTTTTTAAAGCCTGAAGAGCTCGGCTTGCCCGCTCCTCCTGAATGTAGCCCAGAATAGTATTCAAAATTACGGCAAAGCCAATGACAATTGTGTCCGGAATTTCGCCCAAAAGAAGAGTGACTATGCCAGCTGCCAACAGAATATAAACAAGCGGGCTTTTAAACTGGGACAAAAATATCTCAAGCCTTGTTGGAGGAGGAGTTTCCGGGAGTTCATTGCGGCCGTTTTTTGCAAGAAGCTCACGAGCCTCTGTTGAAGTCAAACCACTGAAATTCTTACCCATGCTTCATGCTAACACAATTTATCTCCCTTGAAGCTGGTATAACTTCAATCCTTTTACTTTTCTAAAATGCTTTTCGTTCTGAGTTGCTACTTCTGCACCAAGCTCTAATGCAGATGCGGCAACAATTGCGTCAAATCCACGTATTTGCTTTTGCCTAATTATCTCACCTGTTTTTTTTGCAATCTTTTCATCCAACTCAACTCTTTTTATTTTACTAAGCATCCTTACAGTTTCGTCAACAATCGTTTTTTTACTCATACTACTTCCTGCCCACAATTCAAAAATCACTACTGTTGGGACATACAATTCACAAATTCCGTCTCTGAATAACTCAAAAAGTTGAGGGTACAGGCCTGTCTTTGCCCGAGCGAAATCTATAAAGACCGAAGTATCTATAACTATCTTTCTCATCTTTTAGAAGCTTGTTCCAATCTTTTGTTTATGTCTTCTCTAAACCTTTTCATATCCTTCAAGTCTTTATCTGTCAAGAAAGGTTTCATATTTTTAATCCACTTCATATGCTTATCCCAATCAAATTCAGGTTCATCTTTGTGAACCAAATTGACAAGAACTATCCCTTTTCTACCGTCTGTCACAGAAATGGCAACTTTTTTCTTAAGAAGATCAAGATAATAAGAGAGGTTATCCCTGAATTCAGAAACCGTCACTGTTCTTGTCATACCTCCATATTAGTACGTGACGTACAGGATGTCAACCTCTCTGCAACTTATACAATTTTTTTATCTCTACCAAAGTTGTGGCTTGGTTTACCGACTTATCGTCACGGAACTTGACCAGTCTTGGGAACCTAAGTGCCAAGCCTGCCGTATGTTTTGGAGATTTTGTGAGCTCATCAGCTGCCAACTCCACCACAACCTCAGGCTTTACCCAAAAGTCGGGGGTCAAGTCTTTATGAACTTCATATTCTTTGGGTTTTTCATGAGTTACCAAATTTTTTAGCCTATTATTTAACTCTTTAAATTGCTCATCGGTAAGCCCTGTTCCAACTTTTGTAATAGTTAGTATTTTGTCATTACTCCTGACTCCAGCCAAAAACTGGCCAATGCCAAAGCTGGCCCTCTTTCCACGTCCTTGAGTGTAGCCCATAATAACCGCATCCACCGTATCCGCAAGCTTACCACTGGCCTCTTCAACCTCTTTGATTTTTACCCAGCGCCAGCCGGTTCTGCCCGGAATATAGCCGCTTTCTGCTTTTTTGACCATGGCTCCCTCAAGTCCGCTTTTTAAAAGTTCCGAATGTCTGGCACGAATTTTTTCCGCTTCTGTTGTAAGTAAAAAATCGTCTACAACAAAGACTTTATTTGGCTTTAAAATATCCTTGAGGGTTTCTCGTCTAGTCTCATAGTTCTCGCCCATCACATTTCTTCCACCCACGAGCATCACATCAAAAATTTGAAAAGTGAGTGGAGTTTTCTTTGCGTTTTCAGCTATATCGTGTTTCCTGCGCCTATTCATTGTTACCTGAAAGTCCGCCATCTTCATTGTTTCAGCGTCCAGCCCCACAGCTTCGGAGTCCAGGATCGCGCTCTCGACTTTCAAATACTTACCAACATCATTAAGCTCCGGAAACATTTCAGAGATATCATTTAAATTTCTGGTATAAGCACGAACTGGCTTACCTTTTTGATAGTGAATTTGGACTCTGAGCCCATCAAACTTGGGCTCCACCGCAACCTTGCCCATTTTTTTGACCATCTCATCGGCACTTTTGAGCCGCTGTGGCAGTGCCGGCATTATAGGCACCCCAACCACCGGTTTAACATTTTTGCTTGCCTTATCAACCCCGCCTTTTTTTACTTCCTGAGCCAGTTTGCCAACATCGGGCAATACTTGATAGGCTGACTCAAGCATTTTAGACTTGGATTTATCCCCTGTCTCCATCCAGGACAGGGCATCAAGAATAGTCTTGTCCGAAAACCCAAGGCGTAAATTTCCCACCGGAATCCTGGCCACGAACTTGGCACTCAGGGGGTCGAGTTTCTTAAGCAAAGCCGCGGTCGCGCCCATTTTTCTCTCCTGGCTTCCCTCTCCTTCATCTTGCGCAATTTTGACAAGCTCGGCATAAACTTCATTTACAGTAAGATTACACTTCCTGTCTGGAGCCAGTTTATATGCCACAGCCCCAAGATCTCCTGCAGCTTTATACTGTTTTAGTATTTCCTCCTGGGCTACGCCATAAGCTCTCGAGATAATCTTGATCATCATTCGCTCAGCCAGATTGAAAACTATGCCTTTATAACTTGGGGCGAGTGTTCCGAGCGAAAGATAAACGGCTTTGTCAATTTCATCAGCCGAAATCTCATTAAAAAGCTCGGCTAGAATTTTGGTTATTTCAATTCTCGATGAAGTACGCTCTAGCCTTTCAAAATATTCTGAAAGTTGACTCACTTTCATACGTTTTCCCTAATATACGTGGAGAAAAATACAAATGCAAATACTACCACTCCAATGAAAGCAACGCCAAAAAGAAGACTAATAAGGCCGTGCCACTCGTGGTGCACTACTTTGTTCAAGCCCTCTCCCACCAAAGTCAACCCAAAAAGTGTGGGCAGAACCAAAATCATATATAAAAATTGTGGGTCAGTTGGAATCATTTAATGCTTCAGCACATACCTCGCAGCCTTCGTGCTCCCCTCTTTACCTATTATATTCTTGTTTAGTAGGTCTTTTAAATCCCTCAATATTGTATCCTCCGAAATCATGGGCATAATATCCTTCAAATCCTTCATAATCGCCTTCCCGTGGTCCGACAAATACTCAATGAGCTTCATCTGCCGTGCGGAAAGAGCAACCTGTTCACCTATTTTGACCCTCATCCTGGAGTCTACAGACAATTGTCTCACCTTGTCTTTGATTTTGGTAAGCTCAATTGCGACAAGACCTATAAAATACTCGAGCCAGGCAGTCAGGTCGCGGGTAGAAATTTCGCCCCCTTGCGAGTCAACCTTAAAGAATGCCGTGTAATAGGCTGCCAAGTCGCGGTCCAAGTGCTCCTCCAAGGCAAAGAAGCGTTTAATATCGTAGCCTTCTTTGAGCATCACAAGAGTACTGAAAGCACGCACGGTCCGGCCATTCCCCTCTATAAAGGGGTGAATGGTGACCATCACATAATGAGTTATGCCAGCTTTAATAACAGGGTGGACGTCAATAGCCTCCTGCGAGTTGAGCCAATTCATAAAGTCGGCAATCAAATAAGGCACTTCTACCGCAGGCGGGGGCGTAAATATCACCTTACCCGTTCCCTGTTCCTTAATTACCACCTGAGTGGTCCTAAAAACTCCGGCGCGCGCGGGCTCTACAATTTTGTCAACTGTGTTTTTGTGAATATCAAGCAAAGACTCGACGTCATACCCGCCTCGCTTGGCGGCAAGCTCGTCCAAGAGTGTTACCACGTTTCTATAATTAATAACCTCCTGAATATCACGATCGCGAGCCACCACCGCCTCACCTTCCAAAACCTGTTTAGTCTGAAGAAGGGTCAAGTCGTTGCCCTCTATCTGGGTTCCATGGTAAACAGTCCGGACAATCGCATCGGACTTGAAGTCTTTTACATAGTCCGGCACTAAGGGCGCATTTTCGATTACATCCTTTGCTGCCTCAACTTGGCCTATACTTTTCAGAATACTGTTTGTGATAATAAACTTTGGTGAATACACCGTAGCTAATTATCGCAAATTCTGCGGAGAAAACAAGTCGCTTATTCTACAGGAGTTAAAAGGAATTTGTGAAGAAAGACTATTTCCTCATTATAAAGTATTTGTTCTCGACCAATCATCAGGTTAAATTCCTGTTCATCGCTTTCAATATCGTAGCCATACAGCCATTTTCTATCTTCTGACTCGTAATTAAATACTGTTTCTAGACGTGTCTGATCCAGTCCTTTTTCTATTGCTTCTGTTCTGAATTCACTTATTTGTTTTCTGGTAATTCCTAGTTGCAGCAGTGTTTCGTCATCCAAAGTACCCCCGGCATAAAGTCGTGTATATCTTTTGTCGCCGGCTTGCACTATCTCTTGGCCACCACCTGACCTTTTACCAATCCACTCGTCGTGGTAGTTTCCTTCTGGGCCTCGATAATCACTTGAACTAAAAAGAAATGCTCCTCTTTCAGTCGTCAGAACATTAGTATCGTTGATATAACCACTTAGAAGTCCCTTGGTTAAAATATCTTTTATCTCCGGTGAAATCATTAAACGATTATAATCTAGGCCGTCAATTTATACAATGTTTCTGGAATTATATTGGCCAAGTCATCGGCGTTGTAATAAACCCCCTGCTTTTTATAAAGCGCGTCCCCTGCGGCTTTTGTAACATACGCCGCCGAAGTGGCCGCAAGCATTGGCTCATTTTTGGCCAAAAGCCCAACAGTCAGCCCGGCCATCGCATCCCCAGTTCCCCCCTTGGTCATGCCCGGATTTCCACCATGAACCTCAAAGCGCTCATTAGACGAATACACATAAGTAACCGGACCCTTCAAAACTATAATACAGTCATATTTTTTAGAAGCTTCATCGGGGTTCAAATCTCCAAAAAGTATTTTGTATTCTTTTTTATTCGGAGTAACAATTGCGCCTTTTGGAATCCACTCTGGCTCCATAACTTGCAGGCTCCCGCCGTCTACTACCCACTTTTTGTTCGGAAACTTATCCAAAAGCTCCTGAGTTATCTTTCTTGAAACATTATATGCCTTATCTGAGGCATTACTTGGCCCCGTATTCGCCTTTTCGTTATGTGCCCTCATGAAGCCGGGACCAATCAACACAGCATCGGATTTCTTAATATAGTCTTCAACTTCGCCAAATGGGACCCAAATAAAGTTAAAAAGTCTAGACTTTAAGTTTGCCGCCACGTCTCGAAGGGACTTCTCGGGGGAACTGAAAAAAACCATATCCACGACACGAGATGCGGACTGGACCGCAAAAAATGGTGCGCCATGAAAGAGGCTAGAACCGCCAATTATAACTACCTGGCCATTATCCTCTCCAGAAGAATTTTTATCCGGCCTGTATAATCCCCTAAGCTCACTCGCGGCAAACTTTCTCATCAATATACTTTAACTCACGCGGCTAGACTTTAATAGTCAACTCCGTACCTTTTAACACCAATGGGCTCCTCCAGAAGTTTCCTGGCTTCAGGACTATAGTGTCCATAATTTCTCTTCTGAGGCGGAAGAAATTTCTCATTCACTACTAACTCTCCTGATTCTTCGTCTTCAACAAACATCTCGTCTATAAAGGTTGGTAATTCTAGTTTTTGCTCACCTTCCGGACCCATACCTATAGTTTACTATTTCAGGTTAATTTTGACAATGTGGCTATAATTTGCCTATGTCGAAAGTTGAATCTATTTCTCAAACTCCTGATTTTGAACTAAATGCTCAGGGTTTCGTACACGAAATAAGTAAATTCACAATCATACAACCTTGGTGGGAACATGTAGTACCCATCGGAGAACCAGTCGTTGTATGGGCGGAATATAAGGATGATATAAAAATAAGAGAACTTCAATACATTGAAAACTTCCTAAGAAACATAGACGAACCGAAAGCTGCAGACCATGTAAGCGAAATAATGTCTGAACTAGAAGAATTTTCGGAAAAATGTCGCCTTATCTCTGTACATATAAGCGGACCTGAGATCACAAGACTCAATAAAGCCATTCAAAAAGTAGATGATTTAGCAGAAAGATATGGTGGTAAAAAAGACCTAGAATTGTCTAGAATCAACACAGACACGGGCATCAAGGGGCTCTGGCGTGTTTCTAATATCTATATCTTTGGAGAGACGGAATATCCACGTAGTTAAAGAGTTATTTTATTAACTCCCTTAAAATCTTCAACAAAATGAGGGTCTGCTGAAGTAATAACAGTCTGTTGATTCCGGGAAATTTCGGAGACTATTTTTCTGTGCTCATGGTCAAGCTCCGAAAAAATATCATCCAGCAAAAGTGTTGGTTTTTCATGAGTTTTTGCCTCAACAAATGCTAGCTCGGCAATTTTGAGCCACAAAACCCCCATTCGCTGCTCGCCCCGGGAGCCATATTTTGCCAAGTCTTTTCTATTTTTAAAAAAAATAATATCGTCCCGATGTGGCCCAACCAATGTTGTCGCCGCCGCAACTTCTTCAATTTTATACTCCAAGAGTCTCGACTCGGAAATGATGCTTTTGTCATAATTAACTTCATATTTTCCGTCATTTAAGTTCTCGGTGGAATTAATAAAACTTACAAGCTCCTCACGCTTTTGGGTTATATACTCGCCGTTTTTAATTAAGAGCTTATCCCAAAAATAAAGGTGTGAGCGCGAAATCCCCTCTTCTCGGATTCTCAATAGTAACCTGTTTCGACGTCTTAACCCCTTCTCATACGAAAGCGCGGCACGTCGGTATTCCCGGTCTACCTGCGAGAGCACGGAGTCCAAAAATTTTCTACGAAGCGATGGCGATTCGGTAACTAAGTCCAAGTCTTTGGGCATAAAAAGCACGGTCTTGAGTCTCCCGGCAAAGTCAATATGCCGTTTGCCAACACCATTTACAAGAACTTTTTTCCTGGCGATACGCTCGCTCAAGTTTCCTCTTGTGATAACCCCACGAGTAAGAACCGCTTCAAGATTTGTTTTATCACTCAAAAGTCCTTTTGCCCTCGCAAGTTCTTTATCATAATTAATCATCTCTTCATCTATTCTGGCTTTGAAGCTTTTGCCGGTGGAGAGCAAATTTATGGCCTCCAAAATATTGGTCTTTCCCGAAGCATTGGGGCCAATGATTACAGTGACGTCCTCAGAAAACTCCAACAGTTTGTCGTCAAAATTGCGAAAATCTTGTAATCTTACTTTCCGAAGCATTTAAATTTTTTGGCAATGCGGGCAGTAGTAAGTCCCTCGGCCACCTAAGGCGATCTTTTTGAATCTATCTTTTTTGCATCTTGTACACAAAGCACCTTGCTTGCCATAGGCCAGAAAGTACTTTTGATAACTCCCTTCGCCACCGTCCGGAGTAACAAACGCAAGCTCGCTTGCTCCCCCGGCCTCTATTCCCTTTTTCAAAACTTTTTCTATAGATTTAAAAAGCTGAGTTTGTTCACTTAAACTTAAGCTGTTCGCGGCTCTTCCGGGGTGGACTTTAGCATCCCACAAGGCATCATTGGCATAAATATTTCCAACTCCCCCCATTTTGCTCTGGTCCATTAAAACCACTTTCACCTGCCTTTTTGTTTTCCCCAAAATTTCTTTGAAAGTTTTCAAGTCCAGCTTGCCAAAAGGTTCCGGGCCCAATTTTTTAATAAAGCCAAACTCTTCTACATCTTTGGTTTTGGTTAGCTTTATCCAGCCAAAACGGCGGATGTCGTTGTAATACAAAAAACCTTTATTGTCTAATTTAAAAATTACATGAGTGTGCCCGCCTGGAACTCCACCGGAAACTTTCTTGGACAAAGCCGGGTGTTTTACAAGTTTTGGCCCTCTGTAAATAAACTGGCCGGTTAGCTTTATATGAGTTACCGTGGAGTATCCATTATCAAAATCAAAAACCAAAACCTTGCCGAACCTTCTAATGCTTTTGAATTTTGCGCCAACTATTGGCGTAAAGTCATCAGGTGCAACTTTTTTGTTTTTGACTTCAACATCCATTACTTCATGGCCAACGACAAATTTTTCAAGTTGATTTCTAATTGCTTGGACTTCAGGAAGTTCCGGCATATTTTTGTATTATACTCCTAACTTCATTCTCAAATCTCTCTTTGCTAAATTTCTTTGCGTGATTCCTGATAACATCTTTATTCCACTTTATCTTTTCTGACTTCTTAATGGCCTTAGCAATTGCCTCAGTGGTTAATTCATTGAAGAATAAACCAGTCTTTCCTTCCACCACGCTTTCCAAATAGCCTTCTGCACGAAACGCAATAGTTGGCGTTCCGTAACTTGCGGCTTCCAAGGGAGTCATGCCAAAGTCCTCATCTTTCTGGGCAACTATGAAAGCATTTGCATTTGTGTACAAATTGGCTAACTCATCATCTGAAACTCGCCCAAGGAACTCAACTTTATTACTCGCAATTTTTCTTAAGTTTTTTTCTTCAACCCCTGAGCCAAAAATCTTCAATTTAACATCAGCTTTTTTACAAGCTTTGATAATTAAATCAAAATTTTTAGTCCTCACCATTCTGCCGCCGGTTAAATAATGTGTAGAATGTAGCATGTAGGATGTAGCATGGGGAGATTCAATAGGCGGATACACAACAGCGTAATCCTTGCGCCTGTAAAACTTCTCAATTCGCCTGCCAACATTTTTAGAGTTTGCAATAAAATATGTCACTTTTTGAGCCTGAGTAAAGTCATACATTCTCATAAAGTGATTGACGACCAAAGCGTAAATTTTGACAGCACCGGCAAACCACAAACTTTGCCAGTCGCGTGAAGTGTCATATCCCCACAAATATCTTGGCGGCGTATGAAGGTAACAAATCTCTTTTTTAGCGCCCTTCATGCCCTTGGTTACAGCCCAAGAGGCGCTTGTTATCACTAAATCATATTTTGAAAAGTTGAAACTATTCCAAACCAAGGGAACCAAAAACCGCAAAGGAGAAATAAGTTTATCTGCAAAAGGCAAATACGAAAACCAAGACTGAATTATTTTTTTATCTTTAAATTCTTTCCCACATGGAGAGTCTTTTTTAAAATAAATTGTATAAATTGGAGCCTTGGGATAAATCTCAGAAAGCGCCAAAAGCACTCTCTCCGCTCCCCCAAATTCGTTTAGATAATCGTGTACCAGTGCAATTCGCATACATGTAGAATGTAGCATGTAGAACGTAGAATGGGAATTATTCCTTGTTCCGAATGCTTTTAATCAAACCCGTTAATAACTTGTGAACTGTTACTGTTAATTCTGCGGTCTCTTCAAACTTATCTTTCTTCAAATAACCCAAATCTTTAGAAATAAGAAGCTGGTTTTGAAGCTCGGACAATGAACCTTGAGCCATGTAATAAAATTGCATCTTTTCCTGTTTGCCTCTTCTTCCAAAGCCTTCTGCAATATTGCTTGTTATCGAAACAGCAGCTCGTTGCATTTGATTCGTTAAAGAAAACCTCTCTTTTTCGGGAAACTGATTGGTAATTTTGTATATTATCAGGACCAGCTTATGTCCTTCCCTCCACGCATTTAGCTCTGTAAATTTGGTGATTGTCCCCATGCTACATACTACTTTCTACTTGCTACATCAGAGCAGACTCATCTGTTTTTCCTCTTCTACTTTCTTCCCCACTTCTTTCACTCTTCGGCTTAATGTTCGAAAACCGTATTGTTCGAAAAGCTGTGTTACTTTATCCGAATCAAGCTGCCAAGACTTGGCTTTCCCCAAGTCAAAGTTAATATCAACATCCGTTACAATTTTTGCTAAGGTTTGTGATTGATAAGCCGAGTCTTTAAAAGTAGTTAGTTTTTCTTTAAGCTTTTCGGGCAGCTCGTCCAAATACTTATAAATATTATCTAAAGTTTTGTATTTTGCCAGAAGTGTGACCGCGGTTTTGGGACCAATACCGGGCACTCCTTTATAGTTGTCTGAAGGGTCCCCAACCAGTGCTTTAAAATCCACTATCTGCCCGGGCCCCACTCCCATTCGCTCAACGGTTTCTTTGACTCCAAACTCCTTGGCGTCCGTAAGACCCTTGAGAGGCATATACAAAAACGTCTCCCCTTTTTCATCAACAAGCTGGAGCATATCGCGGTCCCCGGTAATTATTAAGGTTTTTATTTTGGCTTTTTTCACTTTCTCGGCAATGCTTCCGATAACATCATCCGCCTCAAAGCCTGCTTTATCATAAATCGGAATTCCCAGGGCACGAATTACATTTTGAGCTTTTTCAAACTGAGTCGAAAGCGCCTCCTCCATTTCCGGTCTCTGTGCCTGATAACTTTCAAGAATCTTTTTTCTAAAAGTGGGTTCCGGGCGGTCAAAAGCAAAGATAATGTGCGTGGGGGCCACATCCTGAATAACTTTCAAAAGCATGGAAATAAGCCCATAAACGGCATTAATGGGCTCGCCGTTTCGAGCAGTTAACGGAGGCAGGGCATGATAAGCCCTGTGCATTATGGCGTTGCCGTCAAATAATACAAGTTTGTTCATTTTTCAGAACTTAATAACTTAAAGTATTCTTCTCTTGAGATTTTAGCAGTTCTTAGATTATTTTGAACTATAAACGTGGGGACTTGTTTATACATTGGAATTAAAATGGGACGAACAAAGCCTTTCTTTATATAAACTAGGTGATCTCCTTTTGTTCTTATGTATTTCCACCCTGATTTTTCAAACACTCCTGCAAGTTTTTTCCAATGAACTGGCGCAACATGAGGCATTGATTAATTGACAGCAGGAAATCTAAATGGTTCAAAAATAATTCGCGGAGACTTCCAATTTTTCTTCTCTTTCTCAAAACCTGCTTCTTCCAAAAGCTGATTTAATTTGCCTTTCTTTTCAGCTTCCTCAAGAACTATTTCAACTGCTTCGTGAAGGTTTTTCCGAGCTTTTTCTTCAGTCTTGCCACATGAGCTTACATCGAGCTCGGGATTATATGCTACATACGGCGCTTCTTTTGAGCGCCCGTCATACATCATCTTTATTGTCATTGGTAGGTTTTGCATAAGTGGATTATACCATAAAAATCTACTTATTGACTTCGTTATTTATTTGGATTTTAATGCATTATGGCCCAAAACAACATTGAGGTTGAAATAAAAATTCAACTTTCCAAGGCCGAGTTTGATGACATTAAAAAGAAAATAAAAAAGACTTCAAAGTTCGTTAAATCATCTCACCACGTTGATAGTTATTATAATTCTGGCCATAAAAATTTTCTCAAGCCAAAATATCCATACGAGTGGCTGAGTATCAGGGCCAGGGACGGCAAAATACTTTTAAACTATAAGCATTGGTACCCTGAAGGCGTGAAGCACACCACTCATTGCAATGAATATGAAACGGAAGTCTCCGACAAAGTGCAGCTCAAAAAGATACTGCACGCACTTGAAATCAAAGAAATTATTACGGTGGATAAAAAAAGAGAAACATACATTTATAAAAAGACAATCGAAATTGCTTTCGATGAAGTTGTGGGCTTGGGCTATTTTCTTGAGGCAGAATCTCTCAAAAATTCGGGCGGGGTAGAAAAAACTTACAAAAAACTTGAGAGGTTTGTAAAGTCCCTTGGAGTAAATGAAATAAAAACAATTCCCGGAGGCTATGCCGCTGCCATGATGAGAAAAAAGGGATTAATGAAAGCTAGCTAAGGCCTTCGCCGTTTTCTTTCTTCCCCACAATCTTTTCAAAATCATCTTGGTCGAGAGTTTCTTTTTCAAGAAGTCCTGCGGCCACTTTGTCTAAAAGTTTCCTGTTTTTTTTGACGAGTTCAATGGCTTTTTTATGAGCCACTTCCATAAACTCACTGACTTCAAGGTCAACGCGCTCCTTCATAGCCTCTGAAACATCCCCGGACTCCCATGGAAGAGTATTAGCCGCGTCTTCCCCTTGATACCCGAGGTTCACGGGTCCGAGTTTACTCATACCAAAGTCTGTAACCATTGCACGCGCCAGAGCAGTTGCATGCTCAATGTCATTTGAAGCTCCTGCCGTCATCTCATCAAACACAACTTCCTCAGCGGCGCGGCCCCCAAGCATGGCGGCAATCTGGTCCAGAAGACGACTCCTGGTCTCGTGAGTTCTATCATGCGCCGGTGGAATTAAAGTGTGTCCCAAGCTCATGCCGCGGGCAACGATTGATATTCTCTGAACAGGATCGGTCTTAACCAGAAAGTGAGTAACGATTGCGTGCCCCGCTTCATGATACGCAGTCAGTCTTTTATCCTCCTCAGACTGAAGCCGTTTCTTGGCCGGGCCAAGCTTGACCTTTGTCGCTGCTTCTTCAATGTCGCTCATCTCCACTGCCTCTTTATCCTCTCGGGCCGCGGCAATTGCTGCCTCATTGAGCATATTTTCTAGGTCAGCCCCGGAAAAGCCAACGGTGCGGTCAGCAATTCTCCCCCAATTAATATCCTTGCCAAATTTTTTATTTTTGGCATGAATGTGAAGAATCGCCAGCCTTCCTTCTTTGTCGGGCATATCCAAAACCACCCGGCGGTCAAAGCGCCCGGGGCGGAGTAAGGCCGGGTCCAGCAAATCCCCACGGTTTGTTGCCGCAATTACGGCAACATTGTCATTTGGCGTAAAGCCGTCCATCTCAACCAGAATCTGATTCAAGGTCTGCTCGCGCTCATCATGCCCGCCCATGACTCCGCGGCCGCGCTGCCTGCCAATCGCGTCAATCTCATCAATGAATATAATGGACGGCGCTTGGGCTTTGGCTTGTGCAAAAAGATCACGCACGCGGGAAGCTCCAACACCAACGAGCATCTCCATGAACTCCGAGCCCGCCATTGAAAAAAATGGCACTCCCGTTTCTCCAGCTACCGCGCGTGCCAGAAGGGTTTTACCTACACCTGCCGGTCCAAACAGGAGCACGCCTTTTGGAGTCCGCGCACCTATTTTAGTGTACTTAGTTGGGTTTTTCAAAAAATCAACCACTTCCTCGAGTTCCTTTTTTGCATCATCCACACCGGCTACATCCTTAAAAGTCACCGACTGCTTGCCTTTGGCAAAAAGCTTAGCTTTACTTCGGCCAAAGCTAAATATCTCCTGTGCGCCTCGTGATTGCATTCTAAAAATTACCATAAATATTACAGCAACCACAATGAGCGGCAAAACTATGCCGACAACTTCGGCAATTGCCCGCGAAATGGTTTGGTCAGAGACAGTATAGTCAACACCCGCCGGGTCAATGCCCGAGCGCTCCAAAAGCTCGGGGAAGCTGACACTGGCCTCCTTGGTAGAAACTTTTTCCGACCCATCTTTGTAAGTTAATGCTAGGCGCTCCGTCTCCACTTCGACCATTTCCACTTGGCCGTCTTTAATGTCCTCCAATGCTTGTGAAAGCTCAAGTTTGCTCTCGTCAATTCTGGTCTGAAACAAAACTCGAAAAAATGGGGCCATAAAAAGTACAAGAAGCCCAAGAATTGCAATCCTCCAGAGATTTATTTTAAATTTAAGCTCAATTCTTTTCTTTTTAGTTGCCATCAGTTACAGATTATATCACTCATCTCACCTTAGTGCCATTGGGGACGACCTCGGGTAAATTAAAAAGTATCGGTTTAGTTTCTTCATCGTCCTTGGGAACAGCCATAAGCATCATGCCTTCGCTAAAGTCCCCTTCCGACCCGATTTTTTTAGGTTTTAAGTTAACAATAAACGGAAATTGTTTACCAGTTAAATCCTCCGGCGCATAAAACTTCATAATGCCGGAAAATATTGTGCGCTCGCCAATTTCCTCCCCCAAGTCGACTGTTAATTTAATCACCCAATGGCTCCACTCGGGAACTTCTGCTTTGGTTACAGTCCCAACCCGAATATTCAACTTTTGAAAGTCGTCTATTGATACCTCATCACTCATTTTATGAAACCCACTTTCTCATAAGCAAAGCTTGTGTCAAAATTAGCTAACGAAGCCAATTTTGTCATAAACTTCAGTAAGTTTCTTGTGAGAAATTTCCTGCGCCTTTTTTGCCCCACCCCGCAACGTCTCCAATAATTTATTGTCATCACCGCGAATTTGAGCATATTTTTCTTGAATTGGTTTAAGTTTTTCAACAACTATATCGGCAACTTTTGACTTAAAGTCACCGTAAGACAAGCCTTGCATCTGGCGCTCGGAGTCTTCCATACTAGTTTCGGCAAACTCAGAATGTATACTTAATAAATTAGTAATTCCGGGCTTTTCCGGGGAAGCTTTAACTTCGGCACCACTATCAGTTACGGCAGACATTATTTTTTTTCTAACTACATCCGGCTCGTCAAATAGAAAAACCGAAGCACTTGTGTTGGGGTCACTTTTGCTCATTTTTTTTTCTGGATCGACAAGGCTCATAATCCGAGCACCCGTTTCACCGACAACAGGCTCCGGAAGCAAAAATGTTTCCCCATAGCGAGAGTTAAAGCGCTCAGCAACATCTCGAGCGAGCTCTACGTGCTGTTTTTGGTCGTCCCCGATGGGTACATGCGTGGTGCTATAAAGGATAATATCGGCAGCCATAAGGGCGGGATAATCAAAAAGGCCAACATTTACAAACTGCTTTCCTTCGGACTTATCCTTAAACTGAGTCATTCTACTCATCTGGCCCATCGAGATATTACAGTTTGCAATCCAGCCTCCGTTTGCATGGTCAGCATTCATAGACTGAACAAAAAGTATTGATTTTTCCTGATCAATTCCGGCAGCCAGAAGAAACGCCGCAGTGCTAAGAGTGTTTTCTCGCAATACTTTAGGGTCCTGCTCCACGGTTATTGCGTGCATATCAACAACACAAAAGATATTAAGGCCATCATCCTGCCCCTTTGCCCAGTGCCGCACAGCTCCCAAGTAATTACCAATATGAAGATTCCCCGAGGGCTGTATGCCAGAAAAAACAACCTTTGCCATTAGGCTATGTTAGCTTAAATTGAAGTAAATTGGAAGTTAAAATTTGTTGCCTCACGCTGCCTGAGTGCCCGACTCGAACGGGACGCCAAGTCGTAAGTGTTTAGGGTAGCTAATCCGATATTCCTCTCACGACGTATCGGGTAATACTCGATTGCTAACCGTACCCACAAAGGGACCGACCCTTTGCCAATCCTCAGGCAGAGAAAGGCAACAAGTACCAGCGACAGGGATCGAACCTGTGACCCGCGGTTTATGATTCCGCTGCTCTACCAACTGAGCTACGCTGGCGCATCAACATATTTTATCAAACTTGCCTCAAGTTGACCACTCTGGTATCATATTCAAGCAAATAGCTAATGTCTAACAGCTATTTTTACATGCGGGGTAGTGTACGGCTGCACGGAAGGCTCAAAATGGGCCCGTCTAGTAGCAATATTAGAATGAGAACTTGGCTATATCGGCGAAACCTAAATTATTAAACATGGCAACGCCGAGGAAAGGCCCCACTTAGCGGGGAATCCGTAGAGACTATACGCCGAGCCCCATTAGATGAGAAATCTATCTAACGGGGATGACATAGTCCGACACTCACCGAAAGATGAGGTAACAGAAAAGCATAATCTTCCAGACCGGGTCCGACTCCCGGCCCCGCAACAAGGCACAATTCTGCGCCTTGCTTCGGAGGGTACAGTACTGTACCCTCCTTCGCCAGGAGCTTAGCAGAATTTGCCGCAGTCAGGTACCGAATGGTACCTGGCAGACAGTAAATGAAATTTTACTACGTTTATATCCTTCATAACCCTCAAAAGGATTTTATTTATATTGGCTATTCAGAATGTTTAAAACAGAGATATACGCAACATAACAATGGAGAGTCTAAATCTACAAAAGCTTATCTACCTTTAGAACTAATACACTATGAAGCATATAAAAACATAAATGACGCTAAGCGTAGAGAAATGTATCTCAAAACAAATCGAGGCAAAACTACATTAAAGACAATGTTAAAAGAATATTTTTCCTAAATATCAAAAAAATAACTTTGCCCATTTTCGCCAATTGGGCTCTGGAGGTTCAAGATTTTCCTGTTCAATGAGCCTGGGCGAGAGCCTGCGAAGCAGGCTCTCCTCCGGTAACACAATTACCGTTTCCCCGGGGTGCGCAAGCCCAAGCTGATCCCGCGCCGCTTTTTCGCGGTAAAAGTCACTATTCACTTCTTCCAACTGGGCCTTAAGCTCATCCTGCTCGTACTTAACTTCTTCCAAGTTCTCGCGGGCAACATTCACGCGGTTGCCAGAAGAAATTAAACGCACTACTCCTCGGGACACCGTAAGCATTACTCCAATAAAGACAAGAACGAGAATTACTCGCCAAATTCTGGCTAAAAAAGAGGCCGATTTGACATGGGCTTTCTGTTTCATGTATACCTATAAGTATAAATTATACTTAATTTGGAATGCCTACCAATGGATGACACACCAGCACAAAACGGTGAAACTTCACTTAATTTTTCAACCCAAACCTGCCTAAAAACATCATCCCATAATGTTGACGATGTCTTGTAATATGATATCATTGATAGATTTTGTAAAATGAGAGACTCTAATCAGCCATTAACTCAACTAGTAAACGCATTCATAGCCGATTTGCAGCTAAAAAGCAGATCTCATTCAACCATTTTAGCTTATAACTCTGACCTGCAACAGTTGGCCGAGTTTCTGTCTCACAAAAACGTAAGCCACCCAAAAGAAGTACAACAGGCTGATTTGGAAGGCTTTCGCGATCATCTGTTGGCGCACCAATACACCCCGAAATCTACCTCAAGAAAACTCAATGCTGTCAAAACACTTTTTCGCTGGCTCAAAGACGAAGGCCACCTCGAGATTGACGTCTCCCAGGATGTTAAGCACCCGGAAATCATAGCGCCTGAGCCAAAATTCCTCTCCCCCATTGAGTACCGAGCACTACGAGACACCGCAAAAGCCGACAATAGAGTTTCGGCCATTATCGAACTTATTCTTCAAACAGGCATGAGGATCTCCGAAGTTGCCAACTTAAAGCTGGTAGATGTCACCCGCGACATGATTACAATTGAGGCATACGCAACTCAGCCCGAGCGCCAAATTCCTTTGAATGCTCCCGCGCGTGAGGCAATCGAAAAATACATGAGAGAAAGAAAAGACACTAGCTCGCCCAATCTTTTCGTAAGTAAAACCGGCAAACCCCTGGCTGTTAGAAACATTAGAGCCTCGATTGATAAATATTTAAGACGTGCCAATTTATCCGAGTACTCGGTAAACGACCTTCGAAACACGTTTATTGTGGAAAGCATTAAGCGCGGAGTAAATTTGGTAACAATCTCCCATGCCGCCGGCCACAAAAGGCTTTCGACTACCGAGCGGTATTTGCCCATTGCCGAAGTCCCCGAGCCCGGCACCAAACAGTTTCTCGAAGAGCTCTAAGTGGGCCTGGATGGAATCGAACCATCGTTGATACTTTATGACAGATTCCGTGAACCTGACATGTCAGAAATGGTGGGCGTGCATGGGATCGAACCATGTACCTATTGTTTATAAGACAATCGCTCTACCAATGAGCTACACGCCCAGAACATACCTCAGATTATATCAAAATTTTCCGAAATTGCCTTAATAGCCATTATAATCCGCTCTTTTGTTGGCGTATGATCAACCCTTACACCGCATGTGCCATGATTATATCCTTTTTGAGTTACGCCTACCCTTGTACTTTTTTTAATGTATGGTCTAGAAAATTGTTTCAGAGGCAGAGCCAAAGTTTTACTCCAAAATATCACTTCCTCTCGTATATCCATATCATCATATAAATGCATGAATACTCTAACTTTACTTTTAGGAAAGCTTAAAGATTTTGTCATCCAATAAAGCGCAAATTTTACAACAGAGGGATCGGTATTGTTTATACTTATCGTGTGTCTACTTGCTTTGTTTCCCTCGCCCCAATAAAGAAAAAGTCCAGCATAAAACAATTCCCTTTTCGACATCGGCAACCATTTTAGTTTTTCTTCTTCGTAATAACTCTCCAATTTTTTTAACCTTCTGGCCCTCATTACTCTTATGTATCTTTCGATCTTTATAGCTTTTGAGCTTTTTATTTTACTTATCTGTTGGTCACTTAAGGGATGTTGTCGGAGCCAAAGGCTTAAGGTGCTCTTACTTACGTGCACTTCTTTAAGAATATCGCCATAACTTCTACCCTGACTTCTGAGTTGTATTGCTCTCTCCCTTTCAATAACTTTAGTCATAATCGAACCTTCATTCCATAAAATGAAATATGTATTCTATGGTTAGAATATGCTAAATGTAAAGGAAAATCAACTGAAGCTAAAGTTTCGCTCTTCTTGTAATCTCCTGCTCCACTAGCCGCACGTCCCGGCCAAACTTGAGCTTACTCATCTCGCGAATAGCCTCGGCCAGTTTGTGGTTGCGGTTTTTCAGCTCTTCCATAATGTCGCCTGATAAGGCCATTGAAAACGGCGGCACCGGCTCGTTATTTACAATTGTTTTTATGTAAACGTTGTAGCGCTCGATATTAAGAAGGTCATCCTCGCCAAACGTTGGCGTAAACTCCCGCGCCAAAACCTGGGCATCACTGACTCCCACACGGTAAGTAATCATAGTGCCGACATTACCAAAAATCGCGCTTTTGACCTCTTCATCAATCTGGCCGATAAACTGGTTGGCCACAGTCAGGTTCAAGTGATACTTTCTGGCCTCCGAAAGAATTTGTGCAAAGTCTGGAGTGGCGAAGTTTTGAAACTCGTCAACATAAAGATAAAAGTCCCGCCTTTGCTCCTCCGGCATATCTGCTCTGCTCATGGCGGCCATTAATATCCTTGGCACAATAACAAGCCCCAAGAAGTTTGAGTTTTCCTCACCAAGCTCACCTTTGGAGAGATTAATAAATAAAAGCTTCCCTTGGTCCATCACTTCTCTGAAGTTAAACGACGATTGCGATTGCCCAATGATATTTCTAACCATGCGGTTTGTGACAAAGCGGCCAAACTTGGAAGTGATGTAGTCCAAAACTTCGGACTTATGAAAGTCGCTGGTTTGGGCAATCTGGTCTGTCCAGTAGCGCCTGACAATCGGGTCTTGGACTTTGGGCAAAAGCTCGCGGACATAATTGGCATCAGTCAGAACCCGCATTACCTCTATGAAAGTCGCTCCCTCTTCCGCCAGAACCGTCAAAATTGCATTTCTCACGGCGTGCTCAAAGCGAGGCCCCACAATGCCGGTTTTATATGGGTCAAAAAGCTTATACATCATGTTTATGACCGACGTTGCCACAAAGTGCTTTTGGTCTTCAGTTTTGGCCTCGAGCAAATTTAGCCCCATTGGCCGCTCGGTGTCTGAGGGTCTAAAGTAAATCACGTCCTCTGCCCGCTCAGGAGGCACCATGCCCAAGAGCTCATCCACCGCATCCCCATGCGGATCCATAAAACAAAGCCCCTTTCCGGCTTTAATATCCTGCAAAATCATGCTTTGCAAAAATTTTGACTTACCAGTACCGGTTTTCCCAATAATATACATGTGTTTTTGGCGATCACTGTCAGAAATATACACCGGACGCCTAAGGCCCCGATAAGTACTTTCGCCCATAAAAAGCCCTTCCTGAGGAATCTCAGCTGGGGCGGGAGCGGTCTTTGCATTGAGCCACCTTATGTGCGGCGTGGTAACAAGTTTATTTGGGAAATGAAAAATTGTGGCAATTTCTTCGGAGTTTAAGATCGAAGGCCTATTGCCCATAAAGTGAAAGGCAGGCATATAGCGATAAATAAAGTCTTCCACAAACGCGCCTTTATTCCTCACTTTTCTGGTGGTAAAACTGTTCGTATCACTTGAATATTGAGCAAAGGCGCTTGAGATGTTGCCAAGGTGCACATTAGCCGTGGCGTCACTTGGGGACACCACCACGATTCTGACTGAAACCTCAAAACCGGGCTTACTTATTTTATTTTCAATTGCCTCGAGAGTCTTGGCAGGAACCGAGAACTTAGCCTTGGTGGGGTCAGACTCCTGCTTTTTGGTCTCCGAAATAAAGCCACGGCCTGCCCCTTGCCAACTACTATCAACCGGGGCCACCAAAACTTGAACTGCTGCGGCCTCGCCCGGGCCCATCTTGCCTATCGCCGTGGTGAGTGCAGCCAATGGGTCCGTCGGAAGTTCTTTATAGGTTTTAAGAGGGTAAAAATCTTCTTTTCGAAGTTGCAGCGCTTTAAAGGCCACTTTTCCATCCTCGGTAAAAATCTCGTACTCAGGAACTTCTATAATATGAGCGTCCGAGTATGCTCCATGAATTTGCTTTTCTAGCATGTCTCTTAAGTTCTTGGGCACCCAGATATACAATCTGATGTCCTCGGTGCGCCCGACTATTTCAAAGGAAAGCGTGGGTTGGCTTTTGAAGCGCATCATAAAGCCGCTTTTTTTAATTGAAGCCAAGGCGCCGATCAATTGCTCCATGGCATCAATCTTGACTTCATTCCCCCGCGGCACCGTAATTTCCAAAAGCACCGAGTCTAAGGATTTTTCCTCGCGATCCGCGTTTCTAATCCTAATTATCACGTACCAAAGTATGCCAATAAATATGAGGAAGAAAAAAATAAACGCAAACATAAACAAAAATAGTGTTGTTAAAATATTGGTGAGTGCGTCCATGCCAATTGTGTCAGCTCCCAAAAAGTACCGCGAGGCCGTCTTTGATGGCTTTTTTAATTTTTTTCAGCCAAAACACGCCAAACCAGGTTTGGGAGTTGGCAGCGTTTCCCTTGGCCATTTGGGTGAGCACCTGAGCATTTGCTGCGGGAATAGTGATTGACGGCCCGCTGGGTGGAGCCGGAACGGGTTGAGCAACCGTGGCACCCGAGCTGTCTCGAAGAGGCTGGGGTGTTGAAGGCACGGCCTGCACCCCCGTAGCCTGCTCAACTGCTGCAGGCACTTCAGGAACCGTTGGAATCTCTTGTACTTGCTGGTCAGGCGGTGCTATAGGTGCTGCCTCTGGTAATGCCATAGTACTATTGTATAACGTTTGGCGCATCCCCTCAAAGGAACATTTGTTCTGCTCTTGCAAACCCCGTTAGTTTCTGTATATTGGTTATAGAAGTTGTGTTTAAGGAACCTTGTGTAAATCAAGGGCTGTGCCGCAACCGTGGTTCGACGATGCTCACCATCTTCGATAAGTCGGAAAACTAGCAGCTTCTCCGCCAGCCGGCGGATTCTCGAGCAAGAAATGAAAAACAGAAATAATCTATTATTAGCCTTACTAATAGGAATTGTTCTTCTTGCTTTCTTTTATCTAGCCCGCCCAAATATAAGCACCCCTGGCGAGCCAGTTCCCTCTCAGAATGAAGTTTCAAATGCGACTATCAGCTTAGACTTTGGAGATGAGAACCAAATATCAAAAGCCTTACCTCTCGATGACAACTCTACAGCCTTTTCTCTCCTAAACGACCTGGCCCAATCCGAATCTTTAGATTTAGAAACCCGGCAATATGACTTCGGTATTTTTGTGAAAGCAATTAACGGCTATGAAAGCTCGGCTGAGAAAGCTTGGATTTATTATGTAAATGGGGAATCCGGGCAGGTGGCTGCAGACCAAAAGAAAATCAATTCCAATGATTTAGTTGAGTGGAAGTATATAGAGCCCGATGAATAAGCAAAGCTTGCCGCTTCGCGGTAAAAAAATTATATTTGCAATATTATTTTTACTAGCGTTTCTAGAACGTGTCGCTTTTGATTTAGGACCAAACTTTGAATTCGTGACTGGAGCAATGCTTCTGGCAGCAGCATATTTAGGAACTAGATATTCTTTAACTCTGGTTTTGGTAGTGATGGTGCTAAGTGATTTGACCTTGGGGAACACAAACATATTTCTCTTTACCTGGAGCGGGTTTTTGATTCCAGCGCTAGTTGCATCGAAAGTTTTAACCAAAGCAAAAAACAAAATTATTTCTGGAAGCTTCGCTGGCATCGCCACTTCTTTATTCTTTTATTTTTGGACCAACTTTGGAGTGTGGGCATTAGATAGTTGGAGCATGTACACAAACGATTTAAACGGTCTTCTAAAGTCTTATGAAATGGGTCTGCCATTTTTGAAAATGAACCTACTTAGTACAATTCTTTTGGTTCCCGCTGGCTTTGTATTATTTGAAACATATTTGTTTATACAAAAAGGTTTGAAGGAAAATTCATACAAGAGAATAGTGATGTTAAATTAAGCGATTATGTTCCAAGGAAGCGGGGTGCAAATCCCCCACTGTGCCGCAACCGTAAAGTCGGAAAACTAGTAATCGCTTCATTCTCGAGCAAGAAAGTATGTTGGCAGAACGCATAGTCTACGATACGGTTTATAGTACTTCAGAAAATGTTCGCGCGGGGCGTGCAAACAAAGCTCAAACCTTGGAAGAGCTCGTCACTTTGTGGGCAGAGACCACAGGCAACATAGATGCATATTACTTTGAAACTAAAAACGGACTGGTAATTTCCCCAAACGACCAAAAGCCAATAATAGATTCAATCAAAAAGGACACGCCAATAGACAGAGCAGAATTTGAATTCTTTCAAAAATTTGAAGATTGGGCCGTAAATGGGACGCAAAAAAATACAGCTTGGGCAAGTTATACCCATCCGTCGAGATCTGAAAATTGTAAGTTTATTATTTCGACTCGCGAGGGCGACAAAATCTTAAATAGATCAATCCAAGTAAATCTTGATCGACTAGAATTTTTGCACTTGTCCAATGATTTGATTCGGCATTCCATAGACCCTGAACAAAACATCTTTGACCCTGAATCTTTAAGAAGCGAACTCTTAATAATTAGAGATGATATTGATTGGATCCAAATTCTTGAAAAACACCTTGGCAAAGGTGAGTTGTTCACCCAAATCAGAAACGACGACGATTTACTTCATAGGCAGGGGCATCTTGACAGAGCAGCAATTTACTACGATATGATGCAAAAAGGTGTGCCTGCCGAAGAAATAGCGGCCAGAATGAGACAGGACAACTTTGTAGGCGACCAAAGCCCCACATGCCCTCCAGGAATGAGGACAGCCTCAGAACTCATGACCGCAAATTCAATAGTTTACTCTGGAGTCGAAGACCAATATGGCTCTCTAACTTTCAAATGCCAAAAAGGCCACACCAACACAAGACCATACGGACAACTCGTTAAGCACTGCCAAACATGCGGAGAAGATGTCAGTTGTGGAAAGACCGCTTAGGGTTTCCCCTTCCAGCCCTCCTCCGGTATCCCTGCGTCAAAATTGGCTTCGCGAAAAAGCATGAATATCATGTCAGAAAGTCTATTAACATATTGCAAAATTTGCGGGTGGACTTTTTCTTCTTTTGAAAGGGCCACCACTCGCCTCTCAGCGCGTCTTGCCAGGGAACGGGCAAACATCAAGTGAGTCGCAAAGCGCGTTCCCTGGGAAAAACGAAAAGAGTCAATAGCTCCGGCCTTGGCCTCAATTTTATCTATTTCTTTTTCCAGCTTTGTGGTTTTGCTTTTATTAAACTTTAAGTCAGACCCTGCAATAATCGAGCAAATTCTAAAAATATTATCCTGAATATCTTTGATAAAAATGTTCCTCTCCGGATTATCACAAAAGCTCCGTGCAATTCCCAAGAAACTATTTAGCTCATCTAAAGATCCCAATGCTTCCACTTTAATGGAGTCCTTGTCAACGCGTTTGCTTTTGTCTATAAAATTCGTCGCCCCCTTGTCCCCTTTTTTGGTATATATTGGCATTTATTTTACTAACTCCCCCAATCTCAGCTTTGTATTTTCATAAGCTTCCATATTCTTTTGCTCAAAATAATAATACGGCAATAGATCAACTGCCTGGAGAATGTGGAGTGCTTGAATTATTCGCTTTAGCTCACCTTCTGAAAAGTCGGTATTTTTCGTAATTTCCCCTGAAGATTGAAATATTTTCTCCGCCCTCTCGGTCCGCAAACCAAGGGAACTCATATGCGAGCCCCAATACATAATATAAGAATAATCATTTACCCAAATACTTGCCTGAGCCGAGTCCCAATCCACGAGAATCACTTCTCCTGAGTCGCCGATAACGCAGTTGTCTGGGCTCGCATCGCCGTGCATAAGAACCGGTGTGAATTTACTTTCCATTTCTCGCAAAACAGTAATCGTCTTTTCTTTAACTTCCTGAAAAAGCGCAGTGTCGTATGAAGTTACACTTTGAGATTTTTTCCAGCTTTTTTCAAGTTTATGCAGTTTCCAGTCCACAAAACTTGAGCGCTGTTCATCTTTGTCAGTTAAGGATCCATATTTGTCTGCTTTAATGCCATGCACCCGGGCTAAAATATGAGACAGCTTTTCATGAAATTTTGAAAAATCAATTTTCCCCGAGTCTATGGCCTCCCAACCACTTTGGCCCTCAAGATATTCAGTAATCATAAAGCCGTATGGAAAAAACTCATCGCCTCTACTGTGGTAAAGCAGTTTTGCATGCGGGATATTAAGCTCCGAAAGCTTTGCCTCAAGCCAAGAGGGTTTTTCAACTTCCGGCCAGCCATCCATCCGAAAAACTCTGGCAATAACCGACTGTTTGTTGGTTACAACTTTATAAACATGGTTATACTCTCCCCTAGTAATCCGCTGAGCAGAACGCACATCTTGGTTTAAAACTCTAGAAACCGCGGGGGCAATTTGGTTATCTAATTCTGGGGTATAAGAAAAGGGGTTAGTCATTTTTAGAATATATTGGCATTAATTTGATTTCTTAAAAACTTTTGTTAATTGGCTGTCATTATCTAAATACAAATCTTTAATCTTGATGAAATGCTTCAGGTCCTTTATTAACAGTTCGTGCTTTGCTTTCTTGACAGCTTCATTAAATTCAATCCACGAATATTCAGTGTGTTCGCTAGATAATTTTATTTTTCCTCCTAAATATCTACACAAATAATTAATCCCAACTAATTCAGAATTTCTGTCATTTGCTCGATAAAAATGATAGAAAGAAATCGGCGCTATCAATTGAATGTTAATATTTTCCCCCAACTCCTCTTTAATCTCTCTCGTTATCTCATCTTCGACATTAGAAAAATCTTGATTAAACCTTCCACTAATTAACTCCCAGGCGCCAGGATCATGATCGCGTTGACCACTCCTTTTGGTCATTAGAATCTCCCCATTGTTGTTTATGATAAATGCACAAACAGCTACGAGAAATTTACCCTTAGTTTTTGATTTTAGTAAATCTGATTTTTCCATTTGCTTTCTCCAAGAAATTATCTAAAGTTCTGACCCAGACAATTCCTTTTCCATAAAGCGCTCGATAAATTACGCATAACTCCTCCGTATTTTCCAAAAAGCCAACTGATTCCACAACATAAAATTTGTCAGGATTTTTGTAGTGGTAATAAATCCCACCGACTTCTACTTCCTTTTTGGCTTTGGTGGTCTGTTTATCCAAGTCCTCCAAGCTGTGAGTCATTATATAACTATAACTTTAATTTCTTTGCACTTTTCGAGCCTTCCATCGTTTGTCAAAAAAGCTCCAGCTTTCGCAGCAATTGCTGTAGCTATTTGAATTGCGTCCGGCAGGCGAAAACTGTATTTCCTTCTTAATTCCGCTGCCCTTAGAGCAATTGCATCGTCCACTTCATAAACTGTTAAATTAGGGGTGGATTCAAACTGCTCCCTCAAAGCGTTAATTAATTTTGGAGGCCTTTTGTAAGATAACAATTCAGCTTTCGCAAGAATACTAGTCACCCCTTTTAGCTCACCATTCTTGACTCGCTCAAACCACTTTCTCACTTTTGGCCCAAACTCAGTATGTGCTTGATAATAATAAATGAAGATATTTGTGTCTATCCCGACAGACTTTAGTATTTTCTTTCCCATTCGTCGCGCATTTTGTTTAGCTCCGCTATCGGATCAATGTCTTTCCACGCCTCTTTCATAGAACCATAGGTCTTTTTTATCCAATCACCCTTCACAGGTTTCATAACAACGCTCCCTTTTTGCACAGAAACACTCACCTTGGAGCCGGCTTTAACTCCTTTAAGCTTCTCTCTGACTTCTTTTGGTATTACTACCTGATATTTTGGCCCAACGGTTACAGTTTGCATAAGTTATACGATTTTACATTTTTTTGTAATACGAAGTCAAGGAGAACTAGCATTCGGCGTGGCCACAGGAGTAGCACTTGGCGCAGCCTTCTTCGAAAACCAGAGTGTGTTCTCCGCACTCGGGGCATAAATCAACCTTGGCACCATATTGTGGCTCTGCTGTCATCATCATAACCTGCCCCCCGGGGTTATCAGCTTCCAACGCTCCCGCTTCTATCTGTTCTGTTTCATTTTCAGTAAGAGCCACCTTTTCGGTTGCATGCCCATTGGTTGCCGGGTTTAAACCAAAATGGGTAGTGAGGGCCACTGAGATCGCGTCCGGCAGTGAGCGGATTCTACTTTGCCCAAAGCCCACAGACCTTCTGCCACCAATGTCTTTAAGCTGATCAGCAATCTCCAAGGCCCGCTCTTTCGGAGAAAGTGTGCTCCTAAAGCGCAAAGACGCCGAAATGGTGCGCCCGAGGGCTACCGCAAACGCGCTCACGTCACTACCGGCTTTGCCGATATTGATAAACATCTCAAGGGGTTCCCCGGCATCGTCATTGTTAATTGTAATAAAAGCTGTGCCCACGGGGGTCTTCAGCTTGTATGTAGACCCGTGAACAATATATGGTCTTGTCACAAGCCTCGCCCCCGCTTCCGGCGAAACCGGCAGAGACAACTGGTTCGGCTCTAAATAAGCCGACTCTGGAACTGGTTCCCCCGCCCCAACCGTAGCCTCTGGCGAAGGGGAGTCTTTCGGCTTATCGGCAGACACATTTTCAAGTACTCCTTGGCGCGAGCCGTCTCTAAAGAAGGTAATTCCTTTACAACCTGATTCATATGCCTTGGTATAAAGACTTCTCACGTCTTCAACCGTATATGCATTTGGAGCATTTACGGTTTTGCTTATCGAGCTGTCGGTGTACTCCTGAACCTTGACTTGAACCTTCAAGTGCTCGTCGGGGGATAAGTCCATCGCACAGACAAAGTAATTTGGCTTTGGCTCATTCGGGTGAGCATTCTTCCACTCCTTAAACAAAGGATGATAAACCATATGCTCGCCTGTTCTGTCTTTTCTTTTAAACTCAAAGTTGTAAACCGGCTCAATGCCGGAACTCACCCCTGCCAAAAGCGATGTGGTGCCGGTCGGGGCTTGGGTCAGAAGGACCGCGTTTCTGATGCCGTTTTTAGCGATGCTTTCGCGAACATCTGCGGGGAGCTTTTTGATAAACCAGCCATCCAGATATTTATCTTTATCATATTTTCTAAATACACCTTTCTCCGCGCCCAAAAGTGCGGAGGTCCTATAAGCCGAGTCGCGAATGACTCTGTAAATTTTATCAATCACCGCGACCGACTCGTCCGTCCCATATGGAATTTTCATTTTAATGAGCGCGTCCCCCAAGCCCATGGTCCCCAAGCCCGTGCGGCGGATGTCCATCTGAGACTCATAAGTTTCGGGGTAAAAGTAGAAATTGGCATCAACCACGTTGTCCATGAATCGCATGGCAACTGCGGCATCTTGTTCAAGTGCCGCATAATCAAATTCACCGTTCTTTATATAAGCCGTTAAGTTCATTGCTCCCAAGTTGCAAACCGCCCAAGCACCAAGGGGTTGCTCGCCGCAAGGGTTTGTAGCAATTAACTTCTCAAAGTAATAAGTATTACTTCTTTTATTGCTTCGCTCAATAAAATGAAGCCCGGGCTCGGCGCTAGTCCATGCGGCTTTTGCAATCATATCCCAAACTTCTCGGGCTTTAACGGTTTTATATACCTTCACTTTACGGCCGCTTTCAAGCCATTTATCAATATCCCCGTCCCAATACTCATCGTAGTCGGGAGTATTTACATAGTCCGGGAAAATTAAATCCCAATCACGGTCTGCTTTGACCGCATCCATAAACTTATCAGTTATACAAACTGACAAGTTGGCCCCGGGGATTTTATTAAGATCTTCCTTGACTCGAATAAACTCCTCCACATCCGGGTGCCAATCGTTAAGCATGAGCATGAGGGCCCCGCGGCGGCTTCCACCTTGCTGAATAACGTCGTGATTAGCGGTTGAATAAAGAGCGGCCCAGTTAACCGGGCCCGAGCTATACCCGTTTACTTTTCTAACTCGTGCGCCGCGAGGACGAAGAGTGGAGAGATTAACTCCAACCCCGCCGGCCCGGGACTGAATTTCCACAGTTTGGGTAATGTTTTCCATTATTCCACCTCTGGAGTCTGGCGGAGATGGAATTACATAGCAGTTAAAAAAAGTAACCTCATAGCCGGTTCCCGCACCGGAGAGAATACGGCCGGCCGGCACAAACTTGAAGTCCTTCATCACTCGGTAGAACTTCTTTTCCCATTTATCTTGAAGGGTTTTATTTTTCTCAAACTGAGCGATGCCTTTTGCTACCCTTGCCCACATTTGTTCGGGATATTTCTCCATTGCTCCCCCTTCCGCATCTTTAAGTGAATAGCGGTCTATAAAGACAGTCTTACTGAGCTCGGTCAGTTCAGTCTTTACCGAAATTTTATCCTCACCAAAAAAGAATAACTTGCTTTTTCGTAAGTCCTTGAATGCGCCGTTTTGTGTTTTGTCTTTGCCGTTAGTTTTTACCATGCTATTCAGAAATTTTAGTTATCGCCTTCTCAAAGTCATCCAAATCTTCAAACTCCATATAAACGCTGGCAAAGCGTAGCCAAGCTACTTTGTCCACCTTTTTAAGCTTCCTCATAATCGCCGTGCCAATTGCGCGGGATGGGACTTCAGCTTTGTCTTTTCTAAGCATTTCGCGCTCGACTCTTCCAACTATTTCGTCTACCAAGTCGAGGGACACCGGGCGCTTCTCAATGGCTCTTAATATCCCGCGCTTTACTTTGTCCCGCTCAAACGGTTCTCGCTTCCCATCTTTCTTGATAACCCAAAGTACACTGTTTCTAGTCTTTTCGTAAGTGGTAAAGCGCTTCTCACAATGCTCGCACTTTCTGCGTCTTCTTATACTACTCCCACCCTCTACTGTCCTGGACTCCAGAACCTGTGAACTACTATTACCACAAAAGGGACATTTCATCCGTGAAATCTAAAATCGCTATTGCCAGTAGCATTACTTATAAAACAACACTAGATACGTATTGTCAACCATAAATAAATGTGTCAGATTGTGTCAGTTTTCTGTAGCTTTAGAAGGGATACTCGGGGGCGCCGAGGCCGGCATCGACTAAGTCCGAAGCCGAATCAAGATAGACCGTTTTGGGGATATCCAAAATTCTGGCAACTGTTGCTCTGCCGTCTTCCGGCACCCGAACTAATATTGTTTCCAAAACCTGCCTATGCTTCAGTGAAGCCAATGAAATTGTATATAACTCATCCACCGTTGCCGACTCATAACTCTGCCTTAGATAAAGTTCTGCTTTCTCAAAAACCAAGACTGCCTTTTCCACTTTTCCGCTATCAAACATCTGCTCCCCGGCGACAAGCCTCATGTCCGCATTTTCAAGATATGCTTCCGAAGTAAGTTCTCCCATGTCAATTAAAGCCTGCACGGGCCATAAAGCATCTTCCGGAGTAAGCCCCGGCTCAGGAAGGTCGTAATTTACTTTTACGACTTGTGGAGTTTCCGGAGAGGGAGATGGGGCTTGGCTAAACACATACTTCACAGCTGCAGTCTTAAAAATAGAAACGGCTAAAATCAAAATAGCCGCAAAAAATAGGGGCAGCGCCTTAAGACTTCTCTTCATCGGGTGATTAACATCCTAGTATTACTTGCGTGAAAAGTCAATCTTTCGGGAAAACTTCAATGTCTGAATAATATTAGTGGCCACTTGTCTAATTTAGTGTCCCCCACAGGGCCTAAAGCTGTCAGTAACCAAGATAACACTGGTTTACCTAAACAAAATAATCGGCCATTGCCAAAGGACATGGAGAAGAATGGGTGCAGCAATGTTTTTGGTGCGCAAAAACACAAATGTTGTGCCGACTGAGAAGAGAAAAACAACGATTGTGTAAATAAGTAGCGATCCCGGCTCAAGCCGCCAATCCAAAATGGCTATCGGCAAGTGGATTAACGCCCAACCCACACTTATCACGAGGGTTACTGTCCGCTCCGACTTAATCGAGCCCATGAGTCTGGTTAGGAGGTACCCTCTGAAAGTAACCTCTTCGGTAATGGCCGTTATAAATGAGAGTAAAAGCGCGCCCGTAAATGTCACTTCGCCAATGTTGGCCGCAAAGTTAAGTTCACCGTACTTTAAATAATTTACAAGTAGTGCAAAAAGACTAAAAACAAAACCCAAACTTAGTACAGAATAAACTACTTTAAAAAAATTATTAAAAACAACACCGATGCTTGAGAGAGTCAACTTCTCACTCTTGATTAGAAAAAACAACGGTACAAGCCAGATAATAGGCTTGACCAGAAGTTCCTCCAAAGGCACGGGGGCCTGAAATAAAAGCCTATAAAACCCCCAAACCACGAGCAAATACGCATAGTATGCTATTGCGTATTTTATGTACTTAACGTTAGTTTGACTCGACATGCTGTAAATACCTCGTCAATCGCTGCCACCACCATTAGAAGTTTTTCAACCGCTTCTGCGTGGTCTACCGTATTTTTTTCATCCGGAAACCAATGAAATACTAAGTTCCGCGACTCTTTCCACGTCTTCCACAGTTTATCTGGCAGCGCCTCACCTTTGCAATAGTCCGTGAGTTTCTCGTAAACCCATTCTGAATCTCTATATTTTTCCTCCAAATCGGGATTCAGGGCTTTGCCTATCCTGAAATGCCTGCCAAAGTAATCTGCTTTTGTAATAAAACCCATATCCAAAAACAATTTCTTCAAAAACCCCTCATAAGCTTTTGCCGCCGGGAAGACTATAAATGAATAGTCATGAAAACGGCTGCTCCACTTGCTGGACATGTCAGCCAGCTGAAAAGAAAGCTCAATCGACTCCTGCAGGTCCTCGGATAGATAGCTCCACCAGGGTTTATTTGTAATTTTCATCTAGTTATATCTTAGCATGAGGTATAATTCTTAAAGATGGCCAGAAATCCAAGAAGAATTAAGAAAAAGATCGCCCGCAGAAAGCTTGTACGGAGAGTAAAAACTTCCTTGGTTAAACCTATCAACTTCGAGGGTGACCATGAGCCGAGGGAGAAATTTTCGCTTGGAAAAAGGGCTCTTGCAAGGCTTCCCAAAAACCGGAAAGTGCGGACACTCATAATCCTTGTAGTGGTCGCTTTTGCCTCCTTTACTACCTGGTTTTTTTGGGGAATCCCCTTAAATGGCGAGCTTATACAAGCCGAAGCTGTGTCAACTAAAATCTTCGACCGCAAGGGAGAGTTGATTTATGAAATATTCGCGGACAAAAAACGCTCGCCGGTCGAGCTTGCTAGCATTCCCAAGCATGTCGTTGACGCAACCATTGCCATTGAGGACAAAGATTTTTACAAGCACCCGGGGTTTTCGGTAAGCGGAATTGCGCGGGCCTTGTATAAAAATTTATTCAAGCAAAAGCTCGAAGGCGGCTCGACCCTGACCCAACAACTGGTTAAAAACGCATATCTTACTCCAGAGCGGACGCTCCGAAGAAAAGCTCAGGAGCTTATCCTTTCTTTAATTGTTGAGGCCCGCTATACAAAAGAGGATATTTTGGAGCGCTACCTTAATGAAATCCCCTATGGTGGAACGGCTTATGGAATCGAGGCTGCGGCCGAACTTTATTTTGACAGAGCAGCTAAAGACCTAAGCCTTGCAGAAGCCTCCCTTCTGGCGGGGCTTCCTGCGGCGCCCTCGCGCTACTCCCCTTTTGGAAGCCACCCGGAGCTTGCCGGGCAAAGACAGGAAACGGTACTTAAGCGAATGATAGAAGATGGCTATATTAATAAAGAGGAAGCACAGAGCGCACGAGAAGAGGAGCTCGTCTACGCAGAAACCGAAGTCCTTAATGCCCCACACTTTGCGCTCTGGATTAAAGAACAATTAGCCGAGGAGTACGGTCAGACTGTGGTTGAGCAAGGGGGCCTCCGGGTCACAACCACTCTGGACCTAGAGCTCCAGGAATTTGCCCAAGAGACCGTGGCCAACGAAGTAGACAAGCTTGAGAGCCTTGACGTCGGTAACGGTGCCGCCCTGGTGGTCAAACCAAACACGGGCGAAGTCTTAGCAATGGTTGGCAGCAAAGACTATTTTGCCTCTGACGAAGATGGAAAAGTAAACATAATATTCGCTAACCGCCAGCCGGGGAGCTCGATAAAACCCCTAAACTACGCGCTCGCGCTACAAAATAAAATAATTACGGCAAGTACCCCCCTGGCGGATATTCCAACCTGCTTTAGAGTTGCCGGCCAAGCCGAGTACTGCCCGCAAAACTACGACGGGCAATTTCATGGCGCAATTCAGGCACGCTTTGCCTTGGGTAACTCCTATAACATCCCGGCTGTACGGGTGCTTGCCCTAAACGGCCTCAAAGAGTTTACTCAATTTGCAAACAATATGGGAATAACTACCTTTACCGACCCGTCTAAATATGGTTTGTCGCTTACTTTGGGCGGCGGTGAAGTACGACCCTATGACATGGCGGTGGCATTTTCTACTTTGGCCAATCAGGGCGTAAAAAAACCGCTCATCGCTTTTATCAAAATTGAAGACTGGCACGGCAAGGTCCTTTTTGAGAAAAAACCGGCAAAAGACGCAGAAGGTGTGCGGGTCCTGGACCCCGAGCCGGCTTTTATAATTTCACATATTCTGTACGACAATAATGCCCGCAGTGCGGCTTTTGGCGGAGGCTCTTATCTTAATGTTTCGGGCCACCCGGAGGTGTCCGTAAAAACCGGAACCACAAACGACCGCCGGGACAACTGGACCATAGGCTACACCGAGCAGGCTTTGGTTTTAACCTGGGTGGGCAACAATGACAATTCTGAAATGTCCGGCGCGGTTTCCGGGGTTTCAGGCGCATCCCCCATCTGGAACCGGATTATGAAAGAGGTTTTAAATAAAGCAGAGAAGGGCTACTACGACCCGGACGAGAAAGGCCATGCCTGGCCAAAACAGCCCGCCGGTGTTGTGGGGGCTACAATATGCGCCAATACCGGTGCCATCCAAAACGATGCCTCTTCCGGCTGCCCTACAAGATTTGAGTATTTTCTGGAGGGCACCGTTCCGGAAGGCAAAGCTTTCCGACAAGATATTTTGGTTTTCAACGACACAGGAACCCCCGCAAACGCCGAGGCTCTTCCAGAGCAAGTCCACCAAGAAAACCATCTTATCATTCAAGACCCCTTAAACACGTTAATTTGTCTTGACTGTTCCGGCCCCATGCCCACTGTCACCATGGGATATCCAATTTCTGAATAATATTTGTCATCTCTTCTAAAATATTAGGCCGATAGTTATCCTAGAGAGTAAAAATTCGTGGCAAATTGCCTCTTAACATAGTTTTCTCCTGTACCTATAATTATTAAAGTGACCTTAGTGTTTAGAAAACTCGGTACTCCATTATTTTATTTCTTAGTATTTGTCGCAGTTATATCATTTTTTATCTTCAGGTTGATAGCAAACCTTAGGCTTCCAAAGACAAAACTTCCAAAGAGAATTCTTGCGAAAGCAGCACTCGCATTTGCTATAACGCTTGTGGTTTTTGTTACTTCAACATTGCTTTTTTGGTTGGCCCTCATAAAAGATTTACCCTCGCCGGACGCATTGGCGACACGAAGCATTGACATCTCCACAAAAATCTACGACAAAAACGGCGTTCTCTTATACAACCTTTATAAAGACAAAAATAGAACCCTGGTCAAACTTGACGATATTCCCATTCACGTCCGCTTGGCAACGATTGCAGCGGAAGACTCAGAGTTTTACAATCATCCGGGCATCTCCGCTCGAGGAATTACGAGAGCAATTTATAAATTTTTTCAGCAAGGCAAAATTACCGGGGGTTCCACGATTACCCAACAACTGGTGAAAAATGCACTCCTCTCCCCTGATAAAACCATGGCAAGAAAATTCCGCGAGATTCTCATTGCTCTTGCTGTAGAGCAGAAATATACCAAAGATGAAATCCTTGAAATGTACCTCAACGAAGTAAGCTACGGCGGCACCGCTTATGGAGTGCAGGAAGCAGCAAGACAATACTTCGACAAAAATGCAAAAGATTTGAGTCTAAGTGAAGCAGCACTTTTGGCGGGCTTGCCAAAAAGCCCGACACTTCTATCCCCGTTTGGCCTAAACCCGTCTCTGGCATTTGAGAGACAGAAAGAAGTTTTAAACTTAATGAAGGATGCGGGATTTATTTCAGATAGCCAATTTGAAAGAGCAACCAGTGAGCAAACCAACCTAAGCATTAAAAAAACCGACATCAAAGCTCCCCATTTTGTTATGTATATCAAAGAACTTTTGGCCAAAATGTACGGCGAAGAATTTATTTATAGAAACGGTCTGGAAGTTACCACTACACTTGACATGGAGATCCAAGACTTCGCTCAAAAGGTTGTTGCAGACGAAGTGTCAAAACTTGAACGCCTGAATGTTACAAACGGAGCCGTACTCGTTTTGCACCCGCAAACAGGTGAGATTCTGGCCATGGTTGGCTCAAAGGACTATTTCAACGAGGACGATGATGGCAATGTAAATGTGGTTCTCCGCCCAAGACAGCCCGGGAGCTCCATTAAAGTTGTAAATTATACTTATGCTCTTGCCCATGGTATGACTCCGGCCACCATTATTGACGACTCACCAATAACTTTTAATGTTGACGGCCAGCCGCCCTATATACCCAGAAATTATGATGGAAAGTTTAGAGGCAGACTGACTCTCAGAAGTGCGCTTGCTGAGAGCAGAAACGTTCCTGCCGTTAAGGTGCTTAATCAAATGGGAGTAAAAAACATGATAGACCAAGGCCTTAAAATGGGCATTACTAGCTGGCAAAACCCCAATTTTTATGGTTTGTCCTTAACTCTCGGAGGCGGTGAGGTTGCTTTATATGAACTCGCAACTGTATATGCAACCCTTGCCAATCGCGGAGAGCGGCCGGAGCTTTTTGGCATTAGCAAAATCACGGACGCAAGTGGCAAGGTTTTATACGAGCACAAAACAGCCAGTCAACCCGCTGTCGACCCCAGAGTTGCTTTCATTTTAACCGATATCTTAAGAGACAACACAGCCCGGACACCGGCTTTTGGAACTCACTCAGCGTTGGTGGTTCCCGAGCACCGGGAAATTGCCGTAAAAACGGGAACCAGTAATGACCTCAGGGACAATTTGACTGTTGGCTACAATCAAAATTATCTGGTCGCGGTTTGGGTTGGCAATAACGATAACTCACCCATGAGTAGAATCGCCTCAGGAGTTACGGGTGCCTCACCCATTTGGAATACTATTATGACAAATCTCGTGGCAGACATGAGTAATCACCCCTGGGAAATACCAGAAGGCTTGGTGCAAAAGAAGGTTTGCGGGCGGGAGGAATGGTTTTTGGTTGAGAATCAACCAAAAATTGAGTGCAATAAAAATAATACAGATAAAGAAGATGAACAAAGGAAGGTTGAAAAACGAAGAGAAAGGTAGTATATTATCGTATTCTTTATGATAGAGATCGACAAGCAAGTTGAAATGGGTGCAAACGGAGTTCAGCACGCACTTAACAATAGAGCAAAGGTTTACGTAGGTGAACCTATAAATTCTGAACTAGGCGAAGGTGGCTATGTCATCCGAAAGGGTAGTTTTCGAATCAATCCAATAGAAACGACTTCTCCAAAAACAACTGCAAGGGATATTTTGGCAAAAACAATGGAGCAGGAATCTATGGACGTCGCTGAACAAACCGAGGTCTTGGATAACTTAGACAAGCAATTCAAAGACGGCGGCAGGGCTCAAGTTAGAATAAATGAGCATTGGTCTGTAGACATTAATATCGAAAGAAATGGCGACGTTGATAACTTGCAAATGGATCTGATTCCAAAATTAACTCCGGATTTACTGGAAAAGGCGAAGTTGAAAGCACAGGCAAAGCTGGCTGTAAGGCAAAGTATTATAGAAACTCTAGAAAATCTGAAGAAGAGCTCTCTTGAAGGAGAAGAAGTTGAAGTCAGCCAAATAGTAGATCGAAAGATTGAAGACAACCTGGCAACTAGACCGCTTTTACCAGAGGCTTTCATAGGAGGAGTTTTCGTTCCATCGCATTCAAACCCAGTTAGAAAAAGCGATATAAGAAGATGGGTAGAAGGAAATGCAAATTATGAGTTAATTACTGACGATAAGGAAATCGAATTTGTGGCCAAACATTATGGTGTCGAGGTGTCAAAAAGAGGGGCACCATATGTTTTTAAGCCAAGCTCAGCCAAGTCAACTGCACATGTTTTATTGGTTGGATATGACAAAAATATAATCACAATAGAGGCCCAAGCCTCAGTTGCTTCCATTAGCGCTGTTGAAGCAAGAAAAGAATTTATACGAACCTTCAATTCTAGCATCTCAACTTCCATGCAAACGCGAGTGGACCAAGCTTGTGACAAGGATAAGAGTGAGTCAACGGTCATATCGATCGACGAAGAAATCTCAAAATTATTCTCTCAAAGATATCCAAATGAACATCCTACTTCAGTTTTTTACCAAAAAGGACATAGTTTATTAAGATATTTATACTTGGAGGAGCTCAAAAGACTGGTTCCTGAAAGATTCAAGGGTTTCATAGAATCAAATATTCAACACGAGATTAATAACGGCGAATCACCAAAGCAATCGCCCATGATTACGGTTGATTTGGGACGCAATGTACTCTGGGGAATGGACTCTGATCGCAAGATTGCAATTCTTCCCATAAGAACTCTCCAGGCCTCTTCGTAAGATACTGTCACTCAACCTCAAAACGATGCACCGCGGCGGCAAGGAGAGGCATGAGCTCGTCGGCCTCGGACTCAATAATGCCCTTGCTCATAATTACCAACACATAGGGGTCGTCGGCAAAAACTATTCCCGCGTCGTTGACCACATGCACTTCACGGCCAAACTTGTGAGCCACCCGCACATCCGGAATTCCTGCCTTTATCCAGCTTTCGTAAATTGTGTCCGTCAGAAACTTCAGGACTTCGTCGCGGGCAGCTCTATCCACAATTTTTCTCTCCCAGAGATTTTTGAAAAATAGTCCAATGTCCCGCGGAGTCATTTCATTATCTTCAAAAGATGTGTTATTCATTCCAAACTCTATAATATAGTCATCAATTAGCTCCTCGCCGAGCAAGTTTGTACAAACCGTAAAGGCGGTGTTATCCGATTGTTGGCCCATAAACCCGACAAGTTCGCGATAAGAATATTTGGTTCCGTTTTCTTGATAAACCAAACTTCCTGAACCTCCGGTTTTATCTTCGCTTCTTAAAACGTATGTTTTATCCAAATCAATGTTCCCTTTTTCAGCTTCAGCATACATCGCGGCCATCACTGGAAGCTTGATTAAGGATGCGGCTTGAAAAACTTCCTCTTCGTTTATTCCATAACTTTCATCTGTATTAAGGCTAACCACATAAAGCCCGTAAACCCCTGAGGTTTCCTGCGTCAACCTGTTAAACTCATTAACAATTGCGCTGGTATCCCGGACTGGCGGTTTGCCTTCAAAAACATATGTCTCTTCAAATACACCTTTTGGGACCCCAATTCGAGGCAACCCGGGCAACTTCCAGCTTCTGGCATTCAGGGCCAGAACTACGGCTATAATTATGGTTGTGCACAAAACCGCCAGCACCAAAAACCGCTCGCCCCTTCCCCAGGGCTTCAGCGGCTCCTCCTTCTTCCTGCGTCTACGCTTTGGTTTATCAGAATCTTTTTTAGAAGACTCTATTTCTTCGTCTTCATCCTCTTTTTTCTTTCCCTTACCGAACAATCTCATAGCAAACTTATTGTACAACACAAACTTGCCCAAATATGTGATAAATGAGAGAATCCAATCATGGAACCACAAAAACCGGTTGGTCCACAAATCTCAACAGCTCCGGTAGAAAAGAAAGTTTCAAAATTAAAATAGTATGACTAAAAAAGGTTTCGCACCAATTTTGGTTTTAGTTATTATCTTAATTCTTGGAGTAGCTGGTTTTGGAGCAATACAAAGTTTCAAAAGTAATACAAACCTTTACCCTGTACCGACTGGTACTGGGGAAACTGCAAATTTATCCAGTGATGAAAATTTACAGGACTGGAAAACATATAGAAATGAAGAATATGGATTTGAAATTCAATATCCACCCGATTTTTTTGTAAAAACTTCAGACATTAATAAAATTCAGATAAGTAACAATTCACTTTTTGAAGAAGATGAGTTTTCTCTTATAATTACTCTAGAACCATTAAGTAAAACCAACTACAGACCTTCTGACGATCCTCGAATAATTAAAATCCTTGAAAAAGTCGGCTATCAAAATCTTGCTCAAAAGTTTTCATATCACGCAAGTGGTAACTTTGAAGGGGACCCGCCAAGGGGATATTATGAGATTGCAATCGCATCTCAGGATATTAATAAAGACAGCATACTGATCACAACAACAATTCACAGAATTGATGAGTTGTCAGTATCAGAAGGAGGTACAGATGGAAAACTTGCTGAACAAGCAAGACAAATCCTCTCCACTTTTGAGTTTATCGAGTCAACAGAAAATGCTACTAAAAAGGAGTGTGGGGCTTCTGGGTGTTGGGGGCAGTTTTGTGGAGAAAACCTTAATCCAATATCAGACACGCTATGCGTCGCCAACGATATATTCCGATGTTATGCCAAGGGCATCTGTGAAAGACAAAGTGATGGAAAATGTGGCTGGACTAACAAAAAGGAGATAGATGTATGTCTTGGGCAAATTTCAGAATGCTCTTTTAATTACGAATGTTCGTCGTGTACCGATAGTATTCCTACAAATTGCATCTATGGTAAGTGTATAAACAACAAATGTAAGTATGAATAAATCAACTAAATACCAAAAGGGCTTCGCACCGATTTTGGTTTTGGTCATAGGGCTTATTATCGTCTTGATAGCCTTGTTCTCACCAATACCAACATATTATTCTAAGGAACAATATGAAAAGGATTTCTGCAACAGCCCCAATGCTTTGTGTTTATATCAACCAGGCTGGCGGCTTGAACTATCTCTTTGGCAAAGATTTCAGTATTACCTAATTACTTCCCAATTTGCTAGCAAAACTCTACCTCTAAATTCTTACCCCGTACCGACTGGTACTGGGGCAACTGCAAATCTAACTAGTGATGAAAATTTACGAAACTGGAAAACATATAGAAATGAAGAGTATGGGTTTGAATTCAAGTTTCCTGAAACATGCAAGGTATTACCTGCTGACAGAGAAAGTGGATGGCCCAATGCAATATTACTTCTTTATTGCGGCGGGCAATCTAAAGGAGGGAAAGATTATGAACTTGCAATTGAAATTTGGAATTCAGAAGACGAATATAAATCAAAATACAAGACATTTGAATACTATTTGGAAGGGATAACAGTTAAAAATAAGGGTGGTAAAATTTTTACATTGCTGAATGTAAACCAAAGCTCAAAAATAGACCAAATCCTCTCCACTTTTGAGTTTGTGGGCTCAAGCCAGACTATTGAAAACAACGCCGAAACCGTTACTATAAATTTTGACGTGTGCTCTCCCCAAACGCATAGGATTGACGCTGGCTTCGGTTCAACCACAATAGAAGTTATAGGAAAAGATGGGCAGATGTGTAGCATTAATTATGGAGGAGAGGTTGAAAATCCCAATTGGGATGGCAAGCTTACCAACAAATGCCAGGTTCCTACGAGTTTACAAACTATGACTTTTGATATCTCTAATTTTGGCGTTGACCTTTCTGCCATATACAAATATTGTGAAGGGTCAAATTAAATTATGAAAAATAAAAAAGGCTTTGTTCACCCGGAAATACTAATTGTAATTTTAATAATTGCTATTGTTGGAGTGGTGGTTTTTGCACTCCGAAACTCTTCACAGTCAATTATCTTTAAGTCTCCTCCCGTTCCCACTTTGGAGATAGTTAACAACCTAGATAAATCTGACGCAGTACTCCTTTTCTCAATGTTTAAAGACTTAAACACCCAAACTAACACTGAGACACAAAAACTAGCCTACTATGACCCTTCCCAAGAAAAAATTATCTCAATCGGAAACATAGAAACACTTCCCTCAATATACGAAGTGAGCTACCATTGTGGCAATCTTTTTTACCAAACCTACGTTGATAGAAGCCACCCTTCACCTGCAGTTTACAAACTAAATCTTGAAAACGATACCCTAACAACAGCACTTAAGCCTTCTGGTACAATCTCTAGTTCCAGAAGATTTATAAGCACAATTTCTCAAAAAGACAGTATGACGATTCTCGAGTGTGATTACTACCACGAAGAAGGAACCATTCTGTCCAATACTAAAAACTGCAACATACAACTGCACGGTGGATTCTTCTGCTCGGAAAACCCAAGCATAAAAACAATAGATTTAACAAACGACACTTACAACGGCTACACAACCAAGTTTATTGATGTATTTGATCCAAAAGAGCAAATTGCTTTACTTTCTGATTACGAACCATCTGACATATTTGAGGAAGGTTTATATAGTAAATATTTGTCGATTTCATTCAAAAACGGTGAAGTCAAAAGCATATCAGCCGAAGAGCACAAAAAACTATTTGATGATTTCAGTAACGCCGGCGGCCGAGATGAAAACAAGCTTTGTATTGATAAGTATATTAATGGTTCAATGTTTAAAAACCTGATGAATGAATACAAAGGTGGAGATTATTACCCCTTGCCAAGATATATCGGTTGTATTTCAAGAGAAGAATTAACAAAGTATTTTCTCAACTAAGTATGAAAAATAAATTTGGCTTCGCACCGATTTTGATTTTGGTAATAATCGTTATCATGGCGATTGCTCTCGCACTCTTGGGTCACATCACCACAGACGGCACTTGTGATTACCAGGCAGGTTGGAATCGCTACCCGCCAAAATCATGCAATTGCATTGGAATAAAAATTATGATGGAAAATTCGCTTGCAGTAGATGGTGATTATCGGGCTATATGTCTTGGTTATGGCATTTCCACACCTGCCCAGCCTACTAAATCCACAAATTTACAAAACGATGAAGATCTACAGAACTGGAAAACATATAGAAATGAAGAGTATGGATTTTCAATAAAATACCCAAACAATTGGATAGTTGAGCAAAGTACTGACTATGCTGGAGAGGTTGAGTTTGTTGGAATTGGAGACGAAAACTTTGGAAATCTTACTGGAGACTACAGGATGGTAATATTTTTTCCAAAATATGTAGAGCAAGACATTATTTCGGTTGGTTCTCAGTTTGAATCAACAAGTGCCAGGAGGGAGAATATAGAAGTTAATGGATTAGATGCACTGAAAGTTACGGTAACAACTCCAAGCCTTGCAGGCTGGAAGTCACAAAGAGTTTATATAACTGGTGGGCAGTATATTTACGCGATTGCCGCTGACCTTGACAATCAAACAGAAAACCAAATCCTCTCCACGTTTGTGTTTATTGAATAGTTGATGACATAATTAAAGCATGGAGAATCAAAATCCGGGCGTTAATAGTAATTATCAACTTCCGCAAAATGAACCTCTGCCCAAAGAACAATCATTGCCTCAACAACCAATAGTTACTCCTCCTCCCCCAAGCCCTCCAAAATCAAAGCGAAGAAAGGTATTCCTCTTCTCGGGCATATTCTTCCTCTTCCTGGCTTTAACATTATCGGCATATTTACTGTTCTTAAAAACACCTACAGCCTTGGCACAGGAATACTTACATACTGTCAATGCGGATTTTAAAACCATTCAGGAAAGACTTATTTACTATAAAGGAGCTTTTACTACCGTTTCCGAATCTGCTCAAACTTCTCGCGGTGCTTTTTATGAACTAACTAACAGCATAGACTACTTTTCTGCAGTTGAAGATACGGCTCAGGATATAACCGACATCAAAGAAACACTTATCCTAATTAGCAGTGCACTCGAATCAAAAAGCAATCTAGTTGTTCCAGAAGAATTGGAAGAATTTGACTCTAAGTTAACTGAATACTACACAAAGTCGCAAGCAGCACTCGAGCAACTTCTTGAGCACGAGGAATTTCAGATGACGATGCTCAATGCATCAGGAAATGAATTAAATAGTGGTCTTAAAGATTTTGATGCCCTAATCAACAATAAAGTGATATACAGCCCAGAAGAGGGTGCACAAATCGTCTACAACACAGCCTCCGCTTCCAAAGAATCAGCTCAAAGATTTAACCAAATAACAAACGTACCCGATTTTGACAAAAAATATTTCGCTTACATGAACGATTACCATCAAGACCTGGCAAAAACCCTTTCTGAGTTTGAGGAGCTTTTGCTGGCAGGTACAGAGAATGATGCGGTCCTCTTTGCACAAAAATTAATAGAATTCATCCAAAGAAACCTTGAGAGAGAGGAGCAGCGGCAAGCAAACACAGAAAATATGTTTGAAGAATCTGATTTAAGGGTCATGTTTGATGAAACGGCAATCCTTGAGCAAAGCATTTCTAATGAGCTTGTTGCACTACTTATTAAATATGATGTGGTTGTATCAGATCCCTCCCTCACTCCACAACCAGCCGCTGAAACTGACACATCTGACTGGAAAATATATGAAAATGAGTATTTGAACTTTACCTTTCGTTATCCAGATAACTGGAAGTTGGAAACTGATTATTATGATAAAAACCGCATAACGCTTTCAGCAAACGATCAACTCAACCAAGAAAAAAGCGTGGTAATGTACATAGATGAAGAGAAAAGCGGCAATCCAGAAATGTCTTTAGAAGAGTATATTAAAAAGGCCACGACTCAAAATTTTTCTGTCGATCCAGTTGGAGACTTCAGTAAAGCACCCAAAAGTATTACAAAAACATCAACTGACAAGATTATCTACTACGAAGTTATTGATGCATTTAACAAATCGTTATTTTTTATCCTTATTCCAAACAAACCAAATCAATTTGTGGTCTTCGATATTCAGCTCTGGCCAAAGGAAGAAACTTTGAAAGAGTTTAACCAAATCCTCTCCACGTTTGAGTTTTTGGATGAAAAAATGTCTAAAATAGAGTGCAAAACTAATTCTGACTGCACAAGCTTGTGTAATCTTTGCATTGAAGGAGTGTGCCAATTTAGTCCTGCTACCTGTAATCCTCCTGCCAATGGTAGCAAAGACAGTTTGTAAATTTCAATGAAGTGACAAAAAGAATTTAAACAAAAGTTCCGGGTCTTTATCTTTTACTTTATTTAGAAATTCCTGCATAGTTTCCATGTGGATTACTTCTAAATCTTCGTTCTCTTGATACACATACCCTTCATTCTCCCCTGCATGAACTACTATCACACACCCAAGCTCATCTGAAAAATCTGGCCTTAAGCTTTTAATAAACACCAAATCTGAAACTAAATCAATATCTAAAGCCTGAATATGCACATTATCCCAACCATATTTTTCTGCCAAGGCCACCACTTCTGGCCTTTCGGAAACAGTAACTTTTCCTTCGTCTTCAATTACGAAATTCCTCCCTGGGCCTTCTGGAAAATAATAACCTTCTGGTATGTAAGGTGTGGGTTGTGGGTATAAAACACTTCCTATCAATCCGACTGACGTGCCAAGCAGCCATCTCGTGCCAAGCTCAATAACAAGAAGTGCCCCAACCAAAATTATCAAGAAAATCTTTAGCTTCTTTGAAGAAACCAGTTTCTTCATATTTTAATTCTAGATGATCCAAGCACACTTTTCAATTTGAATGTGTAATAATAAGTTAATGCACAAACGAGGCTTTGCACCAATTTTGGTTTTATTAATAGTTTTAATACTCGGTGGAATTGGCTTTGTAGCATACTCATCCTTCAATAAGTCTCCAAACACTCAAATACTACAATCTCCCACACCATTACCAAGCACCAACCGCTTCTCTGTTAGTTCTAAACAAGGATGGAGAAAATATACAAATTTAGAACAGGGTTTTTCTATTGAATTACCACAGAGCTATATTGTTGATGACAAAACTTTCGCTCAAAGTGTAGTAATTTATAGTAATGAAGATATGCTTCAAAGGAAATTTGGGCCAGTTGAACAAGACGAACTTAAAATTGAAATTACATCGCCTAAAAAATCTTTTGGTAATCAAAAGCGCTACAAGGATCTAAAAGAATTTGTATATGAAACCGATCATGATTCAGGACTTGTTGTAGCAAATGTCAGCTGGATTAAAGTAGACGATCAAGAAATTCCCAAAGAGATTGATGGAGATAGAGAGCTATATTATTTCCTAAATGATGGCTTCTTATATATTATTACCAAAAAGCTTAATGATTCAAATTTAAACCCCGAGTTCGACCAAGTCCTCTCCACGTTCCGATTCCTGGATTAGTTTGACTTCAAGGCGATACAATTGTATTATGGTACTAATATGAAATGGGTTACCACCAACATTCGTTTCCCTGAAGATATGTACATGGAGCTTAAGATGGAAGCTGCCCAAAAGCGCTCCTCTATGGCTGATGTTATACGAAAAAAAGTTGCAACCAAAAAGCTTGTTAAAAAAAGAAAAAATGTCAACAAATTATTAAAGGAAATGGATGAAATAGCCAAAGAGATTTCAAGACAAAATCCTGGGGTCAGTTTAAGTGAAAAGCTTATCGAAATGCGTTATGAACAATGATAGTAATTGACGCTTCCGTCGCCTTCAAATGGATTCAATATAAGAACGAAGAGTATAGAAGCGAAGCTCAAATTATTTATAAAAACCATCAAACACAAAAACAAACTATTTTGATTCCGAGTTTGTTTTTCATAGAGATTGCGAATGCCTTAGCCACTAAATCTGCAACAACAGTAAGCCAATCTAATAAAGCCCTGAAATTTATCTTCAAGTCTGCATTAAATAAATATGAACCAGACCAAACAGATATTCTTAGAGCGACAAAACTTGCCAAGAAATATAAAACTTCAGTTTATGACATGCTCTATGCAGTAATTGCAAAGACAAATAAGTGCATATTAATTACCGCTGATGAGAATTTTGTTACAAAAACTGGCTTTAAGTTTGTAAAGCATATAAGCCAAGTGCAATAATCAGTTAGTGAAGAAGTTAAAGATTGGATTTATCCATCCTGAAATCTTGATTGTAGTCTTTATAATTGTAGCTATTGGCTATGCATTATTGCTTTTTAGTAATATTGGAAATTCATGCGCGGAATTTACTACTAATCCAAACCGTTGTCTTCCTGGACTTGTCTGTGTCCACAAAAATATTGTAATCAATGGAGAAAAAATTTCTGACACAGGAGGATCTTGCCAATGGCCGTGGTCAAAACCTGAAACTAGCGTAACAAACACCAGTACAAATTCTAACAAAACTGCAAATTTATCCCGCGATGAAGATTTGCGGGACTGGAAAACATATAGAAATGAAGAATTTGGATTTAAGTTTAAGTACCCAAGTGTATATATTGTTAAGGAAGATTCAAATCAAGTAACATTAAGTACAACAAAAGATTGCCACTTCACTGCCTATTCCGACACTGACGTGAGCCAAATATGGTTAACTTTTGTACCACATACGGGAAGTAGTTACGAAGATGTTTGGAAAAGCATATATGGGTTCGCGTTTGGCGCCGAAACGGGCACAGATGGATTAAAAACAATTGACGGCAAAAAAGCATACTTTTTTTATCAAGGCGCAGAAATGGAATATGGCCGCACAGCATATTTAGTCGAGGTCAACGAAAATGAATCAGTCGAAATCAATACATACGTTCCCTCATACGAAATCAAATGTGAATCTGAGTTGAGAAACAATTCTGAAGTTGACCAAATCCTCTCCACTTTTCGCTTCCTAAGCGATCCCGCCGAAGCCTCTGGCGAAGGAGGATGAATTTACTAATTGAGGCTCTAGTCTTTTAAAACCTTTCCACCTATCTAAATCTTTATTATAAGAATAACCTTTTGTAATTGCGTCGCTTCTTAACAAGTACATATTCATGTAATCTACAAAGTCACTATCTTTTTTGCATTTTTCTACTACGTTTGTAATCAACTTTTCATTTTTCACCTTTACTTGCCTGCCTCTAATCAGGCCTTCCATAATAAACCGCTTTATCTCACTCCAAGTCTTCTTCTTCCTTCTCATAAACCAAATCAACTCTGCCACGGTCCACTCATTCGTCCACAACGCCACCTCTCCGTTCTCTGCTCTCTTAAAAAGTTCTACACATGCACTGTGTTTAGGAAGATCTACTGGAAATAAATAATAAATAAAAATATTTGTATCAACGAAGTACATCTTTTGTTGCCACCACAGTTGCCTCACCAATCAGGTCCTCAAGAGTTTTACCTTTAGGAATTTTAAATGTTCCAAACTTGCCAGCAAACTCTAGAATTCCCCTTCCAGCAGGCTCAAGAAGAACTTTTTTGCCTCTTTTTTTGGCAATAAGCCTGTCGCCCTTTTCAACCCCAAGAATATCCATTAAATCTTTGGGGAGAGTAATCTGTCTTTTGCTTGTCACACTTACTATGGTGGTCATACCTTACTTATATCACTCTACCTTACTATGTGTCAAGCTACCTTTCTAGACTTACTTTCTCCTCTTCTCCCAAACCTCTGGGTTCACAATATTCTCGGGCTTTTTGCCGGAGAAGGTGTCCTCATTTTTGGGGGCTACAAACTTATCAAAACCTGATTCCCCCCACAAAGCAGCTTTGTGCAATAATACACTCATGGGGCAAACATTTCTAAACATCTGGCTTTTGGTTACTTTGATATTTTTTACTTTCTTCTTTTTCAGAATGTTTCGTGCTTACAAAAAGAAGCCCCAGCTTTTCAGAGAATATCGCCACTGGGACTTCAAAAACATGGCCCAGAGGTGGCGTGAAGGCGACAAACTAGTATTTTTTATCTGGATCGCATATATACTTTTTACTTTTATTCTGCTCTACCTTGCTTGGCCGTATTATTGAAATTGGTGAGATGTACAATAATAAGTTAGTGAAGAAGTTAAATTCCGGCTTTACTCCAATTTTGATTTTAGTAATTGTTCTAGCTATAGCTGGGGTTGGTTTTATGGCCTATCAAAGTCTAAAAATTACTACGCCTTCTGGCTCCAAATATCCTAATTTTTTACCTATGGTAACCAAAGACGATGAGCTAACTCCGGACCAAGCAGAAAAAATATTACCGTTACCACCAAACCCTATTGCAAACTGGAAAACATACAGAAATGAAGTTTTAAATTTCACAGTGAAAATACCACCTGATTGGCCAGAACCAGAACAACTTATAATGGGTCGGGGCACAGCGGTGCAATTTGGAGAGAAACTCTACATTGAACAAAACATAACTGGCATTGATACTCATCTTGCTACAAAAAGCAAAAAACAAATGCTCGACGGAAGAGAAGCAATCATATATATCTATGAGGAGGCTGATGGTGGTATAAAATATATTGTAGTCTTATCTCTTGGTAATAATCCCAAAAGTGTTTTTTTTCTTAGTTATGGGTTTGAACAGCATTCAGATGAAATCTCGACTTACGGCCAAATCCTCTCCACTTTTCGCTTCCTAAGCGATCCACAGGAGCCTCTGGCGAAGGAGGATGAGTTTACTGAAGACTAGGTTCTTCGCCTCTGCCACACATCTTTATCCACAATATTTTCAGGCATCTTACCCGATAAACAATCCAGAATTGCACTTACTGCCTGCTCGCCCATTTTGTTGCGGGCTTCCCAAGTGGCACTTGCAATATGAGGTGTTAATACTACGTTTTCCATTGTAATTAGCTCCGGGTTAATGTTTGGTTCGTTATCGTAAACATCAAGCCCAGCTCCACCCACTTTTCCATCACGAAGTGCATCAACTAAATCTCCCTCATCAACAACCGGGCCGCGAGCGGTGTTAACCAAAATCACGCCCTTTTTCATTTTGGCAAACGCACTTTTATTGATCATATGGCGCGTTTCATCGGTTAAGGGAACATGGAGTGAAATAAAATCACTCTCTGTATAGAGCTTATCTAAATCTGCAAATTCCACTCCCAGTTCCTTTTCTACTTCCGGATCAGGCGCATGTTTATTGTAAAGAACACGCATATTAAAGCCCTTGGCCCGCCTCGCCGTCATTTCCCCTATTCTTCCCATCCCCACAATCCCGAGGGTCTTGCCAATCATATTGACTCCCAGAAATATTCCGGGTTCCCAACCTTTATAGGCACCTTTGCGAGTGGACTCATCGGCCTCTACAATCCTACGGGCAAGCGCAAGCAGTAGTGCCCAAGCGTGCTCGGCAACCGCCTCGTTTACTTCGTCGGAAGGAGTATTAGTAACCACGATGCCTTTTTCAGTAAGCTCAGGGACAACAATATTGTCAAAACCAACCGCGTAGTTGCTGACAATTTTTAATTGCGGCCCGATGGCTTCCACCACTTCCCCATCAATTTTGTCCGACAATAAGGACAACACCGCATCCGCGCCTTTTGCGCCTTCCAAAAATTCTTCAGGAGTTAGAGGTCTGTCAAACTCGGATATCTTAACTTCATTGCCTGAGCTTTTCAGCTTATCCAGAGCACTGCCTGGAATATTTCTACTGACAAATATTTTCATAAATTTATCTATTAATAAATAATATCAAAAACACAATCACACCAAATACTACAGAGATTACAAAATAAACCTTTTTAAACTCCCAGCTTTTTAGCTCCTCAGACAAAAGCGCGCTTACAAAGACAATATAAACAAGCATAAAGAATATAGATATCCAAGGAATCACATCCAACAAAAGAGAGCATTTATCTTGCCGTAGACAAGTGGTGAGCACAGCAAAAACTGCATATACACCCAACATCGCTCCCACAATTACACCTTTGTAAAACCCTTGCCTTAATCCTTCACTCCTTCCGACCTCCTTTTGTTTGGGTATTTCAGTCTTAAAAATATCAGCTACTAGATTTTTCGTTTTCATGATAATTCTTCCACCTTAATCCCCGCGCTTTCAGCCCGCTCAAGCCAAACAGGAATATCCCGCTCATAAAGTAGGCCAGGCTGCGGGCCAACATAGCCGATTACAGAGGTCGAGTTAAGCATCCCCCAAAGCATGGCCTCGGGCATGGTTTTACCCTTAATGGTTGCCGCGAGTATCCCTGTACTTGTGGCGTCCCCGGCTCCAGTTCGGGAAACCGCTTCCACCGGCAAGATACCGAGGTGGTAATAACGCTCACCATCAAAGCCATACGAGCCCTCCCGCCCGTCGGTAACCACAACTTTCTTTGGCCCAAGGCCCACCAGAGCCTGAATTAACTCTTTTTCACGACCAAAGCTTTTACCAAAGCCCGCAATTTCTTCACTTTCTTCGCGGTTGGCAAGAAGAATCTCGGTTTTTTGCAAAAATGGAGCCAGCCACTCGCGGCCCTTGGCAATCTGGCGCCCCCCCGGATTAAAGCCAACCCTGGGATTGCATTTTGTCAGCCAAGCTAAAATCTTCTCGTAATATTTCTCAAAACTCTCCCCGACGGAAGTCAAATATGCCCACTCGGCTTCACAGGAGTTCACAATGTCCGGGAAAGGCGGCTCGCCCGGAGGATAATAAGAAAGAATCGTCCGCTCGCCTTGATAGCTGATTATTGCACCAAACCCGGCGGGCACCTCCGGAGTTTGGGTAACGTAAGTTAAGTCAACTTCCTGGGAAGCCAGCTCGTCCTTGGCATAATTGCCCATGACGCCACTCCCAAGCTCCGCCACCAAGAGACTATTTACGCCAAGCCTTTTGGTGCCAACCGCAACGTTAGCACCATTGCCGCCAAGCCGAAAATCCACCGACTTTAAGGGGATCTTGCTGGCATAGCTAAGCTGTATCACACACTTTTTTGAGTCCAACTCACAAAAAGTATCAGCCTTGTCCTCGGGCAAACTCAAAAATGCATCAATTCTGGCTGAGCCAAAAATCACTAGTTGATTCACTTAACACACTCCTCTTCTCGCCTCGGCATCCGCTTTGGCCATGTTATAAAAAACCTCCTGCGCTTTCTGCCAATTGTCCCCACTGCCATGCCAAGCCTCCAAAGCTTCGTTCTGCAGTGCCCGGCCAAAAGAAAATGACAAAGCCCATGGGTGTTCGGATTTTTTGTCCCGATTAAGTTCGCACAAGTTTTTAGTGGCTTCGATTGAGCTCTGGCCGCCGGACAAAAATACTATTCCCGGAACTTCGGCAGGGACCGACTTTTTAAACACTTCCAATGTAGCACTGGCAATATCATCGGCAGTAGACTTATTTTCAGCCTCTTCTCCTGCAAGAACCATATTGGGTTTAAGGAGCATTCCGTTCATGTCAACTTTATTAATAAAAAGCTCCGCAAAAACTTCATCCAAAACCATCCCGGTTACAATTCCGCACTCTTCAATGCTGTGGTCGCCATCCATCAAAACCTCGGGCTCAACAATAGGCACAAGCTCAGCTTCCTGAGCGAGCGCTGCGTATCTTGCTAATGCATGAGCATTTGCGTGAACCGCGCCTTTGGTGGGCAATCCTTGACCAATTTTAAAAACACCTCTCCACTTGGCAAATTGAGCTCCTAAATCTCGATATTCGTTTAGCCTGTCTCGCAGACCATCAAGCCCCTCGGTCACCTCTTCATCGGGGAACCCCGCCAAAGGAATCTTGCCTTTATCTACTTTTATTCCGGGAATAATTCCTTTATCGGTTAATACTTGAACGAAGCTTCTGCCATCACCGGCGTGCTGCTTGATAGTCTCGTCAAACATAATGACCCCGCTTATAAACTCTTCAACTTTTGGAGTGGTAAACAAAAGTTCGCGGTAAATACGGCGGTTTTCCTCGGTGGATTCTAAATTAATCTTGGCAAAGCGCTTCTCAATTGTTCCCGTGCTCTCATCGGCCGCAAGAATGCCTTTGTTGTCGGCAACTAACTTTTGGGCAACCTCGCTGAGTGTGGACATGGTTCACTTTAACACTTTTTGAACAATCAGGACAAGGAATTAAAAATAAGGTAAAATTAATTATTCAAATGATAAGACCCGCCTACGCAATGACTTGTCACAGAGAAGTTCCTTTCTCGATTGACATTTTCCTATATGTTGCGTCTTCATCGGCTTATATTGTTTTAATTATTTGCGTTCTAGTTTTAGTTATACTCTTGCTCGTTAACACAATTAGAAAGAAACCAAGAAAGCCAATCGTTAAAAAGTGGGGCAAGAGAATTATTATCTTGATCGTAATTAATGTATTAACTATATTGGTACATATCGCTTACGACAAAATATTTCCTTTTACTTGTACGCCGCTCTGAATCGAAAGTTTAAGAATTTTTTCTTTTTATTACCTTTTTCGCGGCTTCGACAATATTTACGGCTTTCATGCCATATTTTTTAAGTAGCTCGTTGGGCTCGCCCGACTCGCCAAAGCTATCGGGCATGCCAATAAACTCCATCGGCACGGGATAATTTCTGGCCAAAACTTCGGCCACTGCCCCGCCCAATCCACCTGCAATCTGATGTTCTTCGACGGTGACTACGGTTCCTGCAAGTTTTGCCGCTTTTATAATTGCCTGCTCATCCATGGGCTTAATTGTGTGGCAGTTAATTACCAAAGAATTAATTTTGCTGGCGGATAATTTCTTGGCAGCCAGAAGTGCTTCGTACAAAAGCGGCCCTGCGGCAACTATGGCAACCTGAGGATCTTTATCCTCCCAAAAAGCCTCGGCATGGCCGATTTTAAAAGGCGTCTCCGGTGTAGACATCATTGGAGTTTTCTCGCGGGCAAAGCGCAAATAAGTTGGTTTGCCGTTAAAAGCCGCCTCAACGGTTGCCTTTCTGGCCTCCTCGGCATCGGCCGGATAGACAACAATCATATTAGGCATCGCCCGCATGGTGGCCAGGTCTTCCAAAGGCTGGTGAGTGGCGCCGTCCGGCCCTACGGAAATGCCTGCGTGACAGCCCGCAATTTTTACCGGAACGTCATTTAGCGCAATTGTGGTTCTAATCTGCTCCCAGTTTCTTCCCGGGGAAAATGCCGCGTAGGAGGCGATAAAAGGAATTTTGCCATAATTGGCCATGCCTGCGGCAATAGTCGCCAAGGCCTGCTCGGCAACGCCGATTTCGATAAATCTTCCTAGAAACTTTTCCTTAAACCACTCTGTTCTTGTTGACTCGGTTAAGTCTGCACACAAAGCTACTACTCGCTCATCCTTCTCACCTGCCTCCACCAGCCCATGCCCATAGCCATCCCGCGTGGGCTTTTGATCAATATCTTTTTTAAATACTTTGTCTGATAGTTTTGCTTTTGGATTAATCATGTTTTCTTTCTAAAACGATTTAAGATTCCAGAAATGCCAATACCGATAACACTTACTGGTAAATTTGGCGCATTCCGCACAACACTATTTAACAACGCCTCAGCTTTCTCTTGAGGTTCTGACTCTGGATAAACTTTCTTGTAGAATCTTCTTCGCTCGATATTCACAGCTTCTATTACATGTTCTTCTAAAACAGGTAACGCAAGTTGGATTGGTTCATTGCGATTCAACACTGTTCCGTAACCACCAAAGTCTACTGCTATCCTTGGACCCCCATCACTAATTCCAAGCTGTGCCGGAACAACCTTCATATCACCCGATAAATCCTTTCTCATATAACCAATCCCTTGCCCATCTTTTAGTTCTATTTCTCTACTCATATTTATTAAAATTTTGATTGCTTAATCAGTGATAATTTTGCTTTTGGATTTAACATTTCTTTTTTATTCTCATATAACCAAAAAAATTAATAAAATTGCGGCTAACCACAAACCAATACTTGCCCAGAGCAAATTTATTTTTGTTTTCCAAGATGACTTCTTTGGATTTATAAATCCTGTAAATTCAAATGGCAAACCACTCCAATCTATACCCGGTCCTTTATATCCATATCCTTTTCTCCATTTAATAAATAGATATAAACCGTACACCACTAATAAAATTGCCAAAATTATAATTAAAATTTTATAAAACATTTTTGTTCATGCTCCCCTTCTAATTTTCTTTACATAGCTAATTGCTTGCACCATTAGTTTACTAAAAAATATGAAGGAAACGATAAAAAATACTACTAAAAGAGTTATTTCTACTACATAATTAAACACGGGGCATGGAGGGCCTAGTTCGCATAAATAACCCTCGCAGTATTTCCAAGAACAAGTAACCCTCTCATAAACATTAAAACTCACGAATAGCAACACTATTGAAGAAAAAATAGCTAGAACAACTGATACCAGCGTCCGAATAAACATACTAATATTATTCTCTTTCTTATTCATGTTCTCCTTTGATCTTGCCTCCCAATGTTCTTAATTCATGTAAAGCTTTCTTGGCCTCTTCTTCATTTGGTGGCTTGCCGTGCCACTCGTACATATTTTCCATGAAACTCACGCCTTTGCCCGGA
>Ga0209541_10000461_pt1 | contig 80026 bp, 98 predicted proteins | sample RifCSPlowO2_01_FD_184027 | JGI IMG/M metagenome (GOLD analysis project Ga0209541, IMG submission 184027) | Groundwater microbial communities from Rifle, Colorado - Rifle CSP2_plank lowO2_0.1 (SPAdes) (version 2) | ecosystem: Environmental > Aquatic > Deep subsurface > Groundwater | place...
AGAAATATTAGGAACCGTGTCTTATAATTTAAATGAAAGAGTTTTATTTGACCATTTCGAATTTGGAGATAGCTTTCTTTTCTTTTATCAAAATATAAATCAACCGAGTTGTGGGGGGGGGGGCAATGGAAATTCTAAGAATATTCATCATTCTATTTACACTAAATTCATCCAGCAATTTCCTAAGGATAAATCTGTAGTTTTATATGTTGGTCGGAAGAATAACCCCTTTAAGCCTGATTCCAGAATTCGAAACCATTCATTTAATCTTTTAGACGAATCTTTTTTTCTTAAGATTAAAAAGGAATTGAATAAATGTTATAAAGAGGTTGAAGAAAAGGGCAAATCTCTTCTCTTAATTTTTGACTGGGGGGGCTTAATGAAGGAGTACGATACTATCTCTCAAGAGTTTTTCCTTGCCTTTATAGAAAGTATTCTTAAAAAAACCAGAGGACTTGCACCACCTGGATGGAAAAGAAAATATAAAACTGTGCAGAAAAAATATCCCATATTGATTATTAATGCCTTTATACCGGATAAATTAGAAACTGATTTTATAAATGAACTCATGTCATTACATAAAAGAATTTATTTATTTCAAGAAAATTATTCTTTGTTATCTATTCCTGGAGTTTCGCTGCCTTATAATACCATATTTCCAGAAAAATATGCGCTTAGCTCAGAAACCTTAGAGAAGTTAGCTAAAGATAATTTAGAGATAATCTGCCTTGCTCTTCTTGAAAAGGGTAATCAATCAGGATACCAGATGCTCAAGAATGTAGCTAACCATTTTCATTGTATAATTTCTCAAGGCACATTATATCCTCTTCTTTATTCTTTAGAAAAGGAAGGAAAAATTATGTCATCTAATGGGAAAGGCAGAACAAGAGTATACAGTATTTCTCCAAAAGGAAGGAAAGAAATTGAAAATAAAAAACAGCAATTAATAAGCGGTTATCAGCATCTTACTGGCCTTTTTTAAACAAAAGATAAATCAAAAGATGTTTTCTTTTTGAAATCAAAGCTTAAAACTCAAGATAAATCAAAAGATGTTTTCTTTTTGATTAGATATATTGAGAAAAAAAGTTCTTATATGGCTCTTTTATTCTTATAATGCCATCAAGTAATTGTCTACTGCCTAAAAGCAGTAGTTTACTTTTTGTTTGTATTAAAGAAATAAAAGGAGGTAGATTTAAATGGCTAATAGAACACCAGATTCAAGTGGTCTTGCAGAAGTTTTGGACAGGATACTGGACAAAGGAATGGTTGTTGATGTATGGGCAAGAGTTAATCTAGTTGGTATTGAGATATTGACAGTTGAGGCTAGAATTGTAATAGCAAGTGTTGATACATTCTTGCACTATGCAGAAGAGATCACAAAGATAGAGCAAGCATCTATTGCAGTGCCTGCTGCGTAAATAAATTTTTTTTGTTTTTTTTGTTTTTTTTAATTTGGAAGAAAAGGCAGATGCGGCCTCAGGGAAACCCGGAAGCATCAGGATACAACTGAAAGGAGGAAAGAAAAATGGAGAAGAAGGAATCATTGAAGTCCAGAAAGAAGTCTGTAAAAGAGTTCCAAAATGAAATAAGGGCAAAAGAAGCAGAAACACAAGAATATGCTAAGAAATTTGGGGCATCAGTCAAACATTTTCGTGGAGAAGTTAGAACTATGAAAAATAACTGGAGGGGATATAGCAAAGATTTACAAGAGGCAGCTAAGCAAATACGAGAAGAAGGGATACAAAATATGAAAAGCAAAGTAGAAGAATTTAAAAACGAAATTTTAAAACAGAAAAAGGAAAACCAGGCTGCAGTATCCCGGATGAAAGGAAATGTTCAGCTTTTTGTCTCGGATATAAATGGAAAGAAGAAAGATTTTGCAAACTATGCTAAAGGACCCTTTGCAGGTTATATCAAGGCTTTTTGGGGATAGAAAATAAAGGTGGTATATAGGCAATTAAAAAATGGGAAATAAACAGTTGGAATATAGCATTCTTGAATATCTGCAGAAAAATGGACCAGCAAATACATTTAAACTTGCTCATGCTTTAGAGACAAAAAGGGACAAATTATTAGGAACTCTAAAGAATTTAGAAGAGGGGGGATTAGTTAGAATTACCACAGGGAAAGCTGAATTCTTGTCTTATCCCTCTAAAGAAAGAGTAAAAAATAAACCGAAAGTTTCTAAAAAGAGCAAAATTGAGAAGTCCCAAGAAGAGATAGAAAATCAAAAATTGTATATAGAAAAACTTGAGGGGGAGATTAAAAGACTTAAGCAAAGACCCCCAAAAGTAATCACAAGAACAATAGTAAAGGAAGCTAAACCTAAAGTAATCACAAGAACAATAATTAAGGAGGCTAAACCAATAAAAGTCAGCCCCCCTAAACCAATAAGAACTAAGCGAAAAAAGAGAGAGAAAATTAAAGAAGCTGAACCAAAGCCAAAAAAGAGAGTTAAGAGAAGTGTTAAGTTAAGAAAGAAAACTAAGAAGATTGAAATCAAAAAATCTTTTAAAAAACTACTAGCACCTAAAATCAGAGGGGGTTTTGGCATATTTAAAATTAAAAATTTCATCAAAAATTTAAAAAGGAGGTAGATTTAAATGGCAAAGGCAAAGAATACGGGCGGCTTGCTTGGACTGTTGATGTGGGTTGTTGGTGCCCTAGTTTCCTTAGCAGTTGGCTTTGGCATGATATCAGGCATACTGACAGTTCCTTATGTGCAGGCAGCAGTTCCGATTGCAGGATGGATAGTAGTTATTGGAACAGTCATCAGCGTGATAGCTGCAATTGTAAAAGCAATGAAATAAAACCCTTTTATTTTTTAATTTCCTCATTTTTAAATATTTTTGTTTTGGCTTGCATGATAAGCTAAGCCATTTATTTTGGCATAAATCTAATTTTATGCCTGCTTTTTCTATTGGAGTCATCTTAATTTCCTGATGGATTCTAACAAAGTTATAGTAAACAGAAAACAAAGATAAAATCAAATCAGCACTATAACTTGCTTTTAGCTTATAAAAGCCAAAGGCTTAATCCAGCATCTTGCCAATCCTAGATACAGAATCTGTGTATCCATTTGTAAATGCTGATTGCAGAAATAAAAGTAATGTGTTTGTTAAAAAATATAATTTATGTTTCTGTAGATAATAGCCGTTATAGGCACAGTTAGAATAACAATTCTGATTACATTCTTTTATAATGCTAAATAGTTCTTTCTTAAATAGATTCAATTGAGCCTTACTTAATGAGTTGGCTTTATAAGGACTGACCAAATTTAATTTAGAACACCAGTAGATTTCTGACTGCGGAGACACTTGAATTGCCCTCGCTTTAGCCAAAGAACAGTCCCATGCAAATTTACCATTCAAATATTTCTCTATGTCTTCAAAATATTTTTTAGGCTCAATAATTGGATATCCTTTATCTTTATAATCCCTCAACCGCTCTATGATTTTTTTCAAAAAACCATTATGGTGATAATCCTTTAACTCCAAACCATTACCATTCCATTTATCTTCCCTATTTGGTGGAGGAGTAATTATTCCTATTGAAATGGGTATTCTTTCCTCATTAGAAATCTCAATTAATTCATAAACATCTTTATAATTATCCAGCATTAAAACGGCATTCCAAGAAACAATCATTCCCTTGAATCGTGCATACTTCAACAAGCCAATAATTTTTGGATTGTCAGATACCGTCTTTTGAGAGTAGGGTTTCCTTCTTACAGCATCAACTGAAACCATCAGATAATCCAATCCTACTTTTTTGAGTCTATTAACTCTATCTTCGCTCAATAAAGTTCCATTGGTTGTCAACTGAGTAAATATATTCTTTTGAGTACAATACTCTATAGCTTCGTCTAAATGTTCCCAAATGAGAGGCTCTCCTCCAGTAAAAGCCACAATACTTAATCCCAATCTATAATTATTATCTATTATCTCCCTAAATGAATCCAAGGACATTTCGTTAGTCTCATTATTATATTGGTAACAATACTCGCATCTCAGATTACATTTTCTAGTAGGTGTTACATGCAGAAAAAAAGGTTGCGGCATAAATGTTGACTTCAAATACTCTTTGGCAGAACGTATGGCTTTCTTGAAATTAAGCATTTTATTTCACAATCATTCTAAATGATAACAGCTTTAAATTCCTGTTATATATTTTTGATTTCATTACGGTATAGTTCTAGAGATGGCTACGAAAATTTAGCATAACACAAACAGCCAAAATATTTACCGAGCAAAAATCCTCTTTTCCAGTTTTGAGATTTTTTCTATCGTCCTGTCATAAAAGCCCTCGAATTTTCCAAGATATTTCTCTGGAAGAATCCTTATTATGCAGTCCTTCAGAAATCTTACAGGCCTTCCGGCAAAACTGGAAATAAAACCAAACTTCCAGAAATATCTCTCAAGCTTGACTGCATCCTCTTTTCTGATTTTCCATCCCAATGCGCCAAGATTTTCCTTGACATGCCTTGCAGATGCCTTCGGGATTGCAATAACATTCTGCTTTGAAATAAGCCAGTTTAATGCAACCTGCGCCTGTGTTTTATTATACTTAAGGCATATCTCGTCAAAAGGCCTGAAGCCCTTATGCGCGAGTTTTCCCAAAGCAAGCGGCTGGTAAGCAGTCAATAAAATTCCATTCTTCTGGCAATACCCGAGAAGATTTTTTTCTGCATCTCTTTTCAGAAGATTGTATTCAACCTGATTTGCAGCAATCCTGTTCTTTGCATATGACTGCGCTTCTCTTAACAGCTTCGATGAAAAATTGCTCACTCCTATAAACCTCACAAGCCTCTTTTCAACAAGAAAGTCCATTGCCTTCATTGTCTCTTTCAGCGGAACTTTAGGGTTTGGCCAGTGAATCAGATACATGTCAATATACTTTATGTTCATTCTTTTCATGCTTTTCCTTGCAGAATTGATAACATCATTGTAATGGAGATGATTTTTCGCAACCTTTGTCGTTATGAACAATTTCTTTCTTGGAATTCCCCTTATCGCCTTTCCTACAATTTCCTCGGCATGCCCATTGCCGTAAATCTCTGCTGTGTCTATATGAGTAATTCCTAACTTAACTGCAGTTCTTATTGCATCAATGCATTCATTGTCATGCGAAGTATCGCGAGAAAACCAGCCGCCCATGCCCCAAGTTCCAATGCCTATGACTGGCACTTTCTCTGAACCTATTTTCACAAAATCCATTTTAGTAATTCCTGTTTATTATAAAAGATGCCATTTCCCCAAGGCTCTCTATTCCTTCTTTCCTAAAACCGCTTTTTTCCAGTATTAGGCCTGCCTCTTTTGCAAGATTATTGCAGAAATTCTCGCAGAAATCCAATGCGCCGCAATTCCTGATTATCTCTCTTGCCTTTTTAATATCTTCTTCTGATGCATTTTCATTTCCCAGGCATCCATCAATAAATTTTTTTTCTTCAGCAGTGCACATCTCTCTTGTCTTGTGAATAAGGAAAGTATTTTTTCCCTTCTTTATATCAGAGTCATTTGGCTTGCCTGTCTCCTCCTTTTTCCCAAAAACGCCTATAATATCATCCTTTATCTGAAAAGCGAGCCCTATTCTTGAGCCCCATTCTTCAAGGATTTTAAATGCGTCCCTATTTGCATTGCCAAGAACCGCCCCTATGTAAAGCGGAGCATCAGCAGTGTAAGGAACTGTCTTTAAGGAATACATCTTCAGGATTGCATCGCTGTTTCCCTTGTGCTTTTCCATGAATATATCCTCCATCTGCCCGTAACATTCCTTAACAAACATTTCCTGTATCTTTCCTATTGCCTTCAGTTTTGCAGCCGCATCAAAATCTGTCCTCATTATCGTTTCTATTATAAATGCATTTGCCAAGTCTCCAACGAGAATTGCCGCACTCTCGCCAAAATGCCTGTCCTTTTCAATTTCTTCATAAATCTTATGCACTGTCTTGCCGCCTCTTCTCAAATCGTCTTCATCTATTATGTCATCGTGTATGAGAAGACAGCTCTGCACAAGCTCCATGCTTATTGCCGCCTTTATAATGCCCTCATCAAAATCCTTGAAACAGAGGAAAGCGAAAACAGTCATGCACGCCCTTATCCTTTTGCCTCCCCTCATAGTATACTCGCGGAGTACTTTGGCTATATCGTATGATGATGAAAAAATGTTTTCTGCCTCTTTCACCTTGGCATCAAGAAATCCCGAAAGATCTTCATTAATCTGATTTTTCAATTCATCCATTTCTGGCATGATTAAAGCAAATTAACAATCTTTAAAAATCTTTTTTGCTTCTGTTATCTGTGAAGATACTTGCAGCAGGCGACATACACGGGGACAGCAGGCTTGCGAAAAAGCTTGCTGAAAGGGCAAAAAAGGAAAAGGTTGACTTGGTTATTCTAACAGGGGATTTGACTTATGCGGAGCAATCAACAGAAAATCTTCTTGGCCCTTTTGCAAAGGCAAAGAAGAAGGTTCTGATTCTTCCGGGAAATCATGAGACAATCGCAACGACAAATTTCCTCGCGCAGATGTATCCTAATGTCAAGAGCATTCACGGGTATTCTGTAAAACAGGGTGATATCGGCATTTTTGGATGCGGAGGCGCAAATATAGGGCTATTCAGGATTGGGGAAAAGGAGATGTATGATTTACTGGAAAAAGGCTTTGATGATGTGAAAAAAAGCAGGACAAAGATAATGGTTACCCATGTCCATCCTGCAGGAACGCTGATGGAAAAGTTCACGAGTTTCTTTCCAGGCTCAGACGCAGTAAAGCGGGCGATAAAAAAATTCCAGCCGGATATTGCATTATGCAGCCATGTCCATGAAGCCGCAGGAATAGAGGAGAAGATTGGAAAGACAAAGGTTATAAATGTCGGAAGGGAAGGTAAGATTATAGAGGTAAAATGATTCCACTGCTGTTTATTTTTGGGTTCATTGCAGCATATATTCTAGGCGGAAGGAAAATCGCAATCCCCTATGGCATTGCGCTGACCCAAAGCATGTGGCTTACAATCACGCTGACAGTAATCCTTGATATTCTGGAGATTCCGTTGTTCTATTTTATATATGGAAAAGGCAGGAGAATGAAGGCATTAAAAAATGCAAAAATTGACTCAAAGAGCCATAAGGAGAGAATAAAAAGATATGAGGTATGGCACTGGGCAAAGGAGCTTGGCACTCCCGGAATTTTTATTATAAGCCTGCTTCCGTCATTTGGGGGAGGGATATGGAGTTCTGTTCTTCTGGCATTCATGCTGAAAACAGAAAAAAAACTCGCTTATTTTCTGATAATTGCGGGCAGTATTGTAGGCACAATGTTTATTGCATTTTTCACGCATGGAATAATAAATTTCATCAAGATAATTTTCTAATTTTATCTAAAGGCATTTTATCCCCTTTTTAACAGCCTTAATTTTTTTAGTTTCTCAAATGTCTTGTCCATTATCTTGCTGTATTCAGCGCTTTCATTGCAGCCATCACATTTATCCCCCAGCATAGGATTATATCCCATCAAGCCGCACACATGCCTTGTTTTTGTGAATAAATAAGTTACATGACCATCATATGCACCAATGCCCTTAATCAAAAATTCTGCATCATACATAGGATGATCCGGATTAAGAGAAGACTTTGTTATCTCTAATAATTTTTCAGACGGATTGAGGATTACCTAGATATTCTTCCTGTTAATTCTCAGATTCAGCTTCCTTTCTCTTTTGCTTCTTGTTTCATATATCATTTTTTACATTACATTTAAGATATAGAAATTGGGATACCTACAAATATGGAGGCATAATCAATCTTGTCTTCAGTAGAAAATCTCTTCCCTCTTCTCGCCCATCAAAATCATTTTCTGGAGTTCCCTTGCAAACAAATCCTGGACTGACTCGCTTCTTATTTTAGTTAATGTATTTATTGCCGCCTTGTCTATTCTTGGGAAATTCTCTTCATGATAAACTGAAAAATTTCTCTGCTTATCTGCCAGGGAAATGTAATTGTCCAAGTCGCCGTTTTCTATCGCATACATCAATGGCTCTGCCATTGCCCTGTATAATTCGCTTTCATATCCGTCCTTCAAAACCCTGACATCATTCTCGCTCTGCAGTTCATTCTTTTTTATCGGCATACCGAAGCCAAGCTTCATGGATATAAGCTCATTCCTCAGCTTTTTTGATGCAATCGCCACTATCCTATCAAGCTCCTGCTCTGTAAGCTGAAATTCCTCTTTTCCGTAAATAACCTTTATCTTTGGTATTTCTTCCATTTTAAACTAAACCTTCTTTGCTGTATTTTTCCATTTTAACCCCTTTTGCAGCATTCATAAGCGTCTGAATTGTCAAATAATCTTGAAGACAAGTAATCCCTGCCGTTAATATAATCCTCAAACATATTCTTAACGAGCTGTTCTGGGCTGATTTTTTCATTTTCTGCAATAGACATTATCTGCTGTTCAATCAAATCACTGAGATTTTTTGCTCCGGTTTTTCCGCCTATCCTAGCACCCCAGTCAAATAAGCCAGAGGTGAATTGGCGGTATTTCCTGTAATCCCTTACTTTCAGCTCATTCAGCTTTCTTTCAAACAGGTCTTGTATGTTTTCCATTTTAGTTGTTCAGATATTTTGATTTGAATTCCTGCATTTGAGTCCTAATCTCAAGGGGACCGGAATAATGCTTTGGAAATTTATTTTCAATTCTAAGCACAGGCAATGCCTCTGTTTTGAAGATATCCTGAAAACTATCATCCTCTATCTTCTCGTAGGATATCCCCCTTCTCTTGAAATTCCCTTTCATGCCTTCAAGTGTCTTGTATGCCTCAAAACATGGAGGGCATTTTATCCTGTGGTCCTTGTGCAAGAATAATACCAAATGGGGTTTTACGTTTGATTTCATTTTGATTCATCGTTCTATTTGATTATGATGCTCTCACTCTTGTGAGAGCAGGTGAAAGGAGGTCTTAACTTCAATAATAGCATAGAGTTGTATTTTTATTATACTTTTTTGACAAAAAAATAGCCCTAGTGTTGTATATTTAGAAAAGCTTTTAAACGTGCATTTGCTGTCAGATATATGATTACAGCAGAGATAATAAAGAAGATTAATGATTTTGTGTATACAAAACCAAGAACTGTAGAAGAGGTAGCAGAACATATAAGGAAAAACTGGAGAACCGCAAATCGGTATATTGAAAGAATAGCAGAGCAGCAGGGCACAGTATCAATGAGGACATTCAGGGAAGGAACAAGAGGTGCATTGAAAATAGTTTTCTGGAACAACATCGAAAGGATACATGCAACAAGCTTCCAGGAAAAATTATTTGCAAAGATTGAGGCTGGAAGAAAAAAGGATGACTTCAGCCCGTTTGACATTTACCAGCATATTGACAACAACAAAAAATCTGCATTCATGGAGCAGCAGGAAGATGAAAGCGAGACTGCAATAAACAAGGACCTGCCTGACTTGCTGAGAAGCACTGAAAAGCAGGTACTTTTGTTCTCGGGAAGTTTGTCATGGGCAAATCTGAGGCAGAATCATTTCAAGACAATAGACCTCTTTGAGGAACTCGCAAAAAGGAACATCCCCCTAAAAGTTATAGCAAATGTTAATCTGAACAGCATAGACAATGTTAAAAAGTTTCTTGCTATAAATGACAGACTGGGAAAGCAGATGGTTGAGGTGAGGCACCGCGAGCAGCCGTTAAGAGGGGTTGTAATTGATGGGAGGTTTGCGAGGTTCAAGGAGATAAGAAAGCCATCCACAGAGAAGAAAAAGAAAACATTCATATTTTACGGCATATACGACAGGGAATGGCTGGAATGGATACAAAAGATATTCTGGAACCTGTTCAGCACAGCAATTCCGGCAGAGAAAAGATTAAAAGAGATAGAAACGATACAGAAAATCTCGTAAAATGGAAATAGAAGAATTGCAACAGCTCGCAAAAAAGGTAATCGAACTTATAGACTCAAAAATGAAAGGCAATCATGATTCAGATACAACAATCATCCATTTGTATGAGGAATTGGGTGAGATTTCAAGGCAGTTATATAATGAAAAGATGGGGCGCGAAAAGCTTGACAGGGAAAATCTTGCAGAAGAGATTTCAGACTGCCTTTTGCTCCTGCTCCATTTGTCAAAACTGTATGATTTTGACATTGAAAAAGAGATAAAAAACAAAATTGAAATATTAAAGCAAAGACATAAAGATTTGGACTGGAAAAAAATCAGCTTGTAATTAAAAAATGCCAAGAAAAAAGAAAACTGAAGATGGGAAAGAAGCGAAAAAGTCCGAGAAAGATAAAACTGAAGAAAAAGAAGAAAAGAAAATAGTGATTGCAGAAAAGAAGGAATTAAAAGAAGAAAAGAAAAAGACAAAGAAAGCAAGGGTTGAGGATGAAAAATATCTTGAGATTAAAGCTCCACTGCAAAAAAGGGGCAATTACGAGTTAATCATAACAGAAAAGCCGCAGGCGGCATTGAAGATAGCAGATGCGCTTGCAGACAATGCGCCTAAAAGAAATCTCGTAAATGGAGTGCCGTATTATGAGATTACCCATGAGAACAAGAACATCGTCGTTGCATGCGCAGTGGGGCATTTGTTCGGCCTGCGCTCTGAAGAAAGGGGATTTCCTATATTCAATGTCGAGTGGATTCCCTCGTACAAGGAAAAAAACGACTTCACGAAAAAATATTACCAGGTAATATCCTCTCTTGTGAAAAATGCCTCGAGTTTTATAATCGCGACAGATTATGACATTGAGGGAGAATTAATCGGATATAATATCCTGAGGTTTATATGCAGGACAATTGATGCGAAAAGGATGAAGTTTTCAACGCTGACGAAGCCAGATGTCACAGAGGCATATGAAAAGCCGATGGAGACAATTGACTTCGGGCTTGCTATTGGAGGCGAGACAAGGCATACTCTTGACTGGTATTATGGCATAAACCTGAGCAGGGCGCTGATGAGCGCGTTAAGCAAGGCAGGCGCATTCAGGATAATGTCGATAGGCAGGGTTCAGGGTCCTGCCCTTGAATTTGTTGTTGAAAAGGAAAAGGAGATTATTGCATTCAAGCCGAAAAAATACTGGCAGGTTTTTCTTGTTGTAAGCAATGACCATAAAATTGAAGTGAAATACGAGAAGGACATAACAAAAGAGGTTGAGCTCGCAAAATTCAGGCAGTTAAAGGGAAAATACGGAGAGGCGAGAACAGAAAAGAGGGATGAAAGGATTATGCCCCCTTTGCCTTTTGACTTGACAGCACTGCAGTTAGAGTCATTCAGGATGCATAACATAACACCCTCAAGATTGCTTCAGATAGCGCAGCAGCTTTATCTTGCAGGGCTGATAAGCTACCCGAGAACATCATCGCAAAAACTTCCTGCAACAATCGGATACAAAAAAATAATAGGGAAATTAGCAAAGCATACTGACTTGGTTAAGCATATAACAAGGGAAGTCCCGATAGAGGGAAAGAAGCAGGACGCTCATCCCGCAATATTTCCTACTGGAGAGTATTCAAAGATTACTGATGAGCAGAAAAAGGTTTATGACTTGATTGCAAAGAGGTTTATTTCATGCTTCTGCAATGACGCAGTGGTTGAAAATAAGAAAATAATAGTCACAGTTAACGAGCTTAAATTTTATGCGCAGGGACTGGCAATAAAGGAAGAGGGATGGACGAAGGTTTATCCCGCAAGATTGCAAAAAAAGGAATTGCCTGATGTTAATGGAAAGGTTGAGATAAGAGAGATAAGAACAGAGGAAAAAATGACACAGCCGCCAAGAAGATACACGCAGGCTGGGTTGGTTGCTGAACTTACAAAAAGAAATCTCGGCACGAAGTCAACAAGAGCATTGATAATTGACACATTAATACAAAGGGGTTATGTAAAAAATGACCCGCTTGAAGCGACACCCTGGGGCATGAAGCTTATTGAGACAGTAAAAAAAGAGGCTCCGATGATAGTTGACGAAAAGCTTACAAGGCATTTTGAATCCGAGCTGGAGCAGATTGAAAAAAGCAAGGACAAGGAAAAAATAAAAAACAATGTTCTCAATGAGGCAAAGCAAATCATAACAAATATTTCGGCTGAATTCAGGAAGAATCAGGAAAAAATCGGCAAGGCGCTTCTTGAGGGTTACCAAGGACTGATAAAAAATGAAATAGAAGCAAGCAAGATAATGAAATGCCAGAAATGCGTTAACGGCTTTCTTGTTATTAGGAGAAATAGGGAAGGCAAGCAGTTTCTTGCGTGCAATGCCTATCCAGAATGTAGAACAACATTTTCACTGCCTCCATATGGCCTGATAAAAAAGACAGACAAGACATGCGAGTGCGGCTTTCCCGTCCTGATGGCGATAAGCAAAGGCAGAAGGCCCTGGGAATTCTGCTTCAATCCTGATTGCCCAAGAAGGCAGGGGCAGGGCAAGAGCAAGAATAAATAATAGGAGTTAATGAACGCATAATGCATAAAATATGTCAGATTCCTCTCCAAGCATATCTGCTGTTTTCTTGTTTCCCTTAAGCATGTATTTTTCTGCGCAGTAACCCAAAAAGTCCCAGAAATCAATCTTCTTTTTGCATTCCCTTTTGTCTATCTTTTGAAAAATGAATATTGATTCCATTAGATTGTCATAGAATCCATCATAATTGCCTGTATTGAAGGCGTAATCAAGCTCTTTATTAATTTTCCTGAATGAAACCCACAAAGAAACAATCCTCTTGTGCTTGTATCTTTCATGAAGGTCTTCTCTTAACCCTTCTTCTATGCATTGCATATTTAATCAAAGGGCTAAATCTATAAATATTTTTAGGCATAATTTATTGATACCAAAATCTTATAAACATCTTTTCTTAAGCATTAATTCATGTGGAGCTTGTATTCTGAAGAGGGTGATGCACTAAAACCTCTTGTTTTTTCAAACGGGAAAGGCCAGGATGATATTGTCAAAGAGGTTGTCTCGGCCATCAAGGATGGGGTGAAGGTAATATTCATCAAGGGCGTATGCGGAACAGGAAAGAGCGCAATTGCCCTGAACATTGCGAAGGAATTGGGAAGGGCCTCGGTAGTCGTGCCAATTAAATCACTGCAGAAGCAGTATGAGGATGATTACACAAACAAGAAATATCTTCTGAAGGAGAATGGCGAAAAATTAAGGATAAAGGTCCTTACTGGAAGAACAAATCATGAATGCCCTTTCATAAAAGAAACAGGAGAAGACTTCTATAAATCTGACAGCAAAGAAGCAGATTCAAAGCTCAGTGATTTTGCAATAATGCTTAACAAGCTTATAGAGAGAAAGAATACAGAAAAAATTGGAAAGATAAAAGACTTATCCTGTGATAACCCTTTTCTGCCGTGCAGGATTGAGATAGCGGAAAAGAACGCTCAAAGGATAAGAGAATTTCTCAAAAAAAATCCAAAAATAAAGTTCAGGGATTTTGACAACATCCACAAGGTTAAGAGGATGTCCATAGCGCCTATATGCCCTTACTGGAGCCCGATAATTCCCTCAGACATTGACTTGGAAATAGAAGGAAAGGCGAGAAAATACTTGGGACTACTCAAGCGGGAGTATATATTCCACCAAAGAAAGCCCGGCTGCGGCTACTATGACCAGTTCAACTCGTATATTGATGCTGATGTTCTTATATTCAACAGCGAGAAATACAAGCTTGAAGTGGTAATGAACAGGAAGCCTGCAACAGATGTTGAGATAATAGATGAGTGCGATGAGTTCCTTGACAGCTTTGCAAACACAAAAAAGATTAATCTTAACAAGCTGTATATGGCGTTAGGATATCTTTATTCCGACAAGGAAAGGGTATTCAAGATAATAAACAATCTTATTGAGCTGGTGGCAGAGATAATCAAGGACAAGAAGGTTAATGAGTGCCTTATGAATGGGGAAATAATCCAGGCAAAAGAAACAAAAATCTTTGAGCTGCTGAGGAATTTTCTTGACTCAAACTTCATGGATGAGGTTGAATGCGATGAGGAGAATTACTGCTATCATTGCGATGAGGTTGCAAGGACATTCGAAGGGTTCTTTGATGAGACATACATCTCATTTGACAGGGAGGAAAAGGATATCGCAGTCAAGCTTGTCACAACAAACCTTGAAAAGAGATTCAAGGAACTCTTGGACAAGAGCAAGGCAATTGTGATGATGTCTGGAACAATTCATTCTGAACAAGTCCTGAAAGATGTTTTCGGCCTGAAGGATTTCAGGATTATTGAGGCAGAGACAAAAATGCCAGGCACAATAACAAAAGTAAGAACTGGAATGGAGTTCAACTGCAATTACAGCATGATGCAGCTGCCCCAGACAAGAAAAAGATTCCTTAAAGCATTTGAAAAATGCGTAGAAGGGGCAAAGAAGCCGTTATTGATTAATGTCACCGCATTCAAGGATTTGCCGACGAAAATGGAGGCTGAAGAAAACAACCTGGGAATACTCAGCAAAGAGGAATTAACTGAAAAGCAGACGAAAGACAAGACAGGGCATGCAATAAAGGATTTCAAGGACGGGAAGATGGATGTCCTTTATTCAACGAAATGCAACCGCGGCGTAGATTTCCCAGGGGAAACATGCAACAGCATAATACTTACAAGATACCCATATCCCAATGTAAAATCCATATTCTGGAAGATACTGAAAAAGACAAAGCCTGAATATTATGATGAGTTTTACAGGGATAAGTCAAGAAGGGAATTCCTGCAGAGAATATATAGGGGATTGAGAAGCCAGGATGACCATATTTTCTTGTTAAGCCCTGATATAAGGGTGATAAATGCAGAATTAGAATAACTGTTAATTATTTTTCAATAATTCCTCTTCAATAAGCCCTAAAAGACCTTCTATACGCCCCCTTTCTAATTCGTCATTGATACTATTAAACTCATTCTTCAGTTGGGAATCTATCATTCTTATCCCTTTTTTTTCTCTTTTTTTAAGCAACTGAAGCAGGGCATTAGAGTCCTCAAATGCTTCAAATAATCTTCTCTCTTTCCCGGATTCAACATAAGAAGCTGCTTTGCTTCCAGTAAAATTAGCACCATAAAAATATTCCATAATAATATCATCAGCAGCAACGAACTCGTTCCACAATGTTACCGTATCAAGAATCTCGTAATTCCACTTTGAGTTCTCTATTCTTTCCTCATACGTTGTCCAAATCCTTTCATCAAATTCCATTTTATCTTGATTTCATAATCTCCCTTCTGAAAAAAGCAGATTTGTCAAGATAATCCTGCTCCATTTCCTCGTTGCCCTCTATCCTGCAGAGAGTTGCTATGTTTTCCAGTCGGTGCTCGAATTCTTCTTTTTCATAAAAGGGTTTTGCCTTCATGAATGCAATTACCCTAAGGGATTGCTGTGTATAACTCAGAAAACTGCTTGCATATCCATTGTCAAGGCTTATTGCAATAAAATAATCAAGCTTATCCAATGCTCTCCATAATTCAGAGGTATTTGCCCGGCGCATTTTATAATCATCCATCCTAGAAAAACCTCCTTGCCTTTGCAATTCCGCTCTGTGTTATGACAAGTAGCATTTCCTTTTCAGGCAGGCTCCTGTGCTTCCTTAATATTGCCTTTTTCTTGCCCTGCAGATTTTGCAGTTCAATTATGCACTTGCTCCAGTATTTCAGGATATCCCCCCCAACCATATGCACCCTTTTTTCCTTGCCCTCTTCATAATCTTCTCTTGTTAAGAATTCAGAATAAACCTGATTTGTCACAATAATGGGGATATTTTTAATCCTTGATATTTCTGAAAGAATCCTCATGTTCGAGGCAAGCATTGAGTTCACTTCTGAAATTATCTTTTTGTCATTCTTTGCGTCTGCAAGTTCCAGTCTATACAGCATTGTCATGCTGTCAATTATTATCGCCCCTATATTCTTTTTCTCTTTTATTTCCTTGAGCAGCCTTGAGAATGACTCCTGCTGCTCCTTAAAGGTTGTGGGCTTCAATATAAGGACATTCTCAAGAACCTGCTGATAGCCCTCTCCTGCTATCTGCCTGAACCTGTCAACTGAAAATCCACCTTCTGAATCAATGAATATCACCTTGTTGCCCTTTTTTGCCTGCGAAACAGCGACTAACAGGCATAAGTTTGTTTTCCCTGAACCGGCAGGACCATAAATTGTTGTTATAACATCTGTCTCATATCCCCCATAAAGCCAGTTGTTCAAATCATAGCTTCCAGCAGAAATCTTTCTTTCAGATGTCATTCTCCCTTACTCCCTGCCAAATTAACAAAATGCGGGATTTAATAACTTTTTGAATTTAACTAAATTTAACTGGAAAAATTTTTAAGCAATTGGAGCTATTGTTTGCTATGGCAGAATATGCTAATGATTTGGATGAATATTGGGATTTGCAGCATTTTGGGCTGATAGATAAAATGGGCAGAAAGATTTCTCATCAGGAACAGCACGAATTCATGATTGGTTATCCTGATGAACCGAGTATAAAATCGAAGCAAGATGACTTGGATGCTATTATCCTTGCATCACTTTCTGCTTCTATTTCTTCTTTGGTTGCAACAACTAGCATTTAATCTTTCTTTCAGTGACTTTTCCATTGGGCTTTTCCTCAGAAAAAATCTGCGCCTGAAATTTGAAGAATCTGCATTCCTTGTTTTTCCATGCATCAGGATACAATCCTGCCTTAAGGCATGTCTGCTTCACAAACTCCAAAGAGTTCCATTTCCATTCAATGGGAACCTGGGGCAATAACAATCCGCTCCTGCCGTTAAAATTAACTATCAATCCGTCCTCTCCAATTATCACTTTCTTGTCTAATTCATCCTTGGGGCATTTTATTTCCTCTGGCTTTGTCAGTACAGAAACCTCAATAACTATTTTTTCAAGCTCATCCTCTTCAAGCTGGGGAAATCTCGGGTCGCAGAATGCTGCCGCTTTAGCCCCTTCCATTACTGCCTTGCCCAGCGGAATTTCAGGATATGGAAATCCTATGCATCCCCTTAATTCATGAGAAGGAAAATTAAGCAATGTCACAAAAACGCCAAGCTTTTCAGAATATTCAGAAAGCCATTCAAGGAAATCGCCCTTGAAGCTTTTTTTAATAACACTCCTTGCGAATTTTACAAGTTCAGAACCCTGCTTCAAAGTAAGCATGAATACAAAAGAGAATAAATGTTAATAAATGTTTTTAAAAATCTATTTCACCGCAGCCTTGAACTTATCAAGAATATCGTCATTTGTTTTCTGCAGTTTTGCAAGGCAGTCAAGCAGCGCCTTTCTTGCAGTTCCTTCCTTGACCTTGACTATAAGAACGGGGTTCTTCGTTGGATGGTCTCTCTTCCATGCGGCTATCTCTATCTTGTCATCCTTGCCCAATTCACTTCTCACAAGCTCGGCTACAGTAAGGTTATCAATCTCAATCTCCAGCCTGTCCTTTTCCTGCTTAAGAATCTTGACTTCCATTTCTAAGTTTCGGAATAACGATTTATAAAGCTTTTTGTTTAAAGAATTATCAGTTTTGCCCGCTTCGGCCCCCAAACATCTCTTCCCTCATTTTCTGCAAATCGCCTATTTTTATATTCGGGGACTTGAAATCAAGGGGCCTTTTTTCCTCTGGCTTCTTCCTTAAATCCAATCTTAAATACTGCTCAATCTTTTTTATTGCTGTTTCAGAATCGCCCGGAATTACCCCTCTTTCAAGCATCATTACCTTGTCCTCAGATTCAACCAAAGCGTCTGCAAGCTGCTTCTGTGTCAATCCCTTGAGATTTCTCGCATTCTGTATCTGCTCGTTAAAATCATCCGCGAGATTAAGCTGCCTTCTCTCCTCCTGCCTATTCATAAACCCCTCATCATCCTTTATCGCGGCAAGCTTTGTAAGATTTACCTGCGCCTCTCTTCTCCTTGATGCGTCTCTTGACTGGAGCTCATCCTCATGAATCTTTAACCCTGCCATTCTTCTTAACCTTTCATAAACAGTAAATGACTTTTCCGCTTCTCTAAGCTGCTGTTCAGTGGGTTTAGAAATAACAATTATCTCGTCATCAACTGAAGCGCAAACATCGCATATCCTTTTTACTTCCTTTCCTACTATCGCATTCACGAGCTTAAAACTGTCCCTGCCGCATAAAGAGCATGCCTCTCCCATGCAAATTAGATAGAAATCAATATATTTATTTTTTTCTGTTTTCGATTCAAATCAATTCTTACTGCCCACCTGTCACGAGGCTGTCTATCTCTTCCTTGCTGCGGAAGCCAGTTAGTGTCCTGTCGTTTATTACAACAGCCGGAGGCTCTGAAACATTATAGAATCTCGCCATCTCCCCGATTATATACAAATCAAGATCCTTGTCAAGCGCATAAATCTTGACATTCTCAACCTTATACTTCTGCCTTATGCTATCCAAGACATAACCCTGCCTCTCGCTTTCTGCAATTTTGTCCTTGCTATTTGAATAAAAGAACAGAATCATGCTGTAACTCATGTTGCACTCTTTCCTCCTCTTTTCCATAGAGAGATAGTGCTTTATCTCCAAGAGCGAATAATACTTCTTCAGTTTTATGACGCCAGAGTTGTCCTTCCCCAGCTGACCCTCCATAGTTGATATCTTTCTTTCAGTGTCTCTCAGCTTCTCTTCCAGCCCAGTTATTGCTGTGTTGCATGGATTTTCCGAAAACAAGATATTCTGGATTTCCATTGAGGTTATATCAAATTCCAGATTGCTCTCCATCTGGGTTATTTGCGATATCTTTTCCTCAGCGAGATAATTGCCTATGATTATTCCTATGATAAAAAGAAGTGTTGCCACTGCGAAGCTTGCTACATACTTATTGAACTCAACATTGCTATTTGCCCCGTTTGGAAAATCCTGCTTGATCTTAGCAATCGCCACCATTTTTTTATTAATCACCCGACCTTTTTAAGCATTTTTAATTTTGGCTCTGTTTAATTCTCGGGACTTTCTAGATTTTTATCTTCTTTAGGTTTTATCAAAGTCCCGCATTTATGGCAATACCTTTGATTTTGTTCAGGTAACAAGCCTTGCTCTCTTGTATTTTCTTCTGCCCCACGTCTGCTCTTTCCCAGTCATGAAATAGAATAATGCAGCACCCCACCACAAAAGGAAAAAGAAGATATAAAACAGAAAATAGAGAACTACTGCAAGGAATATGCCCCTCTTCTCCCCGCTGTAATATTTTGAAATGGAAAAGAACAGGAGCATAAGCAGGATTCCTAGTATAATGAAAAAGATATACTTGCTGGTTGCGTAATTTACAAGCGACTCTGCAATTGTTTTGGAGTTTATATTGCCCAACCAGTCATGGATGCTGAAACCTGCGACACTAACCCTTATAATCTGGTCCTTCAATACCTCAATGTTGTAATACATCATGACAAAGAAGGAAAAGAATGCAAGGAATACTGATGTTACTGCAATGGGAAGAATGAATGTTGAAAGGTTTGTTTTCCTTTTTGCATCATACAAATGCCCGTAATTCATGGAGTTATACATGAATCCTGTATACCATCTTATCCTCTGCCGCAATAATGATTTAAAGGTCACAGGAACATTAGTATATACGCTTGCGCTGATGCTGTTTCTTATCTCATACCCATAGCTCTGTATTCTCATTGCCATCTCAGTATCCTCGGTTATATTGGTATCATCAAAACCGCCGTATTTCCTGAAGAACTCCGCCCTGTAAATTGAGAGGGGGCCTGGTATCACGTGGATTGAGTCATTTAAATCAAATATCTTTCTTAATACAATGCCAAAAAGGTATTCTGCCCATTGTATTCTCTGCAGGAATCCTTCGTGGTTATTTACATTTAGAGAAGATGTGACAGCCATTACCTTTGGATTACCAAAATATCCTATCATCTTTTTTAAAGAATCCCTTGCGAGTATTGTGTCTGCGTCAAACCTCGCTATAAGCTCCCCTTTTGCTTTATTTATCCCCAGATTCAGTGCAGTGGGGCATCCCCCATTTTCCTTCGTGAAAATCCTTACTATCTTTGATTTAAGCTTTTTGAGAACATTGTATGTATTATCGGTGCTGCCATCATCAACTACTATAATCTCAAACCTGCCTCTTGGATAGTCCACATTGAGAAGGGAGTTTATTGTATCTCTTATAGCATCCTGCTCATTAAACACTGGAACAATGAATGAAACGAACGGGAACTTTTTTGCGGCGGGGTCTATCATTCTGTTCTTGTTTGAGAAATATGTCAGAAGAAAGAATCCTGCTGTGAGCAGCCCGAAATATGCAGTTATATACACGACAAATGAGACCAACAGCATTTTTTACTGGCTATTTTTCACTTCTTCTTCCCCGCCTTCCCCCTGCCTCTCCTTCTTGCCAATCTGGAAATAATCATAAAACTGCTCAGAAAGCTGAATTTCAATTGTATGCCCCAATCTTTTTGCTTTCAATAAATTCATGTCTATGAAGTGCTTTATATGCTCATATGCCTTATTGCCCCTTATCTTCACAACGACAGACTGCTTTATCGGCTGCTTGTATGCAATTATCGCGAGAGTTTCCTGCTCTGCCCTTGTGAACTCTGCCTTGCCTGATGCGAGCTTTGTTATCATTTCCCCGTGTTCTGCCTTGACATCCATTTTCCACAATTCATTCTTCTCAATTATCATCAGTGCAGAGTCGCCTGAATCGTATTTTGCCTTCAGTTTCACAAGAAACTCGCGGACACTTATAGGATTTATTCCTGTAAGCATAACAATCTCATCAACAGACAGAAATCTTGCTGCAACAAACAATGCCGCCTCAACCCTCTTCATTGCCTCTAAACCATCATCCATCTTTTTGTAAATAATCCCGAAATAATTTTTATTATATCTCAAATCTTAATATTGCCCCATATCCCCCGATATTCCTGAATTGGACTCCTTCCTCTGTCTCCTCTGAAACAAGGTAAACCTCCGCGCTTGTTGAATTCGCAAGCTCCTTGAATTCATCAATCTCCTCCTGCGAATTTACAGTTGATATCAGTAATTCCTTGGCTGCCCCTGATTCAAGCGCCTTTCTTACTTCATCCTTTCCATAAGCAATTAATCCTGGTTTTGTTGCAAGGACTGAAAAGAATCTCTCGAGAAGCATCTTTTCCTTTGTTATTTCCTCTTTTGCGAGAACATCATAAGATGACTCGACAAGCAAATCAAGTCCATGCTCGTCTGCATATCCTATATCCTTGACAGCAATAACCTTGTCCTTTAATGCGGTTGTCAAGTCCCCATAAGCGAGAAAGTCCTCTTTTGTCGGGCCAGGCCCTCCTACAATTATCCCCCTTAATTTTTTCATCTCAAAGAACTGCTCTTTCAGCGCCTCTGCAATCCTCTTATAAAAGTCCTTTGACATTCCCTCAATTATTCTGTGAAAGCGCTGACTACTCTGTCCTCCTGTCTTGAATTTTCCAGGGACACCAGAAGTCATATGCCTCAAAACCTTGATGTTCTTTCCTTCAAGCATGCCGATAGTCGCCTCTTTTCTTTCTATCACAACCAATCCATAAACATTCTCAACCTCAAGCATTTCCTTTAATGGCTCAAGGACAAATACCTGGTCGCATCTGTATAATTTTGTCTTTAATGCTTTTGGAGGCTCAACTGCCCATATCTCAATCTGCTCCTGCCCTTCAAGAGGTGAGATATTCCCGCAAAAAATAGCCATTCCATTTGGAGGCGTTTGTTTGTATAGTTTAAGATGCCTTCCTATCCTTTCAAGCGCATCAAGAACGCTTTTTCTTGTATTTGTACTCTTGATATTTTGGGCAGTAGATTTTTCTGTTTCAATCTGCTTCGTAACAAGATTAAGATTATAGCCAGCAGGCACATAAACAGTGACTAATTCTGTATGCTTGCCCCTATGGCTTTCAAGTTCCTTCACCAATCTCCTAAGCTTGAGTTTTGTTTCCTCTTCCATGTTCAATGCAAAATCCAATCCTCTTTAATATAAGCTTATAAGAGAAAGGATTATCCTTAATTTAAAATCTTTGTTATGCCTCTAATTCTATCTTAATATTATCGCCAAATTCAAGAGAAGAAATATTATGCGCTGATTTTATGTCATCTGCCATTGGCTTCAGTTCAGAAGGCAGGACAGCATGCTTCACTTCTGCCCTCAGGCTCAAGCCCTTGTCCTTTTTTGCCTTCCACATCACTCCATCAAATTGCATTATCTTATCTACTAAATTAAGCTCTGATTTTCCTTTTTCTGCTTTTGGAAATTCTTCTTGATGCAAGTCAATCCCCTTCTCATTAGCTATAAGAGATGTAACCTGGGGGATAATAGGATAAAGCAGAATCAATATCCTTTCAAGGAGATAATGCAATGCAAATTTTGCTGATTCGCTTTCCTCTTTTGCAAATTTATTATCCTGGTTATATGCCCTGTTCTTGACAAGCTCAAGGTAATGCGATGCAAAGATATCCCACAGGAATCTTCTTAATGCGACAGTGGGATGATGGAAATCATAATTCCCATACTGCTCATCAGTTTCCTTTGTAAGATTTTCAGCATAATCAATGAACAGCCTGTCAGTTTCCTTCAATTTCGGCTTTTTCGGTTTTTCAAACTGCATTATGAATTTTGTAACATTCAAAAGCTTGTTTATTGTTTTCAATTCTGCATTTATCTTTTCCCTTGAGCAGATAAAATCGCCCTTTGACAAGTCGCCTTCAGTTGCAGCCCATAATCTCAATGCCTCTGCGCCATAATTTTTTAAAAGCTCCTGCGGGTCAATTGCATTCCCTGCTGATTTTGACATCTTCCTTCCCTTCTCGTCAAGGATATGCTGGTGAATCCATACATCCTCAAAGCATTGCTTTCCTGTTTCAAGATAACCCCTTAAAATAGTATAATAAAGCCATGTCCTTACAATCTCTTTTCCCTGTGGCCTTAATGTCACGGGATATGTTTTCTTGAAAAAGTCCATATCAGATTTGTATCTTATCACAAACAATTCAGAGATTGACGAGTCAAACCACGTGTCAAAAACCCTCTCTTCCCCTTTCCATTTTTTGCCCTTGAAGTCACTTACTTTTCCTATAACCTTTTTATTTTTCAGGACATCGGCATCCTTGGGAGGGGATTCCTTCCAGGGCTGATAGTATTTTCCTTGGGGAGGAACAGCAGTCAGTTCATCTGAATACCATAACGGAATAGGCGTTGCATAATACCTTCGTCTTGAAATGGGCCAGTCGATTGAAATAGAGTCAATCCAGTCCTCAAGCAGTTTTACTGATTCCTTGGGATAGAAATTTATTTTTTTGATTATCTTTTTCAAGTCATTCTTGAATTCAATCTGTTTTAAGTAGAACTCTGGCATCTCTATAAACTCTATTTCTGCGCCTGACCTTTCAGAAATAGGAGTTCTATGGGAGATTCTTGCCTGTTCAACAAGAAGATTCTTATTTCTTAATTCCTCAACTATCCTTTCCCGCGCTTCCCTTACTTTCAATCCCTTCAAGAAGCCGGCATTCTCGTTCATTGTGCCATCCTTGCTTATTGCAATAACCGGCTTCAGGCTCATTTCCCGAAAGAATTGTATGTCTGACAAGTCGCCAGCAGAGCACATCATTGCCAATCCCGTGCCCTTGTCCATTTGCGCCAATGGATGCGCCTTAATCAGAACTTCCTTTTCAAATATAGGGGTTACTGCTGTCTTGCCGTTAAGATTCTTGTATCTCTTGTCCTCTGGATGGAATATTATCATACCACAAGTGCAAATTAGCTCTGGCCTTGTAGTCCCTATCTTTATCTGCTCGCCTGTTTCCTTCACCTTAAATAAAACATCATTGAACATTGAAGGCAAGTCGCGATATTCAATTTCAGAGTCAGCAATTGTTGTTCGCAGTTTTGGGTCCCAGTTGTTTATTCTCTTGTCCTCATAGACAAGCCCTTTCTTGTACAAATCAATGAATGTTGACTGGGTCAATGCCCTGTATTCTGGTGAATCCGTAAGATAAATAGAGCCTATATGCTTTCCTTCCTCGTATGATGAAAAAGAAATGCCAAGTTTTGAAAATGTGTCTGTTGATTCTGCTGTTGTTTCATCAAGCAGTTTCTCGCAATACTCTACAAATTTCTCCCTTCCTACGATAAAAGGCGAGACATTGAATTTTTTTTCAGTACCCATTTCAATCGGCAGCCCGTTCCTGTCCAATCCAAGAGGGAATAAAACCTCAAAGCCCTTCATTCTCCTGTATCTTGCAAAGAAATCCATAAAAGAATAGGTTACAGCATGCCCCATATGGACTGGAGAGTTGATGTAGGGGGGAGGTGTGTCAATTGAATATACCTTTTTCTTTGTTTTTGGGTCAAACCTGAACTGCTCTGCCTTTCTCCATCTTTCAGTTATCTTTAGCTCTGTTTCTGGGCCCCAGTTCTTTATCTCTTTTAATCTTACTTCTGCCATCCCCACATTAAGCAATAACGTTTTAAAAGTTTTACTACATAATTCTTTTGATAAAAATGTTCAAAAAGGGGCAAAGTGGTTGGAAGGGGCATAAATGGGATAAAAGGCATAAGGAGTTTTTTTCAAGAAACAAAAAACAATACTTCAAAAATCCAAGAGCAAGGAAGAGCATCAGCAGAAAAATGGTTTTGTATCTAAAAAATAATCCTAAAATAATGCAAGAAAGAATAAAGAATATGCATACTGGCTTAACAAAAGAAATAATAGAGAGCAGAACAGCAAAAATCAGGAGAGCATATAAAAAGCGAAGATTAAGAAACAAAATAAAGAGGATAAAACTGAAACAATACAGAACAAATCCAGAATTAAGAAAAAAGATTGACAAGGTAGTGACTGAATGGTGGCGTGACAATCCTAGTGCTAGAAAATCATTGTCAAAAAAGATAAAGTGGTTCTTCATCAAAAATCCAAAGGCATTTGAAGAATTCCTGAAGCACGGCAAAAACCCTCTGAAAAGCCACATAAAAACCCTGCAAGGATTTCTTGTCAGAAGCTTAGGGGAAAAGCTTATTGCGAACTTCTTGCATGCACATTGCATTCCTTGCTTGTATGAATCAATATCATTAATGATAACAAAAAAGCCGTTCAAGGGGAATATCTGCACCCCTGATTTCTATATTCCTGAATGGAATATTTTTGTAGAGTTTTATGGGGGATATCCCAAGGCATGGAAAAAGAAGGTCCTGAAGAACAAAATCTACAGCAAGCACAAAATCCCCGTGCTTGCAATAACGCCAGCAGAACTGGAAAATCTTGGCTATTTCCTGCTGAAGCAAGGAAAGCAATTAAGCAATTCAGATGCTGCAAGAAAATTTGATGTCAAGAAATGGATAAGATAGTTGCATTCCTTAATCCCTTTGTTCTGAGTATGAAAGTTGAATGACCTCTAATACTCGTTCTGAATTTCCATCGTTGCATTCCTTAATCCCTTTGTTCTGAGTATGAAAGGCACCACCGAGATTCCAGTCTGCATGATTTGGCGTAGTTGCATTCCTTAATCCCTTTGTTCTGAGTATGAAAGTAACACCTGCGAATGTTAGCCCTTCCTTGCCGACTTTGAGTTGCATTCCTTAATCCCTTTGTTCTGAGTATGAAAGTGTAAATTTAGGCAATTGAAATTCTCTGACTTCTGGAGTTGCATTCCTTAATCCCTTTGTTCTGAGTATGAAAGTCTAGGGGCAATGCCTTTTGAATCAAAGGGATTATCAGTTGCATTCCTTAATCCCTTTGTTCTGAGTATGAAAGAACTGCTCAAATCTGCATTATACTCTCCGAAAGGAAGTTGCATTCCTTAATCCCTTTGTTCTGAGTATGAAAGTGCTGGACTTTTGATTGATAAAGATATTGCCCTTGTGTTGCATTCCTTAATCCCTTTGTTCTGAGTATGAAAGCCCTGACAAGCGCCTCGGCTATATGGGTATAATTGCGTTGCATTCCTTAATCCCTTTGTTCTGAGTATGAAAGCTGTCCCGAAAAGATTGTAATATTCAGTGTTTCCCTGTTGCATTCCTTAATCCCTTTGTTCTGAGTATGAAAGGACCCGAGCCAGGAGCTCAATCTGACGGTAATAGAGTTGCATTCCTTAATCCCTTTGTTCTGAGTATGAAAGGATGAAAGAAGTTTGGGATTATGCAATAGATGTTATTTGTTGCATTCCTTAATCCCTTTGTTCTGAGTATGAAAGCCCCCATTTTAGTAGCAATTCCCAGATTGCTCTCACCGTTGCATTCCTTAATCCCTTTGTTCTGAGTATGAAAGAGCCTTGAAATTTGGCTTTTTTAGGCTTAAAAAGGTCAATTCTGCTTTCGGATTTTGGAATGTACACTTTTTGTAATACTATTTATAAAGAGATTCTGATTTTTTAAATCAGAACGGAATTAAAGATTGGTCTGTTCATTTTATCTGAGCCTAAACTCAAATAAAACTAGGTTTATATGATTTCAAACCTTTTCAGGGTTACCCCTTATTGCGTTACAACAACGCCAAATCTTCCGCATATAGCCTTCGAAGATTATTAATTTAAGTCAATACTGTCCATAAGAACAATATTCCATATTGTGGCTTAACCAACATTATTAAGTAGAATTTGGAATTTTTAAACCTTTCTTAGCTATGTTTATAGAAGCATTATAATCTGAGTTTAATTGAATCCCACACTTGTTACATTTAAATAAACTATAATTTCCATTAAATGGTCTCTGTGTATTAACCTTTTCTCCACAATGAGAACATTCTTTACTTGTATATTCTGGAGGAACGTAAGTAACCCTTATTCCCTCTCTTCTTGATTTATAATCAACCAAATCAGATAATTTTTTAAAAATAAATAAAGAAAGTTTATATCTCTGTGATTTCTTCATCTTTGTTCTGCTCTTTCCTATTCTTCCTAATTCCTCAAATACAATTGATGCATTCAATTTTTTTGCCATATCGACAATTTGTTTAGAATATCTATGCAAAATTAAATTTATTTTATTTTCAATTACCCTCATATTGCCTTTTTTTCTGTTTTTATTATGTTTCCTCAATAAAAATCTATCCCTCTCTTTCTGCAAGTTCTTCAGCCTTAAAATTTCACCACTGCTAAAAAATTTAGGGGGTGTTACTTTTCCATCATTTGAAATAAAAGTACAAACAGCAATATGATTTATCCCTCTATCAATTCCAATTGCACCATCATAGAAATCTTTTAATTCAGGTTTTATTTCTAAAGTATACTGCAGATAATATTCATAATTAGGCTTCTTTTCACTTTCTATGTTCTTTCTTAAAAGATAAGCGTATTTTGGTTTTTGATTTTTTATAATCTCAATCTTTTCTTTTAACCAATTCAATCTTTTTTCTTTTGAGGGTAAATCTAACTCATATTCTTTTGGCAACGTTTTAGAAATAGTAAATAAAACTTTCCTGTCTCCAACAAAACGAATAGATTTGTCTAACATTAACCTTTTTGCCTTAAAAATAATCTGCCCTTTTTCTTTAAGAGATTTTTCCTCTCTTTTAATATTTCTATCAAGGATTTTTATTTTGCTATTAATAATTGATAATGTATAACCTCTAAAATCTTCTAATTTTTTATCTTTGGTTATCCAAGAGGGATGAATAAATCTATCCACCTTTTGTCCTTTTATTGTTGGACAAATCTCTCTCTTTCCATCTCTCATATCAATAAATTGTTGTAATCTCTTTTTTGATTCTCTTAGTCTCTCGTTTCTTTTTTTTCTCTGTTTCTTAATTGACTTATCTAAAATAAATGCTTCTCTAATAGCATAATTAAAATGCGTCTTAGAAATTTTATTTGTAGAATTAAGAATGTTTATCTTATGTTCTGCTTTTCTACCCTTTGCAGAATACATTCTCTTCCTTATTCCGTTTTCGGTAAATCTGATTTTATAGCATTCTTGACAAAATGGTTTGTTATTGACATATTTGTTAACTTGTTTTCCGCAAGAACAAAATTCATCTGGAAATTCATAGATTTTCTTTCCATTTTCATCCAAAATCGGGTTTTTGTTCTGATCAAGTTTGGCTTTTCCAGCAAATCTATCATCAGCCAACTCTTTCTGAATTATTTTAACCGCAAAATTTATTGCTTTTCCGTATTCATCAAAATATTCATTTAATTTCTTTGTAGTCTCTTTATCTATCCTTAATTTGAACTTAACTCCTGTTATAATACTCTCTTCCATTTCTAATAAAACCTCTTATAACAATTATCAATGAGCCTCTTCTTATATTTTGTGGCTGGTGGGAAAATCTCTTTCTGTATAATCTCTTTAACTTTCTCTATCGTCTTGTATAATTCTGATTTGTCGTCTAATGGAACTTTAACAAGGTCGTTAGACAATGTGTACTTTATGTATCCATAAGGAACTTTGTAGCCTGTAACTTTTTCAATCAACATAGCTTCAAACATTAATTGCAGCTTTTGTGTTAGATAAAAAATGCATCTTGGTTTTTTGCTATACTTTAATTGTAGAGGATAAGCTTCTCTGAACTGCTCATTAATCATAAGGCAATCAATTCTTGTTGCAAATTCTTCTGTTTCCAAGGAAAGATCATAAAATCTCTTTAATTTAGGGTTATAATTTTTACTCTTTACAATCTTATTTCTCATACTATCTTTCTTAAAACTAAAATCTTTTTCTAAGCCCTTTTTTTGTTTAGCACTTTTAGTCTGTGGCAATTTTAATACTCTAGTAAAATAAACAATTCTCGGGTCATAAGCATAGTTAATGATATCTGCCGCAGTTATTTTAGGAATCATTTTAGAATATCACAAATCCTTTATCTTTCAATCTCTCTTCGTCTAACTCGCCTATTATTTCCTTTTCCGCAAAACAAGATTTGCAGGTTGGAATCATGAAGATGCAGTCTTTTGGTTTTAGTTCAAGTTCTTTTATCTCTAAAACGAGCATTTCGGCTCTATTTTTGCTTAAATTGCCTATAAAAGAGCTCTTTTGAACTCTAAAGAGCCCGTAATTCTTGCATTTAGAAGATATCTTGCTTCTTATTTTATTCTCCTTTATGTCGTATATCAACCAATAAAGCATTTTAATCTTTCCAAATAAAAGGCTCGAATTTTTCTGATTCTCCTAAAAGTAATCTTACTATCTCTCTTCCTTGCTCTAGAATTATGTTAGATATAGCCAACTCCTTATTTTTATACCTCACTTTCCAATCTAATGTTTTCATTACTTCTTCTATAATTTTTGCTCTTCCCCCTTTAGTTAATAATTTTCCTTCTCCAACTCTCTCTAAATCATTTTCTGAAATCCTTTTTTGCACAAAAAGCGTAATAATTGCCCTATCTATTACTGCTCTGAACTGTTCAACCATATCAAGAACCATTGAAGGTTTTCCATATCGGTCCATGTGCAAAAATCCTAAATAAGGGTCTAAACCACACAAAATACAAGCTCTTTCAACTTCTGAATATAATATCCCATACCCATAATTTAGAGCCATATTAAAAATATCTTTTCCTTTTGGGTCTCTTTTATTTAAAGGAGAAATTTTATTTAAGCATTGAAAATAAATTGAAGCAGCATAACCTTCATACCCTAAGAGAGTATCTCTTAGTGAATCGATAATCTCATTAGGGGCTTTTTCTATTCTTGGCAAATTCTCTTCTAAAGTGGTTATTTCAGAAGAAAATATTTTATCTCGAGTTTTGTTTAATCTTTTAATCAGGAATAATTGATTCTTTAGTTTTGCTTTCAATATCCCCTTTACTATTATTATGCCTCGCACATCAAAGTAAGCCTTAGCCTGCTCTCTTCTTGTTAAAGTCGTACCGCCCAGTGTGCATGGATAGATTCTTGCAAAGGGCTTTCCGTGAAAAGAAGTAAAAACGATGTCTATATTTTTCTCAATTGCAAGTTTTACAACCCCCTCTGAAAAAGAAGATGGACTGCTAATTATTATTTGGTCCACTTGGTCTGCAGAATACTCTTCTTCTTTTTCTTTTGTCTTAACAACAAATCTGTTTTCCTTTTTCGACAGATAAGCACCAAATTCATTAATTATAAGCTTCATAAGACAGATGATTACATTATCTTTATAAAATCTTCTATTCTTTACTACTTTAAAATGGTGTTAAATAATTAAAAACATTAAACCAACTAATCTATCCATTTCCTTGACAAGTTTTAAGGCCAGTCATAGATTCTAATTTTTACTCTTAAGTACAAACCAATAAGATATAAAAACTAGATTAGCTTTTTTTAGGGCTTCCAAAACCTTTTTATATCCTCTCTTCCATTTTAACTTATGGCAGATGATGGTGTAAGGATACCAATGGGCTCAGGAGGGCTTGTGAGGTATTCTGAAGAGGACAAGAGCAAAATCCAGATAAAACCTCAGTATATAATAGTCCTTATTGTCCTTACCGTGATATTTGAGCTTATCCTGAACGGATTTGGCAAATAGCAAATAGAATAAATTTTTATATTTCTGATGGCTGTGTTATATATGGAAAATTTTCTTGTTTCTCTTGAGTCAGCCAGTAGAACGCTGAAGACAGCGGACCATATGACCTATATTACCTTTCCTTTAATAAAAGACAAAAGGTTATTGATAAAGATTCTCAGCGAGATATATTCTTCAGTCACAAGCACTATTAATGCTATAATCCAGTATGAATATTTTTACAAGAGAATAGTCCTGCACAGCGACGCTGCGATGAATTTCAGGACATTCAGGGAAAGATGCGCCCCAAGGTTTGGCATCTCGCAGGAGGATATCTCCAAGATAATAGAGCTTTTCAGCATAATTGAGAAGCACAGGCAAAGCCCTCTTGAATTCGTGAGAAAGGACAAGTTTGTAATAATGTCCAATAATGCGCATATGGATATTGTGACCGTTGAAAAGCTTAAGGAATTCCTCATTATTGCAAAGGACATGCTGAAGAAGGTTGATTCAGTAGTGCAAAAAAGAGGTTGAAGTGTTTAAGAAAAATATAAATAATAGCCATTCTATACGTATAGCTTAAAAATGAGGCATGAGGTGAAACTTAATTTTATTAGAGGTTAAAATGTGGCAGAAGATTGAGAAGGAAAGGAGGGCGGCAGACCATCTGCTTTATGTCAGCCTGAAATACACAAAGACATGCGATGTCATACTCAATTTGATATTAAGATGGCAGGCAATGATAGACGAGTCAATAAATGCGCTGCTTGCAAAGGCGAAGAAAAAGAAGCTTGTTAAGGGCAGCATTCCTGTTGCGCCAAGGGCAAAGGTAAATATTCTTTATGATGTCTTCAAGAAGGAAAAGGACGTCAAGGAAACGCTCGATTTGTACATGTTCTTCAAGAAAATCCCCCAACTCTCCTGCACAAGAGAGGCGGAATTCAGGAAGAATGTTGCATTAAAGGTTACTGACGGGGAAAAGCTGATAGTTATTGACTTGGACAAACTCAAGGAATGGGGGGGTCTCTTGGAAAGGTTTTTAAGTTTCGTCAAACGTTTTATAGTGTAAGATGGCACGCATTATAGTAATAGCTTCGGGCAAAGGGGGTGTCGGGAAAACTACTTCTACTGTCAATATAGGGGCTGCATTAAATAAATTAGGAAAGGACGTAACTATAGTTGACGCGAATCTTACAACACCTAATATAGGGCTGCATTTGGGCGCGCCTACTGTGCCAATAAGCCTTGCGCATGTCCTTGCAGGCAAGGCAAAACTGCATGAAGCAATTTATGAGCATCATTCAGGAATGAAGGTATTGCCATCATCAATATCAATCTACTCTGGAAAAATAAATCCTGAAAAAATTTCGGAAATTGCAAGGAAACTCAAGAGATACGGCGACATAGTCCTCTTTGACTCTGCTGCGGGCTTGGGAGAAGATGTTATACACACATTAAATGCAGCTGATGATATAATTATTGTGACACAGGCGGAGATGCCTGCATTGACAGACGCATTAAAAACAATAAAACTCGCAGAAGAGCAGCTTGACAAGACTATAAGGGGAATTGTTGTTACAAGGTTCAGGAAAAAGGGGCATGAGATTCCCATTGATACAGTGGAATCAATGCTTGAAAAAGAGGTTATATCAGTAATTCCAGAGGACGATGCAGTAAAGGAATCGTTAAGGATGAGGGATGCTGTTGTTCATACGCATCCTAAAAGTAATGCCTCAAGGGGTTACAATGAACTGGCTGCAAAATTAATAGGCAAGAGATATTCCAAAGCAATTGAAGGGGAAGACAAGATGTTTGTGAGGGTTCTTAAAAGATTAGGGCTTGCTGAGTAAACAAGAATAAAAAATGAAACAAATTCTGATTGGATTACTGGGGACAATTGGGGCAGGAAAAACAACTGTTTCTGACTATCTTGTAAAGAAGGGCTTCTATAGAGTGATAATGGGTGACTTGGTAAGGGAAAAGGCAACGCAGAATGGATTGAAGCTTACGAGGGAAAATCTCGGGAAGACACAGGAGGAATATCGTGATAAATATGGGCCTGATTACTTCATAAAAGAGGCAATCAAGAGATTAAAGGACTCCAAGAAAGCAAAACTGCTTGTGGACGGGATAAGGCTGCCGATTGATGCTGACAGGGCAAAATTTGAGGGCGCTAAACTCATACTTGCTGATGCCCCTGCAGAAATAAGGTTTGAAAGGTTAAAGCAGAGAAAAAGAGAGGATGATGCCCAGACAATAGGCAAGTTCATGGAGCAGGAAAAGGCTGAGTGGAAGCGCTTTGACTTTGAAAAGACGCTTGAATATGTTGATTACACACTAAACAATTCAGGCAATCTTGAGGAGCTTTACACCCAGATTAATGATATTTTGAGTGAAATTGACGGCAGATAAAAGATATTTAAATCTCGCTTCTTATTGATTTTTACGGGCCCGTGGTCCAGTGGTTATGACGTCACACTCACACTGTGAAGAGCCTCGGTTCGAATCCGAGCGGGCCCATTTTTGCTGTCTTTTAGGATCTTAAGCAGAATCAACTTTAATATAGGAACTTATTAAAGAGGCAATGCCGCCTACCCATCTGCCTTTTATTATAGTAAAGATTTCTTTTTGGAATGATGGCCTTATATCAAAATGCTTATCTGAAAAAGAGGTTTCTGTAAAATTTACCCAGACAAAGTCATACTTTTTATCATAATGATACTCAAATCTCCCTTCAGGATAATAATAAATTACAAAATCTTCTTTCTTTGATTTAATCTTTTCTTCAATATCCCCACGATTTGCTTTTCTTGTTGAATCCATATTTGCGTTATACAGTAGATAGCTCAAATCAATATTCTCAAGAAAATCTTTAGAGGATAAATCCAATTTAAAATGCAAAAACCCTCTTTCCATCGCATCTCTCCAGTCTTCCAGATCTTCTTTGCCACTTGCCCGAGTCAATTTTTTTCTGTGTTCTATCTTTTCCAAGTCCAAAAGCATTAATTTGTGTGGGTTTATTATAGAGCTAATCCTTTCATATGAATATGGTAATTTAACAGCACTTTCTTTTAAGATAGAGTTTAGCTTATTATCTAAACTAAGCTCTTTATATCGCTCAAACGCATCATAGTTTATTATGGCAAGAATACCACTCTGAACAAATTCTTCAATCTCTTCAGTAATTGCTATTTTATGAGCACAAAAATTATTAGACTCTTGGATATATAAGTCTGGATTGCCTAATACTTTCTGAGCCCATGCCTTTCTTGAAGCATTTTTTTGATATTCTTCCAGCAAATTTTCTAAATTGTTGCTATCCATCATAAAACCCACAAATTCTGTGAGCAGAAATCACCCCTTATTACTCCTAATATACATAACATCTTTAAATCCTTTTCTATGCTCTCAACAGGAAAAATTTTAAATATATAAGAATAAATAGAATTAGTATAATAAAATGGACCTCGCAGACATAAAAAAGAGAATAAGGACAATTCCTCACTTCCCGAAAAAGGGAATTATGTTTCGGGATATTACTCCACTCTTGCAAGACCCTTTCACAAGGAGATATGCCATTCTTGCTGTTGAGGAGCACTTTAAAGACAAGAAAATAGATGCTGTTGCTGCTGCAGAGTCAAGGGGTTTTATTTTCGGCGCGATTCTTGCCCATGAGATGTATTGCAGTTTTGTCCCGTTAAGAAAGCCAGGCAAGCTTCCATACAAGACAATAAAGCAGGAATTTCAAACCGAATACAGCACTGATGCCTTTGAAATGCACGAGGACGGAATAAAAAAGGGGCAGAATGTTTTGATTGTAGACGACTTATTAGCAACAGGGGGGACAAGTGAAGCAGCATGCAAACTTGTTGAGAAATTAGGAGGAAATGTCGTCGGGATTGCGTTCATAATCAACTTGTCATATCTCGGCGGGATGGACAAATTAAAGGGCTATAATGTTTTCTCTTTGATAGAATACAAATCCGAAGAAGAGGATGTTCCAAAAGAATTGCTGAAATAAAATAATTATGAAAACCAAAAAAATTATTGTATCTGGGTTGATTGCAGGAATAGTTGCATTTATTGTTGGCAGTTTATTGTACATGAATCCGTTAGTTTCTGGAGTTTATGCTCAATACAGCAATTATCCATGTTCAAAGCCAATGGATGTTTTTGGCGGCTTGATTAACTGGTTATTCTTAATGCTTATAGGAGGAGTAGTTTCAGCAGTTTTTATGGCATTTCTGTATGCCTTCACAGAAAAGGGAATAGATATAAAACCAGCATGGAAAAAAGGTTTGCTTTTCGGTTTTTTATTATTCTTGGTAAATAAATTGCCTACTTCTTATTATAGTTGGTTAATGTACACATATCCTAATGTTTTGAATGTAATTGAAACATTCAACGGATTAATTGGAGGTTTGGTTGGGGGAGTTACATTAGCAGTAGTATACGCAAAATTAAAATAGAATCAGCTTATCCTGCTCCCTACCCCAATCTCTTTTTCGGGCTGCAAGATAAAAACTTTACTTTTGTCCTCATTGACTGCTGCAAGAACCATTCCCTCGCTCTTTGCTCCTCTTATTGTCGCTGGTTTAAGATTTGTAAAAACAACACATAACTTGCCTTTCAATTCATCTGGAGAATAATTATTTTTCAGCCCTGCAACCAACTGCCTTTTCTCGTTTCCCAAGTCAACATCAAGAAGATAAAGCTTGTCTGCATTTGGATGCTCCTTTATATCAATTATTCGTGCAACCCTCAAGTCAAGCTTCTGCCATTCATTAAAAGAAATTGTATCTGCCATTTTCTTAAAAATCACGAAAGCTATTTAATCCTTTCGTATGAGCCCAAAATCTTTATTCTTGCGATCTTCCTAATCTCTGAAAAAGCTTCTTTAACCTTTTCATCTTCCTCATGACCTTCAAAATCAATATGAAATATGTAGTCGCCTAATTTTAATTTTGTTGGCCTAGACTCTATTTTTGTGAGATTTATGTTCCTTGTTGCAAATGACTTAAGCAGCTTATAAAGCAGGCCAGGCCTGTCTTTTGTAGGATGAATAACGATGCTTGTCTTGTATTCCTTTTCCACCTCTTTCCCATTCCTGTTTCTGCTTATAACAATAAATCTCGTAACATTATGATCTTTGTCTTCTATGTTTCTTTGCAATATTTTCAATCCATACTCATTTGCAGCACTTTCAGGGCCTATTGCTGCAAGTTCTCTCAACTTTTTTTCAGCCACAATTTTCATTGCCTCTGCAGTGCTTAGGCTTTCCATCGTTGAAAATTTATTTTTTCTTATATAACTAAGACACTGGGCAAGAGCCTGTGGTCTTGATATCACTGTTTTTATCTCACTTAATAAAGAAAGGGAAGCAATACAGTGATGCACTGCTAGAATAATCTCTGCATCGATATAAACACTGGAGTGATAAAGCAAGTCAAGCACCTCTCCCAAGCTGCCATCAAGAAGGTTCTCAAGGGGAGCAATGCCCAAGTCTGCCTTTTTCTTTTGCACAAAATCAAAAACCTCTGGAAGATTGTTGCAAAAGATTATTTCTCCCTTTTCTTTTATTTTTTGCATGTATTGATTTGCCGCCTGCTCGCTAAATGTTCCCTTAGGCCCAAGTGCCGCTATCTTCATTTTAATTTTTCCCTCCTATATTTTGAAAATTGCTCTATTAAATAAGAACTTTCCTTTAAGGCCTCGCCCTTAAACTTCCCGAAAAATAATGCTGAATCGTTAAATAATTTTTCAAATGCCTTTTTATCTCCTTTCTGTATTATCCTATTTAGCCTCTTGGCTATTTCTTCGTATTTTCCAAATGCCTTTTTTGTATTTTTATTGGACATTGAGATATCTGCATACAATTCAGGGTCTTGAGAGAGTATTCTTGCAATCATTCCAAGCCTTATCCTATAAATTACCCCGCCATATCCAAGGAGGTCGTTTATGTCTACCTTATTCTCTTTTGAAATTTCTTTTAGTGTGGCAGAGAGTGTCATAAAATTAAAATGAATAAGCCCCTGCAATACTGCCATAATTTTGTCGTGCTTTTTTGCGGTTGTGATTTTAATTCTTATCTTTCCTTTTTTGAATAGGGGGACAAGAAGTTTCATCCATTTGCCAGGCCTTGCAGGAACAACTATTATTGTTTTGCTCCTAAGTGAATTTATCTTGCCAAACATCGGATGCAATCCTATCACGCTTGCTTTGCCTTTTAGCATCTCTTTTATTGGCTCTTCTTTTATTGAAGTAAAGTCCATCAGAAGCTGTTCTCTTCTTGTATAAGGCAGAACCTCCCTCATCACTCTTATTGTTGAGCTTATTGGCACAGAAAATATGACTATATCTGCTCTTTTTACAAGTTCAATGCTTGTAAGCCTTGTCTTTCTGCCGCTTATCAATACCTTGAAGCCATGCTTTCTGAAAAACTTTTTGAAAATCTTTCCAAGAGTCCCTCTTCCACCTATAATTCCTATTGTAAGTTTTTTCATTTTTGGAGTTTCCTGCTTTCGTTGATTATTGCTACAAAACAATTTTTGATGAACATTTTATTTTTCCTTTTTGCTGCAACATTAAGAGAAATATCCCTTTCCCTTTTCCGATCAACAATACAAATATTCATTTTCTCCTTTTCTTTTCCTATCTTTCTTGAGATATCTGCCCTGCAATCAAGAAGTTCAGAGATTCTGCTGTCTATCTTATCTACTCTGCTCCTGAGCCTCTTAAGCGTATCTCTCATTCAGAATACCTCTTTTATCAGAAAAATGAATCCACCCCTATCTCGGGAAGATGCTTCGCTATATAATCGGAAGTGATTATGCCAACAAGCCTGCCTTTTGATACTACCGGCAGTCTCCTTATCTCGTTTTTAGCCATCAGACTGCAGGCATACTCAACATTCTCGTCTGCCTCGACCTTTATTAGATGAGAGCTCATTATATCCTTCACACAAACATCCTTCGACAATCTATCTGATGTTGCAAATCTTCTTGATATATCCCCCTCAGTCAATATCCCAACAAGTTTATTGATATCAATAACCATCAGCGTGGTTATATTAAGCTCTGACATTTTTTTGGCCGCATCCTTCACGGTTGCATCAGGGCTTATTATTACCGGCTTGCCCATAACTTCTGAAACTTTCATTTTCTCCCCTAAAGAATCTGTAAAAATGAATTAATATATTTTTCTAATCAAAAAAACTCTTAGTGCTACCACACACTAAACAGAGGAAATCTCCAATTTCCTATGCCCAAAAAAGCCAATGTGCTTTTTGCGGGTGTGTGGTTTGTGAGTTTTTTGGATGCTCAGAAATGACTGCACCCTAAAGGGTGCGGTTTGAACCATATTTCTGACATCAAACAAAAGGATAAAAGAATAATTTTGTTGTTGGGGCTTTTTCTTTTGTGTATTCTTCTGTGAGTTGCCGCAATCTTTTAGACAGCCCCCTGCTTGAAACAAAGTTTTTTTCCTTTTTTATGATATCATAAGTATCAAGAATTGTTTTTTTAAGTGTATCTTCCCTATTGCCCGCAATCAGCACTAATTCTCCATCATCACCTTTCCTTCTTGACCCTTCTTTTGCCTGAAAGAAGAGAGAATCATAAATCTTGGCATATTCTGTCGACTGGCTGGGTATCTTGCAGACATGAAATAAATAATTGTCTATTTCTTTCCATCCCTCATCCCTGATTCCCTTCTTAAGGCGATTTGTAAATGAATAGATTGCCCTTTCCATAATCTCATTATAGAATTTTTCAAACTCAGGAAGCCTTCCTGCATCTGGGGGCAGTCTTGAATAGTCCACTATAGGCACAGCAATCTTATCGGGAGTATGTGGGAAATCATCGTAGTGAATCTCCTGTTTGATTCCCGTGTCAGTTATCCTGCTTTTCATATCGGTTATTACACCAACAAGCACATCCGCACGAACATAATTCTTCTTTGTATCTTTCTTGTATATCAAATAGTCTCTTCCTATGCCTCTTTCTGCATGCGCTTCTGCAATATGAAGGTAGTCATACAAACTTGTGATTAATGAGGCGTAAGAGGGCCTTTTATCAGACACTATTGTCTTGACTGTAAATTTTGTTTCGCCTATCTTGAATTCCTGCTCTGTGACATTTTCCTTAGGAAGCTTAAAATCACTATATCCTGTTTTCCTCTTCAATGCATTTTTCACGGGCAAGATAACTTCCTGCTCAAGAAATGGCGCAGTAGTAAGAAATGTCTTGAAGTATAAGTCTGCTTCTTTTTTTGTCAAGTCGCCTATTTTTTCCGGCAAGAAGAATGTCTCAATTGTTCTCATCTTTTCTCTCCCTTTCCTCCAAAAAATGTAAATATTTAAAGATTATGGCAAAATTTAATAATTGTTGATAATAGTTGATAATAAGAAGTTTTGTGCGCTGGTGGTCCAATGGCTAAGACTTGAGCTTCCCATCTATAAGGAAACCAAGGTTTCCTTAATAGGTCAACCTTCCTTTAGGAATGTAGAAAAAGCTCACTATCCGGGTTCGAATCCCGGCCGGCGCATTTAGCCCTTTTGGCATCTGAACGTGATCTCATAGGCAAAAAGGGCATTTTACGGTAAGTTTATGGTTTCTGATGGCAATGGAAATAAAGCAGATTTAGAGGACAGAATATCTCAATTTGTTGAAACTAGAAGCAGATAATAGCATAGAATAGATTCTTCTTAATTAAATTAATTTTGTTAAACCAAAAGGTTTATAAATGATACGTATTATTACGTAATATGGAAATAATAGGAAGAATAAGCAAAGGGAGCAGGATGGACCAGATTTATCTCCCGAAGAACAGGGCAGGCTTTGGAGCCGGGGAGTATGTTGTTATCTCTCCTTTGGAAAGGCAGACAGGGGGGAAAGAAGCACTTAGGCCCTATTTCTATAATGTAAAAGAATTGGAGCCTATAAAATCCAGAATAATAGAGAATATTTTCAGCCTGATTGGTAAAAAGACTGATTCAGAGAATATAATCATTACAGGAAGCTTCTTGGAGAAGGGGTTTAGGTTTAATGACATTGACATCATTCTATTAAGCAGTAAAAAGATAGATGCAGGAATAATAAAAGACGAAATTGAGAAATCTGAAGGGATAAAAACCCATATAATTGCCTTGGACAGCAAGACATTGTCATACGGGTTATCAACTGACCCATTCTATTCAATGATGTTAAGCAAATGTATTGCAAAGAAAAGAATCATATTCCATAATAAGAGGATAATAAATTATAAGCTTCTTGATCTAAACCTGATGAAAAGCAAGACACTAATTGATAATTTTGAAATTTATAATGGAAATGAGAAGTATTACTTTATCAGGAATATGATTTCAATAATGCTCTTTATACAGGACAAAAGTATTACTAATGAGACAGTTAATAATGAAATTGAAAGAATGTTTAATGTTAAAATCAAGGAAATAAAAGAGAATCTATTGGAAAAGCAGGCATTTCTAAAAGAGTATAGGAGAATATACAATAAAATATTTAATCTTGTGCTAGATAAAATAGATGAAAGCAAAAATGAACAGAAATAAATTAATTGAAGTATTCTCGTCAAATCTTGCAAATGCAGTAATCCATCAGATACTGGAAAAGGCTATTGACAAAAGCGAGATTGCAAATAGATATAACAAAGAAGTCAAAAATAGCTGGGAGATAGCTAAGAAGTACAGGGAAAAGATAAATCCAGCAAATGAAAATCTGCCTGACAAAGACTCTGAAGAGATAAAGAAAAAGATAACAAATAAAGTTAAAGCAGAGCTGAAACTTAGAATAGACAAAGGTTACGAGAATATTGATCTTTCTTCAGTAGAAAAATTTGTTGAAAAAGTTTTAAAAGAAACAGGGATAAAATAAAATTTCCTGTTTTATTATAAATGTAGTACAAACTTAGTACAAAATATTTATAATAAGTAAACATTTATAGATAATAAAATAGAAATTTTAATAAAAAAATAAAGAGTGCCACGCCGAGATGCAGTCTGACCATTCGGACGGCCGGCGCATTTTTCATCCCTAAAAAGGTTTAAATCATCATATTAGCCCTAATATTTGCGGGGCTGTAGTCTAGCTTGGTAGGACTTACGCTTGGGGTGTTTAACCTAAAATGCGTACAACCTGAGTTCAAATCTCAGCAGTCCCATTCTAGAATAATAAGTCTAATTCTAAAAAGATTTAAAAGCATAGCATTTATCTTAACAAATCTGTTCCAAAAAGATTCTGGGAGACAGATTAAAGATGGGACAGAAAAAGAATTCATTTGAAAAGCTCAGAAAGAAGAGCTTAAAATACAGCGTAAAAGACGGCTCAGCGTATGCTGTAATGGATAGCGTAGGCAATGGCTACATCTCCCCATATGCAATTGCAATAGGAGCAAATAATTCATACATTGGTTTTCTTGCATCAGTTCCAGGGTTAATAACGAGCTTGTTTCAGCTCAAAACGCCAAAGATGATGGAAAAGCACAGCAGAAAATCAATTGTCATAACCTTTGCGTTATTTCAGGCATTGATGTGGTTTCCATTGGTGGTAATCAGCCTTATCAATATGCGCAGCAAGTATGCATTGTTCCTCCTTCTTGTTTTCTATGTAATATTGGTTTCATTTAATGCAGCGATAGGTCCGGCATGGGCGTCGTGGATGAAGGACTTAGTCAAGAAAAAGGAAAGCGGGAAGTTCTTTGGCAGGCGAAATCTTATAACAGGTTTTATTGGCCTAGTTGCATTACTATTGACGGGCTTTATGCTTGACTGGTTCAAAAAGGCTAATTCTGTCTTTGTTGGATTTGCAATTCTCTTTAGTATTGCAATGATTGCAAGATTTGCATCAAGGCATTTCCTCACGAAAAAGTATGAGCCAAAGCTAAGATTAGACGGGGACTATTACTTCACTTTCTGGCAGTTCATAAAAAGAATGTGCCATAATAATTTCGGGAGATTTGTCATTTATATTGCATTATTTCAGCTTGCAGTGAATATTGCCTCTCCATTTTTTACTGTTTACATGCTCAAGGATTTGAAATTCAGCTATACATTATTTACTATCATCACAACTGCACAAGCACTTGCAATGCTTATATCAATGCCTTTATGGGGAAGATTTGCAGACAAGCATGGAAATCGCTGCACATTCAAAATTGCGGGAATAATCATCCCATTCGTGCCATTGCTATGGTTATTCTCAAGCAATCTTTATTATCTTATAGCAGTCCAGATATTATCAGGATTATTCTGGGCGGCATTTAATCTTTCGGCATCTAATTTTATATATGATTCTGTAAGCAGGGAGAGAATGGGCTTGTGCGTTGCGTATTCGAATGTCCTGAATACAGTAGGAGTATTTGTTGGCGCAACATTAGGAGGACTGCTCAGCACGCATATAAGAACTGGAATAAATCCATTTTTCGCGTTGCTTATCCTGTCCACTTTATTAAGATTTATTGTTTCTTTTGTGATGCTGCCCAAAATAAAAGAGGTGAGGGAAATAAAGGAATTCAAGATTGAGAGATATGCCAAAGCGATAAGATTCAAATAGAAGTATTTGATGCAAGCTCTTTCCTTATCTTGTCGGCATATCTTCTTGCTATTACCAATGGCTCAGGAAGTTTGTGGGGTAATTTTAAGAATTGCTTTGTAAGTTCTAAGGCAGTTTTTAAGGATATCATATGACCTGAACTAACATATATTGGATTGCTCCCCTCCCTTGTAACAAGACAAGAGCCAACTTCCTTACCATTAATAATAATCTTGTCGCCAGAAATTTCGCCAGATAATAATTTCTGGGCGATTCCTATCGTGGGTCTTTGGATTGATATGCCAAAATGGGATGCAATGCCTAATAGCTGGGGATGGGCAATTCCATGCCCCTCAACAAATATTACATCTGGAATCTCCTGAAGCTTGTTAAAGCAGTCAATCATCGCAGGCAATTCGCGATATGCGCGAAAACCTCTTATATAAGGAAATTCCATTCTCTTCTCAGAGTAACACTGCTCTATAATTTCAAAATTGCTATTGCACACAACAATAGATGAAATTATCCTGTTGCCTACGAATGAATTAGCGCAACCTGCAAGAGTATCGGCAACAGAAAAGTCCATTTCGTCTTTCAGCTTCACAAGTTTTGATAATTTCTTCTGCTCTGCAATAAGCCTGTCCAAATCAATGCCGAACTTTTTGGCAATCTCAATTTCAGAATGCTCGCCCTCTTTTCCCATTCCAGTAAAGAATTAACCCGATTAAAAAAGGTTTCTACTGCAAGTGCTGCAAGAGAAAGATATTTAAATTTTGCCAGTTTTTTTGTGTTATGTTCGAAAAAAAATGCCCGAGGTGCAAGAATAAGGTATCAAGGGGGTTTGCCTATTGCCCTTACTGTAGTCTCAAGATTTCTAAAAGCGACGGCTTGCTTGACAATATAGAAGAAGAGTTTGATGCATCTGAAAAAAATGATGTTGATGATATCGAACGGCTGACTAAAGAAATAGGAAAATCAATGGGTTTTGATTTCATTGACAAATTCCCATTTAATCAGATAGTCAAGAGATTGAGCAAGGACATAGAAAAGCAGTTCAAGGACATTGACAAGGAAATCGCAATGAAAAAATTCAGGGGAAAAGAGGAAGCAATCAAGAGCGATGGGACAGAAATAAGAAAAACAACATTCCCTGGGGGGTTCAGCATACAGATAAGGATTGGGGGAGGCATGCCTGTTCAGACGCCTATGCAGATAAGCCAGCCATCACAAAGACAGATTGCTGCAAAACAGGTTTTAAGGCAACCGCCAGAGTTAAGCGAAAGAGAAATGGAAAAACTTGCAAAACTGCCGAGAAAAGAGCCAGAAACAAAAGTCAGGAGACTAACTGACAAAATAATATATGAAATCAACCTGCCTGGGGTGAAGTCGCTAAAGAATATAACAGTAAACAAATTAGAGAACAGCATAGAAATAAAGGCAATAAGCAAGGACAGGGCATATTTCAAGCTTATCCCTATTGCATTGCCCTTGATAAGGTATTATCTTAAGAAAGAGTCATTGTTTCTTGAGCTGAAGCCATGAGCCAGTTACTTCTTATTCCCCCTTGATTCTATAGAAAAAATTAAATACACTGAAAAAGTATTATTAGGAGAAAAGAGGAAAGATGAAGATAGCAATAAACGGCTTTGGCAGGATAGGAAGGCAGGTTCTGAAGATATGTTTAAGGAACAAGATTAATGTTGCTGCAGTAAATGATGTTGCAGATGCAAAAAATCTTGCCTATTTGCTAAAATATGATTCTATTTACGGGGTTCATGAAGGCGATATAAAAACAGACAAGGATGCAATAATAATTGACGGCAAAAGGATCGTTGTGCTTAATGAGAAAGAACCTGAGAAACTGCCGTGGCGATTGCTGGATGTTGATATTGTTGTTGAGTCAACCGGCTTGTTCACTGCAAGGGAAGATGCAATGAAGCACATCAAAGCGGGGGCAAAAAAGGTTTTGATATCTGCACCGGCAAAAAATCCTGATATTACTCTGCTGCCAGGAGTTAATAATGAGAAATTAAAAAAGGAGCACAGGATAATCTCTGTCGGCTCATGCACGACAAACTGCCTTGCTCCAGTTGTAAAGGTTTTGAATGATAACTTCACAATTACAAAAGGTTTTATGACAACTATCCATGCATACACGCCTGACCAGAGATTGCATGATTCGTCCCATAGGGATTTTAGAAGGGGGAGAGCAGCTGCAGAATCATTAGTGCCGACAACAACAGGCGCAAGCAAGACAGTTGCTGAAGTGATTACTGATTTAAGGGGCAAGTTGGACGGAATTGCGATAAGGGCTCCTGTTGCTTGCGGGAGCATAACTGACTTTGTTGCAGAGGTAAAAAAACCTGTAACAGTTGAGAGAATTAATTCTGCAATGAAAAAGGCATCAGAAAGGGAAATGAAGGGCATACTGCAATATACAGAAGACAGCATAGTGTCCAAGGATATTGTGGGCAATTCTCATTCAAGCATATTTGATGCACAAAGCACAATGGTTCTGGGCAACAATCTTGTGAAGGTTCTTGCGTGGTATGACAATGAATACGGATACTCGTGCAGAATGGTTGATGTCATAAAGATGCTAAAAAAATGATTTAAGACAGGTAATTATTTTTTAGCTGTAACAAAAATATCCCACATCTTCGGCTTTTCAGGAAAGCAGACGAAATCACTTATATCCTTTCTCCATGGATACAGAACCTTGGACATTGTTATATTTTTGAAACCAGCCTCCTTTAACCTTAAGAAAATTTCGAAATCATAATAAAATTTCTGGATGTTCTTGCCATCTCTGAATGTTCCCTTGATGAAATTATATTTTTTATACTCCATAATCCTTTTTGTGTTATCAATAGCCTTCTTCTCGCTTACCCCCTTTCTGGTTTCCCTATTAAGTATGAGAAAACCCTGATAGACAATAGAGTTCATTGAGGGGAATATTGCATAAAATCTGCCATTTCTTTTTAATGTGGAGTATATTGACTTAAGTGACTTCCAGGCATCAGATATCTTTGGCATTAAGATAGAATTAGCACACACTATAATGTCAAACTTATTTTTGAATTTGGATAAATCCCTCATATCATTGACTGAATAAGCTATATTCCTGGCTGAAGACAATTGCTTTGCTGTATTTATCATCATCGGCGAGAAATCTATTGCATAAACTTTCTTAAAATTAGAAGCCAGAAAATCAAGTATTTCCCCTCTGCCGCATCCTATATCTGCTATTATCTTTCTTTCTGGGTGTTTAATGGCATTTAATTTTTTGAATAACGGATTGATAACCCCTTTTTGAAACGGGCTTATTATTTCCTCGTGATATTTTACTGCAAGTTTGTCCCAGTCATCAGATTCCATTGCACTAAAATCAGATGTTAGTATAAATAATTTACCAAAAACAATAAGATTAAAAAAGAAAAAGAGCTTTACTTCCTAGGAAAAAATGGGTGGCATTTTAACGCTGGATGATTTTGATGTAAAGGGGAAAAGAGTTCTTCTAAGGGTTGATTTGAATTCACCTGTCATCAAAGGCAAGGTTATCCTTTCTGATAGAATTATAGAACATGTAAAGACAATAAAAGATTTATGCAACAAGAAGGCGATTGTCGTTATTCTTGCACATCAGGGAAGAAAGGGAGATGATGATTTTATCAGCTTGAAACAGCATTCAAAACTTCTTAACCGGTTTGTAAAAGTAAAATTTGTTGATGATATTATTGGAGAGAAGGCAATAAATGAGATTAAATCATTAAAGGAAGGGGAGGCACTGCTTCTTGAGAATGTAAGATTTCTTAAAGAGGAAACAGACACATCAGAAAATAACCTGTTCGTAAAAAGGCTTGCGCCATTATTTGACTTATTTGTTCTTGATGCATTTTCTGTTGCGCACAGAGCACAGGCATCAGTTACCGGATTTTCAAAAGTCCTTCCTTCATGTCTGGGCAGAAGTGCTGAGAAAGAACTTAAATTTCTAGGCAAAATAAAAAATATGAATAATGTTCTCTATATTCTTGCAGGCGCAAAGATAGAAGAAAATCTTTTGCTGATGGAGCACGCTTTAAAAAACAAGACTAACAGAATTATTGTTGCAGGCTTGCTGGGGCAATTGTGCTTAATTGCCTCTGGTGTTAATCTGGGGGCGCAGAACAAATTTCTTGAAAAGAAGGGATTAATCCAGTTTGTGCCAAAACTAAAAAAACTGATTAGAAGGCACAGAAGCAAGATTGAAATGCCAATTGATGTTGCTGTCAAAGCAAGAGGGAAAAGAAAGGAGGTTGATACAAAGGACTTCCCGCAGGATGACGAGATATTTGACATAGGCAAAAAAACAATAAACAAATACATCGGGATTATAAAAAAAGCAAGAGTTATATTTATGAAAGGGCCTCCAGGATATTATCAGGAAAAGCAATTCAGGTTAGGCACAATAAAAATATTCAATGCTGTTCCTAAAAGGGCATTTTCAGTTATTGGCGGCGGGGACACAACAACTGCGATGAAATTAGCTAGAATAAACAAAAGCAGGTTTACATATGCAAGTCTTTCAGGCGGGGCATTGTCAGAATATCTAGCAGGAAAAAAACTTGCTGGAATTGAAGCACTGAAACAAAAAAGGTTTTTTAAATAGCATTATGTTTATGCAATAGCAAAAAAGGAGTGAAAGATGTATGATGTGATATCATTCGGTTCTGCGACAGAGGATATATTTGTTGATACAGAACTTCATGAAATAATAAAAAAGAAAAGGCATTTTATAGGCTATCCTGCAGGCTCAAAGCTTCTTGTAAAAGAAATAAATTTTTTTACAGGCGGCGGGGGAAGCAATACTTCTGTAAGTTTCGCGAGATTGGGGCTGAAGACAGGATATATAGGAAAGCTCTCAGACGATATAACTTCAAAGAAGATTCTTGATGAATTCAAAAAAGAGTGTGTAGATTCCTTTGGGAGAGTAATCAAAAATGAAAAGGGCAGTTGTTCAATAGTCCTTGACAGCCTAGAGCATCATAGGACAATTCTCATTTACAAGGGAGTGAATGATGAGCTTGATTTCAGTGAAATAAACAAGAGATTCAAAACAAAATGGCTTTACTTTTCATCAATGCTTGGCAAATCATTTGAAGCGCAGAAAAAACTTGCAAAATTTGCGTCCTTAAATGGAATAAAAATAGCATACAACCCAAGCGAGTATCAGGCAAGAAAAGGCATAAGATTTCTTGCTGATATAATAAGGAGGACAGAAATTCTGATTCTAAACAAAGAGGAGGCAAAATTGCTTCTTGGCTTTAAGGAAGATGCCAATATAAGCATAAAAGAATTGGCATTAAAAATAAGCGAGAGAGGACCGAAAATAGTATGCATAACAGACGAAGATAAGGGCGCATACTGCCTTAATCTCTATGAAAATAAATTTTATTACATTTATCCCCATAATATCAAGGTTATTGAAAGAACCGGCGCGGGAGATGCATTTGCATCTGGATTTGTTGCAGGAATAATCAAGGGAAAAGACACAGAATTTGCGCTTAATCTTGCAGGGGCTAATGCTGAATCAGTAATAAGACAATACGGGGCAAAAAATATTCTTTTGAGATGGGATGAAGCAGTTAAAGCAATAAGAAAAAACCCGTTTAAAATCAGGATTGAGAATCTGAAATGAATGAGATAAACTTTGGCAAGATAATTGAAAAAGGCAAGACATTAATTCTCGCTTATGACCAGGGGCTTGAGCATGGCCCAACTGACTTCAATGACAAAAATGTTGACCCAGAATATATAATTGAGATTGCAAACAGGGGGAAATTTAATGGCATAGTGCTTCAAAAGGGAATTGCTGAAAAGTATTATGACGGCAAAGTCCCATTGATATTAAAGTTGAATGGCAAGACAAATCTTTTAGAGGGCGAACCAATAGCGAAGCAGTTATGCACTGTGAAAGAGGCGATTGAACTTGGCGCAAAGGCAGTCGGCTATACAATTTATGTAGGCAGCATCCATGAGCCAGAAATGTTTGAGGAATTTGAGAATATAGAAAGGGAAGCGCATGAAAATGGCTTGCCCCTTATAGCATGGATGTATCCAAGGGGAAAGGCTATAAAGAACGAGCTTGACAGCAATACACTAGCTTATGCTGCAAGAATAGGATTGGAGCTTGGGGCAGACATGATTAAGATGAAATATAACCATAACCCTGATTCTTTGCGATGGATAATTGAATCTGCTGGCAAAACAAGAGTTGTGATTGCAGGCGGATTAAAAGAGGATGAGGAGCAGATATTAAGCGACATTAAAGAAGTGATGAGTGCTGGCGCAACTGGGCTGGCAATAGGAAGAAACATATGGCAGCACGAGAACCCATTAAAAATGGCAAAGGCAGTAAGAGAGATGATATTTGGCAACATTTCAGTTGAAAAGGCACTTAAAATTTTAAGATGAAACAAATAATGCTTGTGAATTTCAAGACATACAAAGAAGCAAGCGGCAGGAATGCATTGAATCTTGCAAAGATATGTGATGAAATATCAAGAAAGAAAAAAATAGAGATTATTGTCTGCGTTCAGGCGGCAGACATAAACTCCGTTTCAAAAAGGGTTTTGATTCCTGTTTTTGCCCAGCATGTTGATTACTTCGAGCAGGCAAGAAGCACGGGATTTATCCTTCCAGAGGACATAAAAGATGAAGGCGCAAAAGGCACGCTTCTTAATCATTCAGAGCATAGAATTCCCTTTGAAACAATAAAAAAAACAGTTGAAAGGTGCAAAAATCTTAATATAAAGGCAGTTGTTTGCGCCGCATCATTGCAAGAAGTGAAAAAAATTCTTAAGTTTAAGCCATACTGCATAATGTTTGAGTACCCTGAATTGGTTTCAACAGGAAAGAGCATAACGAGAATAGAACCCAAAGCAGTAAAAAAATTTGCAGAGATAGTAAAAAAGCACAACAAAAACTCAAAATTAAAAATTATCTCATTATGCGGGGCGGGAATATCCAATAGCGAAGATGTGAAACTTGCCTTGAAACTTGGATGTGATGGGGTTGGAATTGCTTCTGCGATAGTAAAGGCAAAGAACAAAAGAAAAAAGATTCTTGAACTGCTTGCCTAATTAACTTTTTAAACTTCTGATGCATGATAAGATTATGCTGATTGAGGAGATAAAAAAGAGGGGAAAGGTTCATGCTGTAAGACTGCAAGACATGAAAAATTTCTTCAAGAATCCTTCTGATGACAACAGGGAGATATACAGTGTCTTTTCAATACAGAGAGAGCAATTGGTTTATGATTTGACAATTATCAAACCAGGAAATGTGAATAAGGAATTTTTTATGACGCGCGGGCATTATCATAAGATTCCTTCATCTGAAGTGTATTACTGCATAAAAGGGGAGGGGATATTGCTTATGCAAAAAGGAAGTGATTTCAAGAAAGTAAGGATGCAGGCAGGCAGATTCTATGAAGTAAGAGAGGGTTATGCGCATAGAACAGTCAACACCGGAAATTCTCCCTTGCAGTTTATTACAATATCTCTAACAAAAAGCGGGCATGATTACAAAACAATCGAAAAAAAAGGATTCAAACAAAGGATAATTTCAAGATGACATACAGAATAGGAGTTGATGCCGGCGGAACAAAGATAAGTGCAGGACTTGTCGCAGGAAATAAGCTGATTAGGAAAATAAAAATCCCGACTGAACAAGGAAAGGGAAGAAATCAGGTGATTAAGAATATTCTAAAGGCAATCTCAATTGTCTCACGGGGAATAGAAAAGAAGGAAATAGGGATGATTGGAATAGGATTAGCTGGTCCGGTTGATTCAAAGAATGGGATACTGAAAGTTGCCCCGAACATCAAAGGGATGCAGAATCTGCCTGTAAGGAAAATTGTTGAAAAAACATCTGGAATAAAAACAATAGTTGAAAACGATGCAAAATGCGTTGCGCTCGCAGAAAGCAGGCAGTTCAAATGCAAAAATCTTATTGCGCTTACTTTAGGGACAGGTGTCGGGGGGGGAATAATAATTGATGGAAAGATTTATCATGGGAGCAATTATGCCGGCGAGTTGGGGCACATTGTAATTGATTATAGGGGATACAAATGCAACTGTGGCAATAACGGATGTCTTGAAGAATATTGTTCAGGAAGAGGAGTGGAAAGACTGGCAAAAAAATATTTTGGCAAGGCAATTCCTCCATTAGAAGTGCAACGAATGGCAGAAGCGGGAAATAAAAAGGCAATCCAGGTTTACAATGAATTCGGGACTTATCTTGGAATAGGGCTTGCCGATTATGTTAATATATTCAATCCAGAGATTATTGTTATTGGAGGAGGAATAGGAAGGGCATGGAAATTATTTCTCCCAAACGCAATAAAAGAGATGAAAAAGAGAGCATTTGATGTATCGAGTTCAACTGTAAAGGTTGTTCCTTCAAAATTAGAGGTTGATGAAGCGGGAATCTTAGGGGTTGCTTCATTAGATTAAGAGGTATTTTATTGCTTCCTGAACAGAACCGACTTCAACAACTTCAATGCCAGACTGGTTGCTGACAGATATCTTTCTTGGGACTTGCTCGACTGTACATACTTGTGTTGGGCCGAATTTCTCGCAATGCTGTGAGGTTTCATAAAGAACATCCCTGCTCTGCAATAAAGGAACAAGGAATAATTTTGAGCCGGATTGCTTTGCCGCCTTTGCCTTTGCAATTATTTCCCCAACAGGACCTATTGAACCATCATGGTTTATTGTTCCTGTAATCATGACACTCTCGTTCAATCTCTTGTTTTCCAATGCCGCAATCGTTGCTATTGTTATTGCCGCTCCTGCACTTTCTCCCCCTATTACAGTTGCATTTGCGTAAATGCTGTAAACCAAATCATACTTATTGATGTCCATACCTGTCATGTTTGCGGCAACCCTCCTTGCTGTTCTTATATTCTGTTGGGTGTCTGCCCAAAAAAGAAGATTGTCTATATCAACAAGAGTCCTTCCCGAGCCAGGCATTACTTCAACAACAAGATAAGTTGACAATCCGTTGCCCTTGTCATCAACTGCCGGCACCTTCATTGCTATCATTGTGATATTCCCTACTGAAAGGAAGTCATTGGACGACTTTCCATCCAATCTCAATAAGGGCTCATTGCCCTTGTCTCTTGAAAAATAGGTGTCATAAAAGAAGAGAAATATGTTCAGCAATGACAGGATAACTATAAAAAAAACTATAAAATTAAGGGCCTTGTTCCTGTTAGCAGGAATATCTGTGTTAATCTCTTTTACCGCTTTTTTATATTTTGGATTTGGCATACATAAGTTTACGAAGAAAGATATATAAATATTATCGCTCTCGAGAATTTATGTATGAAGATTTGGCTGATTTTTCTGTTGAATACCTGCAAAAAAGGGGTGCAAGTTACGTTGAGGCACGGCTTGAAGACAGCCTAGGCAATTCAGTTGTCCTGAAAAATGGAATTCCCCAGATTTCTGAATTCAGTCATGTGAACGGGATAGGCATAAGATTTATTCTCAAGGATGCTTTAGGATTTGTCTCAACAAACAGGCTGAATAAGGAAAAAATAAAGGAGATACTTGAAAAGGGGATAAGAACAACAAGGAAGAGTTTAAGCATAAGTGAGAAAACAGAGCTTGCAGGCGAGGAGCCGCATAACCTGAAATATGAGATAAAACAAAAAACAAATCTTGAGGGCATAAGTGCTGAAGAAAGGGTTTCATTATTGCTTGACGCGGAAAGGGAACTTGATAAATTAAAGATAAAACTACCTGCAAGATTTCTGCAATTATCAGATAATACGACAAAGGAGTATCTTGTGACATCAGAAGGCACAAAAATAACTTCTATTGTGCCAAAGGTAAGCTTCTTCTATTATATTACAATAAGCGAGAACAACAAAACCGCACAGCGATACTGGCAGTATGGAGGTTCAGGTGGTTGGGAAATAGCAAAATCGTGGAACATAAAAGAAATTTTATGCAATGAGGCAAAGGCAATGCAAAAAAATCTCAAATTCGGAATCAAAGCGCCGAAAGAGGATGTTGACATAATTGTTGCGCCCCAAGTTACTGGAATAATGGTTCATGAGTCAGCAGGGCATCCATATGAAGCGGACAGGATTTTTGGGAGGGAAGCAGCACAGGCAGGAGAGAGTTTTGTTACAGAGGATATGATAGGTTACCAGATAGGAAGCGATATTGTAAATGTTGTTGATGACCCAACAATTGAAAATAGCTATGGCTTCTTCCTGTATGACAACGAGGGCGTAAAGGCAAGAAGGAAATATATCATAAAGGACGGAAAAATAAATGAATTCATGCACAACAGGGAAACTGCTGTATGCATGGGGCTAAAAAGCAACGGCTCATCAAGGGCAGTTGATTATGACAAAGAAAGCATTGTGAGGATGTCAAATACCTTTATGCTTCCGGGGGATTGCTCTGAAGAGGAATTAATCAAGGACACAAAAAAGGGCGTTTATATAAAAAATTTCATGGAATGGAATATTGATGACAAAAGGTTAAACCAAAAATATGTGGGGGCAGAGGCATACATGATAAGGAATGGCGAGATAAAAGAGCCGGTAATAAATCCAACCATTGAAACATCAAGTTTAAAGTTATACAAAGCGATTGTTGCTGTTGCGAATAATGTGGAGCATCATGCAGGAAACTGCGGCAAGGGCGAGCCGATGCAGGCAATTCCAGTATGGTTTGGCGGGCCATCGCTGAAATTTAAAGGTTTGAGGCTGAAATAAAAATGGAGAAAACAGAATACAGGGAGATAAGCGAGCATATCTTAAAGCGGCTGAAGGAAAGGGGATTTGATGATGCAGTTGTCATCTCATCAAAGGGCGATTCATCGCAGATAAAATTCGCAAACAACAAGATAGTTGCCAACAAGACATTCACGCTTGTCGATTTGAGCATTTTTGCGGCACTCAAAAAAAGATTGGTAAGCACATCAATAAGGAATCTGGACAAGGAAAAGGCAGAAAAGGTTATAGGCAAGTTGTTTTCATACGCAAAGTTAAGCAGCCCAAATAATGAGTATGGGGGCATCGCCGAAGGGCCTTTCAAATACAAAGAGATAGAGGAAACATTTGACAAGAGACTTGCTAATCTTAATGAAAATATTGTTGATTATGCTGAAAGCAGCATCAATACTGCAAAAAATCTTGGTATGAGGAGAACCGCAGGAATCCTGGAAAATTCTGCCTCGCATGTCTTCCTGATTACATCAAACAATGTTAAAGCAGAAGAGGAGGCAACAGAGATTTATTTTTCTGTCAGGACACTAAAAGAAAAAGAGGAATCAGGGCATATGGTAAATGTTTCAAGAGTGTTAAATAAATTCGAGCCTGAAAAGGTGACAGAACTCGCTGCAAATATCGCAAACATGGGAAGGAATCCCCAAGAAGGAACAGAGGGGAAATTTGATGTATTATTTGAGCCGCTGGCATTTGCAAACCTGCTTGAGCATGCTGGAAATTCAGCCTCAATATTCAATGTTGAATCAGGCCTGAGCTTTTTCTGCAACAAGCTGGGCAGGAAGGTTGCATCAGAAAAGGTGAATTTTTATGATGATGGAAGATTGAAGAACGGCTTGGGCTCTTCAATATGCGATGCAGAAGGCGTTCCGACCCAAAGAACATGCATAATAAAAAATGGCTTTCTCAAAACATACCTGCATAACACATCAACTGCAAAAAGATACAAAACAAAGACAACAGCAAATGCGGGGATTATTGCCCCCCAGCCGCATAACTTGGTTCTTGAAGCAGGAGATTATAGCAAAGAGGAATTGATAGGCAAAATAAAGAAAGGCATTTATATTACAAACATATGGTACACGAGGTTTAACAATTATACGACTGGAGATTTCTCAACAATACCAAGAGACGGCGCATTCTATATAGAGAACGGAAAGATAAAATACCCTGTAAAGGGCATAAGAGTGACAAGCAGCATGCTTGAAATCCTGAATAATATAGATGCAATCGGCAAAAAGCAGGAGCAGATTAAGTCATGGGAGACAACAGTCCCTACAATAACGCCTCACGTAATAGTGAAGAATGTCAGCATAACAAAGCCGCTATAAGTTTATTTTTTCTTTTTGTCAGGAATCACTTTGCTTCTTGCCTGAATATCGTTCACTTTTTTCCTTCCAACAAAAACGAGTATAAGGAATCCCAATAACACAACGAGAAATCTTGCAATCTTCCCCAATTCGCTGAAATACCTCATAATGCCATAAATTGATGCTAATATTCCCCCAAACATTAGGCCAGCCCCCAGGATTTCCGTGATAATCAGGCCCGCTATTATTGCTATTATCCCTATTGTAAATGCAATGTAGAATACATTCCTGTTGTATATATTCTGCGCATCATTGAATTCCTTGCCGCACATATTGCACTTGTCAGGAATGCTGCATCCCCTGTCGTCATACTTGTAATCAATGAAACCCCCTTGCTCATTGCATTCATTTATCAAATCATTATATGTTGAGTAATTTATTGAGCAGTTTACGAGAGTGGCAGGTTTTCCTAATGCTTCTGGATAAATATCTGTTCTCTTGCAGTAATCCTCATATTTTGGGGATGTATAGAAAGCATCAATTCCTAACCCAATCAAGATTGCAAATAAGACGGCAATCCCTAAAACAAATGCGAATTGTTTTGCGTTCATTTTTCACCCTTTTATAACCTTGCAATAAGGCATTGTGATTTTTTAAATCTATTCAAATGGGCCTGTTAAGATTTGAACTTAAGACCCCCGCCTAACCAAGAAACCAAGGTTTCTTTGGTGAATCATCCTTAGTTTGCTATCAGAGCGGTGCTCTAAACCAGACTGAGCTACAGGCCCAAACGCCTTTGGCTGGACTCGGACCAGCGACCCACTGATTAACAGTCAGTTGCTCTACCTGCTGAGCTACAAAGGCATCTGTTCGAAAACAAAAAAGAATTTATAAAGCTTTTTGAAGCATCAAAGGATCATTCTGTTTGGGGTTCTTTCAAACCCAAGTCCTCGCCAAAATCTGGCTTATGCTCCAGCCTTGCATATATATTGGCGTGCCTGCTTCCCTTGATTAACGATATAATTGCACCCATTGCAATCTTTACATCTCCTGTCTTGCCTATTATAAAAACAGAATTGTCTGAAAGTCTTATAAAACAGTCGCTTAACAGGGAGATTGTTTTTAATGCCCTGCCTTCGGCGCCTATAATTCTTGCCTTGACCTGCCTCAGCCTATTGCTTGATTTCACATAATCCTTGATTCTGACCTCTTCAATCATAAACTCTTCATTTTTCAGGAGCGAAGATTCTTTCAAATCAAAACCGCAGGAAATTGCCTTTATAACATTTAATGAATTGTATTCATCTAATGAATTACCCTCAATAGAAATGGTATTATTCTCAAGCTTAAGCTTGACATTCTTCAGTGATTTTGCAATCTGGCTTATATTCTTTTTTATTTTGCCATATATCTTTGGGGCAAGAAACAACCTTTCCATTTAGAACTCCTCTTCACTTGCCTTTAGATAACCCTTTTTCTTCAGCCATTCAATTGCCGCCAGGCTGTATTTGTAGATTATGTCCCCTTTCTCCTCGCCACCAAAGCTCCATGGCTCAACAAGGATAACATCCCCCTCGCGCAGCCATAATCCCCTTTTGAATCTTCCGGGAATCCTGCATACCCTTGACTTTCCATCCAAGCATCTTACCTTCATTCTGCTTGCGCCCAATCTTGATTCAAGAATTCCAAGTATTTCATTTCCCCTTGGGATTCTTACCCTAAAGTGCTCTGGATTTTCCTGGGGAGCATTATTATCCCTATTGCCCCGATGATTGTTGTATCTTTGCATCACATCTAGAAATAATAGCCATTTATAAGCGTTATCCTAACATCAAAAAATCCCTTGTGTTTACCCCACATTAAACAGAGAAAATCATAATAGACTTAAAGCGTGAGGGATGCCCTGAATTCTTATTATCCCCTTTTCATCTATAATTCCTGCCTTTATTGCAGCGTTCACTGATTTCTCGCCAAGAATATTAAAAGTAGAATCTTCAGTTGCAGAATCTTTAAGCAGTTCAATAACCTCTTTGTCTGTTTTTTTCTCTCCGCCGTAAAATGCATCAGAAACATCAATCTGCATCTTTCCCTCCTCAAATGTCTTTCCAAGAAGCTCTGCATCGCAGACTGCAATTATCTTCCTGTATGACTCGTGGATTTTTACTAGCATTTTTAATTTTAAACGATTTTTGCTCTTACAGAATGCTTCGCACCGCAGGCAAGGCAGTGCAGGAACATAAATTCTCCCTGCTTTATCAGTTCTGTATCCGGCTTCTTGCATTCATGGCATATAACGAATTCATCAACATATTTCTGTATCTTCTCGTTTATCATTGCGGAATTCAGCTTCCTGTTGAATATAACCCTGTCATCCTCTGTAACAGTAAGCGCCGCCAATTCCCTTGAAAGGAATTTAAGAAAATGATTCTTGTCTCTTCTTATCAAGTCGCATATCTGGTTGATGTTCTTTATTATTGTCTTGACACCCTCAACATGCCCCTGAACCTTTGGAACCTCAAACCTTTCAACACTTGACTTTATAGGCTTTACTTCCTTGTACAATTTATCGAGCAATTTTTCATATTCCATCATAAAAATCCCTTTGTTTTTTGATTTTTAGGATCCTAAAAACAAATATATTTGTTTTTTTGATAAAAAAATTCTTGCGAGAGAATATTTAAAGTTTTGTATCAAAGAATCCTTATTCTTCCGGGCTTTGGCTCATATATCTCTGCATTTTCAAGCATCTCTGCGATAATATTATTTATCTCTTCAACTGGAAGGTTTGTTGACATTATTATTGTCTCGACATCAACGCCATCATCGCTCTTTTTCAGCATGTCTAAAATCTTTTCCTTTGCAGGCAACTCTATCTTCTCTTCTGTCACGTCAACCCTTTTATTGAATGCTATGCTGTTTATCATCTGCTCCTGCTCTCTTGTAGGCTTGATATTTTTCAGCTGCCTAGAGAGCCTGTCATCTGATTTAACACTTTCCTGTTTACTAACTGAATCCTTTTCAATCTCAAGTTTCCTTACAAGAAGCCATTCCGGCTCTGTCTTTCTTATAATCTCCAGCAGGATGTAAATCTCGTTGTTGAAGAATCGCGGTGCGCCTATCACAACTACAGTATCCCCTATTTCGATATTCTTTATCTTTGAGATGTCATCCCCAAAAGATTTCACTCTTATTTGGGAAGATGCATCGTCTATTGTCAATGCAGCATATTTTTTCTCGCCATCATTTACAAATTTGTCTATTACATTTGCGATAACATTAACCCTTCCTGCATGCTTGCCGTCAATCTCGATAAAATTCATCTTCTCATTAGAAATAACCTCTCCCCTATTCAAGTCAGCTATTCTCAATTTTAGCGCTGTCTGCCTCTTTTTCTGCTGGACTATTTCTGATGCATCCATTTTATTTTACCCTCTGTATAAACCCCTTTCTCGGGATAAATACATCCCCAACCCTGTTCAGCTCGTCAACTGCCTCATCAACAGAGTCTGAATCTATTTTATCTTCAAGCTCCTTTTTTAATTCTTCTATTGGTATGAGCTGCCCGATTCTTGATTCCAATCTCGTTACCGCTTCCCTCACAACAACTATCTTGCTTCTTTTTGATGCAGGCACTCCTGTTGCAATCCTGTCTATATCAATCTGCTTTGTCTCGTAATCAAAGCCGACATGCATAAGATAATATTTAAGCAGTTCTATTGCCTTCTTTGCGTCCTCTTCCTTTACCTTGCTGCTTAATCTTGCCCTTGCATTTGCCTCGCTTAATCTTATCAGAGCATCAAGCTGCCTTGCGGTTATTGGCACAGGCCTTATCACCTGGTCAGATGTAGTAGGAGCATTCCTTAATTCAACATAGAATTTTTTTATTTCCTCAACTGCCTTGTCAGTCAATTCCGGCTTTACATGCTGTTTTGCATATGCGATATACTTCCTGAAAAGTTCAGGCTCAATATACTGCCTTGTCGCTTCCCTCTTATGCTCCTGAAGCACATGGGAAGCAATTGCTTCATCCTTTACCCTTTCAGGCAAGTCCCTCATTATGAACATAACATCGAACCTGTTAATTAAAGTTGGAGGAAGGTCTATCTGCTGCGCGATTGGCTTGTATGGGTCAAACCTGCCGAATTGCGGGTTTGCTGCTCCCAATACAGATGTTTCTGCCCTTAACATTGCCTGCACATTTGCCTTGCTTATTGTAACTGTCTGCTGTTCCATCGCCTCATGCATTGCTGTCCTGTCTTCTGGAGCCATTTTTTCAAGCTCGTCTATGCATACCACCCCCCTGTTACTCAGAACCATTGCTCCTGCCTCAAGAGCCCAGCCTTTCAGAAACTCATCTCTTACAACAGTTGCAGTCAAGCCGGCGCCTGTTGCTGCCCTGCCTGCAACATATCTGCCTTTTGGCGCAATAGATGAGATAAATTTTAAAATAACTGATTTTGCAACCCCTGGGTCCCCCACAAGCAATATGTGAATGTCGCCTCTTGCAGATGTCCCGTCACTTCGTGTTTTTTTAACGCCTCCAAACAGCTGCAATACCAAGGCGTGCTTTATTTCATCATAACCATAAACGCTTGGCGCAATTGCACCTGCAAGTTTCTCAAATATCCTTGGGTCAGCGGCAAGTTCCTTTATTTCCCTTTCCTCCTCTTCGTCAACTGCAAGCTCCTCAAATGTTTCTTCAAGAGGAATAAGGTTATTTGCCTCTATTGCCAAGTCAAATTTTGTTGAGATTGAGCCGGTCTGCAATGGCACAGGCACTTCTTTTAACACGCCATTTACTAAAATCCTGCTTCCAGGAGTCGTTCTTTCCTCCATTTTTGGGTCAACCAAGTCCTCCTTCAAAAATATAGCCATTCTTCTTGGCTGTTCCCCCCCAAACAGGCTTTCGGGAGATTCCTCAATTACTATTCTCTGCGCATCAACCATGTCCTTGCTTACAAGCCTGAAATTTCCTCTTCTCCCGCAAGAGCATCTGCTTGGCTCTGTGAATTTCTTGTCAATCTGCAGGACAGAGATTATAGTTCCGCAAGAAGGGCACTCAAATTTTGCGTTTATTACCTGGGGCCTGACATCGCTTGCCTGCCTTATTATTCCCTCAACCGTAATCAGCTGGTTAAGATGCTTTGCCCTTATGTTCCTTACCATTACCTTCTGGGTGGAGGGAAGTTCAGTTAACCTGACTCTTGCATTTGTTGCTATACCCATCTCATCCAATGCAAGCTCAAGAACCTGCAGCAAGTCCTCTGGTGAAAGAAGTATATGGTCTGAAAGCTCATGGGAAAACGAGGCAATCTCCTGGAAAGAAATCTCAATTGACTTGGTGCCCTTCTTTATTGATTTGCCTATGTCCTTCTTGTAATACTCGAAGAATTGCTTTGCCTCTGTCAGAAGATCCTCTGTTTTCATTTTACAACATAGGGAATATTACTTATAAATCCACTTTCCCTATATCTCCCTCCTTAGCCCTTAATAAATTTATAGCTATGGAAGGTTCATAAATATTTCTATATTTAAGTGTTAGAAATCTTTAGGATTATTTCTTGAACGTCTTTGTGACTGCCTTTGTGTTCTTGAGAAGCTGTTTCATTGACTCGTCAAGCTGTTTCCTGTTCTTTGTCCCTGTGCATACAAGCTTGCCATTGCTGAAAAGAAGGAATGTCGCGTTTGGCTCAAGCATCTTGTAAACTAAGCCCGGAAACTGCTCTGGCTCGTATTCTGTATTTTCGAGCGCCAATGCAAGCATGTTAAGGTTAAGGTTCATATTGATACTGCCTGATGCAACTATGTTCTGCACATTTATCTTTGGCTTTTCTGTAATATTAATCCCTATTTTCCTCAATTGCCTTATTACTGCTGAAATTACGAGTTTTACCTGTGCAACAGACTTAGTGCCTGTGCATACAAGATTCCCTGAAGAAAACACTAAAACAGCTGATTTTGGCTTTGGAACCCTTAAAACCAAGCCGGGAAACTGCTCGGGGTTGTATTCTGTATTGCTCTGGCTTCTCGCAAGCTTTGTCAATGGAACTGGCTTTCCTAAAGAAGTCGTGGCAACTATATTCTGCACCTTTAACTTGGATTTTGAATCTGACATTTTTATTATAAAGTATGCAGGATAATGCAAAAAGGGGTTTTTAAAGGTTTTTAAAGTGATTTAAAAAGCTTTTAGGGATTTTTCCTTGCTCTAACTAGAAAAAGTTTATAAATCAGTTAATATAACAAAAAAACAAGAGGTGATTAGAGCCTCAGCTGTTTCTGGGGATTTTAAAGATGAAAGAGTATAATATTGCGGTTATTGCAGGAGATGGGACAGGTCCAGAGGTAATAAGAGAAGGAAAAAAGGTTCTAAATGCCTCGGCAAAGAAGAGTAATTTTTCTATTAATTTTGTTGATTATGGTTTTGGTGGAGAGAGGTATTTGAGAACAGGAAAAGTTCTTGATGATTCTGAACTTGATGAATTGAAAAAATTTGATGCTATCTATTTGGGGGCGATAGGCCATCCTGATGTCAAGCCAGGAATCCTTGAAAAGGGGATCTTGCTTAAGATAAGATTTGACTTGGACCAGTATATCAATTTAAGGCCTGTGAAACTTTATCAGGGTGTTGATTGTCCTTTGAAAGATAAAAAGCCTGAAGATATCGATTTTGTTGTTGTAAGAGAAAATACTGCAGGATTGTACAAAGGTGAGGGGGAAATAAAGAATAAGGGAATGCCAGATGAGGTTACAACGCAGGTTATGAGATACAATAGAAATGAAGTAGAGAGATGCTTAAGTTATGCCTTTAATTTGACAAGAGAAAGAAATAAGAGAAAACAACTCACTCTGGTGCACAAAACAAATGTGCTTACAAACTGCGGCGACCTCTGGAAGAGGGCTTTTGAAGAAATTGGGGAAAGGGAATTTCCTGATATAAAAAGAGATTATAATCATGTAGATGCTTGTTGCATGTGGTTTGTCAAGAATCCTGAATTCTATGATGTCATTGTGACAGAAAACATGTTCGGGGATATTATAACAGATTTGGGCGCAATTATCCAGGGGGGAATGGGAATAGCAGCAGGAGGCAATATAAATCCAAAGGGTGTAAGCATGTTTGAGCCGATTGGCGGAAGTGCACCTAAATACACAGGCAAGAATGTTATTAATCCACTTGCAGCAATAGAAGCAGGAAGAATGATGCTTGAACATTTAGGTGAGAAAAAAGCTGCCAAGAATATTGAAGATGCTGTAAGTTCTTTCCTTGCAAAAGGAGTTATAAAAGGATTGTCAGCAAAGGACGTTGAGGATTCTAAGTTAGGCACATCAGGTATAGGAGACTGGCTTTCTAATTATATATTAGAAGAAAAATAAAATGGCAACTAACATACAACAACTAAAAACATTAAAGAAAGGGGACTATATTGAGGTGTCTGATGACCCTTATTATGATATTCATCCTGACCACATTCTTTATTTTAAAGTTCTTAATGTTAAGCAACAGGGTCTTGTTTTAAGTGACTCTTTTAGCAAAGGTTCTAAGGCAAAGGGTGAATGGTTTAGCGAATTCAAGGAACATCGAGATTATGATTGCTGGATTATTATTCCACAAGATTCCAAAAAAGCAAAGGGCATTGAAGAAAAGGTTAAGTGAAATGGAACTAGGAAATACAAGAGAAGTAATGTATGTTCAGAATATTTATAATCAGATTCTCAAAAAGAGAAATGCTAATGCAAAATATCGTGCAACTTTGATTCCGGGCGATGGAATAGGTCCAGAAGTTGTCGGATCAACTATTCAGGCAATAGAAGCTACAGGGGTTTATTTTGATTGGGATATCAAAAATGCAGGCACATCTGTAATTCCAGTTTATAATACCCCCCTTCCAGATGATTTAATCGCTTCTATTCAGAAAACCAAGTTAGCATTAAAAGGACCAGTAACAACACCAAAAGAAGAAGGCTTCAGATCTGTTAATGTTGGATTAAGACAAGAATTTGATTTATACTCAAATTTAAGGCCAGCCAAGCTATTTGATGGAGTTAAAAGCAGATATGGTTTAGTAGACCTTGTCGTAGTAAGGGAAAATACAGAAGATCTTTATATAGGGGTAGAATTTGCTGCAGGTTCTCAGGAAGCTAATGACTTGATAAGCAAAACAAAAAAGATTAAGGAAGGTTCTTCTATAAGTTTGAAATCTCTTTCATATCCGGCATGTGAAAGAATTGTCAGGTTCGCATTTGATTATGCAAAAGAAAATGATAGGAGAAAAGTAACTGTTGTAACTAAATCAAACATTGTAAAGAATGAAAAGATGTTTTTAGATGCTTTCAAAAATGTATCAGAAGATTATAAAGACATAAAAAAAGGTAGTGCACTTATTGATGCTCTTTGCATGGATCTAGTAATGGACCCAGGTAAATATGATGTTTTAGTTTTACCTAACTTGTATGGGGATATCGTTTCTGATTTATGTGCGGGCTTGGTTGGAGGGCTTGGTTACGCCCCTTCATTAAATATTGGCAAAGATACTATTATCGCAGAAGCAGTTCATGGAAGTTTCCCAGAAGGTGCTGGAAGGAATATTGCAAATCCAATTGGTATGATGCTGTCTGGAAGTTTAATGTTGGGCAGGATGGGGGAAAAGAAAGCTGCAAAATGCTTGGAGGATGCAGTTATTGAAGTATTAAGAGAAGAAAATTTAGTAAATGAAGAAGGATTTACCGACACTCTAAAAATAACAGATGTAATTATCTCAAAAATAAACAAATTTAATAGGTAAAATGTATAAAACAATGATTATAAGAGGCAAGGATATAGATAATAGTATAAATTATCTTGATGAAAACCTAGAGGCAGAATTCGAAGATGATCTTAACTATAAAAAAGAGAAACCATCTATTTCTCTAATCCAAATTGCTAAAGGTTTAGCAAAAAAATTGCAGGGGAATGCGTTTGTTCTTTACAAGAGCAATAAAAAAACACTCAAAGAAGAGATAATCTCATTTGGAGAATTCGGAATTATCACAGGGGATCCTTATGAAACAAAGTCACATGTTAATATCAAGAAAGCATTGGCTCTCACTAAAAAGGGAAATGAAAAATATCTATTAGTCCCCACAAAAGAAGGAATAAAAGTTATCATAAAAAATTTTTCAGAAATGGATAGGGCTCTTCTAAATAACATCATAAAATGAAAGGCAATTTAACTGAAAAAATAATTTTAGAACATTTAGTTTCTGGAAGGATGAAAGAAGGGGAGGAAATCGCAATTAAGATAGACCAAACATTGACGCAAGATGCTACAGGCACAATGACTTATTTACAGTTTGAATCAATGAATGTTCCAATGGTAAAGACAGAATTGTCAGTAAGCTATATTGACCATAATACCTCTCAAATTGGTTTTGAGAATGCTGATGACCATGAATACCTGAGAACTGTTGCCTTAAAACATGGAATCTTGCTTTCCAAGGCAGGCAATGGCATCTGCCATCAAGTTCATCTTGAGAGATTCGCAAAACCAGGAAAGACATTGCTGGGCTCTGACAGCCACACACCAACTGCTGGTGGTGTGGGAATGCTTGCAATAGGTGCAGGCGGTATTGATGTTGCTGCTGCAATGGCAGGAGGTGAATTTTATATTAATTTTCCTAAAGTTATTGGAATCGAGCTTGAGGGAAGATTAACTGGTGGCGTCTCTGCAAAAGACGTTATTCTATATATTCTTCAAAAATTTACAACAAAGGGAAATGTAGACACCATCATTGAGTATTATGGCAAGGGAGTAAAAAGTTTGTCTGTACCTGAAAGAGCAACTATAACAAATATGGGTGCTGAATTGGGCGTTACCTCTTCTATTTTCCCAAGTGATGAAATTACAAAATCCTTTTTAAAATCCCAAAAAAGAGAGAGTCATTGGGTTAAATTAAAGGCAGATAAGAATGCTAATTATTTCAGGAAAGAAAATATAAGGCTTGAGGAGATTGTGCCTATGGTGGCCAAGCCGCATAGTCCAGATAATGTTTGTGAAGTAGAGGAAATAGAAGGCTTAAAAGTAAATCAGGTTTGTATTGGAAGTTGCACTAACTCTTCCTACAAAGACTTAGCAACAGTAGCAAATATGCTAAAGGGGAAAAAGGTACACCCAGAAGTAGAATTAATTATTGCGCCAGCTTCTAGACAAGTCTTATATATGATATCCAAGGATGGAAGCCTAACTGATTTGATTGATGCTGGTGCTAGAATTGTAGAGACTGCATGTGGATTTTGCATAGGTTCAGGACATTCACCACAAACAAGTGGAATTAGCGTAAGAACAAACAACAGAAACTTCAAGGGGCGTTCAGGAACAAATGATGCAGAGGTCTATTTAGTTAGTCCTGAAACAGCAGCAGCAACTGCATTAGAAGGAAGACTGGCTGATCCTAGAAAATATGTCTTAGAGTCTAAAGTCACAGTTCCATCTTTTTTTCATATAGATCATAGCATGATGGTAGGGCCATCACAAAATCCTGAAAATGTTAAAGTGTATAAAGGACCGAACATAAAAGAATGCCCTACAAACGAACCGCTTGAAGAAATTATTGAGGGAGAAGCAACAATTAAGGTAGGGGACAATATAACAACAGACCACATCATGCCTGCAGGATCAAGACTCAAATACAGGTCAAATATACCAAAATATGCTGAATTTGTTTTTGAAGGAATAGACCATACATTCTCAAAGAGGGCAATGGAAAACAAGAATAATGGCGTTAATAATATTATCATAGGCGGTGAAAGTTACGGGCAGGGCTCAAGCAGGGAGCATGCCGCATTGTGCCCTATGTATTTAGGCGTAAAAGCTGTTATCGCCAAATCCTTTGAAAGGATTCATGAGACAAATCTAGTTAATTTTGGGATTATCCCTTTAACCTTCTTAAACAACCAAGACCATGATAAGATTGATTTAAGTGATGAATTAGAAATCAAAGACCTCAGGAATTCCTTATCAGGCAGGGAAATAACACTCTATAATAAAACAAAGAATGCAGATATACAGCTCACCCATCACTTGAGCGAACGTGCTATTAATATAATTAAAGCAGGCGGTTTGCTGAATTATGTGAGGGGAAAGTAAAAATGGGAAATTTAACAATTAGGGTTGAAGAAGCAAGAGATATAGATGTCGTATGTGCTTTAGCAACTTTAGCAGGTTTTCCAAAGGGGAGTTCATCTGGAAGAGCAAAAAATATCTGGCATAGGGAAATTAGCGAGGACTGTGCTTATGTTTTCCATAAAGATACCTTAGATAAAGCAGATGGAGACTTGGCTGAAGCGATGGCTTATCATGGACCAGATATAATAGCAATACAAATTCATAAACCTCCGACTTGGCAACCTGCTGATGAATACGAAGTACATTTTAACGATAAACTTGTAAATCCTTCTTTACTAGATAGCTATAAGATAAAGGAAGCAATAAGAGAGGAAATGGAGAGAGTGGAGAATAGAAACTAAAATGGGAATGACTATAACAGAAAAGATTCTTGCAAGGGCTTCTGGAAAAGAGAGAGTAGTGCCTGGAGAAACTATTGAGGCAAAAATTGATGTGTTAATGATGCATGATGTAACTTCTACGGGTGCAATTAAGCTGCTAAAGAAAAATTTTGGGAACAATATTGCCGAAGGACTGAAGATTGTTGTTGTTCCGGATCATTATGTTCCTAATAAGGATATAGAATCTGCTAAGTTATACAAAGAATTAAAAGAATTTGTTGAAGAGCAACAGGGAAAGGGAGCAAATATTTTTGATTATATGCTTGAAGGAGGGGATTATGGTGTTTGCCATGTTATGCTTCCTGAGAAAGGGCATGTTATTCCAGGCCAAGTAATTGTGGGGGGTGACTCACATACTTGCACTTACGGAGCGTTAGGAGCCTTCTCAACAGGCATAGGAACAACAGAAGCAGGAAATGTTCTGGCAACAGGAAAATTATGGTTCAGGGTTCCCGAATCATATAAAATTGAAGTTGATGGATATATGCCAAGAAATGTTATGGCTAAAGACTTGTTCTTGAGGGTTGTGGGAGATATTGGTGTTGATGGTGCTCTGTATCAGGCAATGGAATGGACAGGAGAAACAATAAGAAATATGAGTTTAGATGAAAGAATGACCCTAACAAATATGGCAATTGAAGCAGGAGCTAAATCTGGGATAATAGAGCCGGATTCTAAAACAATTTCTTATATTGCTAAAGTACGTTCACGTGAAGGAGGAACTGGTTTAATCATTCAAACTATAAGGGGTCGAGAATTCACATACTTACAAAATCTAGTTGAGGAAAGAAATTTGCAGAGTGATAAGGATGCCCACTATTCAAACATCAAAAAAATAGATGTTTCAGGTTTGGAGCCGTTAGTTGCTAAACCTCATTTGCCTTCAAATGTCATGCCTGCTTATGAATTAAAAAATGTGAAAATTGACCAAGCATATATTGGCAGTTGCACAGGAGGAAAATTGGAGGACTTTATTGCTGCTGCTGAAGTGTTAAAGGGCAAAAGAGTGGCAAGAGGAGTCAGATTATTGATTGTTCCGTCAACAGCAGATATCCAGAGAAGAATTGTTAAGGATGGCTTATATGATGTATTTATGGATGCTGGTGCAGTTGTATCTGCTCCAACTTGTGGGGCATGTCTTGGAGGTTATATGGGAATACTCGCACCAGGAGAGAAATGCATTTCCTCAACTAACAGGAATTTCAGGGGCAGAATGGGGCATCCAGATTCAGAGGTTTATCTCGCTTCTCCGAAAACAGTTGCTGCTTCGGCAATTAAGGGTTACATAAGAGGAGCTGAAAAATGAGTAAAGCATCAAAAATTGTTGGCTTAAGAAAAACACTTGATGATTTTATTGGAGACATTTTTAATATTTATGGAGGTAAGGGACCTTTTAGAGTTAGTGTTAAGGATGCTGATACACAGCTCAAATCAGAGTTTATTGGAGAACAACACTTGGATTTTCACCTTGTCGCAGAGAATAATGATGAGCTTATAAGAAAAATAAGTGCGGATTATGGAATTTCTACAGCCGGTAATTTAAGTGCTGCCTTTGCTTGGGGGGTATATGAAAAAAACAGTGCAGCAGGTATTTACAGGATTTATGGTGGGCCATTATGGGAAGGCTTTGCTGTGTCTACTTATACTATGAACCAAAAAATTATTATTTCATCAGCATTAATCCGACAAATGCTAAAAATTGATAAGGATATTAAAAATTATCTTGCTAATTATGAAAAGTTTAAGAATATCACATCAAATGGGAGTGTTAGATATAGCATTCCTATTGAAATAGATAATAAAGAATGAAAAAATGACCAAGAACGCAATAAAAGGAAAAGTGTATGTTGTAAAAGATAACATAGACACAGATGTAATTATCCCAGCAAGATACCTGACTACTATGGACCCTCAAACATTAGCAAAACATGCAATGGAAGATCTGGACCCTAAAGAATATCCTGTTCCTTTCTTAAATAAAGATGGAACTTGTGATTATAAGATAATTGTAGCTGGAAAAAATTTTGGATGTGGTTCCTCAAGAGAGCATGCGCCTATAGCTTTGCACGCCTCGGGCATAGAGGCTGTTGTTGCGGCTTCATTCGCAAGAATCTACTACAGAAATTCTGTCAATGGGGGAATAATCCTTCCTTTGGAATCTACTTTGGATTTGACAGATTACTTCAAGACAGGGGATGTGGCTGAAATTGATTTAGGAGAGCACCCTGTAATTGAAAGACCAGATGACCCCCTTCATCCCGAGACAGGTCACGCTTACCCAATAAATCCATTTGGCCCAGTAAAAGATATCATTGAAGCAGGCGGTTTGACAGAGTACAATCTTAAAAAGTTAGGACTAAAATAATTATTATCTCCCTCTGCCCTGCCTTTCATATTCCCTTTCAACTTCTTCAAGAAATGCTATGTCATTGATAGAGCGGTCAGGCCTTAATCTCGTTACTCTCGGAAATCTCAATGCAAATCCGCTTGAATATGTAGGGGATTTTTGGATTTCCTGATATGTAACCTCGACAATAACCCTTGGTTTTACCTTGACTGTTCTTCCCTGCTCTTCTGTTATCAATGGTTTCAGCATTTTAGTCAGTTCAATAAAGCTTAACCCCTCTTCCTCTTTTTCCTTTACGCCTGTTCCGACTTTCCCTATCTCAAGAAGTTCGCCTTCATCCTGGCACGATAAAATAAAGCTTGACAGCCAGCCGCTTCTTTTTCCTGTTCCATATTCAGCGCCTGTAATAATCAAATCAAATGTATTGAGCTCTGGTTTTAGTTTAAGCATATAGCCGACTCTTGCTCCTGGCTTATAAGGAGCATTCAAATTTTTTATCATCACCCCCTCTTCGCCCTCTTTTACCGCCTCGTTATAAAATTTCTGGGCATCTTTTTCATTTGAGGTTACAACCTGCCTTGAGAGTCTTAATTTAAATTTCTCGTTCCTTATTATTTTTTCAAGAAGCCTTCTTCTCTCGCTAAATGGCCTTTTAATCAGATTTTTTCCCTCATAATATAAAATGTCAAAAACATTCACCTCAACAGGAAGCTCATTTTGCATCCTGCCTATCTCATATTTTCTCTTAATCCTCTGGGAAATCTCCTGAAATGGGCGGTATTTCTTTTTCACAGGGTCATAACCTACTGCCTCTGAATCAATTATGAATGACTTGCCATTGACATATTTCTTGACATATTCAACTACTTCTGGGAATTGCCTTGTCACCTCGTCCAGTCTTCTTGTAAATAATTTTATATTCCCCTTTTCATCCTTGTTAATCATCAATCTGAAGCCATCATACTTGAATTCAAATGCTGCGGGCTTCCCGACTGTCTCAAATCCCTCCTTAACTGTCTTCACCTTTAACGCGAGCATAACCTTTATAGGCATTCCTGGCTGCATCACAATTTCCTTTAATGCGTTTAATCCCTTTCTTGCTGCTAGAAGAACAGCCCAAAAATCATTTGCCAAATCATATGCCTCCTGCACTGCATTAACGCATTCAGAATAAGCCTCGTCATTCTCAACCTCAATAGAATTCTTTTCCTTGTTATAATGCAAGCCAATCCTTTCAGAGAAGCATGCCCATATTACAGCATCTCTCAAAACACCCTCGCCAACGCCAATCCTCAATTCCTCCAAGATTGTCCTTATTATGTATCTTGCTTCAAGGGGCGAAGATGAGGTTAATAATTCGCTGATGAGAGATATCTTTTTCTCAACTGTTCCCTTGCCTGTTATCTCTGCAACCCTTCTTAAATTCTCAAATACCTTTGTTGTTGTCAATTTTTTGCTGAATAATGTTGATTGCTTCTTCTTCTCAACAAGCTGTTCAGCAACCTTTCCCAAGTCTCCAATTGATTTCCATTTTTTCTCTGCATCTATGATTGAAATTCCTGTTGCAACTGAAATTGCCTTGATTACAAGCTGGGAAGAAATACCAATTTCCCGTTCATCATAGGCAGGAAAGACAGTCCCTTGCGCAAGATAAACAGTCTCTTTCAGGTCCTCTGTCTTTGTCTGCCTGAATAACTCAGACAGAATAGAGGTTTTTTCAAGGCGTTTTGAAGTTCCCTCAAGTCTTTCATAAATCTTTGCAAGTTCAAGATAAAGCATAAAAGAAATAAGTAAAAGAGATTTTTAAGTCTTACGAGAAGTAAAAAACTGAAAAAGAGAAAATTTTAACAATTGGAATGAAAAATCAAAGAAATTTAAAAATTACCTATATGATTATACTGGTTGTTACATAAGTGACAGAGTTTGGTTGGATTTTTGATTCTAAATTTCTTCCCATCTCTTGTAAGACTGGTCTGTGTTCTCTTTTAAATTCCTCTATGAGCTCTCTTTTTCTGTCATCGAATAATCCATCAACATTTACTAAACGCTCTTGAATTAAGATATCTCCAGTATATGAAGGAAGATAACCAACTTGAGCCCCAACACCTCTTTCATAAGAAATAGTTATTATGTCTTTCTCGATTTCAACTGAATAATTATTACTCAATAATGATTTAATAGTATCTGCTAACTCTTCTAAGTTATATATTTTCATGGGAGCAAGAATATCTTGAATTCTTATAAATCTTTCGCTAAGAGCGGAGAGTTGCCAAAGAAGAAATAAAAGAAAAACTGTGGACAAAGAAAGATTTTTATATTCGTGATTCATTGAAAGGGCATGAGGGTTGAGACTGCTATAAGGACAAGGCATTCTATAAGAAGATATTCTTCAATGAGTCTCCCGCTTGAAAAGGTTATTGAGATTGTTGATGCCGCAAGATTTGCGCCAACTGCCGGAAACATACAGACAGTAAGGCTGATTATTGTTTCAGACAAGGATAAGATAAGGCAGATTGCGCAGTCGGCAGTGCAGGACTTCATTGCAGTTGCGCCTTATGTCATAGTTGTATGCTCGGACAATACTCAAGTCAAGAGATTTTATGAGGAAAGGGGTATAAGATATTCAAGGCACCAAGCAGGGGCTGCAATACAAAATATGCTGCTTAAAGTCACTGAGCTTGGGCTGGCATCATGCTGGGTTGGCGCATTTGACGATAACTCAATAAAAAGGATACTTGTCATTCCTGACAGCTTTGAAGTTGAGGCAATACTCCCAATAGCAAAGAAACCCATTGTTTTCAGAGAGGGAAGAAGGAAGAAGATGAACCTGAAAGATATCCTGTCCTTTGACAGATACGGCGACAAAACATACAGGCCGATAAAAAAGGCAGAAGCGAGATAGTATAGATAATACAACAAAATTTAAAAAGATAGAGATTAAGGAAATCTTAGGAGAAAATAAAAAAATGGGTGGAGGAGGAGCATCTACTTAATAATATAAAAATGGCGTGGACTGAAGCAAAGGAAACAAAAAGAGAGGATATTGAGAACAAACTAAAGACAATTGGGGGGGATATGCTCAAGATGGAGTATCTCGAAAATTGCCTGAAGCAAAACCAGACATTTGACGTAAAAAAATTTCTCCATGTAAAGGTAGCAGATTTATATGAAAGAAGACTGATGCTTAATGATGCGATAAAAAATATTGATGCGGCTGCTGAAATTGCCGTCACATTCAGGGAAAAGATTGACTTGTACAAGAAGGAAATTGAGCTTGCAATAAGGCATGGCTCTTATGATGCTGCAGAGGCGTCATTCAAAAAGGCAATTGCCGCTGCAAGCAGCACAGAAAGGGATGATATAAAAAAATACCTTAAGAATGTTTATTTTGCAAGGGCAAACGAGCTTGAGAAAATGCAAAAGAATAATAATGCAATAAAAATCTATGAGCGTCTTCTTATTTTCGGTTTTGTAAGCGAGGAAGAAAAAAAGCAGATAAATGCCAAGCTTGCAGTTTTATACGGAAGAGTCGGCAAGATACAGGAATCAATGCGCCTGGGCGGATAGCCAAAAAATGGTGATAGCTACTGAAATATTCGTGCTTCTTTATATTTTTGCGATGTACATAGCAATCGCATTCTGGGAGGCAAATATGGAAGGGGAGTTCGGATGGGCTGCAAGACAATGCGGCTGGGCAGTAGATTTTAAGGTATGGAAACTGACTGCTTACCATTTCTGGCTATGGCTTGTCACTGTGCCTATGTTTTTGGCATTGCCTTTTATAATTTTCGGATTTCAAAAAAGCTTGGTTGGTGTTGTGCTGGCGGGATATTTTTTCGGTGCAGTTATAGAGGATTTCACCTGGTTCTTTGTTAACCCCCAGGTTCCTTTCCATAAATTCAATTCAAAATATGTCACATGGTATCCATGGCTAAAGATGGGGAAGAGTTTCGAAGTGCCTGCATTTTATGTCCTTTACCTTGTTATAGGAAGCATTCTCTGGATATTTTTGGTTTAATTCTTTAATCTGTTAATTTCTTTCTAGAAGAGATTCTAATTTAACAAAAAATCAAGAAAAATAAAAAAAGGTGCCCCTCTTGCGAGGGGCAGAATCCAAAAAGACTAAGGGAGAGCATGAATTAGAAACCTCCTGCGGGTTTCCGATACCTTCCCGCATCCAAGTTTCCGATGCTTTCTCTGACACCTATCTCATCAGCTCTATGCCCAGCTCTGACATTTCAAGAGAAGGCACAGAGGATCCCATGAGTGGCTTGCCGAGGACATATGGTGACTTTACACCAGTCATTATTGTTATGACTCTAACCTTTCCCGCAAATTCCTTATTGATCCTTGCACCTATTATCACCTGAGCCTCTGGGCTGAGATTTTCGGTAACAAGACGACCAATATTGTCAAATTCCTCCAGCTTCAAATCAGGGCCGCCTGTAATATGTATCAAAGCTCCGGTTGCGCCCTTGTAGTCTACATCAAGCAGAGGATGCGTTAAGGCCTGTCTTACTGCTTCGTCAACACGGCTCTGCGTGTCGCTTTCACCAATCCCAATAACCGCCACATCACCATTCTTCATTATTGCTGAAACATCAGCATAATCAAGGTTGATTAATGATGGCAATGTTATTGTTTCGACAATACCCTTTATCATTGTGCTCGTCAACTCATTTGCCACTGCGAATGCCTGCTCTATCGGGAGATTTCCCGCAATGTCCACTAGCCTGTTGTTGTCAATAACGATTACTGTGTCAGTCGCTTCTCTCAATTCCTGCAAGCCAAATTCTGCCTTGTCAATTCTTGCCTTTTCACAATCAAAAGGCATTGTGACAACGCCGATTGTTACTGCGCCTGCTTCCTTGGCAAGTTGAGATACTACTGGTGCTGCTCCTGTTCCTGTTCCGCCGCCCATTCCGGCAAGGATAAAAACCATATCTGAAGCCTGAACACATCTCTTCAAGTCAGATATTGCCTCTTTGGCAGCCTCTCTTCCTTTCGCAGGATATCCGCCGCATCCCAATCCCCTTGTCAATTCCTTGCCAATGAGGATTTTTTCATCTGCCTTTGTGACTGACAGATGCAATGCGTCTGTGTTTGCACCGTAGATTGTCGCGCCTGTTATGCCCTTGTTGAAAAGCCATGTTACTGCGTTGCAGCCGGCACCACCAACACCAAAAACCTTAATATTGGCTTTGCCCGCTTTCAGCTCGTCAAAGTTGATGCTATGAGTTGAAGCATTGTCTATTGCCTCTTTCGCGAAATCCAATACCATTTTTTTGACCTCCTTTTATTTGTATCGCAATGCAAAGATATAACCCGTCGCTGTTTTTTGGGCAAGCGAAAAGTTTAAATACATCTTGTGCATTTAGTTTGTTAAGAAAAAGGGTTGAATGATTTCACAAATGACTTGAAAGAAATTCACTCTCTTTTCACACACACGAACACACAAATTCAATCTCTCACAAAGATTGAATTTAATAAGAAAGTAAAATTGCTTTTTCTTTATAAAGTTTATTAGAAATTGAAAGATATTTTTGTAATATATATTTTAGAGTATATACTTTATTAGCGTCGGTAATTTTTAATAACTCCTCGATGTTTAGCTGTCAATTTAATGGTCCTGAAGGCTTATCGGGCTTCCCCTCCCAAAAAATTTACAAGGAAAGCCAAAGTTTTTTATACATTCCATTCTCCTTAAAGTTATGAAAGACAAGGAAACAAAGGCAAATCCAGGAGACACAGTAACGGTAATAAAAACAGATGGGGGAAAAGTAAAGGGCAGACTCATTGAATCATACGACAAGGATGTCCTGCTTGTGAAACTCGAGTCGGGTTACAATATTGGAATAAAGAAAGATGACATTAAAGGCATCAGCATTGAAAAAAGGGAAAATCAGGAGTCTAAAAAAGAGGAGATAAAGCAAAATACCAAGCTGCCTTCAGTAAGCGTTATAATGACTGGAGGAACAATTGCATCAAAACTAGACTATAACACTGGCGGGGTAAAATGGCTTATGAATCCTGATGAGATTTTTTCCATTGCGCCAAAGGTTTTCGATGTCACGAGGATAAAAGCAATTGAAAAGCCGTTTATGCTTGCCTCAGAAAACATGACTCCAAAGGAATGGAAAATTCTCGCGACAAAAACAGCTGAATTATTAAACAAGCCAGAGAACATGGGAGTCATAATAACTCATGGAACCGATACTCTTCATTATACTGCCGCTGCGCTCTCGTTTATGCTCAAAAATGTAAATAAGCCAGTTGTGCTTACATACGCGCAAAGAAGCGCTGACAGGGGCTCAAGCGATACTGCATTAAATCTCGCATGCGCGGGAAGGGCTGCATTAAGCGACATTGCAGAGGTAATGCTTGTCGGGCATGCAACTACAAATGATGATTACTGCATTGCAATCAGGGGAACAAAGGCAAGAAAGATGCATACATCAAGAAGGGACACATTCAGGCCGATAAATGACTTGCCCATTGCAAAGATATATACTGACAGGATTGAAGCACTCCAAGATTACAAGAAAAGAAATGATAATTTGAAAGTTAAGGCAGACACAAAATTTGAGGAAAAGATTGCACTGGTAAAATCTTATCCAGGGGCAAAGCCGGATATTCTTGAATTTTACGCAGAGAAGGGTTACAAAGGGATAATAATTGAGGCAACGGGATTGGGGCATGTAGCAACAGAGGAATCAAGGAATAACTGGCTGCCTGCAATAAAGGAGTGCATACGAAAAGGGATAATAATATGCTTCACCCCCCAGACAATATACGGGAGATTAGACCCTTATGTATACAGCCCTGGAAGAAAACTTGCAGAGGCAGGAGTAATCTTCCTTGAGGACATGCTTTCGGAAACTGCATATGTAAAACTCGGCTGGGTTTTAGGGCATACAAGTTATCCTGCAAAGGTAAAGGAGATGATGCTTGAAAATTATGCCGGAGAGACAAACAAGAGGATAGATGAGGAAAGCTTTCTTTATTGAACCTTTTCGGGTAGTGCCTATTTTTAGTGTAACTTATTAGTGGTAATAAATAGAAAGATTTATAAAGATATTCAGATAATTTCACATATGGGGCATTTGAATATATCTGAATTCACAAGCGAGAACCTAAAAAATTATGCGGAGCAGTGCATATTCCTAGGGATGGATATGGCTAAACATAATTTTGACACATTACTCATACCTAGCAGGGGCGCAGTTCCAGTGTTCTTGGGCAGTTTATTTGCATTGAAGTATCTAGGAAAAACTGAAGAGTCCTATAAAAAGTTTGTAGAGAGAATGACTGCTCCAGCGAGCATAAGAGAAGGGATACTGCCAAAAACGATAGAAAGGAAAGCAGAAGATAATGACATAGAGATACTGCCTTATCCTTTGACAGCAGATGTTAATGTAGAGAGATACAACAAGGGCGCAAAGAATGATTTCTACTCAACAGAGATTAGAAAATTCTCTGTCCAGGTTCTGAAGAATTTTTTCAAAAAGCCATATGAAAGGCTGGAGGATCCTCATTTCAAGTTTTTTTCAAATATACTGACAAAAATAGAAAAAAGAGACAGGCTGGCATTGGAGTACGCAACATACCCCCAGGTTAAGAATCTGGCAATGATTGATACAGTCATATCCGGAAAAGCGTCCTCAACCATCCTTGAGGCATTTGGCAAGGAGAAAATATACCCAACGTCTTTTTTGTTTGTAGACCAAAATGGAGAAAAGATAAAGCCAGAGTATGGGGTAAAGCTTGGTTATGGAAAATTTGGGGGTATGGACCATCTTTTGTATCAAAAGAGAGATGGCAAGCCTGCAAGAGGGAGAGATGGAAAAGCGATAAAGACAGAAATAGAGATAGACAGGAGAAAGATAAAGCCTTATGATGTTAATAGGATTATGACTGAGGATACAGGAAGCGCATTGCAGGGAGTTTCTGCAGTTACCTATCCTGTAATAACAATTGAAGGCAGATGGAATCTCTCACCGCCATTAAAGTATGTTGGGGCTGGAACATGGTATGCGGTGCCAAGAGAAAAAAATCACAGGAAAATATTCTATCATTTTATCAACACACTGAAGTCGGCAATCAATCTCGGATGCGGCAATATATTAAATGAAAGTGCAGAGAGCATAACCCAAAAGGAAGAGTTCTTTGAGAAAAAAAGAGAGCATCTTGTGGAAATCCTCAGGACAACAAAACTTCCACGAATAGAAAAGGGAAATCTCCAAGTTTACTATCCAGAATATGACACAAACTTGGTAGAGGATGTTCATGAAAGCGGCGCTCAGGTTCTGCAGGTAGCATTCACAAAAGAATTCACTGATGAATTTATTGAGGGGTTTAAGGAAGAGATAGGCATCAGCCCTAAAAAGGAAAGCAAAGAAGGATTAGAAAAGTTATTATAGATTCAAAGTTAGATTTTGCAGCAGAAGAAGGAAGGCAAAAATGGAATCTGGCAATGGCAAAATATACGATTTGTCTGAATTTGTCAAAAAATACAGATGCCATCCTGAAGGTGATTGTGGGCCGTCATGGCTGATGAAGGATGTAATAAAGTACAGGGGCATAGAACAAAAAAAGTTGTAACACGCAGAGAGAATATCCAAGCCAATAAAAGATTCTTATTTTGGATGCGACAAAGAGTGCATAATGAATGGGCTGCTTTTCAATGTACTTGCAAAGGAAGAGAGACTTTCTTTGAGGGAAATATGCCAAACCCATAATATTGAGGTTTACAAATTCTTGAATGGGATTAAAGACGAGAATGAAGCGGGCTTCAGATGGGCTAATCCTGAATTTGGGCGGGATGGAAAATCTCTCGCAGAAATCTTTGCTGAAAACTATAAGCAGATAAGCAAAGAAAGAAAGCATAAGCTAAAAGAAGCAAGGAAGTAGAAACTTTTATTAACATTATCAATCTTTTTCTCTTATGAATATAGATTACAAAAAAATTGGCTTAAAGTCAGGCATTGAGATTCATCAGCAGATTGACACAAACAAGCTTTTCTGTGAGTGCCCTAGTGTATTGAGGGTTGAAGAGCCGCATTCTAGGACAAGAAGAAAGCTGCATGCAGTTGCCGGCGAGACAGGAAAGATTGATATTGCTGCTGATTACGAACACAAGAGGGAAAGGGAATTTGTTTATGAGGGGTATTCAGATTCCACTTGTCTGGTTGAGCTTGATGAAGAACCGCCTCATGAAATCAATGAAGAAGCATTAAAAATTGCACTTCAGATTTCTTTATTATTAAATACAAAGCCGATTGAGATTACTCAAGTAATGCGAAAGACAGTCATTGACGGAAGCAATACTTCTGGATTTCAAAGAACTGTTTTGATTGCAAGAGATGGTTCAATTGAAACTGCCTCTGGGAAAATTGGAATTCAAAGTGTATGCCTTGAGGAGGATGCTGCAAGAATAATTTCTCAAGATGATAAGGAAGTAACATACAGGTTAGACAGGTTAGGGATTCCTTTAATCGAAATTGCGACATCTCCAGATATAAAAAATCCAGAGCAGGCAAAAGAAGTGGCTTTGCATATTGGCGAGATTTTAAGGGCGTGCAAAGTGAAAAGAGGGATAGGAACAATAAGGCAGGATGTTAATATGTCAATAAATAATGGTTATAGGGTTGAAATTAAAGGCGTTCAGGAGCCGGCATTAATCTCAAGAACAATAATGACTGAAATAGAAAGGCAGCAAAAAGAAAAACTTGGAGGGGGGGAGGTAAGAAAGGCGAATCCCGACGGCTCAACGTCTTATTTAAGGCCTCTGCCTGGAGCGGCAAGAATGTATCCCGAGACAGACATTCCCTTAATAAAAATTTCAAGAGATATGATTAATGAAATAAAAAAATCACTGCCAAGGCTAAAGCACGAGATAAGGGCAGAGCTTGAATCAACCGGCCTGAATCCTGAGCTGACAAAACTTCTTCTTCAGGAAAACAAGCTTGAGGAGTTCAAGGAACTGTTAAGCGTATATAACAATCCGAATCTTATTGTAAAATTGCTTATACTCTATCCCAGGGAAATTGCAAGCCATGATGGCATTCCTCTTGGAAAAATCAATGAAAGGGTAACCCTAGATGTAATAGAAGAGCTTCTACTAAAAACAAAAAAGGGCGAGATTTCAGAAGAGCATATGAAAGCGATACTTTCTGATATAGCACAGGGCAAGCAGATAAGCGAGATAAAAATAGAAAAGACAGACAACAAAGAAATAGAGGAGTTTATAGGGGCAACAGTAAAAGAAAAGCCAAATTTGGGCATAAATGCATACATGGGGTTAGTGATGCAGAAATTCAAGGGAAAAATATCAGGCAAAGAGGTTATAGAAATTCTGAAGAAATATATAAAATAAAAAGTAGATAAACAAGAAATGTTAAAAAATAAAGGAATTAGAAATTTTCCAGCGTTATCTTCCAGCCATGCCGGTGTGTAGCAGGATATAAGGCAAAAGCATCTTTTCCTGCTTTCCTTCATAAATCATTTCCATTTTCTTGTTTCTAAAGGCATCGTACTTCTGGCATACAATCTCTGGAGTATCTTTTTCATCGATAATCCCTAAATCATCTTCAAGCCCCATTTTAATCACCTCCAAAAATTTTGAAATTACATTCTATTTGTGGGCACTTTATAAATCTTTCTGGATTAGAAAGCAAACAAAAACTTAATAAATGGAAAATAATTAATCCTTGTATGGCTAAAAAGAAATTAGCAAGAAAAGAGGCCAAGGCAAAGGGCAAAAAAGGAGCTGCAGCATATGTCCTGTTATTTGTTGCCGTCTTATTCCTGTATGTCAACAGTATCTTTGCAGTGCTTGCGAGAAAACAGATTTCTCTGCTGTTGGAAAAGCAATATGGCATTCCTGCAAGCGAGATAGCACTTGTAACCTATGCATTGATATGGTTCACAATAGGCACGGTAGCATGGATAACAAATTACAAGATTGACAAAACAGGCAACAGAAACCAGAAATGGATGCTGTTTGCATTGAGCATAATAACAATGATTGCTGGCAGAGTAGAATCTGGAGTAGTAATGCTTATTTCATCAATCCTTTACCTAAGAAGGAAATAACCTTGATTTGGGAAAAAGGGATTTTCTGCAAAGAGATTTGTTAATTGTGGATATGGACTAAGGAAAGAATATCAAAAAATTCATAATTCATAAAAAGGATTTTAGGATGCAAGGAAATTCTTTGAATTTCCTGCACGGAAAACCAAAAAAAGCAAAGCTTTTTAGGGTGCCAAAAATTATAGATTTTTGAGCATCTACAAAAGATTTTCCTGTGCTCAGAAATGCCTAAGCATTTCTGACATAAACTCAAGCAAAGGTGATATCCTCTTTTTCTCATAAGTTTTATAAATCTACTGCACTTTTTTATGCAATGGACAATTTCTTATGGCATAAGATAAGCAAAGAAGAACAGGAAAAGATAAAGAAGGAAGCAAAAGCCATAATGGACAATTTTGGAAAGGCGCTGGAAGAGGTTGAGGAAGAGGTTAGCGGGGATTCTTCTGTAAAAAGGAAACTTCAGACAAGAAAAGAAACCCATGCACAGTCAAAGAAGGAGTTTAGGGATATTTTCTTTGGGAATGCCCATTCAAAATCCCAAGATTACATAAAGGCAGAGAAGGGAAAATGGAAGTAAAAGAAAAATTAAAACTCATTAAAGAGGGAAAGTTGAGTGCAGAGCAAAACATAAAGGATTTTCTTGCTAAAATAAAAAAAGAGGACAAGAATATAAACTCATTCCTGCAAGTCAACGAAGATGCGGTGAATGAAGCAAAAGCAGTTTATGAAAAACCAACCGTTATTATTGCTCACACAATTCCAGGAAAAGGTGTAAGTTTTATGGAGCGTGATTACAAGTGGCACGGCAAACCACCGAACAAAGAAGAAGCATCACGAGCGCTCAAAGAGCTTCGAACACTTGGAGGACGCATTACATCAGAACATGAATAAATTTCAGATAGATTTTCAAAATCAATGCTAAACAAATCTTTAGAACTTAATCCGAAACTTTTTGATGCTGATGTGGAACAAAAGGCCACGCGTGATGGGTATG